>JAABUQ010000354.1_pt1 | contig 106406 bp, 95 predicted proteins | sample 5560001 | NCBI WGS metagenome assembly JAABUQ01 (sample SAMN10711888, study PRJNA513371) | rock metagenome | isolation source: Antarctica rocks | place: Antarctica: Victoria Land, Finger Mt nord | collected 2015-12-18
CCATGAGCACAAGAAGAAGAATACCTATGCGGAGAGCAAATAGAGCTGTACTCAGTACTCTTGGAGTGCCTTTGATCTTCGCAATACCATTCCACAAGGGCCAGAGTATCGCAGGCAGGGACACCAACGTGCAGATGATGTAGCGCAGACCTATTACTCCGGTGAAGACCGATGCTGTGTTGCGGGCAAAGACGATGAATGTCAAGGCGGCCCCAAGAAGCAGCATAAGGCGGGCGTATTGGCGCGTGAGCTGCTGCCTTTCCAGGAAAGATTTGTTCTTAGAGAGATAGCGCCAGCAGCCAATAATCGCAACACTTGCAAGTACAAGCGAAACTAAGAATAAGAGCAGATAGCTAATACCATATATTTGCTGTATTCCGATACAGAATTGTGAATTAGGCAATGTTGAAGGGATAAACGGGACGTGTTTCACATAGCAGCGAGGATACAAGCCTGATATTGCTGGCAGTGCGATGAAAAGTGATGAGTTGATATAATCAGATGGAAGATAGTTGCCTCCTGCTCCCAACTGGCCCATGGTGAGGAAGATATGAATCGAGTCCTGTCCATGGGGGGCATGAATGTTGTAGTAAATCAAAGGCCAGGCACCGATGATGAGGCCAAGTAGTGTACACCACATTGACCACTTCAATAACTCCCTCCAACAGCACAATATCAGCAGCAATCCTGAGACGAGGATATATGGAACGGTAACAAGATGCGCCCACAGCGTTAATCCCGCGACAATGCCCCATAAGAGATAGAGTACAGCGCGAGAGTACCAGGAAATTTGGTGATGCGCGGAGGCTATCACGTAGGAGATGAGGAGCAATAACGCGCAGAGAAACGGCAGTTCCGTATAACCTGTTATCTGTAACTGGTAAATGAGGACATATTCTGTCCCTAACCCGAGGAACGCAAGCACAAACAATGCCAGTCGTTTTGAGTAGATGCGAGAGGTGAGCAGGTACATGCATCCCAGAAAACCAGCATAAAACAGGATGCTTCCAAGACGCATCGACCATACCGAAGTTCCAAACAGCGTAAACATCACAGCGCCAAAGTGCGCCTCAACGGAACCAAGATAGTTTTGACCGTAGTAAAACACGGGATGTTCGCCCCGCTCCTTGATGTGCAACGCCATGAGGTTCATAATGGCTTCATCACCATTGGTGGAAGGCCACCCAAGGGAGATAAGGACGACTCGGAACCCTGATGCAACGAAGATGATCGCCAGGGCGCAGACACCATAAAAACTTATTTGAAACTTTTTGAAGACGCTAGCGGAATATTTGACGATCACAGTAACCACCTCTTCCACCTATCGAACAAACAACAGGAGGATTATAGCAGTCTACTACAGCAGATCAATAATGCACAAGAAAAATGGACCTTTGACCGCTAGTTCTTCCCTAGACGTAGGTGTCTAACTATCTTAAAATGCTACTAAAAAACTGAGCAACCTTAACGAAGACTATACAGTAAAGCTCTCCTATGATAGGATATTGCCAACTAAGGCTGTAAGAGCGTGAGACGAAAAACAGCTATCCTCATATTATTATCAAATTCTTGAAAGAGGTCTATTAATGGACTTTGATAAATGGGCGAAACTGTTAGAAATACTAGTTTCACTGCTTCAGGCTATCGGTTGGCCTCTTATAGCTCTAATTATCTTGCTCTACTTACGTGTTCCACTAAAAAAGTTTCTTGGAGACATTTTTGAAGTTACTTTGAAAGCAGGGCCAATAGAAACAACAGCCAAAAGACAACAAGCTATAGAGGCTGCTGCATCATTAGGCGCAGCAACAGCTATTTCAAGTAAAGAAGAGCCTAAAGGACAAGACAGCAAACCTATTTCAGAAAGTACACGAGAAATAGCTAAACTAATTGATAGTTCTATCACTTCTCAAACTTCGAGAAACTTGGACAAAGCATCTATCTTATGGGTTGATGACATGCCCTCGAACAATACCTATGAAAGAAACGCATTAGAGGCTTTAGGAATTAAGTTCACAATATGCACTTCCACTGAAGATGCCTTAGAGCAACTACGACATAGAAAATATAATGTAGTCATATCTGATATGGGACGCCCACTGGACAAACAGGCTGGTTACACTTTGTTAGAAGCAATGAAAAAAATGAATTACGGCGTTCCCTTTATTATTTATGCTTCTGGAGGAAATAAACCGGAGAATATAGCAGAGGCCCTTAAAAGGGGAGCTTTCGGGAGTACAAGCGGCCCTCAAAGACTATTTGAACTTGTTATCAAGGCTCTCGAACAAAGCTAACAAAAACGATACTACAGGCATACATTGTCCCTTTCACTCAAAACTTTCAAATTCAACAAGGAGGGAACTATCTACATCCTTCTTCCTCTACTACTTCTCTAGTTCCTGCGCCTTGAGTTCTGCTGGCTTGATAATGTGTTCTTTCAATGATGCGAGTAAACATTCGGTATTCTCATAGCGAAACGTCGGTAACACCCAGTGATATCTCCTTCTAAGGTCTTGAAACATGGCGTATTCGCGTCGTGAGTCATCTTGTATGAGAAGAGGTTGTACAGGCACGATAGAGAAAGGGATAATCGTTGCTAGCTCCTGGGGAATACTGCTTGGGTCCGTGAGGTCTGCAATAATAAACCGTGAGAGATGTGCAAGTGTGTTTACTGTTTCTGTAAGGTCGCGGCTTGCGGGTTTCTCAAAGTCAAATAAGATAGGTAAGTAGTTTTGATCGCGAAGTTCCTCTCTGAGAGCGTTTAAGATGGGTTTTCGTTCAGGGGTAAAGCGACCAAGAATGAGAACCGCTTTCCTTGCAATGGTGTCAATGACATCACGGATTTCTGCGTTGTTAATGAGCAAATAGAGAAATTGGGCAATTTTGAGATTGTCAACGGTAATGGTTGGTTCATTGTTGCGTGTGATAATCAAGCTGTCCTGTATTGTCTCTCCTAGTTTCACATTCCATGCAGAGATACCATAAATAGAGCAACGTGTCAGAGTAGCCCCTCTGAGGTCTGTTTCAACTAATATAGCTCCGTTGAGGTCGGCTTCTCTGAGGTTGGCTCTGCTGAGGTCGGCATAGTTAAGGTGAGCATAGTTGAGGTTGGCTCTGCTGAGGTTGGCCCCGCTGAGGTTGGCCCCGCTGAGGTTGGCCCCGCTGAGGTTGGCTCCACTGAGTTGGACTCCACTGAGGTTGGCCTCGACGAGGTAGACTCTGATGAGGTGAGCTCCGCTGAGATTGACACCGCCGAGATTGGCACTGCTGAGACCAGCATAGTTAAGGTAGGCTCCACTGAGATTGGCACTGCTGAGATTGACACCGTCGAGATTGGCTCCGTAAAGGCTGGCATTGCTGAGGTAGGCTCCACTGAGATTGGCATTGCTGAGATTGGTCCCGCTGAGGTTGGCGCTGCTGAGGTTGGCATTGCTGAGATTGGCGCTGCTGAGGTTGGCGCCACTGAGGTCGGCATTTTCTTCAGAATGTTGTTTTCTCCATGTATTCCACGTATCGCTACCCTGCTTGACACGCTCAATCTGTTCTGGATTTCCCACGTCGTTACCTCCTTTGGTTACGACTAGTATAGCCGTTTAGAGGACGTCTCAGCAAGAGGTATAGACAAAAAAAGAGCCGATGAGAGTATTAGACCTTAACGATATTTTATCATCCATGCTTGACTTTCTACGCTTGTTTTTAAGTACCTCATATCGTCTTTGATTGCTCTTTTCCGCTATCATCCGTCTGTGTTGCTACATTTGTTGCTACACTGTAGCAATCTGAGCGACAGAGAACAAAGTAAAAGCGCTCTCGTTTCTGTTCCCTAACAAAAGGCGAGAGTGCCTTATATTCTCTGTTTTGCGTATTCACTTTCCTAAGACTTGGGAAGACGTTCAAGAATTTGAGTAAGGAGCGTGGTATGTTCATTGAGATGCTGATCTATTGTTTCCATGTATTCAAAGATTCTTCTAATGTCTTGCCCTTGTGACCGCATGGCTCCAAGCATGATTGTGGTATTCTCTTCTATTTCCCTTGTGCGTCTAGCTGTTTCTCTTTGGAAGGTTGTAAAGTTTTGTTCTAAGGTTGTGAGTCTCTCTTCTTGTGTCGCCATAAGAAATCACCTCTCACGAAACATCAACACCATAGCAACAATTATACCTGATGAAAGAGCAAAAAGAAACCATTCGCATAGCTATGTTGGGTAACATATTCTACTTGAGAATCTTCATATTTTTACTTCCAACTTGCTTTTTGTGTTCCTTCTTCCACTGATGTAGACCTTCTCTATAGACATCAAACAAGAACGATTGAGATTTTTCTATTTACACTTCTCGACGCCCTACAAGCACGCTCGTCACTACCTGGGGTCAACCCGTGATCTTCCCCGCTTACGTCAACACGGCACACGGCAAGGCGCACGACTCATGCAAGCTGTTGAGCAAGGGGGTATTCAGTGGGAACTGGCGCGAACATGGCTCATCGCTACGGCAAACGCTACCTCTACAAAGGCGATGTGTTGGGCAACATCAACTATGATGCTCCTGACGTGCCTATCCAGCTTGCCAACGAAGCGCAAGGTATCCCCTGGCTCGTTCGATGGGTAGAAAAAGGTGTGACGCTCATCCTCTTGTGCGGGTGTGCCAACTACGACACCTGCCATCGCAAAGTGATCTACGACAACGTGAAAGCGGTGTTAGGGGACCGCTTGCTAGAATATGCGCTCGGTCAACGGGTCATGACCCCCAACGGTGCAGGGGTCATTGATGCCAGTGTTCCCCTGCATGTCCAGGTCATGCGCAACCGCTATGCTGTGATGCTGGACGTGTGGAACCCCACGCGCTACTACAGCCTTGACCAATTGGAACCGTACAACTCAAGTCAACCAACGTTACTGGACACCCATGAACACCTGCACGAATATGCAGCAAGGAGATAAAAGATCATGACAACAACCGCAACCTCTAAACATACAACCATCTGGAATAGAGTTGCCTTCACGGGACGCTTAGGCCGTGACCCTGAAATGAGCTACACCTCTACAGGAAAAGCCAAGACCACCTTTAGCCTTGCGGTCAATCAGGGCAAGGAATATCATTCACTACCACGATGGTAAGGGCGCGAACTAGTAACGCGCGCCCCACTAAATACAAAGAACATCATGAAATCACTCTAGTAGCGGTTTCATTGCTTCGTAGAGGTGTTATAGAGGAATCCCCAACGGGCTTCCCAGACCATTTAGCCTACGCTGCTCTATACCATAGAGGTAAAAAGTTACCAGTTTCAATCCCGAACGGGCTTCCCCGGCCATTTAGCCCCTGATAAACAAGGGAACGAGTACTACACTCCACTAGTTTCAATCCGAACGGGCTTCCCCGGCCATTTAGCCTATGAACCGCAGACAACGAATTATAACCTTTGTGACAGTTTCAATCCCGAACGGGCTTCCCCGGCCATTTAGCCATCATCACAACGCCCTGACGTTGGTCAAAGTCGCGCAAGTTTCAATCCCGAACGGGCTTCCCCGGCCATTTAGCCTTGACTTTCTGAGAGCGTCAGGCGAATCTCTTTGCGAGCGTTTCAATCCCGAACGGGCTTCCCCGGCCATTTAGCCGACTCCCGCGAAGACCGCTTCTAAGCTAAGAAACAATTGTTTCAATCCCGAACGGATGACCCGTCTGCTTGAGCATGACCCACTTGTGCAACGCTATCGCGCGTTCCTGGCTCTGTTTGCCTGGCAGGTCGTCCCCGAACCGCCCCTTGACCCCTCTCAGCCAGGCAGGCGGCCTCACCCGCCATGCGTATATCAAGGCCCTGTTGCTCAAGCTGGAGGAGGGCTTGACCACCTGTACCCGCTTGCGCCGCTTCCTGGTGGAGCATCCGCTCCTCGTACTCGAACTGGGCTTTCGTCCAGTGCTCGATGTCACCCAGCCCTACGGCTTTGATGTGCAGCGCACCGTGCCTACCGCTCGCTGGTTGCGCCAGAAACAACGCACCCTCGAGCAATCCGTGCTGCAAGCGTTGCTGTATGAAACCGTCCAGGCTTTGCGTGCAGAAATCCCTGGACTCGGCGAGATCGTGGCCTTCGATGTGACCCATATCTACGCCTGGGTGCGCGAGAACAACCCGCGCGTCTACGTCAAAGGCCCCTTTGATGTCACCTATATCCCCAAAGGCGATCCCGATTGTCGCCTCGGCGTCAAAAAGAGCAGCAACCAGCAGCAACCCGATGGCAGCACGAAAGAAAAAAAGGAAAGTCTGTTCGGCTATGGGTCGGGAGTCGCGACCTGCACCGATCCCATCTACGGCGATATCGTCCTCGCCGAGTATACCCAACCTTTTAACGAAGGCGATATCACCTACTTTGTTCCCCTCTACATCCGCACCGTGGCCACCCTCGGCTTTTTTCCCACTCACATCACTGCTGATGCCGCCTTCGATGCCTGGTACGTCTATCAAACCGTCGTGCATCGTGGGGGCATCGCCGCCATCCCCCTCAACCAGCATGGGCATCCCGAGAGTCGGCGCGATGTCGATGGCGTCCCCCTGTGTGCCAAGGGCTGGCGCATGCACCCCACCTTCTCGTTTTCCCACACCTACGGCTACCGCTCTCAACGCTTTCGCTGCCCGCTGCTCTGGCCTTCGCCGACAGGCCAGGGCTGTGACCACCCGCAGTTTCTCAAGGGAAAAGGGTGTGTCAAGGACCTCAATTGGGAACTGGGCGGACAAATGCGTGTGACTCTGGATCGTGACAGCCCGCTCTACAAGGGGATCTATTGCCAACGCACCAGTACCGAACGCAGCAACAGCCAATCGAAAGCTACAGGCTTGGAGCGCCCCAGAGTGCGCAACATCCACTCCGTGCGCAATCTCAACACGCTCACCTACTTGGTCATCAATGCACGAGCCTTACAACGTGCGCGCGCCCTCAACGCCTCTTTGTTCACCACCATGCTTGGCAAAGTGGCCTAGCCATGAGCAATACAGCAAACGAGGCGACTCTCACGCTTCTCTTTGGCAGCAGCGGCGTATCAAGTGGCCTTCTTCTGAGCAATGGACACACTCGTCACCGTCCTTGGGAACCATTTCCGCCACCACAACTGCGCCACCGGCAAACCTCGACAAGCGTTAGTATCCATCTATGGGCTACGACAATGGCCTCGGTCGCTTACCCATCGGCAGCAGGAGCAATCTTGCTCTCGCTACACATCGTCAACGTCGATCAAAGGCCTGAGGATCTCTCATGTATGCGTCAGGTTCATGCTTTTCAAACGACCCAAACGGTGACGGTAGCGGTAACCGTCCCGCTTTGTAACTGCACCTGCCAGCATCCAGGGGTCGGGATCGTCACAATGGATGGGTAGTCACCAACAGGACTGGCCATGGGAATGCTTTGTCGAAACGTCGCATGATCGGTTGATACCTTCTTTCCAGTGAGTTCTAGGTCATTCGAAGAATGTGGATTCAGCGTGTACCAGAGGATCTTGGTACTCCTGCCGTCGGGATAGCCACCACCGGTATGCAGAGGCCCATAGGTGTGTGTCGTGGCGAAGTCCGAACGGACAAAAAACAGGTAGGCAATGATCCCAGATGAGGGTGGTTCGGCTTTCATCCACGGAAGAAAGTCCAGGTCTGCACTGCCTCGAGAAGGTCCGGTAAAGACAGGAGTAATCGGGCAGGCTCCCGGGACCGCTACGGCTGGCTCCAGCAGAGCAATGGGCTGTGCTGGCACGGTTGTAGGTGAGGTGTGTGCTGTACTCTGCCCTGTTGATGGCGTCTGGCCGCTACAGCCACTGAACAGGAATACAGTCAGTCCCAGGAGGCTGATGGTAAGTAGAATCTTTCTCATGGTGATCTCCTGTGGGTGTGATAACCACGCGCATGATCACCAGCACGATGCATGCTCATTTCCCAGTGTCCCAGGCTCTCATACCCATAACGCTGATCAGCCTCCACCTCCGTTGGTTCAAGGGGTGGGGGGAGTGTTCGTTAGCATGCGCGTCCAGGCGAGCAGAATGGAGCAGAGCAAAGTGGATAGCATCCGATTCTCAGAAGCACTTCCTTCCGTTCCAATTCACGACGCAATGGTACTTTCTGAAGAGATCGTAGCACAAGGAACTGAATTGAAGCTGAATCAGAGCGAAAGTGGAGCCACATAGGAGCAAGGAGTCTCAGCGTCCGGTGTCACTTTTCACTGCCCATAGGTGGATACAGACTCAGGCCGAGGTCTGCCACGGGTACACAGGCTCCTCTTTCCCGACGGGAAGCAGTGGCACAAACAGGGAAACGGGCAGGGTCTACAAATGCTAGAGCGGTACTGTCATTTCAACTGGCAGAATACTTCCGACCCTCGAACGGGCTTCCCCGGCCATTTAGCCCTCGACATCCCAGGGGCGTCAAGCTCGCTATGCACGGTTTCAATCCCGAACGGGCTTCCCCGGCCATTTAGCCGCCTCCTTTTCCTCCACGTTGGAGTACTTCTTCATGGTTTCAATCCCGAACGGGCTTCCCCGGCCATTTAGCCTAAATCTCATAGGCTCCAATCTTGAACTTGTTATCAGTTTCAATCCCGAACGGGCTTCCCCGGCCATTTAGCCTCATACCCTTCCAACCACCACATCATCTCAAAATAGGTTTCAATCCCGAACGGGCTTCCCCGGCCATTTAGCCCTCGACATCCCAGGGGCGTCAAGCTCGCTATGCACGGTTTCAATCCCGAACGGGCTTCCCCGGCCATTTAGCCCCTGTTAAAATCCTTTCTCAATGTAGGGTAGGAGTGTTTCAATCCCGAACGGGCTTCCCCGGCCATTTAGCCCTGGTAGTACTTTTCAAGTAGCCACAAGCCAAACACAGTTTCAATCCCGAACGGGCTTCCCCGGCCATTTAGCCATACGATTAATATTGATGGTGACGTAGGCGGCGTGAAGTTTCAATCCCGAACGGGCTTCCCCGGCCATTTAGCCAAAAATGGTTGATGAGTTGGTGTCGTCAGAGGATGCGTTTCAATCCCGAACGGGCTTCCCCGGCCATTTAGCCTGCTACCCTTCTAGTGTAGCATAAGAAGCCATTCTAGGCAAGCGTTTCCGAGAGGCTCTAAAAAAGAGCCTGTTTTGAGGGCAATACAGACGAGCTTCTTTCACCATTTTTACCTTCCTGCCGCTTGTAGAGTCTTCCGAGAGGCGACGCTCAGCACCTCCATCACTGCGCCTCTCGGAAACCTGTTCAGTTCGCAATGAGGAAAGGAGAAGACAAGTCCAAAAGGGACTGTTTCATTGGTCATCAACGACTTAATAGCAAAACCATTCGTAGAAGATAGCTCCTTGAGAAGCTATCTTTTTTGTTCTCGTAAGGAGGTGTCCATGATTTCACCTGTACAGATCGTTAACACTGGTATAGACACCGTCAAGGTGAATGTGAAGCTTATTGATGAGAAGGGACAGCCCATTAAGACGCAAGAGTTACCCGATAGCTTCCTTGCATTGCTGCAAGCATGGCAAGACAAGGCAAAGGAAAATAACAAGTCGTTACCTACGTCGATGACCTTTGACCATGCACGAATGATGATGTTATCCAATGGTTCCTCTACCTGGCGATACATCATCAAGAACGATTGCTTTCAGCTTGCCATTGCCCCACGTTTCAAGGTTCCCATGATTGCAAAGGTCACATTCTACAGTGCCTACTTATGGAAGCATGCATCAGCTAACGATGCCCTAGACGAAGTGCATGGCTTTCTAATGGATGTCTTCGGACCTCATCTGATGTTACAAGCGGCACAAATTGACCTGTGTGTAGATATGGTAGGCTTTACCCCTCCAGAAAATTGGGCGCGGTTCTTTGTCGAACCTGCCCCACTACTCAAGCCTCCGCCAGCACCGACACCGACACCACGTAAGCCCATGTTACCCACGTTCACGTCGTTGCTACATAGCGTAAAAATAAAATCGTCTCAAGTGGCTTTACAAGCCACTTGAGACGATTTTAGACATGGCAAAAAGCCGATGAGAGGGATCGAACCTCCAACAGCCGCTTTACAAAAGCGGTGCTCTGCCATTGAGCTACATCGGCTTGCGATGGATAATATACCATAGAACATTTACTTTTGCAACAAGGAATCTGTAAATTCCTCTCTTTGAAAAACGTGTTTGTCCTGCGTCTCTACTCGATAGAGGGTATATCTGCTATACAGGTATGTCGGGCAATAGAGTATGCATATGTTAAGTAAATTCTAATCGAAAATAGCCAGGGACGCGAAACGTACCAGCCCTCTAGTACGTAATGTAACCATTATTAGGTGTGTGAAGTGTTATTAGTTTGCTTATGTGGAGTGCGTATATGCTTTATTCTGAAGACAACTCATATATGAGTGAACATAAACCTGTTATTCTTGTTGTCGAGGATGACGATAGCATCGGGACTTTTCTTGTACAAGCTCTTTCACAGGAGACACCATACGGAGCAATGCTGGTCCCGGATGGCTTTCAGGCATTGAAAGTTATTCGTGATATCAAACCGTGTCTCTTTATTACCGACTATCGCCTTCCGCGCATGAACGGGTTAGAGCTATGTGATCTGCTCAAAGCCGAACAAGAATGGGTGGATATACCAACCATTATCATGAGCGCTTACCTCCCTGAGCAGGAGGTTCGGAAGCGTAAACTGGTGAGCTTGAACAAGCCTTTTGAATTGGATGACCTTCTCGACACCGTCGAGCGTTTGCTAGCGTAGTTGCTCTTTTACTTAATAATAAGGAAGGCTTGCTTTGCAGTGTCCCAAATCGCGCGATTTGGGACACTGCAAAGCAAGCCTTCCTTATTTCTATCTACTGCTCGTTTGAATGTATACGTCATCCTGTCGTTTGAGGATGTTCGAAATCTGATCAACGATGAGAGGCGACATGTTGTCCCATAGCAAGAGAAAGTAGAGGCTGCGCAGGAAGTTTTTAACATTCGTAGCACTCATCCATGCTAAGATATCAGAGTCACGCCGCACATAGCAGGACTCCAGCCATTCACTAAGGAAGGCTTCATCAACCTGTTTCACCAGGATGATATGATGTGCAACGGTAGCGAGTCGCATATCTTCCTCGTGATAAAGCGGCACTGGCAGTTGCGCCAAATCTCTGATTGCCAGCATCACATCCTGGCGATCGCGCGTCGTCATCGACTGATTTTGCGCGCACTCATCGAGGGCATCAGCCAGATGAGCCATGGCATGCGCCCATCCCTTCCCCTCTACATAGCCTCGCCAATCTCGCTCCTCCCTGACGTATCGCAACAGAGTCTCCCTGGTTTGTTGCACAACATGCTCTGATAGTTCGGGAGCCTTCGCGTCCGTGTAGAGGATGGCAGCTACAATCAAATTAGAAAAGCTGCGCATAAAGACGGAGTCTGTATTTGTTTCACCGATATGGTAAAACAGATGGTTAGAATCCAACACAGTCGTTAATAACTCTCCCATCTGCTCTGATGTCAATTTCTCCTGGTCAATAATTCCGCTTGCCAGGATCATATAGCTCAGATCGTCACGAAGCTCTCCATCAGGTGAACCCAGATTTGCCAGCAATGCTCTGGCAAAGGCAAAGTTGTCGATACCATCAGGAATTTGATTGTTGTTGTCAGCGATAGAGCGTAAAAATTGTTTATTAGCTGCTTGTGTAGCTAGGTCCTGCATGAACATATATCTCTTTCTAAAGGAGGGCGTAATGAATTAGATCCCCATCCAGCGGAATACAAAACGCGTCCAATGTTTCTCGATGACTATATCATATTTATCGGGAACATACTCACTATTCTGTACGTATGCTCGTATATGTAAACGTCGCTCATTGGGACGCCCCACCGCATTCCACGCCATCATTTGTGCTACGAGATGCGAGGCAAGTGCATCACTTGGGCCATAGCTGCGTACCGCCAGTTGGAAAAGTCCAGCAGGTGCATTTGGGGAAGGAGCCTGCCCTGAAGCAAATAGTATAAGGCTCAGTGAGTTTTCCTCAAGAAGGGCTATTGTGCTGCTCACGGGAATAGTGCTGGGGTAGCCGAAAAGGTTGGGAACAATCCCGCTCTGCGCCATCTCGCCAGACGCGGTAAGTTCACAGAATAATGGCTCATGAAGGGCAAGCCAGAAGCTCAATCCCGAGTAAATTTCCTGCGGCGTTACATACACCTGTGTTGGTATATCTCTACCCATTCCCTTTAACAACGCAACAACCCTATCAGCATTCACACGACGAGCTTCTCCCAGCCTTAGATAGAGGCGACCAGGTTCGGGGACGAGTTGCACAGAAGCGTTGGACTCCGCGAAGGCTCCACGCAGCCCCACAAAGCCACACGGCTGTACCGAAATGCTCTCTAAGTAGTCTTCCACCTGCTTAAAAGCAACCGCCACCTGTGGCCCACGTACAACAAGGGGAAGCAAAAGACGCCCACCTGGTTTCAATTGTTCTCGCCATGCAGGAGTAATATCGCCAGAATTTACCGTTAAAATGATGCGGTCGTAAGGTGCTTCATCAGGAAAGCCTAGTCCTCCGTCCGTGCATACAACCTGTACCCGCTCAAATCCTGCTGTCGCCAGGTGTTCGCATGCGCCCTCTACAATATCTTCGTCTATGTCGATAGTGACAATATGCCCTGTTTCTCCGACGATATGGGCCATAAGTGCCGCGTTATAGCCTGTACCAGCGCCAATTTCCAGGACGCGTTGCCCTGGTTGCAAGTCCAGTTGTTCTAGCATAATCGCCATAATCGTTGGCTGAGATGAAGAACTGACAAACTGCCCATCCACAGATTTCGTGGTAATAGCCTTGTCTTGATACACCTCCTGCGGCGACAGATTCGGCAGAAACAGATGGCGTGGCACCGCACGGAAGGCTGCCTCGACAAGTGGAGAAGTGATATGCCCTTTCGCCTTCACCTGATCGACAAGGCCCTGATGCAGCACGGAAATAGGAATTTCTCCATCGGTTGGTGTAGGTAATTGCATATATCTTCTCCTTTCTTTCAGGATAAGGAAAGTACGTGTTGAGCAGGTTACATATCTCTTATTGTGTCTCTTCCACGCTCAATTGTCTAGCACAGCAGAAGATGTACCCCTACGGGTTTACGCCTCATCCGTTGAAGGCATCGCCTCACGCCTATGCCAGTCCGTCAACTGCTGGTAGGCGTGAGCTATTCGTAACACCGTTGCCTCCTCGAAAGGCTTTCCAGCAACTTGTAGACCAATGGGTAAACCATCGGTTGAGAAGCCACAGGGGAAGGAAATCGTGGGCAGGCCAGAGAGGTTAAAAGGCATCGTCAGGCGCAACATTGCGACGGTTGCGTTCTCGATCATGCCGTCTATCTCGATATCTTGTCCTGCCTGGTCTGCTGGCATGGCGGGAATGGGTATCGTTGGCAAGACAAAAGCATCGACGCGCTGCATGATGGCACGCAGACTGCTGGAGAAGATGCGACGCTCATGCAGTGCGCGCAGATAATCAACCGCCGGAATCGTCTGCCCTTGAATAAGGCGTGAACGCACTACCTCGCTATAGAGATCAAGATGCTCGGTCAACCATCCCTTTTGAATATGAGCTAGTGTTGCCTCCGGCATCTGGATTGTGCGATACAGGTCTATAGTAGGCTGGGGCACCTCTACCTCCAGAACTTCGGCCCCCTCTTCTTCCAGTACGTGCAATGCAGCACGCCACAGGATGCGTACCTCTGGATGAAGTGGAGCATAAAACGACTCTTGGGGCATACCGAGCTTTAAGCCTTGGAGTGAGAGCGGGCCACGTCCCTCTGTGCCACCTATGAGTGTGGTAGTAGAGCGGCTCGATGAGGTTGGAGGTCCCGCAACGCTGTTCGGGTCGCGTGGATCATATTTGGCGATGGCATCGAACAGGATAGCACAGTCTTCCGCACTGCGCCCCATCGGACCAACGTGATCGAGCGACCAGCTGAGAGGAATGACACCGTAGCAACTGACACGACCATAGGTAGGCTTAAGCCCTGTAATGCCGCAACAGGCCGAGGGAATACGGATAGAGCCGCCTGTATCCGAACCAATGGCACCCAGGCACATACCTGCTGCTATCGCCGCAGCAGAACCACCACTGGAACCACCAGTTGTACGATTGTGCTTCCAGGGATTACGCGTTGGTGGCGAGTAGGGACCGTATGCAAACTCAAAAGTCCAGGTTTTCCCAATAATAATTGCTCCGCTCTTCCGCAGCTGCTCGACCACCATCGCGTCTTCTTGCGAAATATGGTTCTCCAATACCTTCGAGCCAGCCGTAGTGCGAACGCCTTTCACGGCTATCAAGTCCTTGATGGCAATAGGAATGCCGTGTAGTTGGCTACGATACAGTCCTGTACGCAGTTCTGTTTCCGCTTTGTCCGCATCTTCGAGTGCCTGCTCGCGCATCACGGTGATATACGCCTGTATCTCGTTATCCTGTTCACCGATGTGTTCAAGCGTTTCTAAGACAAGTTCAGTTGGTGTAATCAGCCCTGAATGAATTTCTTCGGCAGCTTCGCGTATGGACGTGTAAGGCATAGTTTGTCAACTTTCTTCTCAATCTCCTGGTTCCTGCTTGACCAGACTAGACCATTATAGCAAACCTCGACGCGCCTTGGCATCCTCAGATCCTGCAAAGGAATTGTGCCGCCGACTCTTAATAAACCCTCATGTGCATTACATGGAACTATTTTTACTCCTGCGACTTCCAGGTGTTGAAGAAATCCAAAAGTATGTTCGAGCCTTTGTGACCTTTTTCGAGTGATACCGTCTAATGGAGTGTCTTGCACAAAAGAGTGAACAAGAAAGATGGAGCACGTTCAAGGAGAAAAGATATGTGGCCGTTTGATCAAAATAATCAACAAATGTACCAACAATACGCCAACCACGCGGATCAGGGAACCTATGACCAGATTCCAGAGCAGGAGGCGAGGCAGAACTATGGACAGTTTATTCAGAACGCTCCCCCACAGATGGTGCAGCAGGCGCACCAACAGTACTATCAACAAATGCCTCAAGAGCAACGCGGTGGCTTGATGCAAGGAATGCTTGGGGGGCTGATGCAGCGAGGCGTCTCACCTCAGCAAATGGGGATACAGAACAGCGATCCTTATAGCATGTCTCCTCAAGATGCTGCTCAGGTGACTGGTTATGCCCAGCAACAACACCCTGATCTGCTGCATCAGGTCATGGGACCTGGAGGTCCCCTGGGAAGCACAGGCGCGAAACTTGCAGTTGCTGGAATTGCTGCCTTTGCCGCTAAGCAGATGCTTGGCGGGGGTGGCATGAAACTGTAACCTGGCGACATCTATTCATCTTGCGAAGATGAAGGGGTTCAAGGAAGGATACAACCGATGCAGACCGATGACTCAACACCTCATCCCGGTTTAGAACATTCGGATAGTCTGCTCGCCCAACAAACCCTTGCCGGAGACCAGAACGCCTTTGCCGTTCTTGTTCGTCGCTATAGCACCCCCCTCTTTACCTTCATCTGTTACGTCTTACACGATGTGACGGAAGCGGAGGACGTCTTGCAGCACGTGTTTCTCAAGCTGTATCTGGCTTTACCAACGTTGAACACAGATGGACCCCTGAGCCCCTGGTTGTTCCGCGTGGCTCGCAATCGCTGTTTGGATGAGATGCGCCGAAAACATGCGTACCTCTTCTCTGAAGTGGAGGAGGAGATGCGTGAATACGAGTCCTCGGACCTGGTGATGCTTCTCGACGCCTCTCCCTCGCCAGAAGAACTGGCAGAACAACACGAACTGCAATCCCAGGTCCAACACGCGATTCGCGCCTTACCACCAAAGCTTCGTGCCATCGTCTTGCTTCGCTACGCAGGACAACTCGGTTTCTCCGAGATTGCCCAGGTACTCGGTATTCCCGAGGCAACAGCAAAGACATACATGCACCGCGCGAAACCGCGCTTACGCGCTGCCTTGAGCGATCAGATGAAACGTACTCTGGATACTGTGTGAAACTGAAAACAGGTAGAATAAGGTCACACTACTACTCCTGCGTGGAGTGAGCCACTACCATCGCCTCTGCAACCCATTGTGTAATCTGTTCAAGCTCTGGCGTACGAGACGCAACCTTGTTGCTCGCTCGTGCTTGTGTGAGCGTTGCATGCAGATGTTCAGGGTTGCGACGTTGGAGGTCCTTACAGCCCATGACGCCAGCTTCTTCAAGCAGCGTCGCCGCATCGGCTCCAACTCCCTGCAGTTGCATCAGATCAGCACGATCAACAAGCGTTTTGAGCATATGCGTGGTCATCCCTATTCTTTGGGCAAGGTCTGCACGCTCCTCTTTGGTTGTGGTTTGCTCAAGTAATTGCCGGGTGGTGTGTATCCCTTGGGCCTCTAACCTGCTCTGTGGCTCTGGTTCCATCCCTGGTATTGTACTGAGCGGATTGCCTGGAGAAGGAGTCCCCACGGGAGAACTAGGAACTTGAGAGGACATCGCAGGAGAAGCTGTCGTAGGCTGTCCGCTCTGCCGCGTCTGCGTGGCACCCTGCTTGGTCGTCTCGACAACGTCCTTCCCCATTTGCGTCACAGTTGAGCGTGCCTGCTGTGCTACATCGCCGAGATTACCAGCGGTATCCTTCACCTGTGCTGTAGCCTGCTGAGTGTAGTTCTTCAAGCTGCTGGCCGTCTGTGTCGCTCGATCCGATATCTGTTGTGTATATTGATTCAGTTGCTCATTCGCGGGTAAATACCCGCGAAGTTTCTGAAACCGTTCGCTCACAAGGCGGCGCATGTCTTGGCCGCGCATCGGGGCTAGCATCAATCCGAGACCAATGCCAAACAGGAGCCCTCTTAAAAATTTGCCCATTCTCTGCTTCCTTTTCATGTATGCAATGCAACAAAAACGTGAATGTTGCAAAACTGACGTGTGAATACGCATGGATAGAGTACGTATCAACGAAAGGGGAAGTTTCAATCAGAAAACAAATCCCAGGGAAATTGCTTTATGCTGTCGAAGCTATTCAAGAAGCTACATTTGACGCTCTTCCCTACAAGTGCTAAAATATATCCTAGTCAATAGGTCGGATTAATTTGGCGTTATACGCTGCCAGGCAAGACGACATATTCCTCTTGTGACACCTTATATTAAGAAGGGAGCGACCATGATGTTACGAGTATCTACAAAAGGCGAATATGGAGTGCGAATCATGGTGGATCTCGCACATTACTACGGTGGTCGTCCCCGCTCACTCACCGACATCTCTCAGACAGAAGCCCTGCCGTTGGCGTACCTGGAACAATTAGTGAAGTTGTTGCGTGAGGCCGAGCCACCACTTGTTGTTAGCACACGCGGAGCGCATGGCGGCTACAAGCTCAGTCGTCCGCCAGAAGAGATCACGATGGGCGAGGTGGTACGCGTCCTGGAAGGGCCAATTGCCCCCATGATCTGCGCTACCGAGGGCGAGATGACACAAATTTGTGGCTTTCTCGACTCGTGTAAAACAAAGGTGCTCTGGGCCAGAGTCCGTGATGCTGTAGCCCAGACTCTCGACAGCATGACACTGGCGCAACTGGTGGAGGAATCATCAGAACAAGATCCATCACGTTTTATTGCTCTTTCAGACATTCATGTAAGCCCAACCACTAAGGGCTTTTACATACCAGAGGTAAGCGAAGCAGAACTTCGCCCCTTGTCATAAATTAATTTAAGGAAGGTGTTTTTCGGAATGGGATCAGAACTTGTAATTAAAAATCTCCATGCAAATATTGAAGGCAAACCGATTCTTCGTGGCGTGGATCTGACGGTCAGACAGGGCGAGGTTCATGCGTTGATGGGACCCAATGGCTCTGGCAAGAGCACGCTGGCAAACGTCATTATGGGTAACCCCAAATATGAAGTGACCGATGGCGAGGTCTGGTTTAAAGGCGAGAACATTCTTGAGTATTCGCCTGACCGCCGCGCTCGTATGCGTCTCTTCCTGGCGTTTCAGTACCCTATGTCAATCCCCGGCGTGAGCGTAGCAAATTTCCTGCGCCGTTCGCTTGAGGCGGTACGCGAGGGTAACAAGCCGCTTGAAGAGGGCGAGAACCCGACAGGAAAATCGACGAAGCGCAAAAGCATTCCTCCTGGTGAGTTCCGCAAGCAGTTGCAGGCAAAAATGAAACTACTCAAGGTAGACAACAGCTTCATCAACCGCTCGATCAATGACGGTTTCTCCGGGGGTGAAAAGAAACGTGCCGAGATTCTACAGATGGCGCTGCTTGAGCCAGAAATTGCCCTGATGGACGAGACAGACTCCGGTCTGGATATTGATGCTCTCAAGATTGTGTCCGAGAGCGTCAATGCCCTCACAGGGCCTAACCTGGGCGTTCTGCTCATCACGCACTACCAGCGCATGCTGAACTATATCACTCCTGACTATGTGCACGTCATGTTCAATGGCCGTGTCATCAAGTCCGGTGGCAAAGAGTTAGCTTTTGAGCTTGAAGAGAAGGGCTACGAATGGCTCCGACCAGCGGACGAGGAGAGCGTAGAAGAGGTGACCGCCGATGCTTAACACACTGGCCCCCGGCTTCTCCCGCACCGCAGTCGAGGAACTGTCGCGTCAGAAGGGAGAGCCGGAGTGGATGTTACAAAAGCGCCTGCAAGCCTGGGAGACCTACGAGAACACACCAGCACCGCTGGGGCGTCGTGGCGACCTGGGTACATTGCGGACGATCTCAAACTTCAAATTCCAACAACTCAACTCCTATGTTCCCTCCAACAGAGGCGACTCCCTTCCTGCCGTCTTTGAGCACGCCAGGCAAGAGGGACTGGTTGACGAGCGTTCTGGAACGATCATCCAGCACAATTCGTCAGTTGTACGGGTCGAACTGAACGAGGAGCTGAAGCAGCAAGGGGTCATCCTGACCGATCTGGATACCGCTGTCCGTGAGCATCCCGAACTGGTACAGAAATACTTTATGACCGATTGTGTACCCGTTAACAGCAATAAGTACACAGCCCTCCATGCAGCATTCTGGAGCGGGGGCTTTTTCCTCTATGTCCCTTCGGGCGTTGAGATCGAGGCACCAATCCTGGCTCAAGTCTGGCTCGACTCGTCCGGCTCCGCCACCTTCACACATACCCTGATCGTCGCGGAAGAGATGAGCAGTGTGCGCTTTGTGCAGGAGTTCAGTTCTGGTGTCGAGGGTGAGCAACCCTCAATGCTCGATGATGTTCTTGAAGTATACGCAAAGAATGCGGCCCGCGTCGAGTTCAGCAACCTGCAAGACCTGGGTCAGAACATCTGGAATATCACGAATAAGAACGCGCTCTACGCCAAGGATGGCAGCGTTACCTTCGTGCTGGCGGAACTCGGCAGTAAGGTCAGCCTCTCCAATATTGGAGCGGGACTCAAGGGCAATGGTAGTGTGGCAGAGCTTGTCGGTGTCTTCTTCGCCGACCACGACCAGCGTTTTGCCATCAACACTCTCTCGAACCATGATGCTCTTTCAACCAATGCCGAGACGCTGGTGAAAGGTGTGTTGACCGACGAGTCACGTGTTGAGTTCGAAGGAATGATTCGTATTCAGCCCAAAGCGCAGCAGACAGCCTCGTTCTTATCGGCGCATGGTCTGTTACTGAGCAAGAAGGCGCGTGCGGAGTTAATTCCAGGTCTGGAGATCGCCGCAAACGAGGTGAGCGCCAGCCACGGTGCCACTACCGGTCAGATCGACGAAGAGCAACTCTTCTACCTGATGGTGCGTGGCATTCCACGACCAGAGGCCGAGCGTATCATCGTACAGGGCTTCTTCGAGCCGGTGCTGCAGCGCATTCCACTTGAGAACCTGCGTATCCGCCTGCGTCGAGGTATTGTCCGTCGTATGAGCGGCGAGTACGAGAGCGAAGCCGACACCTGGGTTGATGCCCAGGAGCGCTGGGAGATCGAAGGCGTCGATGAGACCGCCATCAGTCTCGATAGTGGCACCAGCGACGAAGAAATCAAGCTGGCTGAATATTAAGCCGCATTCCATGGTGTAGTGAACAGGCAAGCCCGTAGGGGTCTAATTTATTACACCCTCGTTGGCACAGCATCAACGTTGGGTGTTTGCCGAAAAGGGTGTAATAAATTAGACCCCTACAGGAGTACTATTGGAATAGAAAAGAAATAAGAGAAGCATATGCTCACATCCGACAATATCACAAAGTCACCAGTCACGAGCAAGACGAGTCGCACTATCGCGGATATTCGCAGCGACTTCCCTATTTTGGCGCGCCAGGTTCACGGCAAACCGCTGGTCTACCTCGATAGCACAGCAAGTTCACAGAAACCCAATGCTGTGATTGAGGCCATGAGCCACTACTATCAGAACTACAATGCCAATGTACATCGTGGTGTCTACGAACTCAGTGAAGATGCGACCGCGGCGATGGAGAAGGCACGAGTCAAGGTCGCGCGCTTCATCAACGCTCGACAGAGCAAACAGATTATATTCACACGCAACACCAGTGAGAGTATTAACCTCGTTGCCTACACTTGGGGCAATGCGAACATCCATGCAGGTGACCTCATTGTATTGACCGAGATGGAGCATCATAGCAATCTTGTTCCCTGGCAACTCCTTGCACAACGCACAGGAGCACGCCTGGAATTCATTCCTGTAAACGAGAATGGTCTGCTGCAACTCGACGTATACGAACAGCTTTTGCAGCAGCATCCCAAACTTGTGGCATTTACTCAGATGTCGAACGTGTTGGGGACCATCACACCCGCGCAGCAGATGATCGCTCAGGCTCATGCCGCTGGAGCGATTGCGCTCATCGACGCCGCCCAGAGCGTCCCACATCTACCTGTAGATGTACAGGCACTCGATGCGGACTTCCTATGCTTTAGCGCGCACAAGATGCTCGGACCAACAGGAATCGGTGTACTCTATGGTAGGCGCGACCTGCTAGAGGCGATGCCCCCCTTTATGGGTGGCGGCGACATGATTCGCACAGTCAGTCTGCGCGAGTCAACCTGGAACGACCTGCCGTGGAAATTCGAGGCTGGCACACCTGCCATCGCTGAGGCGATTGGACTCGGTGCCGCGGTTGACTATCTCAAAGACCTCGGCATGGAAAACGTCTTGCAGCATGAGCACGAGATGACCGAGTATGCGATGGAACAACTGCAGAGCGTCCCCAACCTGACGATCTACGGGCCAGGTGCCAGCCAGCGTGGGGGAGTTGTCTCCTTTACATTGGGTGATATTCACCCACATGACCTGGCCTCCATCCTCGATCAGGAGGTAGGCGTGGCAATCCGCGCGGGCAATCACTGTGCCCAGCCGCTCATGAAACGCTACGGTTTAGCTGCAACTGCCCGCGCCAGCTTCTATGTATATACTATTAAAGAGGATATTGATACGCTCGTGCAGGGCTTGCACAAGGCGCAACAAATTTTTAGTTTTTAAGCTTAAAGACCACGATGTAGATGACCGTCTCAGGGCGACCACAAGGGACGCCCCTACTATATGACGTGAACATCGTGTATAGTAGGGGCGTCCCTTGTGGTCGCCCTGTACCCTTGTGATCACCCTGTACACCAATATACCAGGAGGCAGACCTATGTCGATGGATTACCGAGAATACATTCTGGAGCATTATCGCAATCCGCGCAACTACGGAAAGCTTGAGCATCCCGACGTTCACGCCGAGGATTCAAACCCCTTGTGTGGCGACCAACTCGGTATAGACCTTCAGGTTGAGGGAGACCTTGTGAAGGAGGTTCGCTTTCAAGGGCGCGGTTGTGCCATCAGTCAGGCAGCGGCCTCAATGCTCTCCGAGATGATTGAAGGCAAAACGGTGGAAGAGGTTGTCAAACTGGGCAAGGAAGACGTTCTTGATGCCCTTGGTGTCCCCATCAGCCCGGCCCGCACAAAATGCGCCTTTCTTTCGCTGCGCGTGCTTCATCGTGGCCTTGCTATTGCTGGACTAGAGAAGCCAGAAGAGAGCGGGGATTCATTATGACTACTCATCACCCAACCCAACCTTGAGGCGATGAAGCCCTCAGAGGAATTATCTCATTTCCAGCACTTTCAAGAGGAAATTATGGCGGATTTTATCAAGGCAGCAGAACTAGACGAAGTAGAAGAGGGCGAACTCGTACCCGTTGAGGTCGATGGTGAACCAATTTGTCTTACAAGAGTTGACGGTGTTGTTTACGCCTTTACCGATAACTGTACCCACATCAGCGGTCCCTTGAACGAGGGTGAGCTAAAGGGATGTGTGCTCGAATGTCCCTGGCACCTCGCGCAATTCGATGTACGTACAGGCAAGGTTCTACGTGGTCCCGCTCGCCAGGACCTCTTCACCTATCCAGTGAAGGTCGAGGACGACGCGATCTACATTTGCCTCCCCGATGAAGAATAACATCTCTCTTCCAGGTCTTGACCTTTGTTCTATAACTCTCTACAATAACGAAAACATAACTACGTGGGTAAAAGGAAGGTAGACGAAAGGTATATGGAGGGTAGATCGCATCTTCTCGTTGGGCTAACGGCAGGAGTTGTTCTTGATAGTTTTGTACATCTAACAGGTGATCCATTGACGGCGGCAAAGGTCGTTCCTCTTGTCCTTGTTGTCAAAAAAGTGGTATATTATTTCTCGGTGGGTTTTGGGTCCTTGCTGCCAGATATTGACAATGCTCGTAGTACACTGGGTCATAGACTGGGTTGGATTAGCAAAGAGATTCAGCATTTTGCTGGACACCGTACACTGTTTCACAGTTTTCTTGGCCTCATCCTGGGTTCGCTGCTGGCGATTGGCCTGGAACAAATGGTAATCTATCTCTTGAGGCAGCATGGATTGGCCCTTCCTGCGCAGTTCGTCGGTGGATCGCACCTGGTCTTTTTCGGCGTGCTCTTTGGATGCGTTATGCACATCGCTGCGGATGCGCTTACGCTTGGTGGCGTACCGTTGCTGTGGCCGAGCAGAAAACGTTATGGTTTTCCCCCCAACCCCGAGTTCCGTTTTCGTACAGGAACATGGCCTGAGTTCGTGATTGTCTGGTCATTCATGATCCTGGTCGGAGTCGGCATCTTGCAAGCAATCATCGTGGTTTAAAGGTCTATGAAACAATTCGATATACATAGTGAAGAGACACAGCAGCGCGTCGCCCTGATACTCTTGGGCCTCTGCATGCTGGTATATGCTATGTGGATGAGTTATGAAGTCATCCTGCGCTACGACACGTTTAAAGCGACGGCGTTTGACCTTGGCAACTATGATCAGGCGCTCTGGAACACTATTCATGGGCGACTATTCCAATTTACGAATCAGGGCGTCGATTGGTACGGACCGCCGACACGTCTGGCTATTCACTTTGAGCCGATTCTTCTGCCACTTTCTCTGCTCTATCTCTTTCATGCCGACCCTCGTATTCTGCTGGTCTTCCAGACGCTCGCGCTCACCACTGGCGCGTGGCCGATCTTTGCGCTCACTCGTAAATATCTGCCAGCATGGCCTCTACTCGCTCCGGTTATGGCGGCGGCCTATCTGTGCATGCCAGCGCTGCTCGGCGTAAATCTCTTCGATTTTCACCCGGTGAGTTTAGCGACGCCGCTCCTACTTTATGCTATGCTTGCTCTCGTTTATAGGCGCTATACATGGTTTCTTATTGCCTGTGTGCTTGCGGCTGCATGTAAAGAGGAGATTCCACTCTCTGTTGCGCTAATTGGCGTACTCGTTATCTGGAAGTACAAGCTCCCACGTCTGGGAACGGTTTTAATTATCGGCGGTATACTATGGAGTACGTTTGCATTCATGCTCATTTCGCACTTTTATCCAGGAGCACAGCACAGCAATTACTGGTATCGTTATGAGTCATTGGGCAGTTCGCCCGGGACCGCTCTAGTAAATATTCTATTGCATCCATGGCTGCTCTTCACGACATTTATCACGCTTGACCGTTTTTACTACCTTGCAAGCCTCCTGCGCAGCACAGGCTTTCTCGCCTTACTTGCACCCGAGTGGCTGCTTCCCACTTTGCCATCATTAGCGATCAACCTGTTGAGCATAAATCTGCTTTGTGATGCTTGCAGCTATAGTGGCGTCTATCATTATAATGCTGCTATCATTCCCTTTGTGATGCTTGCGGCAATTCACGGTGCCCAACGCCTCTTTACGCTCTGGCAGGTCTGGCGCGGAGAGGGAATGCAGAAGACATATAATGATGAACTTGTAGCGGACATGGCGGTCCCGCACAGACTCAATAGATTAGCGCGCTGGCTTACGCAACCAGCGCCGCTACATATACCCTTTCTCGCCCAGTCGAGAAAGGCGAGTATAGCGTTTGCATCCCCTGTGATGTCTCCTATCGCAGTCGCCCTCTCTCCTCGCCTATCAATAGCCAGGCAGGTGTACGATACACAGCAGCAAGTGTTGACCGAGCATATGGCTCCGCTCGCAAGGAATACCTCGCTCTCGCGTCTACAATGGTTTGCGTGTGTATGGATAATCGCTATGTTTGTATTAAACTGCTTGATTATGATTCCGGCGATCAACATTTTCATGCCCGATCATGTCCCTGGAAGTCGAGAACAACATATCCAGCAACTTTTGGCGATGATTCCGCCCAATGCCTCGGTATCGGCGAGTGAAAGCCTCAATCCTCATCTTAGCGATAGGCTCTATGTGACGGTGTTTCCTGAGATTACCTTTTCTACGTCGAAGAATATCAATAACACTGTTCAGTACGTTATTGTGGACGTGCAAAGCATATTTCCAGAGGATCATGGACACGTCACTGATGCGCTTAATCAATTGAGAAAATCGCAGTTTCGTACCTTGAGGCAGGCCGAGGGCGTTATACTACTAGTACGAATTGACACGACGTGATGCTAAACACCGTATTCTATATAGAGGAAGCGGTTACACGTAGCATATCGTGGGCAAATCATGTTATAATCCGATCATTAACAGTATTTGCTGGCTCTCTCACATACGCCTTCGGGCTAGTTGTATGAAGGAAAGCGGGATGCAAAATAAATCTTTTTTTTCGGACGAACCTACTAGTGTGCAGGGCGACATGATGCAACGAGGGCAGATGGAAGACTTACAACCAAGATCAGCGCCACAAATGCCGCAGACGCCACCTGCTGCAGAAGTGATACCAGAGAATGAGGCGGAGACACGCCAGGAAGAGGCACGTACTGTTCGTTACGCCATCGGTAAGCTCAACGATTTTCTCCAGTGGTTCTCCACTGTGCTAGAAGTGGTATTGTTGATACGCTTTATCCTCAAACTGATTGGTGCCGATCCAACCAATCTGTTCGCGGGTTTCCTCTATGCGCTTACAGATATCGTACTCTTTCCGTTCAGCAACATCGTACACACGCCATCCTTGCGTACGAATCAAGCCTTTGAATGGTCAACACTGGTTGCAATGGCGATATACTGGCTGCTCTTCTGGGCAATAAGACGCTTCTTGAGTATTCTCATAAGCAGCCCCGAAGAGACACCGAGTTAGATGTTTCAAGAGGATTAAACACAGATGCAAGATCAAGCGTTCGGCATTGTCGGACGCCCGATCTTGCATCTGTGTTTGTGCAGCATTAGAGAAAAGAAATACCGCGTTGTCATTAACAGATCATTTACGTCTTAGTAAGGCGAGAATGATAATAACTATGATGATGACGATGAGATACGGTATTTGAATGGTCATGGTTAGGATGTTGTTCGTGACTTCAAGACTCATAGAGTATATCCTCTTTCGTTTCTATTTACACTTCTTTAGTAAGTATACTACTTCTATTCCATAACTGGCATCTATTTGTTAAACGAATGGATGAAGCCTTTGGTTGTACGAAAGGGAAAATCTGACTGTCTTGTTTCAAAGTGGGACTGAGAGGAATCGAACCTCCGACACAGCGTTTATTTCATGGTCTGCTAGCAAGTTTCATGGGTTGGTAAATAGTTGACAAAGATGATAAGATTGAGGTGGGCTGGTGTAGCTCAGTGGATAGAGCAGCCCTCTCCTAAAGGGCAGGTCAAGGGTTCAAGTCCCTTCGCCAGCGTTATATTTCATAGTCCTTCGCCCACCTCACACCTTTTTCCTGATTGTTTCTTGATGGCTTTGTCCCTCTAGACCTTTTTGTGAAGTGCTTTTCTTAAACACTTTCTTGTACCCCCCTAGTACTTAAATCATTTCATTCAGTCGCGTCAGGTCTAATTATTTATAAAGATAAAGTATCTTCCCGCTTGAGCCACTCTTGCAACAATTGCTGTTCCTGCTCAGGTTTCAATCCTGCTTTCTGCTCTCTGTCTTTGTCCTTCCAGGTCAGCGTATCGCGTATCGTCTCGGCCATTGGTCGGAATGTCAACCCCTCGTGAATAGCATTATGACAATTGACTGCTCTGGCACCAGCATAAGCATCGGGTACCCATAGTGGCAATTCTACCTCTTTTTGAGCGAGAAAGGCATCACTGACCCAGGTAAACCGCGCATCGCTATTTGTCACTATCTTACACTCTTCAAGCAATTTTTCAAATGTGAGCGCGTAGTCAGGGCCAGTAGCGTTATACGTCCCGGTTTTCTGTTCCTCTGCCATATGCACCGTCCATGCGGCGAGGTCACGTGCGTCGATGAACTGGGTCTGCTGCTCCGGCTCCCCTGGCGCAAGCATCTCACCGCCCTGCGCAACCCGATAGGGCCAGTAGGTGAAGCGGTCGGTGGGATCGTATGGCCCAACAATCAAGCCAGGACGAATAACCAGTGTGCGATCTGGCATAATCTTTTGGGCCGCCTGCTCAGATAATGCCTTCAACGCGCCGTAGGTCTCGCCTGTGACCTCTTCTACACTCTCATCTGCAATGGTTGCCACAGACGCATTTTCGGTGAGACCTACCTTGCTGAAGTCGGCGTAGACGGAAATGCTGGAGATGAAGATATAGCGGTCCACAGAGTTGGTAAGAGCCTCGGCAGAGGCGCGCACTACACGTGGTACATAGCCACAGGTGTCGATTACGGCATCCCAGTGGCGTCCTTGCAGCAGTGTCAAGTCGCCGTCTCGATTCCCATGCAATTGCTCGACACTGGGAAGTAGCTGAGGATCATGCTGTCCACGATTAAACAATGTCAGTTCATGTCCTCGTTTGAGAGCGACATCAACGAGATGACGACCAAGAAAGCCTGTTCCGCCGATAATAAGTAGTTTCATTAGAATGTTCTCCTGCTATGTTATTTGCTATCTCTATAATACATGCTGTAGATATGTGTACGAAAGACTAAAATAATGCTCTCGGCATATGTCGCTGACTTGAGGGGTGGATATTTACTTTTTATTCTTTGGTGCATCCACCAAATGAACAGGGGAACGGACAGTGCTTCGCTCGTCCTTGGGCGCAATGAATTGGACCCCTACGGTACCCTGTTCACGTAGCGGATGCACCGTTAATTAATAAACCAAAAGTGAAGAAGGGTAGGCATCTCCGAGATGTCTACCCTTCTTCGTGCATGGGGTCCAATTAACTCTAGAGTTCTTCATCGGTTCTCATCGCTCGCCGATCCTTGAGGCGAGCAGAGAACAATTATCGACTAATGAACGTTACGCCTGGGCCAGGGGTGAACTGCCAGTAGGTGACTGCGTACGGGTTCGCACCCCAGCTCATCGAACTGGCGACGACGCGACCGTTGCTAAACACCTGCTCGACCACCCCAACGTGTCCACCACCATATGCACCCTGTACCCACGGCTGGAGGTCTATGATTGACCCCACTCTCGGCCAGCTAGAGACGTGCCACCCGAAATTGTAGGCACGCGCCGTCCACTGCCAGGCCATTGAATTCGTTGTCCACGGCACAAAGTAACCGTGAAGCTGATAGTACCGTTGGTTGGCCCAATATGTGCAGGCTGGATATGGAAATACATTTCCATACCCTACTGCACTTGACGCTGTTTGTCGGGCAACGACGGGTGCTACAGGAGCGGCAGGTGAGTTGTAAGTGTAAGTTGTCCTTACATTGTTCACCGTCGATCTGCCCGGAATGCAAACCGTCTGATTACTATATATCAGGTTGGGATTTGCGAGATGATTGTAAGACGCAAGCGTCGCCCAGTCCGTGCCGTAGCGATACGCAATCTTACTCAATGTGTCGCCCCCAACGACGACGTATGTTTGATCTGAACTGGAGCAGACATTAAAAGACTGTGCATGAGCCCCCGCTGCATTCACGCCAAGTGTCGCTCCAAGGAAAAGCAGCGTCATCACTGCTACTATCCCTGCCTTTACGGCAATACGCACTACATTGTACTGTTGTAAGAACTTACTGATGTGCTGATGTGTTTGCAATGTATCCTCTTTCGATATACAACTTGCAGACCCCTTGCCATGCTTTCTGTCCCCACACCTTCATGTACACACAGCATCGTACGCTGTGAACGTATGTTTGGTGGGGACTGACATATCATACACTAAACATAATGACTTGTCATAAAACATAATGAAACATAGCCTATATTGGCTATTTTCAATGTTTATTATTTAGATTCCCTTTGTTTTAATTCTGCAATAACAATGGTTCACATTTGTAAGCAAATAGTACTGATGAAGGTAAAAATATGTTTAAATTATATGCCACAAAAGATGTATGAGGAGCAGTGGTGGCACCCATGCATGGGTGCCACCACTGCTCCTCACATTTTAAAATCAATAAACGCACACAGCGCTCAGCCCCAACTGGGCTGAGCGCTGTGTGCGTTTGTTTATTATAAAACGCTCTTGTTCAGTGTTGCCAGGAACTCCATATTGTTGTTTGTCTTCGACATATGTTGCAACAGAGCCTCCATCGCTTCCAGACCACGCTGGTCGGCGAGTGTCGAGAACATGCGGCGCATGACGACGACGGCACGCAGCGTCTTGTCGTCGAGCAACAGTTCTTCTCGGCGTGTGCTGGATAGGGAGATATCGATGGCAGGGTAGACACGGCGTTCGGCCAGCTTGCGGTTCAAGACCAGCTCCATATTGCCGGTACCCTTAAACTCTTCGTAGATCACATCATCCATACGGCTTCCGGTATCGACCAGCGCAGTGGCGATGATCGTGAGGCTTCCGCCCTCTTCTATCTTACGGGCGGCACCAAAGAAACGCTTTGGTGGGAAGAGCGCACTCGGGTCGAGACCGCCGGAGAGGGTTCGACCACTTGGCTGTACAGCAAGGTTGTAGGCGCGGCTCAAGCGGGTGATACTATCGAGTAGTATCACTACGTCCCGTCCGCTCTCGACGAGGCGTTTGGCACGCTCTAACACCATCTCGGCGACGCGGGTGTGTGCCTCGGTTGGCTCATCGAAGGTCGAACTGATAACCTCGGCCCGGACAGACCGCTTCATGTCTGTGACTTCTTCTGGCCGCTCACCGATAAGGGCAATCATGAGGTGAACATCGTTATAGTTTTCTGTGATCGAGTTAGCGATGGATTTGAGGAGCATCGTTTTGCCAGCTTTTGGAGGTGAGACGATCAGGCCACGCTGTCCACGACCGATAGGGGAAACCAGGTTAACAATACGCCCGGAGATATTCGAGGGTCCGCTCTCCAGGTTGAACATTTCGCGGGGGAAGATCGGAGTCAGGACATCGAAATGGGGGCGACGTTTCGCGATTTCGGGATCGATACCGTTAATCGCCTCAACGCGTAAAAGACCATAGTACTTCTCGTTATCTTTCGGCGGACGGACCTGTCCAGAGACCATATCACCGGTGCGTAGACCAAAGCGGCGGATTTGTGACTGGGAGACGTAGACATCCATATTTCCTGGTAGAAAGCGTTCCTGGCGGAGGAACCCGAAACCATCCTCCACAATCTCCAGAACACCGGCACTGAAGATGTTGCCTTGCTGTTCTGTATTAGCCTGGAGGAGTCGGAAAACGAGGTCTTGTTTCTTGAGGGCGGTGTAACCGGAAAGTTCGAGGTCGCGTGCGATGTCGCGTAACTCTGTGATGGTTTTAGTTTCTAGCTCAGCTATATTCACGTTGTGTAGGGCGAAGCACATTCTTAGGGAAGAACACGCCCATTCTCCTTTCTGAGTAAAACCGATAAGTGGGAATTATATAATGGGTAGTCTTGGAAATTACCCTGGGTAAACAATAAGCTACAAAGTGTGCAACAGGCATGATCAAGTAGCTTTGATGAGTGTAAGAGGTGTCGTCCAATCGTACCAAAGATAGTATTGATCACACCTATGTATAAGTGGGAACCGGAAACTATTGCAGGTGCGACAGATATCTTCGGGGCTAAGATGAATATATCACACACACGGGTGATTGTCAAGATATTTTTATTTTTGATTCTCATGTAGGGGCGCAATTTATTGCGCCCGAGGGGTGGTGGTGGGGAACACATTGCCCCACCACCCCTCGGGCGCAATAAATTGCGCCCCTACACCAATGATTTCGCAATGTTCACTATCTGATCATTGCTTAGAGTACCTGTGATGCGAATGCCGATGCCTTTTTCTGTCCATGCCAGCGTTGTAGCACCTCCTACACTCGAAATCGTGCCAGTGGTGCCGCGCAGGCTCACCTGTTGACCCGAGCCGCCGGGCAGGTTCGCCAGGGGCTTACCTTCCGCAATAGTGATGGTTACGTTGCCCTTCTGATAGTTGAGTGTATAGGTCTGGTTGCCAGGAGCACCGAGGGCGTTGACGCCATTTAACACGTAGTCTGTCTGGTCGGAGGGAATACTCAGCAGGTGATAACCTGCCTGCTGTTGAGCCTGGGCAAGTGAGATTGTACCCGTACTCGCGGTTGCACTCAATGCTGAAAGCGGGAGCACCCTGGTGCCTGCGGGCGGGACAAACGTGAAAGTGCTTTCAGCTATGGGCTGGTTGAGTACAAGGGTTGGCAGGTTGAGCACGACGTTTCCAATGCCCTGAATGTTCAGGTTCACCTGTACAGGCAATTGTGCTGCCTTGTCGATATACACCTCTCCCTCGTAGCTGAAGCTAGCACCACCTGCCGCACTTCTACCGCTTGCCTGTGGTACGACATGCACGTCGTAGACGGTATGTCCGTTGACTGTGGCGGACGACGATCTGAGTGTAGCGTCGCTCTGCGTAAAAACGGTCTGCACAAGGTTCAACAAGAAGAGGCTTTGATTGCCTTGTCCACCTGTTGCGCCTTGACCATTCCCCGCAGGTGTACCCACTCCTGGTGTCCCTGTTGTGGGTGCTGTAGCTGTGCCCGTATAGACAACTTTTTTAGTGGGGTCATACTGCCAGACCTGCTTACCATCAGTCGCTGTCACAGTGCCTGCATCGAACTGCTGTATTGACGATTGCAAGACGACGGTACGGTTCTTGTTGGGAGCTGCGTTCCATATTTCGGTGTTGAGTGTGCCATTGAATGTCTGACCAGTGATGGCGAGTTTGAAGATGCCATGTAACGTCTTCGCCGAGTTGAGGTTCTGAGCCATTGTATCGAGTATATGTTGCCCAGGCCCTGCGGTGGGAGAGGGTGTGGGTGTCGGTTTCGTCTGTACCTGGGGTGTGCTACTACCACCGCATCCCGCGAATAGTACGAGGGCGGCCAGTATAGCGGACAGGGTGAGAATGGTACTCCTCCAACGAGAGAGGATCATAGAAGACTCCTTTATATCTGTCACATAAGTGTGTATATATAAGTGGATGTCTAAAGTATAGCACAATCAGAGGCAGAGACACTAAAGACAAAAAGAGTGGATTATGCTTGCACACTCCTGCACATACCTTAACGGTCTGCCTATGCAGGAGCGAAACACAACCCACTCTGAACGACGCTGGTGAGCGCCGACATCTTCTCTGGAAAATTGTTACCAGCAAAGCATACACCATTTTCTGGTGAAATAGAAGTGGTAACACACTATTTTTTTTCTTCATATTGAAATTCTAATGTACTTTTAAGGTTCATTTCTATCAGATTGGTTTGTCAACTTCGGAAAAGCGCTGTTGTGTTGCTCACAAAGACTTGGGTGTACCGTATAAGTGTGTTACAATTGACTCGGTGCCGTTGAGATAGAAAAGTTGATGCCCTAGTATCAGAGAGAGAGATCATGGAAACACTGCGTTGGACGGTAGATGATTTAGAGCGACTACCAGATGACGGAAGCCGATACGAAATTATTGACGGAGAGTTGCACGTGTCAAAACAACCAGATATGCAGCACCAAATCGCTTGCACAAAAGTGGCTTCCTTGCTAGATCTATGGAGCAGTCAAACACAACGCAGTCTAGCAATTTCTACACCAGGAGTCATTTTCACTAATGATAATGCGGTGGTGCCAGATGTGGTTTGGATTAGTTATGAGCGGTATGCTACTGCATTACAGGCAGACGGGAAATTTCATTCTTCTCCTGAACTGGTGGTTGAAGTCCTCTCTCCAGGTCTAGAGAACAAGCGTCGGGATCGAGAAACCAAGCTCAAACTGTATTCACGTCGTGGTGCTGAAGAATATTGGATTGTGAATTGGCAAGAGCGGCGTCTTGAAGTTTATCAAGCGAAAACGCTGTATTGACACTTGACAGGACACTTAATGAGAATGACGTACTAGAGACATCACTCTTGCCGGGATTTGACTGTAAGGTGAGTCAGTTTTTTACCAGTGTTTTAAGACAGTAAATCGCTTAAGATCAATACCTAACTTACTCTTTGCGTCACTCCTCGCCTTGACGTATAATACATATACAATGTCAATATACTTTGGTAGGCACAATGGGGTGCTATGTTGTAGTGCGCGTTGGTAGTGGCGAACGCCCGCGATATGTTGTCCATTCGATACGTCGCATTCAGTCTATTTGGCTGTTATGAAGATAGAAATAGGGCTACAAATGAGCTTTTTGCCCGTCCAGCGTAGTGCGCCCCGGAGTGTCGGCGCAAGCACGAGCAACGAGGCTGAAGATTGTACCTCCCCGTCTCATGCCCCAACCTCCTACCTCCAGAATCGAGGAAAAGATGTATAAAGGTCAATCAGGTATGTGGTCCTGGCTGCTGCATCGCATCACAGGACTCGGTATTCTAGTCTTTTTATTTATTCACATCGTCGATATCTCGCTGCTAGGTTTCGGTCCGCAAGTATACAACGAGGGTATTCTACTCTTCGATAGCATCGTTGTACGTATCCTGTCCCTGGCAGTCATTGGAGCCGTGTTGCTGCATGCCTTCAATGGCGTGCGCATCATGTTCATCGACTTCTGGCGGAAGGGAGTACGTTATCAACGAGCGATGTTTGTCGCTGTCATGGCCCTTACGATTGTCGTTTTCCTGCCCATGTCTTACTTTGTAATTGCGCCAGCGATTCCCTGGTTTTTCCATCTGCCCACAACGGGCCATGTAACAGGCCATTGAGATGATTTCGGTGCAATGAAAGGCACCCTATAGAGGAGAATAGTTATGCTGCGTATGTCGAGCGGGTATGGTCCACGCCCAACAGGAGCTGGCGGCTTCGAGACCTTTTCCTGGTACTTCTTCCGCATATCTGGTGTTGTACTCATTTTACTTGTCATTCCACATTTGTTTATCATGCATGTGACTAATGATGTCTCTTGCACAACCTATCAATTCGTAGCGGCACGCTATGCGAATCCGCTCTGGCGACTCTTCGACTGGCTCCTATTGACCCTTTCTCTGACACATGGGATGAACGGGCTACGGGTGATCATCGACGACTACGTGCGTTCGCATGGGGCACGTCTCACCTTGCTATCAATTGCAGGAACATTGTTGTTAGTCTTCTTTATGTTAGGAACTATTACGCTCATCACATTCCAACCCGTCGCTGGCGACCTTGGTAGGCATTGCCTCCGGTAGGGATCGAATTCGCTACCCCCTCGTCTAGGGGCGAAGAGGGCGAAAGGAACATAGTATGTATCATAAGTTTGATGTTGTCATCGTCGGTTCCGGTGGAGCAGGCTTGATGGCGGCGATGCAGTTGCCACAGGCCAGCGTCGCGGTTCTCACAAAAGTCTATCCCACGCGTTCTCATACTGGCGCAGCACAGGGTGGCGTTGCTGCTGCATTGGGCAACCAGGAAGAAGATCACTGGAAGTGGCATATGTACGACACCGTGAAGGGTGGTGACTACCTCGTTGACCAGCCTGCTGCGGAAATCCTGGCACGCGAAGCCATCGATGCCATCTATGAGCTAGAGCATCGCGGCCTACCCTTCAACCGCACCGAAGATGGGCGTATTGACCAGCGCCGCTTCGGTGGACACACACGCAACTATGGTGAAGGTCCCGTACGTCGCTCGTGCTATGCAGCCGACCGCACTGGACACATGCTGCTCCAGACCATGTATCAGAGTGCCATCAAGAACCAGGTGCGCTTCTTCAACGAATATCTCATGCTCGACCTCTTGATGAACGATGGGCAAGCATGCGGCGTTGTCGCGCTTGAAATTCGTACCGGTGAAATTCACACCTTCCACGCTAAAGCGGTCCTGTTCGCAACGGGCGGTTATGGCCGTGCATGGCGCGTCACCAGCAACGCCTTTGCCTGTATGGGCGATGGTATGTCTATAGCCTATCGACGTGGTATTCCCTTGCAGGACATGGAGATGTACCAGTTTCATCCGACGGGCATCTATAAAGTAGGTGTCTTGCTCAGTGAGGCGGCACGCGGTGAAGGTGCCAAGTTGCTCAACGGCAAGGGCGAATACTTTATGGAACGCTATATGCCGACGCTGAAGGACCTCGCGCCGCGCGATATCGTATCGCGCTGTATGGTGCAAGAGGTGAAAGACGGCAACGGCGTCGATGGCAAAGATTATGTCTTCCTCGACGTGCGTCACCTGGGGGCCAAGACGATCACCGAGAAGTTGCCTGATATTACCGATTTCGCACGAAACTATCTCGGCGTTGAACCAATCACGGAGCCAGTGCCAATTCAGCCAACCGCGCACTACGCGATGGGCGGTATTCCCACCGATACCGATGCACGTGTTGTCATCGATCCACGGTGGACCGTTATGCCTGGCTTCTATGCCGCTGGCGAGGTCGCCTGTGTATCAGTACATGGCGCAAACCGTCTCGGCACCAATTCGCTGGTAGACTTGATTGTGTTTGGACGACGTGCAGGCAAGCACATGGCGCAGTTCATCGCTGAAAACGACCATGTCACCCTGCCACCGGAGCCAGAAGCCTACTCCCGCGAACTGGTTGACCATCTCTACAGTTCGACGGGCGGTGAGTCTGCGGCTCGTATCCGCTCAGAATTACAGAATGAGATGAATGACAATGTGATGGTAGAGCGCAGTGATCGTGGTCTACGCCACGCACTCGACACCCTCGCAGGCTTACAAGATGTATACGGCAACGTGCAGTTACAGGACAAGAGCAAGCGATTTAACACTGAGCTGGTTGAGACCATCGAACTCGGCTTCTTGCTCGATTGTGCTGAGGCAACGACACAAGGAGCTTTAGCGCGCACCGAGAGCCGAGGTGCCCACTATCGCCTGGACTACCAGAAGCGCGATGATGTCAACTGGCTCAAACATACCCTTGCTTATCAAGGAACAAAGACACATGACATTCGATTGGACTACAAAGACGTGATTCTCATCGACGATCCGATATTCAAGCCCAAGGAACGGAAATACTAAGCTATTGCTTGTGTGCCGTCTTGCATCAAGACGACACACAAGCAATGGCTGTTAAGGAGATATATTATGAACGTACTGGTGCGTATCAAACGCTATAATCCCGAACAGGACAGTAAGCCGTACTGGGCCGATTATCGAATCGAGGCCGACCCGATAGATCGCTTATTGGATGCATTAAATACAATTAAGTGGAATATGGATGGTACTTTGACGTACCGCCGTTCTTGCGCCCACGGTGTATGCGGCTCTGACGCCATGCGTATCAATGGACGCAACCGACTGGCCTGTAAGGTTCTTATGCGCGATGTGGGGAACAAGGTGACAATCGAGCCGATGCTCGGTTTCCCCGTGATCCGTGACCTCGTAGTGGACATGGATCAGTTCTTCGACAAGTACAAGTCGGTCAAGCCATATCTCATCACCTATGATAATGAGCCTGGGACCGAGCGATTGCAAAGCGCGGAGGAGCGCGCCCGCTTCGACGAGGGGACAAAGTGCATTCTCTGTGGTGCCTGTACTGGCTCCTGCCCATCGGTGTGGGGCAACCCTGATTGGGTTGGGCCTGCCTCTATTGTCAACGCGCACCGCTTCATCTTTGACAGCCGCGATCAGGGCGCGGCAGAGCGCCTGAGCATCCTGGGTCAGCGCGACGGTGTATGGCGTTGCCGCACTATCTTCAACTGCGCCGATGCATGTCCTCGTGGCATCCCTGTCACAGACCTGATTGAACAGGTGAAACGCGCTATCGTCTACAATGACACTAAAGCGGATTAACAACCCGAAATGAACATAGGGACGGCGACGCCGTCCCTATGTTCATTTCGGGTTGTTAAAGGAGATTTTGTATGGCAACTCCAACGGAGATATGGCAGCACCGCGACATTATCACTAACGGAATACGTATGCACTATGTGATACAAGGAGAGGGACCGCTCGTCGTGCTGCTGCACGGTTTTCCTGAGTTCTGGTACTCCTGGCGTCACCAGATTCTCTTTCTTGCCGAGCAAGGCTACACCGTTGTCGCTCCTGACCTGCGCGGTTACAACGATAGCGATAAGCCGCGCACTGGCTACGACGTACCGACGCTTTTACGTGATATCGAGGGGCTGATTAAGGGTCTTGGTCAGGAAAAGGCAATTATTGTGGGTCATGATTGGGGTGGCGCGCTGGCTTGGGTCTTCGCGATGAGATATCCACAGATGACGCAGCGTCTCATCGTTCTGAACGCTCCGCATCCGTGGGCGTTGATGCGTGAACTACGCACTCTCAAACAACTGAGCAAAAGCTGGTACATTTTCTTCTTTCAAATCCCCTGGCTTCCCGAAGCCATTTTGAGCTATAACCATGCCGAGGTCATTGGTAGGGCTATCTATGAGAGCGCCGTGCAGAAATCGGCATTTCCGCCCAATGTACTATTGAAGTATCAAGCCGCGATGAGCAAACCTGGAGCCATGACTGCTGCCCTCAACTATTACCGCGCGGCCTTCCGTAGAGGTGCCTATACCTCCACTGGAGGTAGGACGCAGACGATCATTCATGTTCCAACCCTGCTCATCTGGGGTGAGCAAGACGTTGCACTTGGCATCAATCTGACCAGGAACCTTGAGCAATGGGTTCCCAGGATACAGGTACGGCGCATCCCCGATAGTGGACACTGGGTACAGCAGGAGCAACCCGACGAGGTGAATAACCTTATGGCAGCGTTTTTATAAAGGTAATCTCAGGAGATTATATGTAGTAGGGCTACCACAATCATGCAGGGCGATCACAAGGGTACGCCCTGTATGATTGTGGTCAGGAATGCACAAGAGGACCGAACCTTTACTGTACCCCCTCGGGGGGAAAGAGGTACAATCTGCTCGCATCACGCAAGCATCGGTTCGATCCTCTCGGCGACGACGCGCTTATTGTGCGCGCCTTCATAAAAAAAGAGAGAAATTATTTTAAATGCCTTAATTTATAGGCCCTGACCTACCTCTAGCGAACTACTGTAGTGTTTAGTTCCGAGAGGGCTACCGATGGAGTTTCTGCCATCCTGGTTCGCATTTGTATGACGATCTCGGTACTGTCTTGTAATCCCACAACCTGCTCAATCCACCGCGCCCCACAGGCATTACACATACCATGTGTCGCATCGTAGAGTTTGGGCAGTGACGATGGTGAAAGGTGTTCGCCTGCGCCGTTAATGAGACGCAAACACCATGCGCACTGTCGCTTCACGATCCTTTATCCTTCCTGAATAGAGATACCAGACGAATTGCTATTCAGTGCAAATTTTCTATATATTTCGCTCTACTACGGAGTGCCAAGAATCTGACAGTTTCCGTACGCGATATTGTTCAATACTTGCGATACTTCTGTCGTGGCAGTGGTACTCTGTGCTTGTATCGCCGCTGGGACATCCTTACAGGAATGAACGGTTATGCTATCTTGTATTGTCCCATCCGCGCTGACCTTCACTGGCTCATGCTGCCTGACCTTACCTCCTGCTGTGTTCAAAATCAGCACTACTGATCTTCCTGGCGTAAAATTGCGTCCACAGATGTGTAGATGCTGTTCGAGAACATCAATAGTCGTGGTGCAATTTGTGATACGGGGCTTCTCTGCCGTTGTTGTCGCAGTCGGCGAACCCGGAATGATCGAGACTGTCGTTGGTTGCGTTGTAGGGGGAGGGAGCGTTGCCGTTGGTTTAGGAGGAATTCCTGTTGTCAGCACTGGTATAGTTGTCTGCGTTGATTTTGCGATGTTCGGGGAAGCCGTTCGCCCTGACAAATTCGCCAGTACAATGATGGTCACCGTAACCATGCAGAGCACAACCAGCAACATTGCTACTGGAATGCTGACGACGCGTATTGATGTTGGCGCAAGATTATGTTTTAGATGTTGCGGAACCGATTGTTTCGACTCGTATATCTGTCGTAAGACACTATTTGTAAGCGATGGGTAGGAGCGATAGGAGGATGAACGCGTCCACGTCTCTATTGTTGTCCCAACCTGCGCGAACTCAGTGCAGCGAAGGCGACAAAGCTGACACTGTGCAATATGCTGCTGTATTTTCTTCGCCAACGCGCCGCCTTGTTGTCGGCGAACATAAGCGAGAAGCATGCCATTGTCTGGATGCGTCATGCCACCTCCTATTCTCCCTTTTGCATAAAAATTTTCATAATATATGTTCCATAGTGTTCATAACAGGCCGTCATACAGCGCATCTTAGTGCTCATGTGCTGTACGTGTCCTCTTCATCGCTGATGCTTGATGTGAGAGATTAGCGACGGCATCTTTGGCATAGATATTCCGAAACTTCTCGACTCCACGGGCGACACGCTTACGCACTGCCTCTGGCGAGATATTGACTATCTCCCCAATCTGTTCATAAGTGAAGCCATCGCCATAGTGCAGTTGCAGACATGCTGCATCCTTGGGCGAGAGCGATGAAAGCGCCTGCTCGATAAGCATGCTAGTTTCAGTCTGGTCTTCAAGAGAGGGTTTCGTTGTCGAGAGCTTCAAAAGATCATCGGTGCTCAAGCTAAAGGAGCCCTCTTCCGAGACCTCATAACCGAAAGGAAAACTGATAAAATGGCGCAAACGTTTTCTATTGAGATAGCGTAACCCGTAATTTGTGGCAATACGATAAATCCAGGCGTCTAATTCAAGATGAAACGACGTCTTGCCAATTTCTTTATAAACTTGTAGAAATGTATCCTGTGCAAGGTCCAGCGCTACCTCACGCTCTCCGACAAGGCGATGCAAATATCCTGTGATTGGCTGCTGTAGTCGTTCAATCAGTGAACGAAAGGCTTGAGCATCCCCTGTACGCAGACGCGCTACTTCTTCCCCCTGAACATCCGTCACCATATTGGCCTTATCTGCGATCATAATTCCCACGACTACACAATTGACAAGCGCATTGGCTTTCCGTGGATAACGAAGCTACTCGCGCTTCCAGCGTATAATCGATCCCCCTATGTATTACAATCCATAAAGAAGTTAAAAGCGGACAACTTTTCCCACTTCTTTTTGGTATTCTGCAAACAACAACGGAAATTGGTAGAAAGAGTTGCATTTGTCGATGCAATCTGTACGTTTTGGGGGGATGGTATGAACCCGGACAGACAGTTTATTGTTCACCTGTAGGGGCGCGATTGATCGCGCCCGCGTGTGCTAAGAATCCCACGTTGGTTCTACGCAACCTGCGGGCGCGATCAATCGCGCCCCTACTTCGCTGTGATGTCAATTCCATGATAGCCTGATGAGCCATCGGGGAGTGGTGGAGCCTCATGTGGGTCTTGCACGTTGCCTTCCATGTCGATTGCACGCACGATAACGGTATATGAGCCAGCCTTGGGTTGCCAGGGAAGTTCCCAGAGTACCCAGGTAAGTGCTGAAAGGGGGCGTTTGAGCGCCGCCTTGTTCCATGTTTGTCCTGCATCGAAGCTCACATCTACCTGGCTAATTCCCTTATTGCCGGAGAAGGCGACTCCCGCGATATAGGTTGGCCTGTCGGCTTGAAGAGTAGAACCTGTCAGAGGGGTGTCAATGCGTGAGGTCATGCGAATAGGTGCCGGGTCGCTCCAACTGCGCTGTTGCCAGTAGCCCTGGAAGTCGGTATTCACGACCTCGATACGCGTGATCCACTTGACGTGTTTCATACCGTAGATGCCAGGAACCAGGAGACGTAGGGGAAAGCCGTGTCCTTGTGGCAACGTCTGCCCGTTCATGCGTAGTGCAAGAAGGGTTGTTGGCTCCAATGCTTTTGAGAGATGAATGCTATCGCTATAGTCGTCTGCTGCGTAGAGGACCACTTTGCTGGCTCCCGGCTTGATAGCCCCGCCTCGCGCAAGCAAATCTGCTAGAGGAATACCTTCCCAGAGGGCGTTGCTCATGTACTGGCCCCCGACCTCGTTGCTGATGCACATCATCGACTCGTACTGCTGCTTTCTTGGCAGGTCTAGTAATTCTTTGTAGCTGAAGGAAAAGGGATGCTCGATCTCTCCTTGTACATTCAAACGCCACGTATCGCCGTTCACCGAGGGATCGTTGAAGAGATTCTTGGAGACGATGTAGTACTGATCGTTAGATGTTACTTCTTTCGAAAGAAACTGTACCTGTTGAATATCTGCATAGTTTGGTGTTGGTGGTGGAACAATCTTCTTCTGGAACCTCTGTATCAACTGCGATGATGGTACATTTCCTGAACTGACACCTCCCATACCGCTAGCGCTGGTGATGAAACGCCATGCCAGGACACCTATCACACCCAGCCCGACAAGCTCGATACTCCGCTGCAACACAACGCGGCGCGACAGCCCTTTCTCTTCTAGCTCCTCTTTTGACAGGCCGCTCTGTATACGTAGGCAGCGGAGTGCTAACCAGTTCTGCATATACACGAACAGGCTTCCAAAGGCAATCCCCACTAGCGCAAGGCTTACTGTTGTATTCAACGCCCCTATTACCAATTGTGCTCCGAAGAGACCTGCCCCGGTTAAGGGCAAAAATACCAGTCCTACGATCAACCAGAGAAGAAATGCCAGCAGCATACCTGTGCGCCAGCGAAGTTGTCCCTGTATCTCACCTGCTTGTTCAGGTTTCACCATCCCCGCGATCAGTGTGTAGAGACCCCCGGTAAGCGCGAAGACGAGACACTGTCCAACAAGGATGCAGTAGAAAAAGTAGTATTTGGCATCCCCGCCAATGATGCGGTGTAGAGTATCGAACATTGAGGGTGACATTAATTGAGTAAGTGCCGAGCCAAAGACCTCCGGCAGGGAGATACCGTTGAAGGCAACACTTACGAGCAGCATGAGAACCGTTGCTATAATGCCAGCCGCGAGACCAGCCAGAAATCCACTTCCAAAGCGTTGTCGTTGTGATAAAGGCGCTATTTGCATGAAATTGTCTTTCAGAGAATGTACATAATATATAAAGTATACCATTCATGCGTTTACACGATGCCGGCTGCTAGGATTTACTAGCAGGGCCGTTGCAAATTCTAGGGCACCCGCAAGGGGCTGCCCCTCCCATACGACGGGTCAACGCATTGACATCGGAGATGGGAGGAGCAGCCCCTTGCGGGTGCCCTGTAGGTATTTATGAACTTATAGTATCAACAGGCAACAGCACCGGCACAAATCCCCCTCCGGGTTGATAGTCTGGCGATTGGTGGCGGAAGTAGGTGTTGTAGAGGTCCGCGTAGTGCCCGCCTCGATTCATCAGCATGTCGTGGCTTCCTTCTTCGACGATGCGGCCTCGGTCGAGGACGATAATGCGGTCTGCATATCTTATAGTCGAGAGGCGATGGGCGATGATGATTGCGGTGCGGTTCTCTAGCACGATGTCGAGCCCCTCTTGAATCTGGGCCTCGGTGAGCGGGTCAACACTTGCGGTGGCCTCATCCAGGATGATGATCGAGGGGTTTTGCAGAAGGACGCGAGCCAGTGCGACGAGCTGGCGTTGTCCCATTGAGAGGGCTTTGCCTGCTTCTCCCACGAGCGTTTCTACTCCCTCCGGCAGTGCTTCTAGCCAGTCGCCGTTGCCAATGCGCTGCGCTACTGCGGCAACCTCTTCATTGCTTGCGTCTGGTCGCGCATAACGAATGTTGTCGGCAACTGTACCAGAGAAAAGGAAGGGGGACTGTGGCACGACTCCCAGCAGCCGATGGTAGTCCGTCAGGTCAAAGGTGCGGATGTCGCGCCCGTCGATCAGCAGTTGTCCTCCCTGGAACTCGTAGAAGCGTGCTACAAGTCGCCCCAGACTGGACTTACCAGCACCTGTATGACCTACCAGGGCGATAGTCTCGCCCGCGTGAATGGTCAGGTTGAAGCCAGCAAGGACCGTCTGGCGGTCGTCATAACTGAAGAAGACATCCTTGAACTCGATCTTGCCTATGAGATGCTTTACGGGCTGATCGTCGGTCTGGTGTACACGCGGCTCCGCATCCAGCAGCGCGAAGATGCGTTCACTCGCCGCTAGACCCAGTTGGAACTGGCTCCAGAACGATGCGATGCTCGTGAGCGGGAACCAGAGAAGGCCGATGCTCTGCACGAACAGGAACCAGTCACCAGGTGAGATGCTGTGACTGAGCACATTCTGACCGCCAAAGTAGACGACGATGGTGGTGCCGAGATTGGCGATGATGAGCAGGACAGGGAAGACACCATTATAGATGAAGCCTGAGCGTACATTCACCTGGTACGACTGTTCGTTGACCTTCTTGAACGCGTCATACATATTCTGCTCTTGCCGGAAGTTCTTCGCGACGGTGATACCGTTAATCACCTCCTGTACATTAGCATTGACGCGGGCACTTGAGCGCTGCGAACGCTGCGTCGAGGTGCGTGCGATGCGCCGAAAGGCGAGTGCAACCAGGAGAATAGCTGGTGCAATGGTAAACGCGAGCAGAGCCAGCTGTACATTTCTTACCAGCAGTACCGCCGCTACCAGAAAGAATAGCAGGAACTGGCTAAGCAGATTGAGCGTCAACGTGACGACCGTAGCGAACTTCTCTGTGTCGGAGGTGACGCGGCTGACGATCTTGCCCGACGAAAAATCATCGAAGAAGGACATGTCACGCTGCATAACCGCGTTGAATGCATCGGTCTGTATTTGCAATACGACATCACCAACGGCCTTCGCCGTGTACCACTGACGAAACAGATTGCAGGTCCATGAGAGAATGCCCGCTACCAGGATGAAGCCAACTAGCAGAATTGCTGTCTGTAGAGCCTTTGATGCTGTCAGCGTGTCAATGCCCTGTGCAACTAGAATGGGAAAGGCGGTATCGAGGACCGAACTGAGCACGATCAGCACTGTTAGAAAGATGATGATGCCAACTTTGGGTCGGAAGTAGTCGCCAATGCGCTTGATAAGTTGACTATCTTTGTAGGTTCGGTCATATGCCTCGGCATCCAGACCATCCATAATGAAGCCCATGCGATATTCTCCTTTCGCTTGTATCGATCCTTTGTAGGGGTCTAATTAATTAGACCCCTACGGCTTATTCGCCACCTACAGCAATTGCTGATACAACGCGTGCCTCACGTTCGCGTGGTGCGAAGATGCGCTGATAGGTCTCGCTGCGTTGCAACAACTCTTCGTGTGTACCCTGATCGACGATTTCTCCCTTACGCACGACGAGAATGTTGTCGGCCCAGCGAATCTGCGAGAGCCGATGCGTGATGAGCAGCGTTGTGCGTCCCTCAAGGAGACGACGGATAGCTTTCTGAATCTCGTCCTCGGTGGCACTATCAATCGCGCTGGTCGAGTCGTCCAGGATGAGAATGCGCGGGTCGGTTAGCAGGGCGCGGGCGATGGCGATGCGCTGCCTCTGTCCACCTGAGAGGGTGACGCCGCGCTCACCTATCTCCGTATCGTAACCTTCCTTAAAGCTGTTGATGAACCCGTCAGCTTGGGCATCCTTCGCCGCCACCTCAATTGCCTCGCGGGTCGCCTTCTGACCCAGACCATAACCAATGTTCTCAGCAATGGAGCGCGAGAAGAGGAAGATGTCTTGCTCGATGGTCGAGATTTGCGAACGCAACGCATCCAGGTTCCAATTCCGTACATCGACACCATCGACGAGCACTCTGCCCGAGACCACGTCATAGATGCGGTTGACCAGCTTCGTGAGTGTACTCTTGCCAGAGCCAGTCTGCCCGACAATCGCTATCGTCTGACCTGGTTTCGCATGGAAGGAGACATTCTTCAGGATGGGTGTGTCGCCATAACTGAAGGTGACGTTCTCAAAGACGATATCACCGTGCATCTCCTCGCGATAGCCAGCCTCGTTTTCGTCCAGTTCCGTCTCCTCGCGCATCAACGTGAGAATGCGCTCGGCACTTGAGACTCCTAATTGAACAAGGCTAAAGCTCCAGATAGACATGAAGGCGGGGAAGCGAATGATCGCCATCAGTCCCATGTACGAGACCAGCCCACCAACGGAGAGTTGATGCTGTGACAGGAGATAGAGGCCATGCAAGAAGGCTCCCGCCAGGGCAATCGCTGCTAATAGTGTTGGTAGGTAACGTCCCTGTATCTGACCATTTTTGACAAAGAAGTTGCGGTACAGCGCGGCATTCTCCCTGAACTTGCGCTTTTCCTGTCCCTCCTGTCCGGTAGCCTTAACCACCTCGACGCCTGTAACCGCCTCGTTCAAGACCGCGTTCATTGTCCCAAACTGCTCGCGCATCTCATCGGAGACCGGATTGAGCTTGCGCGAGTAGTCGCGCAAGGCGATGAGGAACACTACTACAAAGAGCAGTGGTGCCAGCAGCAACTGCGGATTGATGAAGGCGATGAAGACCATCGGGACCACGAGGGCCGTGAACGAGTCGAAGATGATATCGAAGCCGGGTACAACCATGTCACTGAGCTGGCTCATATCGTTGGAGGCACGCGCCATCACGTCGCCGACTCGCTGCCGATTATGAAAGGTCTGACTCTTTCCCAACAAACTGAGATAGAGTTCATCGCGTGCATCGCGTGCAAAGCGTTTGCCCATTATCTCTGCTGAGAGGCGTGCGCACAGGTCTGTGATGCCAGCCAAGGCGATGATGGCTAAGAGACTGAAGACGATGGTAAGCAACTGGCCCCGGTTGTTGTGCAGGACCGCGTTAAAGGCAACGCCTGTAAGGGCTGGGACGGATGCGTTGAATATGTTTGCCAGAATCGCCATGACCATAAAGCCAAACACAAAGAACTTATAGTGCAGTAGATGCGAGGCAATCCAGAGCGCAGGACTAGAGCGTTTATAACGATATTCATTAGCAACAGTAAACTCTCTTTTAAGCAAGGTGAATACCTCCTCAGCAAGGCGAGCATAGGCGTAAACCGGATCTGCATCCTAGCAGGGCCATGTAGGGGTCTCATTCATTACACCCTCGGTTGCCACAATCCCACGGTGGGATCATTGGCGACGCAGGGTGTAATAAATGAGACCCCTACAGAGGCAACATACCTGATTCTATGCAAACCTCATATACATTGTTGTCCTTATCGTACCACGCGACTCCTGACACCTTCTGTCAGTTATTGTGAGATAGTATCATTTTCTGGCAAGGCGAGTTATTGCTGATGCCATCTTAGTAAAGTTCTTTTCTTCCACCCCAATATAGGAAATGCCATAGCGTTCTCTGCGTGCGAGAAGGTCGTTAACCATCTGCTTGATAGTGCCGACAACCTGGCACTGATGCCAGTAACATCGAGCGGAAGAGACGCTGTTTTGCCACGTGTTGGTGCTATCCTATTGAAGAGTATATGAGGCACTCAGGATGGGGAGCAAGACACGCCCTGAATGCCTCCGATAACTTACGCTGCTGCAACCCGCTCAACTTGTCTCAATCGTGTACCTACTACTATCAATAGCATGCCGAGGCGACCTACTGTATGATGTAGCAACCTCTTTCGACTTTGAAGGCTGGCGACGATGCGATGATGCTCCACCTCACGTTGTATGTTTTGACGACGCTCTGCTAGCAACCACTCATGAAAATACATGTTCATGGGTATCCTCCTCTGTTAGGCTCACTCACTTCTCTTCGTTGTTGACATCATAAGCATAACATGCTATACCTGACACCTCTTGTCATAATTTTGTGATATCCTAAATAGACGAGGTCTTTTGATTGTGATGGAGGTAATACATGCGTGCTGACCGATTGCTCTCACTTTTGATGCTGCTGCAAATTAAGGGGCGCGCAACGGCGCAAGAACTGGCGGAACGGCTAGAGGTGTCGGAACGCACTATCTACCGTGACATCGAAGCGTTGAGTATAGCTGGCGTCCCCGTTTACGCTGAACGCGGCCCTGGTGGTGGTTGTACGCTTGCTGAGGGCTATCGCACCAATCTGACAGGGCTTAACGAGTCTGAGGTGCGAACGTTATTTATGCCGGGCGCTGCTGGCCCACTTGCTGATTTAGGTGTGAGCAAGGAGTTAGAGGCGGCACTGCTCAAACTGCTGGCTGCGCTTCCGTCGGCGCATCGGCGTGACGTGGAGCGTACGCGACAACGGCTGTATATGGATGCCGTTGCCTGGTATCACGCGAACGAGGCGGTCCCTTTTCTACAGACGTTACGAGAGGCGACCTGGCAAGATCGCAAAGTGTTTCTCACGTACCGCAAGAATAATGGTGAGGTGATTGAACGAATCGTTGATCCACTGGGACTCGTTGCCAAGGCAGGTATATGGTACATGGTGGCGGTGTCGCATGGAGAATTGCGCGTCTTTCGCGTCTCGCGCGTGCGTGATGTTATCATCACCGAAGAGCCGTGTCAGCGTCCAGAGGAGTTTGATTTAGAGCAGTATTGGGCGACATGGAGCAAGGATTTCCAGACAAAGTGGCCTGACTATTCCGTGATGGTCCGTGTCTCACCCGTCTTTATACCCATTCTCCCTCAAATTATGGGTGAGAAGATGCACAACCTTATCGAAGGGGCCGGACCGGCTGATGCCGAAGGCTGGATCACTATTTCCTTGACGTTTGGTTCTTTCGAGCATGCACGCGGCTATCTGCTTGGTCTGGGAACGATGGTCGAGGTGCTGGAACCCCTGGAACTGCGTGATGCCGTGAAGCAGTTCGCGGCTGGCATTGTGGAGTTTTATAAAGAACGAGACAAATGATGGTCCTTCCGCACCTGTACTTAAACAAAGAGTTCTCCAGTGGTATCAACCTTGATACCACTGGAGACCCTTCACTCTATTGCCTCTTGTAAAGTGGGCCTAGAGCGAGTTGAGTGTAACCGTGACGCGAGTTGTCGATGGAGAGAGTGCTACCACTCCCTGATTATTATCAATCTTTCCACTGGTCGTCGAGCGGATGTTGTGCCTGAAAATGGGGAGGTTGAAGAGGATGGTGTTGCTGGGCGCATTGCCTGAAAGTGTCAGGGTGACAGTGTTGCCAGCAACGGTGATACTGAAGTTCAACCTCTTGTTTTCATGAATGGGGAAGTTCGTGACGTTGGCGACTTGTCCCTGCTTCACCCACTCATTGGGTACTCCACGGCCAACAATAACCTGTCCATCGGCCTTCTCGGAAAGAATTGAATCCAACAAGGCTTTTGTCGCATTCGCCTGTCCCCACATATGAGGGCTGGCACCTGTTCCCCCTTGAGCATGGAACCCCGGCTCCCACGCGGTAGGACCTGCCCCCAGGGCGTTTTCCCACCAGGAAAAAGGACCGCTCATCGTGTTTGAGATCATAAACTGATAATCGTAGATGCTCTCTGAGCGGTACTTCTCGCCACGCAGACCAGCGGCTCCATAGCCTGCATTATAGCCAGTGCTATAGCCAGGATAGCCACCGTAGGTATGCGGCGGCAGAGTGCCGAGTAAGCGATCAAAGCCGTAGTCGTATGTCTTGTCGATCAGGTCGAGCAATGGCCCGGACTGATTGCCATTGAACAGATACCCATCCCAGGACCAGCGCCCGAAGAGAAACATCGAGGCCCAGTTCGCGTCATTAGGGATAGAGCACCTGTTTTTGTCGTTCGGCTGGTCCATAGCGCACGGAATGTAGTTTAAGTTATATTGACGCATGAGCGTGGAAAGCTGTGTATTCACCGCGTGGAGCAGGGTCGCGTATTCTTTGGACGCCCATGACGCTTCAGCCGAATTTCCTAAACGCTGCGCGATGTAGCCATAGGTAAGCAGGCCCAGGAGAGCGGACTCGTCGTCTACGGTCCAGTAGCCGTTGGCGTCAACATCGTTTGTTTTTCCTATTGTGCCGTTGGGTCCCGTGCTATCTGTTTGAATGGAGTGCGCGCTTTCTTGTATCTTCGCAAAATGCGAACGCACAAATGCTGTATCACCTGTCTTGAGGAGATACACCGCCCACGGCCAGCTATACTTGTATTCGGCATCTCTGTACTGATTCCAGAAAAGCGTGTCGAGGTACGCGTGCGCGTTCGAGTAATCCCCCAGTTCCAGGAGATCCACCAGGATGCCTATGGTATCGTGGTCAAAGAGTTGACCATAGCCATTTTCGCCGACGTTCAGGTTATTTCCATCTTTCACGATGTTCGTATAGATGTAGCCTGCTTTGTATGCGTTAATCAAGCGAGAATCGGGCAAGTGATCGATCTGTACAATGCTGGACAGCTTTGTGTTCCAGTATGACTGCATGTGGGCGTAATGAACTTGCCAGCCGCCAGCGCCGATTAATGCTGCATCAGAGGGCCAGCCATATGAGCCACCAAAGCGATCAATGGCTATGACATAGTCGTGGTTGACCGTCTGGCCTGGCTTCACCACATTGGGAGCAGCGTTTAGGGCGAGCAGACCGGGTGATGGAGCAGGGTCTTCGTTGTGTGCGATCGTGTCATGGTTGTATACCGAAACGCGGGAGTAGACGGCGACATAAGCATTGCCAGAGAGTACAATTCTGTCACCAAAACTGTTGATCTTGATTGTGCTGTTATCGCGTTCAAACTTCGTAACGAGCGCGGGCAGATAGCCGTTGTCGTTATACCATTGTAGAGGCGTCGGGGCTTTGTATATGCCAAAGCCGACTGTGATATTCCTGCCGTCGCGAACATCAAAGCTCCCACCTCGATAAGCAACGGCGGCGTCGCCGTCGCCGTCCCAACCAATTATCGAAGCGGTGAGACCCTGGGCGTACCCTCCTTTGGCTGGTGTGGGTGTGGCGGCCAGCGATGCCGACGAGCGAAACGAGGGTAGTTTTGCCGCTGTGAGCAGCACTGACCCAATTAGGAGAAGAAGGGAAACCAGGACCAAGGAAATCTTACTGCGCTTCATCTCTTATGGCTCCTCTTTGAGTAAATAAAAGGTGACACTTCCAGCTAAAAACAACTGGCTTTTGCTCCTTTGCTATGAGAAAACAGCCTCTAGCATGTAATATTACGTACACAAGCTTGTGTGGGTATACAAGCTACGAGTAGTCATCCTCGTTGTAGAATGATACCTCATGTGAGGCTTCAACTTACATCAGGCATCATTTGTCTCGTTCTTTCTTATTCAAAAATGTCGAGGGGCAGGAACGCGGAGATCAGCCAGTTGGGAGCATCGACTATCTCGCTCACGCGCAGGTCTACCACGACGCTACATAGTGCAAACGCTTCCGGTCTGGTCAAGTCATAGTTTTTGGTGAGATGGCTGATCATGTTGCGGACGGCCTTTTGTGCCGCCACGAACAGATCAGGGCTATGACCCGTTGTCACATAATAGCCCTTCATGTTTGCTTTTTCAACTGCTGAGCCAGGAGTTGTGTATTGCAACTCGGGGATGCTCAACCCCTTATGTAGACCAAAGCGCACGGTGACAATCATCGGTCCCTCAATCGCGGTTCCACATACCTCGCCATCACCCTGCGCGGCGTGCGCGTCACCTAACGAAAAGAGTGCCTCTTTATAGAGCACAGGTAGGAAGAGCTTCGACCCCTTCACAAGTTGCTTGATGTCTATATTGCCACCATTCAGACGCGGTGGAATGGTATCGAGCGATCCCGGCTCGGCAGGTGCAACACCCATAACGCCGCAGAAAGGTTCCAGGGGAATGCGAATGCCCGGTTTGAAGTAGGCGTGATCTGCTTGAAGTTCCCATACCTTGAGGTAGGGTTCGATGAACTCGTCAGCAAGCAGGCTAAAACCTGGAATGATTGCGGTCCAGCCCCATTCTTTGGGGCGAATGTCGAGCACCTCGACTTCAAGCGTATCCCCCGGCTCCGCTCCTACGATTGCTACAGGCCCAGTTAAGGGATGTATCACGCTAAAGTCAAGTTTCGCTAGAATATCCAGGTTTGAACCAGGCGCAATCTGACCATCGGAGGCTTCTTTCGTCTCCAATTCAACAACATCCCCTGGCTCAACTCTGATGAGCGGAGCGATGCTGTTATCCCAGCGAGCGTGAGTGTGTTCCCTGGAAAGACGATATTTAATGTTGATAGACATGATTAGGCTTCCTCTCCTTCAACATAAATCTTGTTGCTCTGCACCAGCATTTTAGGCGCAAAGAAATTGTGTCCTTTGAGCTGTCTTCCTTGTGCTGGCTAGCAAAACAAAAGGAGGTGATATTGATACTAGTTTACGTAACGCAATATGTCAAAGTCAAGCAACGTAACTAAGGTAGATTTCGTGTGTGAAACGAGAGCGAACTGTACAACGTGTCCCCAAACAGAGATATCTGTTTCTCTCTGTTCTAAAAGGCAAGGAGGTCATACAGCGATGGAAAAGTCCACGATACGCCACAAAGCGCATAAAGTCGTCAGATTCGTCCTTGTCCAATTTATCGCGCTTCTAGGATGGATTTTTGTGCAGGTGTTCTTTTCCCTGTCTCCGGTTGGCCGCGCTCTTGGGGTCCCGCTGATGATTGTCGTCGAGGCAGTCTGGTGGATGGGACTCCTCATGATTATGCTTTTGCTGTTTCTCCTGGAATATAACCGCTTTGTCCAGGCGGCCCTCGACTTGGAGGAGGCGAATAGGAGACTGAGGCAGGAAACGAGCAGATTACTGGCACACATGAGGATCGAGCACACTTCAGGAGAAACCATGGATACTACAAAACAAGATTCTGATGCAGAGGGATGAGGCGCTCTTGTTGTGAGTTCGCCAGGTTGACCTCAATACGGCAACCTCTTTCTCCGAGCGTAGACGAAATCCATTTGCTTTATAAAGCTAAGCATGGAAAATGGGTTGGTCACAGTATCAAATTTGACTAAGAACTTCATAAAGCATATAATCACTCAGATATATATCTTTATGCCTACTATGCACGTATACACGAATGCATGTGCGCGTCTATATTGTTTTGTGCATTGTGAAGAAGTTGCCCGTGTATAGTAGGGGCGACCACAAGGGTCGCCCTGTCTGTCTTGAGGAAAAATCAATGCCAAAAATGTATGGATGGGTGCGTGAGGTAGTTCCCGAAAGCCCTGCGGATCGTGCAGGTCTCCAGTCCGGTGATCTTGTTCGCACAATTAATGGTCATACAGTCCGTGACCTTGTAGATTATCGCTTTTATGTTGCCGAAGATGAGCTGGTGATCGGCTTTGATCGGCAACAGGATGCACACGAAGTGCGCGTCACCAAGACCGCCGATGAGAATCTGGGCGTACTGTTCGGTGAGGAACCTGCCCCCTTTATTCGTCAGTGCGCCAATAAATGTGTCTTTTGCTTTATCAAGGGACTGCCTGAGCGTTTCGCCTCTCAACCAGGGCTGCCACATGGTATGCGCTCGTCGCTCTATATCAAAGATGATGATTATCGCTATTCATTTCTCTTTGGAAACTTTATTACATTGACTAATCTAAAGGAACATGACTGGCAGCGGCTCGACGAGCAGAAGTTGACACCACTGTATGTCTCGGTGCATACCACCGACCCTGATCTACGCCGCAAGATGGTTGATGGTCCACGCGCTGGCGATATTATGGATCATATTCATCGCCTTGGCAGCATGGGCATTACCTGTCACACGCAGCTTGTGCTCTGTCCCACAATCAATGATGGCGAGCATCTTGATCGCAGCATCCACGAGTTGACCGAACTGCGTCCTATCGTCGAGTCAATTTCTGTGGTGCCAATCGGTCTGACTAAGTATAATAACATGATTAAGACGGGCGATTTGCCACCGCTGCGTTCCTATACTCGTGAAGAGGCTGAGGCGATCATCGAGCAGACAGAGACCCATCAGCGCCGCTTCGAGGCTGAGAACCCTGACGGCGATCCCTTTGTCTATCTTTCAGACGAGTGGTACTACATCACGAAGCACGACTTCCCGCCTGCTAGACATTATGGCTCCTACTCACAAATCGAGAACGGCGTAGGTATGACGCGCTACCTCGTCGATCAATGGGCAAGGGCTAAGCGCAAGCTGCCGAATGCTATGACCGAGCCGCGTCATGTGACGCTTGTAACAAGCACGATGGCACAGCCAGTCATCGAAGGATTAGCGCAAGATATTCGCAAAATTGAGCGTACTGAGGTACAGGTGTTGCCAATCGTGAACAAGTTCTTTGGCGAACTGGTCACGGTTGCTGGCCTCCTGTGTGGTCAGGATGTGCTGGATGCCCTACAAGAGAATGGTAATCTTGGCGATCTTGTCCTGTTACCACGCGTGATGCTGGATAACGAGGGTACGCGCTTCCTGGATGATATGACCGTCGAAGACTTCAAAGCGCATCTTCCCACACATGCTGAGTTTGTGCGCAATGCACCGGAGACTATCGAAGCAATTCGCTCACTGGCGACACCCGAGCTTGTTGCTATCGGGTCGCGGAGGCCAGTGCGTGTACAATCCCGCCTGTAGGGGCGCGATTTATCGCGCCCCTACATGAGTAGAAGACCTACAAGAGGTCTTCCTACTCAGACCGGGTGCGGCGCACAATAGCCCAGGCGATGGGCAGCAGAGCCGCGGCAATAGCAATCTTTAGCAGATCGCCAGGAATAAATGGCAACATACCCAGCATAAATGCTTTGGTAAAGCTGATGTGCAAAACAATCGCTAACCACGAAACTCCAACGGCATAGATGATGAGCGAGCCGGGGAGCATTGCGAAGACCGAGGTGAAAATCCTGCGGTCCAGTCCACGCTCACAGAGCAGTCCCACTATAAAGGCCGCAATCGGATATGACCAGAGGTAGCCTCCTGTAAATCCAACAAGATGAATAAACCCTCCTGTACCACCCGCAAAGACGGGCAGACCTGCCGCACCTTCAGCAAGATAGGCGATCATTGCTAGACCACCACGCTTACTGCCGAGGGCTGCACCTGTAAGCAAAACAGCTAATGTCTGTAATGTGACAGGTACAGGAGTGAATGGAATGTAAAACGACGCCAGTGCACACAGGGCCAGAAATATACTAAAACCAATGACCAGTAATGTGTCTCGCAGAAGATTGCTACTGCGAGAAGCCCGTGAGGGAGCAAGATAATCGACGAGAGTTGTACCTGGGCCAATTGCCATGAAGAGTTACTCCTTTGTGTTATGATAAAGATGTCATCAGGGTGTATGTCATCTATGAGCAATATTATACTATGTTTTGATGTTAAAGGTCCTGGCGCAGGCACGCTGCGCCAGGACCTTTAACATCAAAACATAGTTTATGCTACGCAATCAACTCCGCGCTATCGTACTGCGGACTATTGATTTTGCGTGACACGGGGCGCGCCAGCATCCCGCTGGCAGTGTACGGTCTGAGCAGGTGTTGAAGCACATTTGTATCATGCTGCTCTGGGTCTAACCATTCATCGCGCGCATCTGCTGACAAAATGACGGGCATGCGGTTATGAACGGGGGCGACAGCCTCATTAGGGTCCGTTGTGATGATCGTGCAGGTGCGTATCTGTTGACCATCGGGGCTTTTCCATGTATCCCAGAGACCCGCGAAGGCGAATGGCTCATGGTTCGGCAGCGTGAAGTACATAGGAGTCTTGCCGCCCTGCTCCTTCTTCCATTCGTAGAAGCCGTCCGCGACAATGAGGCAACGTCTCCCCTGGAGCAGTCTCTTAAAGCTCGGTTTCTCTGCCAACGTCTCAGCCCTGGCATTGATCATCTTAGACCCAATAGTCTCGTCCTTTGCCCAAGAGGGAATAAGGCCCCAGCGCAGCCAATCAAGGTGCTTCATCTCATCGCGCATAACTGTGACAACCTCTTGTGTCGGAGCGATATTGTAACGGGGTGGTATTTGTAGCGATGGCGCAACGTTAAATGCTTTCGCAACAGCATCTATATTCAATGTCAATGTATAGCGACCACACATGGCTTTCTCTCCTTACCTGGAATGTAATTGATGTCTCGTAGCCTCTCTACATCTATTCTTTCTTAACACGTTTGAAACGGTCAGAGATGAGTCAACCTGATTTGAAAGAAGGAACACCAGCTATGCTGAGTGCTTCCAGGTCGCGATAGATTGTGCGCTCTAAGACTTCGAGCTGCTCCGCCAGATCATGCGCGGTCATACGCCCCTTGATTTGCAGCAGCATCAGAATTGAAAGGAGCCGATCTGCACGCATGCATAGACCTCCATGAGAATATGGGCCTTCTCTAGCACAAGAAGTATACCATGAAGTTGGGCAAAACGCCAGATAGGAATAAATAGAACATTTAAGACTAAAACATACTAGCAGTTTATAAGGCGGAAAAAGTTCCATCCTGATTTCTTGCTTCGTATTCCCTTTCGATTACACAACAACTATGCTGATGTACCGCCCGTGGAGCATGCAGGAGTATTACGCTGCCGGGGTATTACGCCTTGTGAGTCGCTCCAAGAGGTGGGGGACCCATTTTCGCAGATAAACTTGTTTATTCTGATCAAGCTGTTTCCCTCCATAGCGTTCCTGAGCATAGTCATGGGTAAGTTCATCTAGGATGGCTGAATCAGGTGGTGTGTCTCCTTGGACCCTATTTGGTGAGACTTGCTGTACAAGAGTCATGAGCCGTGCTTGATACTCCGTAGGCGTCTCATCGGAACGGCGTGCTAATGCGGCCTGGTTTGAAGCCATTGCTTGCAATAGCTCTCGGTAGTAAGCACGAGCGGAGTTTGGGTCGAGGACTTCAAGTGGAGAGACAGTATTTTGTTGCATGTCGCGGCTCTGTCGTTCCTCCCGACGTGCCTTGACTAGAGAATGCACTGACAATCCTTCACGTATCTCTTCCACTTCGTTATCTTTATGAGCGCGCCGCCATTTTCGCAGAGCTGCGCGTACTATCAAGAGCAGAACCGCAAACGCAAGCAGTAAGAGCACGAAGCGCCCTATGAGAAGAGCCTCCGGTGAGAAAGGTTGTTGATGTGGAGGAACTGAATTCCTAAAGTTAGGATAGGAAGGTAGCGTTGGTGTTCCAGCTTTGAAAAAACGTGCTAAGAATGCGAACACAGCACCTAAAAGGTAGAACAGAGGAGACAATAGAAATATGATGGCGGTGAGGAGCCAGGTGACGAGCGTTCCTAATCCATTCCAGAGCAGTGTTATTACCGCCCGTATGGACTGAAACGAGAAGGCTTCGAGTGCGATAACTGCTGCGACGGTTCCTATCCAGAAGAGTGTCAGGAAAATAAGCCAGTTGCGTGTCGAGCCCAACTGTGAACCTTCAGAACTGTAGCGAGCGTTTTGTTGCCTGATAAGACCGATACGTGTGAACGAAAGTCCTAGCAGACCGCTAAGGAAGAATAGAGGTAGAGCCTGAGCGAGCGCTGTGAATAGCGGAGTGTAGTCTGGACTCGCGAACAACGTATTATTTGTTGGGTCAAGATAGAAAACAGCGAAGAGAAGAGCAATAAGCAGAATGGCGAAGCCTATTCTAAACGAGCGGACAAGGTATTCATCACTTAAACCTACCTCGGCTCGGCGCATGCCTCTCCACCAGAACCAGACGATAAGGGCTGAAGAGAGAATGAGTGTAAGAATGTTCCTTACCATCAGAAGAGGCGTTGCTACTACAAGAGTGGCGGCAACTAACAGCCCTAGAATATAAAGCAGTTTTTCGCTATTTTCGCTCAGGCCATGGGCTGCACCACGTTTGACGAACATAGCCCACCACTGCAATCCTAACAACAGAAGGATAATTGTTCCTTCCCCAAGGAAGAGTTTGCCAAACTCTTCCGTAAAAATTGGTGAGCTAAATATAAGCAAGACGACAATAGGCTGTGCCAGCATGATACAGGTAGCAATGGGAACAGCAAAAAGCTCAATCCAGTTGGAGAGGAGTTGAGCTTGTACCCAGAGTTCCATTCTCCTCATCACTGAGCGTTCCGATGAGTTCATACCATTTCTCGCTTCCGCCTGGATAGTGAACGGGCAAATCATACGTCTCAAGTGTTGTCTTTTCATCTACATGACCCAGCAGCGTAAGATAGACTACTGCGCCTGAGAGGTGTAAATCCTGTAGTCGCTCAATGGTGCCCTGGCTCAAAGATGTCGTCGCGCTCACCAGGACGATTGTCGTACCAGCAGGAAATATCATCTCTTCCGTGTCTATAAGTCTCTCTATTGGGGTATTATATCGCGGCGCGAGTCGGGCGAGCGTGGAGAGCAGGCGCTCGTACTGGCTATGATCGCGGGAGAACGGAACACGTACTCCAGGAATCGATATATCGGGAGGTGTAAGGTTCAACAAAATGTCAGGATTATCCTTCGCTGCGCCAGGGAGTGAGACCACTTTTATACTTTCCTCAGGAGGAGTCGTCACCGCACTATTCGTTAGTAGCCCGACGATGTAACCTTCATCAAGACTCCATAATGTGATAGAGGCTGCTACGGTGATCGACAATTCCTGAATGTCCAGGTCGGGTCCCTTCCAGATATCTGAGTAGTTCCAGGCATCTAACAGTACAAGCAGGCGACGCTGACTGCTTGGCTCGTAGACCTTGCTTTGCAGTGTTCCTGTATGTGCAGTCGCTTTCCAGTGAATGCGGCGTAGATCGTCGCCCTGCCTATAGTCGCGTACTCCTGTGATCTGTAAGGGGTCTTCAAGGAGACGATGCCGTGAAGCGTAGTCGCCAAACGGATGAATCGATGAAAGTCCCAGAGTTTCGAGCGGGGCGATAAGCGGGTAGATCAAGAGTCGCTCGGTGGCTGGTACTGTAACCTCACATTCAAGCCAGCCGAAGGGATCGCTACTCCTGAGTCGCACTGGTCCGAACGTGTGAAGGCCACGAGAGAGACCGCGCATGCGATAGCGTCGCGTGACACGTTGAAGTGGCCCGAGCAACCACGTCGTGAGCAGAATATCTTGAGGAATTTTTTGCAGTCGGAAATCTTGCTTTTTGATGTTTGACAAAGGAGGCGTGATTTTATCCTCAACGTCCAACCAGGATAACGGCAATAATTTCCGATTCTCAATGCTGATGGAAAGCGTCACCTCTTCACCAAAGAAGAGGTGCTGCTGGTCTACCTTTTGACGAATGACAAGACGGCGAAGTGCGTAGCGATACCACAACTCTGGTACGACGCCAATGAGCAACGTGAATAAGGCTGCAACCAGTACGAGTGGCTGTTGCGCAAGAACACTTAGCAAAAGCAGGATGAGTGCCAGCAAATACCAGAGGCGACGCTGCTTCAGTAGTGCTTGATCGTTGTAAATGGGAAAGAGGTCGGTGTTCATCGCGGTTGTCACCCTCTACCTGATGCTGGTGCGATCTTCTCAACGGGTACCGGTACTGAGCGAATGATATTTTCGATAAGCTCAGTACTACGATTGCCACGCATGCGCGTGCGTGTCGTTGTCAGCAGGCGATGAGCCAGGACCCGTGGTGCCAGGTACTTAACATCATCCGGTTGCACATAGTCACGTCCTTGTATCGCGGCAAATGCTTCGCATGCACGATAGAGGGCAAGAGTTCCGCGTGGACTGATACCAATCTGTATCGCGGGGTTAGTACGAGTAGCACGGACGATTGCCATCAAATAGCGTTCCACCTCTGGTTGCCAGCGTACATAGCGAATTGCTTGCTGGAGTTCAATCACCTGTTGGGCGCTAATGACAGGTTGTAAGGTATCAAGAGGGTCATCATGCTTAAAGCGATGCAAAATAGCTTGTTCTTCCTCCTCAGAGGGGTAGCCGATTTGCACATTCAGCAGAAAACGGTCAAGCTGTGCTTCGGGAAGAGGAAACGTGCCTTCCAGCTCTATAGGGTTTTGTGTAGCGAGAACAAGAAAGGGTTTGGGCAGTGGCATGGTATCGCGTTCGACCGTCACCTGCCGTTCTGCCATCGCTTCGAGCAGGGCTGATTGTGTGCGTGGTGTTGCTCGATTTATTTCATCAACCAGCAGAATATGTGCGAAGAGCGGTCCCCGACGAAAGATGAACTCACCTTGTCGCTGATCGAAGTAGCTCACTCCGATAATGTCGGTAGGTAGAAGATCAGGCGTACCTTGTACACGCTGAAATGTTGCGCCGAGTGATCGCGCAAGAGCCTTTGCCATCACCGTTTTACCCATGCCGGGGACATCTTCTATCAAGACATGTCCATCACTAAGCAGGGCGACGAGCAGAAGCGTAATAATATTGCTTTTGCCGATAATCATGCGTCCAACGTTTTCACGTATCTCTTCCACATGATGTCGCACCTGTTGTAAAGAGGAGGGAGCCATATCATCACTCATTGAAATGTACCTTCAATCTTCCATGTGGGTTATAGCTATTTGAGCACCACTTATATAGTAACACAGGAAAATAAGCAGACGAAAAAGGCTGAGGGCGTGAGTATGTTTTCATATCACGCCCTCAGCCTTTTTCGTCTGCTTATTTCTCTTCGGCTTCAGCCTTCTCTTCGTAGAAGTTGCTGATGTTTTCGTAGATGCCTTCGGGGAAGCGTAGCTCCTGGTACACATTGCAGGTTCCTGGCTCATCTGGTGTTGGGCAGATGGGGAAATCCTGCTGCGATTGCCATTCAAGAATGCGCTCGCGCTTGGGTGGGTTGTAGTTGCGTCCCTTTACCTGCATGAGCAAGGCGCGGGAATCGGTCGCGTTATGATCGGGTTGGTGGCTGAGCAATTCAATGATCTCGTCGTCTGATAGGAAGTGACGTGCGACCATCACGAAGGTCAGACGACCATAATGACCAATATCAGTACCCTTTTCCAGGGCGTCTAGCAGGTGTGCCATCATTGGCGAGTTGCGGAGATTCTCGCTTTGGGTCTCATGGTCTGTATTCGATGTGGTATGCTGAGTGTGATTTGATTGACTCATCTCATTTTCCTTTCAGCTAACAACAGGTATATTTCTAATCACGCACCAGCGCGGCATATAGATTTGTATTATATTGTAGAACAAGTGTACAAAATAAGCAAGCTGAACAGCGAACGAGGTATTGTATGCGCATAGACATCCCCTACGGGACGACACATCTTTCCATCGAGTTACCAGAGGATACAATGGTGCTACGCTCACACCATACACCCGCACTACCCGACGAACGCGGCGCAGTTCTAGCCAGTCTACGTGAGCCGCTCGGCAGCGCATCTCTAAGAGAGTGCGTGAAACACCTGGGACCAGAGGACCGTATAGCTATCGTAATCTCTGATATCACACGTCCCACCCCCAATGAGCGCCTCATACCCTGGCTGTTGGAAGAACTCGCTCATATCCCGCGTTCCCGGTTTGTTATCCTCAACGGCACTGGATCACATCGTGCAAACACACGCGAAGAGTTGATATCCATGCTGGGCCGGGGAATCGTCGATACGGTCGAGATAGTTAATCACAATGCCTTTGACGAGAATACGCTGACCTATCTCGGTGATATATCTTCGGGTGCGCCTGTGTGGGTCAATAGGCGGTATATGGAAGCGGCGTTTCGTATCGCTACTGGTTTCATCGAGCCGCATTTCTTTGCTGGTTTCTCTGGAGGTGCGAAGGGAGTTATTCCAGGAGTCGCGGGAATACAGACGATTCAGGCCCTGCACAATGCACGGTTGATCGGGGACCCACGGGCGACGTGGGCGGTTCTCGAAGGCAATCCTGTGCAGCAGGGGATACAGGACGCGGTAGCGATGTGCCCGCCTGAGTTCATGCTGAATGTGACACTTGATGAGGAGCGGCGTATCACAGGCGTCTATTCGGGTCATTATGTAGAGGCACATTACAAAGGGTGCGAGAAAATCGCGCAGACGACGACACAGGAGGTGAACGCGCCGTTCGATATTGTTATCACCAGCAACAACGGCTATCCGCTCGATCAGAACCTGTATCAGACGGTCAAAGGTATGACCGCTGCCGTACAGATTGTGCGCAAGGGTGGCGCGATTGTTACCGTGGCCGAGTGCCGCGATGGTCTGCCCGATCACGGCAACTACAAAGAACTGCTTCAGATGCGTGAGAGGCCGCAGGGTTTGCTCGATCTTATCAATAGTCCAGGCTTCACTATGCATGACCAGTGGCAGGTGCAGAAACAAGCAATCGTACAGCTACAAGCGAACGTGTACTTGCATTCAAGCCTGTCTGATGACGTGGTACGCATGGCGAAGTTGCTGCCCGCGCCAGATTTACAGAGAACGATAGATGAGTTGTTACACCGATATGGACCAACAGCGAGAGTCGCCGTACTCCCGGAAGGGCCATTGACCGTGCCGTATGTAGCTGATTATAGTCACGCGGTATAAAGTTCGATAAAGACCATGAACAATCTAGTTCGGCAATGCCGAACTAGATTGTTCATGGTCTTTATCGAACTTTATACGACATAAGACTAGGAATACTGTGAAAATCGATCACTGGGCACTTTTGTTTTGAGTGTTGGCCACTCACCCGCTCACTCGCATCGAAGCGCAGTGCGAGTAGGGCAACCAGCACTGGCTCGAGAGCGATCAGGATACTCGTCAGGGAAGACGAAAGATGCTGCTCACCATAGGTGATTAGCAGGAAGGGTCCCACAACCTGCACTGGTGAGCGCGAGAAGCGCGGGCCAATGCCCTTGCAACTGCCTCACCATCTTGCTCTTGATCGCCAAGGGGAGAAGAACAATCGTCGCGATTCCAACGCGAGCAAACACCACCACTGCCGGATCAACATCGCGAACAGCAATCTTGATGAAGAAGTAAGGGATTCCCCAGAAGACCGAAATGGCGATGAAAAGCAACCAACCTTTACGTGTCATAGCTTCCTCCTGTGTGAAACATTGCGTTGCCCATGCTGCGACACCCATCTAATACCAACTTGTATTCAAAATGAGAGGGAAGGGAGATACAACACCGCAATGGCTTACCGCTGCGGTGTTGGTGTGACCAGAGGTTAATGTTGCTTTGCTTCAGGTTCGGAGAGCAACGGGTCGGCATGACGGTGAATAAGTTTCCAGGTGCCGTCTTCGCGGCGGAAGAGTTCGGTGACGCGCAGGTTGAAAGGGACGGCCTCGGGTCTGCCGTGCAGGTGAGCAGTGGCACGCTGGAAACCCACCCAGTAGGCAAGACCGTCGCTGGCTGCCATGTGCAAGATATCAAGCTGACCCTCACCTCCACTCTCGAAGAGTGTGGCGTCCCGTTCGTATTGGGACCAGACAGCTTCAGCACCCTGGCGATACCCTCCCGATGGCGCGAAGAAGCTGGCGGGGGAATGCTGGGTGACGATCTCGCCGAGTGGAGTAGCTTCACCGCTAATGTAGGCGAGTGCCACCTCGCTACGCTGTTTCATGAATTGCTCAAAATCGTGCTGATCGTTGTTCATTCTCTTTCTCCTCAGAGATATTCTTATCAAGTGTGTCGATTGTTTGAACGCATAGTGGTGTGAAATGCGTTTTGACGAAACAGAGACAGTGCCTTGACCCAATACGAACGGCTGAGGCAACCCCATTAGATATCTAGAATAGAGTGCCTAGGGTTCATGGGATCAATCAAGAGAGGGACGAGGCTTCCTTTTGTCTCACTAGTACGCTCCCTACACCACGAGCAGAGAACCGGGAGACGGAACACGGAGGCCGGGGGAGGCTCTTCTCCGGCCCATGCATCCATCTAGGAGGACTTGCGTGGAGTATAGTTGCCGGGAACATCGCGAAAACTCACGCCGAAACGATTCCAGGCATTGATCGTGGCGATAACCAATGTCAGATTGGCTAATTCCTCTTCACTAAAAAGCTGGCGTACCTGCTCAAACACCTCGTCGGGGACATGATCAACCGAAAGCAGGGTGAGTTTCTCGGTCCAGAGCAAAGCGGCCCGTTCGCGCTCGGTAAAAAAAGGGGTCTCCTGCCAGACGGGGAGGGCATAGAGCCTCTGCTCACTTTCTCCAAGGGCGCGAGCATCCAGACTATGCATATCGACACAATATGCACAGCCGTTGAGTTGCGAGGCTCGCAATCTGACCAATTCCCGAAGTGCGGGTTCCAGGCTGCACTTTGCCAGATAGGTCTCGAGACCACTCATCGCTTTCATCACCCCTGGAGCAGCTTTGGCATAATCCATTCGTGCTTCCATTCGTCTTCTCCTTTGTGCTTTTTTCCTACGTTTGTCTTCCTTACACAGAAATGTTATCATAGCAATGGCCTTATGAAAAGAGCCATTTTTTGGTATACTTACAATGCCATTTATCTCAACGTGAAGGAAGAAAGCGATGCCGAAACGAACCATCCCTCTCAGCACACCTGACATGGTGTTAGATCATCGTTCTCCCTTACCCCTGTACAGACAATTGTATGAGCGTTTGCACACGGCGATTGTGACGGGACAACTGGAGGCTGGAGCACGCCTCCCCTCAACGCGCTCCCTGGCAAGTGAGCTGGGGGTCTCGCGCACAACGACCGCGTTGGTCTATGAACAGTTGCTAATGGAGGGATACCTAGAGAGCCATGTGGGCGATGGCACACGAGTGAGCAGCCTGTTCCCTCGTCAGGCTGATAGGACTGTCCCCAAAGCTGGAACTCAGAAGTACGAGGTCCGGCAGGGAAGGACACTGGTGGCACTCTCGCAACGTGGGCAAGCACTCCTGCAAACGCCGTCTGCGGATGGACCTCCTGCACTCAGGCTTTCGGACAAGGCTTCTCCCTTTCGCGTCGGTCAACCAGATGTAGATGCTTTTCCCTATGACCTGTGGGCCAAGTTGCTGGCAAAGCATGCACGCCAGTCGCTACGAACGGCTGCGTCGTACCAAACAGCTGAGGGGTATCAACCCCTACGCGAAGCGATCGCATCTCATATCGGCATTACACGCGGCGTCCGCTGCACGCCACAGCAGGTGCTGCTCACCGCAGGCTCACAGGGAGCACTCGATCTGGCTGCACGCGTCCTCCTTGATCCGGGCGAGACCGTCTGGATCGAGAATCCCGGCTATCCAGGGGCACGAGGGGCACTGCTGGCTGCGGGTGCAAGGCTGACTCCTGTGTCAGTTGATGAAGAGGGAATCGAGGTAGCGGTCGGAGACCAACAGGCTCCACACGCACGCATCATCTCCGTCACTCCTTCTCATCAATTTCCCACGGGCGTCACGATGAGTTTGAACCGGCGGCTGGCACTGTTGGCATGGGCTGAGCAGGCACAAGCGTGGATACTGGAAGATGATTACGACAGCGAGTATCGCTTCAGTGGGCGTCCGCTGGAAGCCTTGCAAAGCCTGGATAACGGGCAGCGGGTTATTTACATTGGCACCTTCAGCAAAGTGCTCTTCCCCGCGTTGCGCCTGGGGTATATAGTCGTCCCAATGCAGTTGGTCGAGGGCTTTGTCGCGATGCGTCGCTGTATCGATGTGCATGTCCCGATCGTCGAGCAGATGGCACTCACCGACTTTCTCACTCAGGGACATTTTACCCGTCACCTGCGTCAGATGCGCACCCTCTATACCGAACGACGCACGGCCTTAATTGACGCGCTCGAGCGGGAACTCGGCGATCTGCTGGAGATTCACGTTCCTGAGGCTGGGATGCACTTGGTTGCCTGGCTGCCACCAGACAAGGACGACCGCGTGGCGGTCCAGCTGGCACGCTTACAGGGCATCGAGATCAATCCCATCTCACGCTTTAGCATGATCCCTCTTGAGCGTGGCGGCCTGGTGCTTGGCTACGCAGCTGCCACGAGCGAGAACCTGCGGGTCAGTGTGCAACGCCTAGCACAAGCACTACGCATGCTCTAGAAAGCAACTTGCTACTCGAGGTAGGCCCAGGATAGATGCTGTTGGCCAATTCACACATCAAGCTCATTTTGAGTGAGCGTTCGTCGTATTCTGGGCATGCAAAACCAAATTCGCCAACAGCATCAAGATACGTGTAAAATTCTATCACGAGGAATTCCTCGTGATAGAATTTTACACGTATCTTGGGCCTACCTCTAATACGCTCTGATCGAATTTTACAGTGTTCCTAGCCCTATCCCTTGATGATACAAAATCCGTAGTTCCCTTTCCAAATGACTCGGCCCACTGCACCTGCTGAGCAGTTCTTTGAGAAAGAGCCATTTGATATTTCATGGTAAAATAGCCTCGACAGAGTCGTACAACAAAACAACTCTGTCAATTTGACAGAGTTGTTTCTCATAGAAGGGGGTAAGCATGTCAGAAGAGAATGGAGATATGTTACCAGTAGCCAATCGATCAAAATGGGATGCTATTCACCAAATATTTTATCAGGGTCAAAACTACTATCGCGTTGTCGACGTGATCGATGCGTTGGAAGTGGCTCAGGACCCAGCGAACTACTGGAGCTTGATGAAGGGCCGCATCAAGTCGGAAGGCTTTCAAGAGACGCGCCAAGCCATCATGCAATTTGAACTGAAATCTACTAAAGATAAAAGACTCCGAAAACATGACTATGCTCCACGAGTTGTGTTATTGCGCTTAATCCAAAGCATCCCAAGTCCCCATGTTGAGGACCTGAAAATGTGGCTGGCAGAGACTGGCGAGCTACGAATACAGCAGCAAGAGATTGAGCGGGTTGAGGCTGAGTTAGAAGCGATCAGGGCCGACTATCGGCGGCAGGGCAGAGATGAGAAGTGGATCGAAGACCGCATACAAAATATTGTAGGACGAAACGCTCTCACGGATCAATGGAGAAAGCGCGGCGCGGTTGAACATCTTCATTTTGCGCGGTTGACGAGCCTCCTTCATAAGGGAGCACTGGGTGTCACCCCATCTGAGCATCGGCAGATGAAACAGCTTCCAGCGAAGACCAATCCACGAGAACATATGGATAGGGTTGAACTTGCTCTGCTAACACTGGCAGAAGTCACGACCACGGCAAAGCACGTCGAGAATGATACTCAAGGCGTCTCAGGGCTTGAACAGGATGTCCGCGAAACGGCGAAGACTAGCGAAGCCATACGGGAGTTGACAGAAAGGAACCTGGGCCGTCCGGTCGTCACCCCAGAGAACTTTTTACCGCCTAAACGTGGGAAGAAGCAACTTCCACCCGCAACTCAGGGAGAATTGTTTGGAAATCAGGACCCTTCACAGGAATGAGGAGACCAGCACCAGCAATTCTTTAGCAAGAACTTTTTCACCACAATCGCAACGCTGGTCTGACCTCGTATTGGGGCGAAAGAGATACTGGCATCGGCTCGTTAGAGGTGGCGCGACAATTCCACAAACGCCTCTCGTTGTTGCTTGATTTCTTCTTCCAAGAGGAACTCTTCCATTTTCCCAAAGCGAGCTGCATGAGTCAACGAGATGCCAAAAGCATCAACGAGGTATTGAGGACCATACAGGGCTGCATGAGCAGCTAAGCAAGTCATTCTGAGTCTCCTTGGGGTATGACCCGAGAATATTCGTACCTTCTTAGTAATAGCATGCATGTCTAGAGGCAGATCAGCGAGCTTGTTTTGGTTGTTGATAACCAGGGAGCTCTTTTGTTTGGCATAGGGCAATTCTCCTCGTCGTAACAAAAACTGCTCTAAGAGATGCGAATCCTCCTGCAAGAGATATATCGGTGGCCTCCCCTTCACCTGGATCATTCCTTGTTCCGCATGGACATCACTGAGTTTGATATCTTGGATTTGCTGTCTCGAAAGCCCGTGATAGAAGCAGAGAGCCGTGAGAAAAACTTCAAAAGGGTGGGAAGCGTTATCCTCTCTAATCAATCGTGCCACAGCCTTTTGTTCCTTCATTGGCAATGGCTCATCAGTCTGAGGTAACTCTTTCGAAGGAAGCTCTGCAAGAGGAATGTGCATCAGAAGCCTCCGTTTTCGGGCTTGCCGAAAAAAGGCCAGCAGTTTGCGTTGGGTAGGACCTCGACTCTTCGCAGGAAGTGTTAACAGAAACGCATGAATATGCTCTGTCTGGACCATTTCCCATCCAATGAGATCTGGTGCTACTTCCGTTAACCATCGCACTAATCTGAAAAGCCCTTCAAATTGGGAATATATAGAGCTGAAGGTAAGAGGACGGCTGGCGTTCAACTTCAGATGCCTCTGACGCATAGCAAGGAGTTCTTGGTAATACACTTCTAGGGCTCGCTGGTAGCCTTGTGAAAGTTCTTGGATTCTGCTGGGGAGGGCTTTGACATACTTTTCTTCCCTGGACTTCTTAAAGAGATAGTGTTCCTCGATCAAGAATGCCCGAAAAAACGCAGGATGGAGATATTTCTTTCGCCTCTCTATCATTTCTTCCAGCCATTCTTCGCTCATCTGTTCAGGCCGACCGAACCCTTTTTCAGCCTCCTGGAAAATCTCTGTTGCCTTGAAGAGCAACTCATACTGTGTCTTGGTGGGAATATCCCGTGCTTGAAGGAAGAGATAGAGCCGATTGAATAGCCCTCGTGCCCACAGCGTAGCAAAAGCTTCATCTACATAGGCGCACGTTCCAAAGAGAGCAACACGCCCTTTCCTGACACAGGGAAGACAGGTTGCCGTTCTGTGTTTCTTGGAGGTTGGGATTTGCTCTCCGCAGACGTGACAGTACCGTTGGTTTGTCTCACTCATCTACTCACTCCTTCAAAATGGTGGAAAGACGCGTCCGGAGAGATCATTCACAACTTGGGCGTTGGATTGTTGCGCCTCCCCTTCCAATGGAGGGCGCAGTGCCTCAATCCGTGAGGGTCTATGATGCCATAAATCCGATGGAGTACAATCCAGAGCGGTACACAAAGCATCTAATGTCTGAGCTTTCATCTGCTTTGGTGGTTCTGTGAGTAGGACGCTAATGGACGGCGCAGAAAGCTTGTATCCCGCCTTTTGCTCCATCAGCCTGCCAAGTTCTGCACCAGACCACACACCCCGGCTTGCCATCACCTGTCTGAGTTTCCAGTCTAATGCCATACCTTACTCCTTTTCATCTAAGAGCAGCTTGCGCCACTTTTCTTGAGCTAATCTCACACGCCTCTCAAGATAGTCGGAACTGGGAGTGGTGTAGGTAAAGGTCGTCGTGATTTCTACGTGACCGAGCAATTCCTTGAGCGTGAGCAGATCGACTCCGCGCTCAGTCAAGGTCGAAGCAAAAGCGTGGCGCAACTGATGAGGAGTAAATACCTCCTGGGATGTGAAACCTAAGTCTAGTTGTCTTCTCAGGAGATTTTCTCGTGCTGCGACGGTCGTGAACCTCTGGCCTCCTTCGACAAAAAAGAGTGGACCATCTTTCTCTTGAGTGAAAGATGGTCTGACACTGCTCAGATACCACTGCAATATCTGGTCCAAGCCATCGAGCAGAGGAACCCATCGTGACTTGTACCCTGAACCTCTCGATCCCTTCCCAAAACGGATATGCAGCTTTCCTCGTTCGCCCAGATCAAATCGGCAGTCTTTCACATCGAGCATTGTGGCCTCATGAATCCTCAAACCTGCAAGTGCTAGCACGCGAAAAAAAGCATAATCGCGTGCCAACGTAGCAAATTTTCTCGCCTTGGACATATCCTCTTTCAAGCCCGACCAAAACCGTTCGAGAATTTCAGGGGGTGGGGGAGCAACCGCCTCCTCTCGGTCGTCTTGGCGGTGATAATGCCGATTGAACTTATCAAGGACGGTAGGCACGGCGATGTGGTATTGCTGCCAAATCTCGTGAGCGTGCCGAGAGCGAAGATAATCAAGGAATGTGGTGATGCATGACTGATACTTTCTCCTCGTCGAATAGGCTAAGCCCCTGCCAACAAGCTGTTCATAGAATCGATCAACATCATGAATGCTGACTTCCCAGATGAGTTTTTGAGTTACGCTCAAAAACTCATTGATCTTGCTACTGTTGAGAGCAATGGATGCCTCGGTGTATCCCAAGACGCGCTGCTGTTGTTCCCACAACCCCAACAATTTCGCTTGATAAGCAAGGGATTCTTCATAAGTCGGCAAACGATATTCATGGGTTTCTGCGCCTCCTATGATTTTCAAGTAAGAAGCATCTGTCATACAAGTACGCCCTCCATTAGGTGACACTTAAATATATTAGGTATAGCCTAATATATCACAAAGTTTTGCTCATGGGAAGATCTGCATTCTCCGATGGCTCGCAGAGAGTTAAGTGCACGTCAGCAAAGCTATCTTGAAGAATGGCAAGGTTTTGGTTCTACGTCCTTCCAGGTGAAATACCTGGGTGATGGTAGGGGCGCAATTGATTGCGCCCATCTGGGGAAGGGGTGCGCGTTCACGGGCGCAATCAATTGCGCCACTTACGTAGTCTCAAATCAGACGGCATCAGAAACGAAGGGGTGCGCGTTCACGGGCGCAATCAATTGCGCCCCTACCATCACCTGCAAGGATGGAGACCCAAGGTTTTCCAGATGCATGGGATGTGACCGCTATGAAATTGTAGAGAACGTCTATCAACTTTGTTAGACGTTTCCTCCAATACCCTGCACCCGCGCGAACATTGCGCGCACATCGTCGTACTGCTCATCCGTTATCGGCACAAAGCGATCAATCAGACCCTCACGTAGCCAACAGGTTGCGTGAGGGTCTTGATGCATAGTACAAAGTACCTGCTGTATTTCGCGCTTTACTGTTACGTCCATACGTTTCGAGACGACGATGGGTGGAATTGTTGAGGGACCGAGCATGTCGATGACACACAACTGTTGGCTAAGAGTTTCGCGCTGCGAGAACAAGACATCGAGCACGTGCGAATCAATTGCTGTAGCGTCGGCTTTCCCGTCCAATACTGCCTGTAGTGATGCACCGTGAGAACCTGTTTTGAGCAGTCTGCCAAAGTGGGAGAGCGTCTTGCCGCGCTCAAGAAGGCTGTAGCAGACAAGGTTGTAGCCGGAGTGCGATGCCTCCTCATTATAGGCCCATGTACATCCTTGCAAATCGTCGAGGGATGCATAGGGACTATCTCTGCGAACGATTACATCAGAGTAGTAGATGGGCCTCCCCTGATAGCGCGCTCCTTGTAGCACGGGAGCAGCTAACACTTCGACAGGGCATGTTGACTGGCTCGTCATGTGTACATAGAGCAAGCCACACAAAAAGGCAATATCTACCCGTCCTTCCGTGAGGGCGTCCGGAGACTGCTCAACCGTAAGTACTGTGGGAATGCTGAGGCGCTCTCCTACGTATTCGGCGATGTGCTGATACGTGTCGTATAGGACGGGTGAAAGGAACGAGGCAAAACGGATCATTTATTTTTCCAATCGACGAGAAAGCCCTGATTCTTGCCTTCCACCTGTGTCCCCAGCATTGGGTGAAGCTCCATCGCTGGCGAGTATTTGCTGGCGGGAACTGTACGCCCCAGGGCCTCCGCCATCGCTCGGACATAATGCGGCGAGCCTCCGCAGCAGATGCCGATGTAGTTGACACCAATACTTTGTGCTATGCGTGCGAACGATGCCATCTCGAAGCGATTGCATGCAAATGGCTCAAGGGCGAGGGGGAAGACACGCTCTCCCTTGTCTGTCTTCAATGACTCGAATGTTGGTTGAGCGGCGTGCGTTTTGTAGGGAACTGGTTGAGCCGCGACATAGCAATTGACTGCCGCCCGCACCTGCTCGATGATAGGCAGCATCGTCTCCGGTCCTCGGTCGCAGTTCAACCCGACGATGTCGGCACCTGCATCGGCAAGGATTTTGCATGCCTCCACGTAGTCGTAGCCGTCACGCGTCTGATCTTTTTGCACAGAGGCAAGTGTAATCATTGCGGGGAGCTTGAGTTGTTTAATGACCTCTAACGCGATCAACGCCTCACCTAAATAGTCGTTCGTTTCTGAGATCACGAAGTCGATACCCTCTTCTACCGCCCAGCCTAGCTGCTCCTCATACATCGCACGCACAACTTTGGAGGTCTCTTGCCTGTTGTCTGGATCATAAGCCCATGTGTTGCAGATATTGCCCGCGACAAGCGCATCTCCTTCACGTGCGACCTCGTTAGCGAGTCTGACTGCCTGGCGGTTCATACGTTCGAGATCGTTTTCTCGTCCGACATCCTTCAACTTATCGCGATGGGCATAGTAGGTTAGGGCTACCATGACCTCACAACCTGCTCGCAAAAACTCGCGGTGCAGTTCCTCGACCGCCTCTGGAAAGTCGAGAACTACCTCTGGAACGTATGGGCCCGCTTTGATGTAGCCTCTGCGCTCAAGTTCAAATACGTAACCCTCGCCTCCCAGCACCACCCCGTTTTGTAGTCGTTCTAAAATACCCCTGCTTGTTCGCTGTTGCATGTTTTTCTCTTTCTGGGTTGCGTTCCTACAATATGTCGAATATGGGCGTGATAATGACGTTTTGGGAGGGCGCAATCAATTGCGCCCGTACCAGGGCTGCATCGTGTACGGGCGCGATTGATTGCGCCCTCCCATGCCGAACTAAATTGTCAAAATGCATCATTGCGCCCGTACGGGTGCGAAAATCTGTGTGGTGAGAAACGATTGATGTTGTAAACGGTCTCTCCCTGTAGGGCTAGTTGCATTAATGTTTTACCTATCCAGGATGCGTATTTGTAACCGGTGCCACGCCAGCCTACACCGACGATGATGTTGGGAAAATTCGGTATATCGCCCATGATGAAGTTGTCATCGGCTACCAGGTCGTAATAGCATTGATCGACCTCGGTCACATCGACCGCTTCCGCGTCTCGCAGCGAGGGCATGCACTCGTTGACGAAGCTATGCACATCCTGGATATGTGTATTGAGTGTCTTCACGTCGGGTGGGTTGTAGAAGCCAATCTTCACGCCAGGAGTCTTGTCTTTATAGATGGGATGACCGTATATACCAACGTCGAGATAGGCAAAGACGGGTAAAACATCCGAGGTGAATTGCTCCCATTTTTGCGCAGGCGGGATAAAGTATTTCGCCTGGCTGGGCCGATCTGGTGATAGCGGAAAGGATATATCGCAATCCGTGACACGTTGCAGTACATCATTTGTTTCCAGACCCGCCGTGACCACGAGCTTGTCTGTAACAATTTCACCCATGTCAGTACTGATGTGAAGCTGGTTGTCCTGCTGCTTTATCCGTGTTACATCGACCCCTTCTACGATGTTTACCCCTCGCTCGCGTAGGGCTGTAAGAAGTGTATATGTGACTCGTGGTACATAGAGAAGGCCAGCCTCCACGTCCAGGCGGCCCAGGTCAACGTCGAACTGTGGAAACCTCTGCTGAAGTTTCTCACGGGTGAACTCTTCAGCCTTGAGATGCAGCCGCTTCAAGGTGGAGTAGCTTTGTACCGCGTAGGTCTCTGAGAGTTTTGGTGTGACACTGTTTTTAGCGAGGTTTAAGCAGCCGCAGTCGATCAGAAAAGGCTCTATCGCTTCTTGTTGCAGGTCGAGCCAGAGTCGCCGCGCTTCATAGGCAAGCTGGGCGTAGAGGGGGTCGAGGTAGTCGTTTCTAATTGATCGTGTGTAGCTAAACGAGGCCGCCTTCTTGTTATCGCTGCCGATGGTCGATTTCTCCAGCACAGTGATCTTATCGGTGAAGTTGGCGGCGTAATAGGCCGTAAAAAGGCCCATTACACCGCCGCCGATGATAGCCAGGTCCTGGCGCGTTTCGTGCATGAATGTCTCCTATTTTTGTGGGCAACGAGGACGCAATTCAATATGCTCGATTATTTATCTGTATCTGTGTAGACAAGTTCCTGGATAGAGGGTTTGTGTTGCGTCGGTTGAAATGTATAGTATCGCGTTTTTTGCACCCGCATCGTCTCATGGAACAGGCCGTTAGGCATGGAACCGCTATGCAGCCGTATCCACTCATAGTAGCGTGGGGCGAGTTGGTGGGCGGCGTAGGCATGTGTTTGCGTACTCTGGAAACGTCTCTTCGCTTCATTATCACTCAGCAGTACGAGGTTGCACCAGATACCAGTGCGTAACTCTAGCGAGGAATAACTCAATACACTAGGATGGTCTATTAGCTCAGCAACGAGCTTCTGATCAATGGTGTGGATTTCATCAGTAATAGATGAATCGAGTTGCTTCTGTTTTCTGCTAATAAAGCCAACAAAGTGCAAGCTTTTTCGTTGCAGTAGTTCCTGGCATTGATACAAGGCGATACGGTGAATGCGTCCATGCCGCTCCTGAAGGTTGTAGATCAACAAGTGTGCTGGCATGGTGGGCTGCTCTAGCTGATGCAGCGTCAGGCGTACGCGTTGAGTTATGTATTTGAGGACAATGAGGTCTGATGTTCCTTTTCTGATGTGACTGGAAGGATGTATAGTGATGGTGTGATCATTGTGCATATATCTTCTCTGCCTTCTTGTTTTGTATGTGCAATAGACCTGCTGGATTATTCCAGGCAGGCTATAAGTTGGTTATTCTCTGTAGAGGTTTTACCGAGAATGAAGATCGGGGTGATCTTAGGCAAAGAAGAACATGTCCGAGACGTGAGAGGAGGAGCAGAACAGTGGGCGATAACGAAGTTCCGCGTTATGAATACTCATAACGGCAACGGCGCAGAGGAAAGCGAATGCTTGTGGGATAGGTATTGCGATGAGCCTCTTCATGTCTCTGCACTCCAAAAAAACTTGTGTCCTTCAACATCTTCGTTGTGCAGGCCGCGGGTGGGTACTTCTGTTACAGCATATTGTAAATACTATGTAACCTTTTGTCAATAGTTGTACCGACTGAGTTCTCCATCCTTCGGGGTGAACTACGTAGGTGATGGTAGGGGCGCAATTGATTGCGCCCGTCCGGGACATGGATGCCTGTTCACGGGCGCAATTGATTGCGCCCGTCCGGGACATGGATGCCTGTTCACGGGCGCAATTGATTGCGCCCGTCCGGGACATGGATGCCTGTTCACGGGCGCAATCAATTGCGCCCCTACCCCCACCCGCAAGGATGGAGACCCACCGACTGAGTCAGGGCAATTGAAAAGTCGAGGGGGGCATGAGAGAGGTAAGCCCTCTCACTACTTCCACTACTTCCACTACTCTCGTGTAGAACTATTGTAATCTTTATATTCATGAAATTGCAAACAAGTGGGGCAATCCTCAAGCATGGTAGAATAAGGACATACCGTAACTCATGAAAGGAACTTTCTCATGTCTACCCACATTGATGTATGGTCTGACTTTGTGTGACCCTTCTGCTACTTAGCAGCCTCCAGTTTGGAGAAGCTTCAACACAACTATGATGTTGACATTCACTGGCGCTCATTTGAATTGCGTCCCGCTGGATCACCTCCTATCTCACCACAAAAGATGGCACAGATAGAGGCGACGCGACCACAATTGCAACAGATGGCGCGAGATCAGTATGGCCTTGAAGTAAACCAGGGTCCCTTCGGTATTGATAGGATCTGCTTAAACAAGTTGTTGAGAGAGTGCAAGAAGAGGGTACGAAGATATCGAACGATCCTTCTGATACTCGACAAGAGCGACGTTCGTAAGAGTAGTCGCTCTTGCCTCTTCCTCAAAAAGCTGTTACGCCTTTACAGGCTTACGAGCGCGAATGAACGCACTCACAAATTTTCCCTCTAGCTCGTCGCGCTCGGCTTGAGAGAGCGCGGCAATGGAAGCACTCGCGCCGCTCTGAGCAACCTCTTGCAACTCGTAGCGTCGTGTCACTTCGATCTCGATAGCTGTGAAACCTGCCTCTGCTAACAAACGTCGATAGGTCTCCTCTTCCAAGGCCCCTGCAATACATCCTGCCCAGGCTTCCATGTCTTTTTGAATGACCTGTGGCAGATGGCCTTGTATCACAATGTCTGACACCGCGAAACGCCCTCCGGGTGTCAGAACGCGATATGCTTCGTGCAAGACCTGGCCCTTGTCAGCAGAAAGGTTAATCACACAGTTAGAGATGACTACATCGACACTCTGATCGGGAAGGGGAATCGCTTCGATGATTCCCCTGAGGAACTTGACGTTTTCAACTCCTGCTTCAACGCGATTTTGTTCTGCTATCTCAAGCATAGCGTCAGTCATATCAAGGCCATACGCAAACCCTGCCGGGCCGACTCGTTGCGCCGACAGCAAGACATCGATTCCTCCCCCACTTCCCAAGTCAAGCACCTTTTCACCTGAGCGCAATTCAGCAAGGGCTGTTGGGTTCCCGCAACCACGTGAAGCAAGAGCCGCTGTAATGGGGAGCCTGTTAAGTTCTGCATAGCTGTACAGATTGCTGGTGATCGGATCGTCTATCGTTGTTGAACAACACTCACTCCCACAACACCCACTTTGCTGGGTAGTCGATGGTACGACATTTACCTGCGCGATACTCTGTGTATACCGTTCCTGGATCAGAGCACGCAATTGTTCATCGTTCGTTGGCTTGATTGCCATTCTAGTTATCCTTTCCGTTAAGTCCTTTGCAAGAAGATGCTGGTATGCTGCCTCTCTTGGGCTTTCTTCCCGCTTTCACCTTTATAGACTGAGCAGAATCAAAAAGGACGCAAGCAGGTGAAGAGATAGTGATAATTAGCGTCCTTCTACCAGCACTTCGCTCTCAATTTGCGACCGTATCTCGTCACGAACACAACGATACACCGCGAGTTGCTCGGCATCACTTCCCGTAGCTTTTGATGGGTCTTCAAATGACCAGTGCCGACGCTGTACAGCACCTGGAAAGATGGGGCATGCTTCGGCTGCGGTATCACAAACCGTAATCACCATGTCAAATGGAGCCTTCAAGTAACGATCTAGTGTTTTCGATTGTTGCCCTGAAATATCAATGCCAAGTTCACCCATTACCTTGATAGCTAAGGGGCGTACCTGTGTGGCTTCAGTACCAGCACTAAACGCCTCGAAGCGATCTCCCGCAAGATGCCTGAGCAACCCTTCTGCCATTTGCGAACGGGCGGAATTGTGTGTACAAATAAAGAGTACACGCTTTTTCATACTCCCTTACCTCCTCGATACCATCTTATCTGGCGTGACAAGAGCACCTCAAACAACATTCGTTCCTGGGATGATACTCAATGACCTTTCCTCGACGGTCAAGCACAAAATGACAACATTCAAGGAGCATCTGTTTCAGTTTCTCCCGCGCCCGTTGTACTCTTGATTTCGCACCTGAGAAGGAGAGATGCAAGCGTTCAGCTAGTTCCTTTTGTGTCAGTCCATCGTACTCCGTCAAGATGATCGCTTCTCGATATGGGTCAGGGAGATGATTAACCATGTCCTTGATACAAGGGAGTAGTGTTTGTTCCACGTCGTCCTGTGTGGGTTCTTCTGCGAGATCAAATGTTTCTGGAAGTGCTACCGTACTTCTCTGGGAGCGATAGTAATCGTAGATTGTATTGCGTGTAATTTGATAGAGCCACGATTGGAGCTTCTTTTCATCTTTGAGTGTTTCAATGTGTGCGTGCATCTTGAGAAAGACATCTTGAAGAATGTCTTCCGCAATAGCTTCATCGTGCGTATATTTGAGAATAAAGTGCTTGATGGGGGTATGAAATGTGTCCCAAGCTCGCTCTGTCGTGATAAGCATACAGGTTGTTCTCCTCCCTCCAGGCTCTAATATATCACGAGTATAGACGGAGAAGTGCCCAAAAGGACGCAATGAGAAACGGGGTGCTGCTTGCCAGGAGAACCATACAATTCTCCTGGCAAGCAGCACCCCGTTTCTCGTTTGGCTCCACGAGAAAGAATTACACGAATCTCGTGGGATAGGCGGCCGACTCCTGGTCAGGATCATTCAGTTCGGTACCAGGAGGGGCGGGAACGGGACCGTGTAGCAGGGGATCGTTGGTGCTGTACATCCAGGCGTCGAGCCGGGTACGCATATCCTCCAGGATAACCGCGTTGGAGAGATCGTTTGCCATGTTACACGCTTCGTTGGGGTCAAAGATCAGGTTGTAAAGCTGCTCCAAGGGCCTTGAGCGTTCTTTCCAACCATTTTGGATAAGTACATCTTTGCTGGGGCTATCATCGCAATTGGGCAGGATTGGCCCAAGATGGTGGTCGAAGTGGCGGATATATTTCCAGCGTTGTGTGCGAACTGCACGCTGTGGCTCGTATGCTGCGTGGTACGTCACTTCGGCGAAAATAGCCTCGTGTAACTCATCGACTTCACTTCGCACAAGAGGCACTATAGATGTACCTTGTAACCATCCTGGTCGATCAATAATGAGCAGATCACAAATCGTGGGGAAGATATCGATCTGTGAAACTAGTGTGTCGTAGACTTTCCCGCCAGTGAAGCCCCCAGGTCCGCGCATGATCAGCATCACGCCGATGCCATGATCGGTCAGATTGCCCTTCATGCGCGGAAAAGCTATGCCATGATCCGTTGTGCAGAAGACAAGCGTGTTTTCGGCTAGACCACTGGCGTCGAGGGCGTCAAGTACCTCCCCCACGCCTCGGTCTAAATCCCATGCACTTGCCTTGAAAGCACCCATGTCCCGTCGTGTCTGAGGGGTATCCGGTAAAGGAGCAGGTGGGGAACTATAGTTTGCGTCTCGCTCTGTACTCGGCTTCAAAAATTCACGATGCGTTTCAAAAAAACCAACGGAGAGGAAAAACGGTTGGTCGAGTGTGTTGTTCAGGGCCTCTATAACAATAGGGGCAATGGTGTCCGCACGGAAACCATCGACATCATAGACGCGGTCGTAACCTATAACGCTGTGATCTTTTGAGATATGCTCTTCACCAATCAATGCGGTATGATACCCAACTTTACGTAATGTATGAATAATATGCTGCTTATAGTCATTCAATGAAAATCCTCGATGTGCCAGGCCAAGCATACCTGTATTATGCGCGTACTGACCTGTCAATAGGCTGGCACGACTCGGTGAGCAGGTCGGTGCGGCACAAAAAGCATTGCGAAACAGCACGCCTTGTTCTGCCAGGCGTTGAATATTGGGTGTCGGGATGGCATGACCATACGGCTGAACGTAGCGACCTGTGTCATGAGAATGAATATAAAGAATATTTGGGCGATTTGGATGCATTAGAACACTCCTTGGTAAAGCACCACTACTTGAGGTAGAATCTATTGTGATACCGTCTCTCCTAGTATACCTGCTTGTCAAGCAAAAAAATCCAGAAGAGCTGCAGGCGGGTTGCCAGGAGGCGTAACTCTTAAACACAACGTTCCCTTTACTTTATATAACTAAAGTGAATAGAATAAATAACTTGAAAGAATTAGTAAAATGTGATATTGTCATCTTCGGTCTACAATTGCTCAGTACTCAGGAGGATACCGTGCCGCCACACCGTTCATACCTCGTCTGTGCAACTCCTCGTAGTGGAAGTACTCTGCTGTGTGAATCTCTCAACAATACAGGCATTGCTGGGCATCCAAAGGAATATTTCGAGGCTCTCAAAGACACTGGTCTGCCCAGACGCCCGCTGGAATATTTTACTGACCTGGATAACACCGAGATCAAAGAACACCTGGGGGGATACTCTCGGATAGACGACGAGGTTCCTCACGTGAAACCTGGAAGCGACTATGCCAACTACCTTGCTCAGGTAATGGAAGAGGGTACGACGCCCAACGATGTTTTTAGCTCAAAGATGATGTGGGGATACTTGGACGACTTTGTCTACAACGTACGACGGATACCAGCGTACCAAGAGATGCCTGTTCCTCAGCTATTAGCAGCGATCTTTCCTAATCTACGGTATATATGGGTCACGCGTCGTGACAAGGTGCGGCAGGCAGTCTCTCTTTGGAAAGCTATTCAGACATCGACCTGGCGTATGGAAGAGCCGCAGCATTCAAAGAATGAGCAAGTACACAAAAATCTCACCTTCCACTTCGAGAGCATTGACCATTTAGTGCAGATGATTGTGCGGCATGAGGCAAGCTGGCAATACTACTTTGCCGAAAATGACATTCAGCCACTCACTATCGTCTACGAGGAATTGACGCAAGGATACGAGGCAACGATACATAAAATTCTTGACTACCTTGATATTCCTATTCCCGAGGACTTCATGTTTGAGGAGCCACGCATGAAACGGCAAGCTGATGATATGTCCGAAGAATGGGTTCAACGTTACTACGCTCACACATAAAAACAACCACCAACTGTCCGCTTCCTTGCCTCCCTCAAAAGTATGGGTAGTGATCATCCTCACGTGTGATCTCAATCGAACTCTTCCATGCTACACTTCTCATGTGAACTGTTTCGTAACGGGTTGCTCTACTAACTATGCAACAATGAAAAATAGAAGATTGCCTTACATATATTGTCTTTTATTGACTTTCTTATTGTTTTTCTCTCTCGTATGAAACCCCTACGGAGTGGGTCATCGTTACATCATTGATTTTTATAAAGAGGAGTGCAGTACATGATTCATTACGACGATCAGAGTATTATCAGCACAAGTGGACTTACTAAAACATTTGGCAGCCTGGTGGCGGTCAACGATTTGCAACTTCAGGTGATGCGCGGCGATGTGTTTGGTTTTCTTGGCCCCAACGGTTCGGGCAAAACAACGACCATTCGTATGTTGCTTGGCCTCATTCGTCCAACCGCCGGGCGTATACTCATCTTTGGTATGGACAATAGCTCACATATGCCATCTATCCTGCCTCGTTTGGGAGCTATTGTAGAAACGCCAGTCTTTTATCCCTACCTTTCGGGCATTGATAACTTACGCTCTATCGCGGCTGGTTCTGGGATGCGCCTGGGTAAGGCTAGTAGCCGCCGTATTGACGAGGTGCTCGATATTGTCGATCTCCACGCACAGGCGAACGATACCTATCGTAAATACTCGCTCGGCATGAAACAACGCTTAGGCATTGGGGCGGCTCTGCTTACTGACCCAGAACTGGTGCTGTTAGATGAGCCGACCAATGGGCTAGACCCGGCTGGAGTGCATGAAATTCGTCTGCTCATTCAACGCCTGGCCTCATTAGGAAAGACCATTTTCGTGTCCAGCCATGTCCTGTACGAGATTCAACAGGTCTGTAACCGTGTCGCCATTCTGCAAAAAGGTCGCTTACTCAAACAGGGCAACGTCAAGGACCTCTTGAGTCAGGGTGAGCAGATCGTTGTGCGCCTCAATACTCCTGATGAGACACAGGCTGCGCTGCTGGCGCTGCAACAGGCCGAGGGAGGCGGCGCGGCATGGCTTCGACACATTGATATAGAGATAGGAGAGCAGAACCGCCCTACGCTGCGCATAGATGCGCCGGTGGCTCGTTCCTCAGAAATCACCGCACTGCTTGCACAAAGAAATCTTTTCATCGCGGAAATGCATCCCTATCAAGCCAGCCTGGAAGAGGTCTTCCTTGAATTGACCAGTGCCTCAACGGAGGGAACACACCGAGGTATGGCGGCATTAGCCGGAAGCTCAGCAAGCAATGGAACCATTGTTAAGCAATAGAAAGTGAGGCACACAATGCAAACAGTATCACCAACTCTTCCAGAGCAAAACAGTGCTGTACCAGCACGAACATCTTCTGTCGTCATGGGGCGGCAAGATTATATAAGTGTGCTTTTGCGGCTAACAGCGATGGAACTTTATAAGATACGCCGCCGCCTGATGTCGAAGACTCTTATCGGCTTCGGCCTTTTAGCAATGATCGGCATATTCTCCTTGCTAGCACTCTTTACATGGAGTGATGTAAACAGACCCGCATCGTCCTTCAGTCCACCACTCTGTTCGCAGGTGGTTACGGAGAATTGTTCAAAGCAGCAGCCGACGCAGGCACAGCTGGAGCAATACAAACATAATCGTATTGTGCGAGATTCCTATAACCTGAGCCTGCCGAAGTCGTTGAACAATGCCGGAACAATGCTTCTCATCTTTCTCACCGTCTTGATTATTGTCCTGATAGGCTCTATCGTGGGTGGTGAATACAGTCTAGGTACCGCACGCCTGATGTTCACACGCGGCCCGACGCGGCTGCAATTTCTCATTTCTAAAATAGTAGTGGCTATCGTTTGTACAGTCATAGCTGTGCTGATACTGACCCTCGTCGGCATCCTGACAGGACTTGTGCTCAACCCAATCTCAGGGATAGCTCCTAGCTATAGCTTTTACAATGCTGCCTGGTTGGGCCATGCATCGCTTTATGTGCTTCTGATAATGTTGACCTGGTTCGTCTACGCAATCGTTGCGCTCTTTTTTGGTACTGTAGGACGGTCAACCGTGGCGGGTATTGTCGGCGCGCTCGTCTGGCTCTTCGTTGAACCAATCCTGGCACGAATTATATTGCTTGTTACTATTAGTACCAGCGGCTCACTACATGATTTCTTGAAGGCCATACCCGACTACTTCATTTCGAGCAATGTTGGTGCGCTAACAGACAATCAGGCTCACATTCTCTTTGGAAGCGATCCATCTACATTGTCTGATGGTCATGCGTTGAGCGTCCTGGCGGTCTACCTCGTTGTGTTCATTGCCATCTCGTGCATCGTCACGGTGCGTCGAGACGTGACCAACTAGGCGCTCGATCATTATGGAGAAAATGGGACCTGGTGAATTTTGACAACCGAAGAGGGGAACAAGGAAACTGGACTGTAGGGGCGCAATTGATTGCGCCCTGTTCTCGCCACACGAATCGTTGAGGACAGATGAGGCGCAATCAATTGCACCCCTACGAATTCCCTTATTCAGTTGTCAAAATTTATTAGGTTCAAGGATGTCTATCTCTACCAACCAATCTCGAAGATAACCGTATACACATTGGTAGTATTATAGAGAGAGCAACGTTGGTAGGTAGTGGTGGAGCTTGTCTTTATCAGATTACATTAGCAAGGAAACCTGGGCATGGCACGAGTAATTGGCAGAATAGAATCTCGCGCGCTCCCTCTCGCACGCTCATTACGTGCAGTGTGGACTCTGCGCCTGGCATTGGGATTGACAGCGCTTTTTGGATCGAGCCTTTTTCTCCTGGGCACGAGTTGGGATATTCAGTGGCACGAGTATATCGGGCGCGATAGAACGCTGATCCCACCGCATCAGATCATGCTGGTAGGTGTTGGGCTGAGTGGTCTTTCTGGTCTGACAGTGATTCTCATTGAAACCTTATGGGCACGCCGTAGCACGATTGTTGAAAAGAACAGTACGCGCTTTGCTGAGTTTTTTCGTGGTTCGCTAGGAGCGTATATCGTCGGGTTCGCGGCACTCAATGCCGCGGTCGCCTTTCCGCTGGACGCCTACTGGCATGCGCTCTATGGCATTGATGTGGCGATCTGGGCACCTTTCCACATCATGTTTGCCTTCGGTATGGGCGTTGTTGCGCTTGGGGCCGCTTACATGCTGGCGTCAGCCGCTAATCTCGCTTCGAGTGCGGGTGCTGTTGCAGCAAAGCGTGCTGCATATGTAGGTGTAATCGTGGCTCTGGCGACGATGATGAGTATCTTTACGCTGCTCTTGTTCGATGCGTTGGGCACCCGCAATGCTATCAATTTGGGGATCATGAGACTCTCAGTCTTCCCACTGCTAGCTGGCCTTCTTGTCGCGTGTACGTTCGTCGCTGCTGTCTATGCCGCACCCTGGCGCTGGGCCGCGACAAGCGTTGTTATCGTCTATCTCTTCTTTGCCGGGATTATGGCGATATTCGTGCAGCCAGCTACCGACTACCTGTTGACGCTCGAACGCTTGTCTTATAGAAGTGCGCATCCGTTTACTTCGATAGTGACACTTGAGTGGTTCTTAGCACCCATTGTCGTAGCTATTCTTATCGATGTCTTCTTTGGGTTGGCACGACGAAGGAATTGGTCGTCCAGAAGGTTGTTTGTGGTTCTGGCTTTGATTGCGCTGATCGCTGGGCTGCCAATGCCGATCATCTTTCCAATTTACCCCTTGTTGCTGTTGCAGAGATTGGGAATAGCGGCCTTTGGTATTTCGTTGCTGCTTGGGTTGCTAGGCACATGCGTGGGGACGTGGTTCGGTCAAAATCTGGGCGAGTCCATGCACGTTCTGGAGAAGTGATGGGCATGTCTAGACTGCTTCAACGCCTGCTGCTCGTGGTAGGAGTAATTGCATTACTCGCCGTGATAGGAGAGCTTATCGTATCGGTGGCAGCAACCACGCATGGCAGCACGCCTGCCCGGGTTGTGCATGTGTCTGCTGGTCCTTACCCGCTCACGGTGAGTCTGTACAAGGACCCTGCCAATGCTGGCTACGCGCTACCTTTCGCGGTTGCTCCACAGCAGTCGACGGGCGGCTCACTGACCTATGATATATCATCTATTCCTGCTCATGGCGTAAAGGCGACTCCTGTACGAGCAAGCCTCAGTCCAGATGCGAATGTACATAATGGGGTGCAGGGAAATGCGGAGATTACTGTACAAGGCTCCTGGACTCTGCATATGTCTGTTGATGGGCCAGCAGGACATGGCGAGACGGATGTGCCTATAACGGCGGTCGCGCCACCCGCCATTCCCAACTGGCTCGGCTGGCTCATCGGGCTGATTCCATTGTATGCGCTGTTCGCCTTCCTGTTGACACAACGAGGACGGAGAAAAAGGCAAGAGCAGGCGATGGCAGCACAGTGATGAATGATCCCATTTTGTACGGGCGCAATCAATTGCGCCCGTACAAAATGGGATCATCAAAAGAGGAGCATGCAACGCGATGCAACGTCCACGTAAATGGTCTGGGCTACAGGCCCGCATGACAATCTCTTATGTGCTGGTAACTGTTGTTGCGGTACTTTTGTTGGAACTTCTCGTCTTTGGCCTCATAGCTGTTTCCGTTCTCAGAGGTGGGAATGGGCTGGCACCAGAACTGAGGCAGACAGCGCAGCAATACGCACATACTATTTCCACACAGGTCAAGGGTGCAACACTCGATTCGCATCCTTCTATCAACCTGGGTGATGGTGAGTTGATAGCGACACCAGGGGAGAGTATTGCTAACAACGATCACGTGCTCATACCCCGCATCAATACGCTCTACGGAGGAAATAAATCTTTTACGTTTGCACTGCTGGTTGCTCCCAATAAGCGCATATTTGCTAGCTCCTATCCACGACGCTATACCGTCGGTACTCTTGCATCACAACTATTGTTGCCGGACAGGACCGTGCTCATAGATGAAGCATTGAATGGAAAGTCTGCTCATGGAGAGAATGTTGCACTGATGACAGATAACACCGCATATGTCGTAGAGCCAGTCTGGAACAGCCATCACACGCTCATCGGTGCAGTCTACGTACAGACCCCTCTACCGTCTATTGGATGGAGTAATGTGCTGCCGCTTGCCTTATCAATGGCGGGCAGCGGAATTCTATTGCTCATTGTGGTTACCCCTATCGGTGCATTTTTCGGCATCGTGACAACCTATGGTATTGTTCGTCGTTTGCGCGGTCTGGCAGCGGCCACAACGCTGTTCGCGAATGGGAACTACTCATTTCGTCTACGCGTCACGCGTAAAGATGAGGTTGGGCAACTAGAAGACCAATTCAATCGTATGGCGGAACAACTTGTCGTGAGTATTGAGAAGCAAAAAGAACTGGCAGAGCAAAATGCACGACTTGCCGAGCGTTCGCGCATCTCCCGTGAACTGCACGATGCCATCTCCCAGGACCTCTTTTCGCTACGAATGCTCGCGGGTGGTCTACAAACAGCTTTGCCTTCAGACTCACCGGTGCATTCGCAGGTTGCAACCCTGGAGCAGACCACCACCAACATGATTCGCGAGATGCGCGCCCTGCTGCTTGAATTGCGCCCCACTCAGCTTGAACATCGGGGACTGGCAGTGTCTCTTGAGGAGATAGCCATGAGCTATCGCACACGGCTCGGCATTAATGTCAAGACGAATATCTCCTCTGTTCCGTTGAGCGCGAGAATAGAACACACGCTGCTGCGCATTACACAGGAGGCAATGGCGAATGCAGCCCGTCACGCCAACGCTGCCACTATTACACTGGCTTTAGTACCCCTGCCACAGGCGATACGGTTAATCGTTACGGACGATGGCAAGGGGTTTCGACCACAAGAAAACGGTAAACTGCTGCATGGACTTGGATTACGCCTGATGCAAGAGCGTGTACAGGAATTGAATGGCACTTTTCTGTTGCACTCGGTACCTTGCCAGGGAACACACCTTGATGTCTGTCTACCACGGGAGTAAGAGAGTGATTCGCATAATGATTGTAGACGACCACGCGGTCGTCAGACAGGGACTCCGCTTTTTGTTGGAGCAACAGCCAGATATAACTGTGATTGGTGAAGGTGATGATGGTGAGCAAGGAGTCGCACTTGCCAGCAATCTACTGCCCGATGTCATTCTACTCGACCTGCTGATGCCCAAAATGGATGGCATGACAGCAGCGCGCGAGATCAAGCGCATTACACCCACCACGCAAATTATCATCCTGACCTCGTACTACGAAGACGATCAAATTTTTAGTGTCATCAAGGCCGGTGCCCTCTCATACCTGCTTAAAGATAGCGGCCCGCAAGAAATTGTGGCTGCGGTCCGCGCCGCTGCACGAGGCGAAAGCACGTTACATCCAATGGTGGCGGCACGTGTCTTACGCGAGATGCAGCAACAATCTCCACTGGACGAACTGACGCCACGCGAACTGGATGTGTTGACACTTCTCGCCCGTGGTCGCTCAAATCACGATATCGCGGTTGAACTGTCCATCGGTGAACAAACGGTCAAAACGCACGTCTCCAATATTTTGTCGAAACTGCATCTAGCAGACAGAACGCAGGCCGCGATCTACGCCCTGCAAAAACGCCTGGTGCCGTTAAAGGATGCGTTGAACCCATAGGGACTGATTATGTGATTGTACCTTTAAATGAAATGCGCACATAATGAAAACATGTAGGGACCCTTATTCATTATGCCCTGGTACCCCTCAGCAGGCCGAAAGAATGCGTAATACATTAAGGCCCCTATGGTGCCTTATTCCCGTTTTGTACGCTTTCTCCTTGGCTTCACAGGAGGACCATATACCCGCTCTGCCATTGCTTCAACCGTTTTCATCACGTCTTTGAGCACAGGTTTGTGTTTGAAGTACAGCACCTCGCTGGGGACATCCTGTAGCGCTTCTGTACTCAGGTTTACACCTTCGTAGACTAACAGAAGTAAATGATGACATTGTGCTGCTCGAACCTTTTCTACTTTTCGTCGTAAGTAGTCGGGATGCCAGAAGCCGACCAGTTCGATGAGGATGCGGTGTCCGCTGTCTTTCTGCGTCAGGGCGAAATCCGGGATCATCACGGTATCGCCCAGCACAAGTACCTCGTCCTCGCGGGTGAGCGTCCACTTGCCGCGTTTGCTGCCGAACTTCTCCTCGAAGTCACGCGCGAAATCCGCCTCTAAGCGGCTATCGAATGGGCCGCTTTGTCGAAAATGTGTGCGCAGCGAAGAGGTGTGGTCGAGGCGATAGGTGCCTATTGTTTGCAGTTGAGGAGGACGCACCGACGCGACCATGCGCCACTGTTCACACAGCAGTAGTGCAGGCAAAAAGGCCGCGAACTGCCTGCCGTAACGCATGGTCGCGCTCACAAATGGGGAGATCGGGCCATCCAGGTCGATGACATAACCGTCCTGCTGAGACTGTACCCAGAACATCAACTTAAAAAACTTGAGGTATTTCCATAAGTCTTTGTAGTTGCTATGTACCTCGATCTGTACAAGGTTGGCCCAGTAGAGCACGCCGCGTGCCAGTTCCAGGTTGTAGCGAGCAAGTAGACCTTCAGGAGACCACTCTGGTCCAGCATCGCTGAGAATGTATGAGGCAGGTCGGTCCGCCAAGAGTGTTATCTCCACTTGCTCAAGGGAGATACTGAGTTCGTCCGCTACGCTCTGCATCACGTCGCCGCGTGTTTGTGGCTGGAATAGTTGAGGCGTGGCGAATACTGGCCCGTAGGCGAAGAGGCGTTCGCGTAGTTGCGGGGCGGCAAGAGGAGTTTCTAAAGGAGTAAAGGTTGCTGCGTCTGTAAGGACCTTCGCGAGGCCGCGCACAGTGAAGTAATCAATGCGTTCTCCCTCGTAGGTTTCCAATGCTTTGTCCCAATTGGCCTGGGATTGTCCCATGTGGTTTTGTAGCAAAGCGATCAGGTCTGCTGCTGATTGGAGCCAGTGAGGGTCGTGTTCGTCGAGCATGTCGATATATATCTCTGAGTTGCGTTGCCGTATTCTTGGCCTGACGAGGTCCGCCGTGAGCATTAGTCCACCTTCCGGGATTTGCGGCGTCGCTGCGCCTTGCCTTCTTCGAGAGTCTTGCGTGCGATAACCTCAAACAGTATCGCCTGTTTGTTCTCTACCTTGCGCAGTACACGCCCTAACCGTTGAATGTACTCTCGTGCGCCGGATGTGCCGCCCAGCACAATCGCCACCTTTGCCTCTGGTACGTCCACACCCTCGTTGAGTACTCTGGATGTAACGATTCCACGGTATTGTCCAGCTCGAAAGCCGTCTAAGATATGTTTGCGCTCGGCTGCGCTGGTCTCATGTGTAATCGCGGGAATGAGATGACGACGTGCGATGTCATACGCAGTCGCGTTATGCTCCGTGAAGATGAGGGCTTGCTCCGTTGCGTATTCTCGCAATAGCGCGTCGAGAGTCGTATATTTTCCCTCAGCAGTGGCGAGGAGACGTAGAAGGCGTTGACGGGCGAGAAAGGCGCGTCGCGCCTGCGGGTCAATGGTGGATAGACGCATTAATTCCATCAACCAGCCTGGTCCATGCCTTCGCAATCCGCGTGAGCGCACAAAATTAATGTAGATAGCGTGATCGGCATCATAACGCGCGCGTTCCTCAGGTGAGAGGTCAATGCGAATGCGCTGTGTGCGATAGTTAGCGAGCTGCTGTCCCACGAGGTCTTCGATACGCTTGGTGTAGACAATTGGCCCGATCAGGTCATCGACGCGCCAGCGTCCGTTGGTTTGTTCGTGTACTTCTGGATAGGTTGCCGTCAACCCTAAGCGCAGTGGTGCAGGTGCCATAAGCGCGGCCTCGCCCCAACTGGGAGCAGGCAGGTGGTGTACCTCGTCGAATATAATGAGTTTGAAGGCATTGCCATAGTCAGCCATCAAGTCACCAGCAGAGTGATAAGTGGTGACAGTGAGTGGAAGCACTCTTTTCTCACCGCCATAGTAGACGCCGATATCAGTCGCAAAGGCGTTGACCAGTCGCGCATACCACTGATGCAATAGATCAATCGTTGGTGCGACTACGACGGTGGAACGGTTCACACGATGAATGGCTTGAATGGCGACAAACGTTTTACCCGCCCCTGTCGGGAGGACGATACTGCCGCACTGTCCCGCCTCGTCCCATGCGTTCAGAGCTTCTACCTGGTAGTCGTGTGCCTCGCGCATGTCCTGTATTGGAAGATCGAGCGGTTTCCAGCGCGGAACCGTATCACGGATAGCCTCCTCATGGAGGTAGGACTGAAGCGAGCCATAGTGGTAGCCCTCGCAGCGCCAGCGCTCTTTGATGAGCTTAAATGGACGAGGCGGAGCTTCCTGTTCTCCGATGTCATATAAGACAAGGGTGCCACCCTGAAAAGAGACATGTTTGCTCATGCGTCTATAATAGCAGACTTTTGTTCTAATAGCTACTCTGTTATAGCAACAATCGAGCAGTTGGCATTGCCAACTGCCCGATTGTTGCTTTTCCCTCTTCACAAGCGGAATGACTCAAGCCTTGTCATCATGGCCTTCACACTCTCTAGCTCATCCTGATTTACGGTATGCCCCATATTTGGGTAGAGCCTCGTGGTTACTTCTCCTCCAAGCCGCTGCAAGACTTCGGCTGAGAGCAGGACACGCTCTTTGGGAATATGGAAGTCCACATCGCTGCACCCGAGAAAGATGGGAGTACCAGCCAGCGACCCTGGATAATCACGCGGTGTACCGTCGGGTCCAATGAGTCCGCCGCTCAGACCTGCTACACCGCCGTAAAGCTGGGCGTGACGGGCAACATATTCGAGCGAGAGACAAGCCCCCTGTGAGAAGCCCAGGAGCATTGTGCGCTCGGGTGGGATACCAGCGGCCTCCACCTGTGCCAGGACTGCGTCGATGACCGAGAGCGCCGACGACAACCAGGGTTCATTGCTGGGTAGAGGAGCGAGAAAGCTGTTCGGGTACCATGTACTCTGCGCTGCCTGCGGCGCAATGAACGAAAATCCTCGCGGCTCCAATTCCGGGATGAGCGTTAGAATATCCTCTGCTGATGCGCCTCGACCGTGCAGCAGAACCATTGCGGCTTGGGCCTTCCCGAGTGGCTCTCCCGCCATAAGGACTGGTTGACCTCGGTGCGGTCCTGTGACCGCACCTTCCGAAAGAAAATTGTTCATGCCCTGTCCTCCGCTGGGCTCCAACCCGCTGCCGTGATAGGACGAAGGATACGATCCAGTTCGCCGCGATCCCGCTCCAACCACGGTGGCAGCTTCAGGTGCTGACCCAGCTCACTAACTGACTCATCTACAGCAAAGCCGGGGCCTGCCGTTGCCAGTTCGACAATGTGCCCGTCAGGATCATTGGTGTAGATACTCTTAAAGTAGACGCGATCAAGCACGGGCGTCACGCGGAGACCCACCTTCACAAGCCGTTCACGCCATGCCAGTTGTGACTCTTCATCAGGTACCGCAAAGGCATAATGGTGGGTCTGACCCGCACCCATCTGCATGCGTCCCCAGCGGTTATGCTTGTTCTCAAAGTACGTGATGAGCGTTCCAGGCTGTCCATCGCCAGCCCCCCAATACCAGTGAGCAGAGGTGGGATCGTCGAAGTTCGATGTCATTTTGACGCGTCGCAAGCCAAGGACTTCACCAAGGAATGCATGGGTGCGCTCAATATCCGTCGCAATTGCAGTAATATGGTGCATACCACGCTTCAGAGCCATATCGCTCGTAATCTCTGGCACAGGTTCAGGCCATGTCTCGGCCTGAATGCGTGCTTCATTCCGATTGTTGACGAGCATCTGGGCAGGCGGTTCCTTGAATGCAGTGCCGAGGGCATCAGCAGCTTCATCTATCGTCCAACCAGGTCCCAGGGTCGCAATCTCAAGAATCGTGCCATCGGGGTCTTGAAAGTAGATGCTCTTAAAGTAGTGCCTATCCAGCGGGCCATCAACAGTAATGCCGAGATCATTCAAGCGGCGTTTCCACTTCAATAGGCCGTTGTAGTCGGAGATAATCAAGGCAACGTGATGAGTGCCACCAACACCAGGATGACCCTTCGGCGCGGAAGGCCACTCAAAGAACGTGACGACAGAGCCGGGATGACCAGTCTCGTTACCAAAGTAGAGGTGATAGCTTTCGGGATCATCGAAGTTCACCGTCTTCTTGATGAAGCGTAAACCCAGAACTCGCGTGTAAAAGTCAACGCTACGCTGTGCGTTTGAACTCACGATACTGATATGGTGGAGTCCTTGAATAGGTTTGATGGATGACATAGATGTCTTCCTTTCTCTTAAAATGCTTATATTAATAAAGGTTTAGCACTAAACGATAAAACGGAAAAGAGATTAGCTGATGTTGTGATCGAGTTTGCGCAGCAGGTGTAACAGTTGCTCCACCTCTTCAGTAGAGAGCGACGAAAATTGCTTCATAACCATCTCCTCCTGTGTTGGAACAACCTGCTTGTAGAGGTGATCCCCCGCCTCCGTCAGAACAAGCGTGTTGGTGCGGCCCTCCTGACAACGCCTGAGCAATCCGTGCTGCTCCATACGGTCCAATAGCTGCGAGATGTTGCCCTTCGTTACCAACAAGCGGTCTGCCAATTCCTGTTGCGTCATGCCCTGTGCCGAACCTACCTGTGCCAGCACATCGAACTGTGCCACGTTCAGGTCCCAGGGGCGCAAATGTACTACCGAAGCGCGATCAATCTTCTGATACACACGCGCGAGTCGTAGCCATGCGAGCAGTGATGACCTGAGCATCTTCTCTCCCCTTTCTCACGAATATAGGTTTCTTAATGAGAGTTAAGCACTAAACTGCTGGCATGTCAAGAAAGGAAAGAACTGGGTTCTCCGTCCTTCCAGGTGAACTACCTGGGTGAGGTAGGGGCGCAATGGATTGCGCCCGGGCACATGCATCCATTTCCCGGCGGGCGCAATCCATTGCGCCCCTACCACCACCCGCAAGGATGGAGACCCGAACATTTAAAGGTTGGCTTCTCTTTCTTGACACGAAGCGCTGTACAAGATAACATATCATAAATGTATGATGTATTCCGTACATCAAAAAAGATTAACATATGTCAACTTATGGAGAGAACATGATGGATGGAAATGAACAGGTCCTTGAACTTGCACAGGCTCTCGCGGACCCCTTGCGGCTCGTTATTCTGCAACATTTAATGGAGGGTCCGGCCACGGTATCAGAATTGATGTCCGTTACTGGAGAAGCGCAGTCGAAAGTTTCTAATCACCTTGCTTTGCTGCGAGAGCGCGAACTGGTGCGTGCGACGCGTCAGGGTCGCCAGATGGTATATACTCTGCGTGATGCCTCGGTTGGGCAGCTTGTCGAGGCGTTGACGCTGGTTGCGGGGAAGGTTCCCGCGAAAGTCTGGAAGTCTCCCCAGCTTGTTACGGCCCGTACCTGCTATGACCATTTAGCCGGACGGTTTGGTGTCGCGCTCTTTGATGCGCTGGTCGCGCGAGGTGCGATCAAGGAAGTGGCAGCAGAGCGCAGTGATGTTGAGCTTGGGCCGTCAGGGGCTGAGATGTTTGGCCGAATGGATATCGACCCTGACGCCCTCCGACGCGAGCGGCGTCGCTTCGCAACCGCTTGTCTGGATTGGACCGAGCGTCGCCCCCACTTAGGAGGAGTGCTCGGAGCGGCTCTCTGGTCAACGTTTATGGAGCGTGGGTGGGTGATGAAGCAGCAGGGAACCCGCGCTGTGATTGTGACCGACGTAGGAAAGCAGAATCTGCGGGAACAGTTGGACATTCGCCTTGAGGGAGAAATGGCATGAGCACTATCAATAAACAGAATAGCGTCCCTGGAGGAGAACACATGTCCTCTTTGCCGACCACGTTTGAGGTTCGACTTCCAGGACCTCTTGATATCCCGACCTCTCTGGAACCGTTCCGGCGTTCGGGCGATGATCTCATCGACCGCTGGGACGGCATCACGCTGATACGCACTATTCATGTGGGAGACCAGGGCGTTGCTTATGCCTGCACGGTCACGGGAGCAGTTGAGGAGCCAGCCCTTCAGGTGACTATTGAGGATGCTGTACATAGACAGGTGGTCGAACTGGCGCTTTCTGCAACCTTTGTATCACCACCACTTTCCTATTCAGAACTGTTGCACATTGATCCGGTGCTTGCCCGTTTGGAAGCGCGCTATCGTGGTTTGCGTCCCGTTTTGCAACTCGATCTCCTAACAGCGCTTGTCCGTTGCATCAGTGCACAGCAGGTCAACTTGCAGTGGGCGACGACGACACGTCGTCGGCTTGCGGAGACCTTTGGCGAGAAGCATGTTGTAGCAGGGCAGATTGTCTACAGTCTAAGTGCTGAGCGTCTAGCGGGAGCTACACATGCACAGATTCGCGCTCTTCAGTTTACGAGCCGTAAGGCCGAGTACCTGATCGGTGCGGCTGAGGCTGTTGCAAGTGGCTCTCTGCGCCTTGCCGATCTTGCATCATTACCCGACGAGGAGTTTATCGCCCGGCTGACCGCACTGCGCGGCATTGGACGGTGGACTGCGGAATGGCTTCTGGCCCGGACACTGGGTCGTCCTTGCGTGGTAGCTGGCGATCTTGGCGTGCGCAAAGCCGTTGGTCGGGCGTACCTGAGAACTCCACTTCCATCTGAGCAAGAGGTCAGACGAGCAACGGCCCACTGGGGACCATTGGCTGGTGTTGCTCAGATACTGCTTCTCCACGCTTCCGGCGAGGGCACGTTAGGAAGCGAGATCAGTTAAACCACTTCCTGTAACTGAAATGAACACTCCTTTTTCCTTCTGCTGTGTAGTATACAGCGTTTTTGAGGAGGTAGTGTCTTTGCGGATGGGAGGCTCTAACAGCAGTGTTCCCAAAAGCGTATAATTATCACTAGCATCTGAGCAAGACAGAATGATGGCTGAAGCCTCTATTTATGAACGCCTTGACACGAGCGATATAAGTATAATATTGAAAGAGAGGATATTTAATAGTATGGATACATACTCACAAGTCTGGGGCGGGTCCCGCCCTGGATGTCTTATTTTCTTACTCGATCAGTCCGGTTCGATGTCTGACCCATTTGGCGGGATGCAGGCGGGGGCGGGAAGACGCAAATGTGATATGGTCGCAACTGTGCTGAATGGGTTTTTGAATGAGCTGATCGTCACGAATACGGTTGCACAAAAAGATGGGACGACAGAGGTCAGGCCGCGAGCCGAAGTAACGGTCATCGGCTACGAGAGCATTTCTGTTGGCCCTATTTTGGCGGGAGAATTGGCGGATAAGACCTTTGTGAGCCTGCCAGAGTTGCAAATGAATCCGCTTGACATCGAGGGGCGCAAGAGGAAAGAGATAGACGATACCGGTCAAGAGGTCGAAATCACTGTCCCGTTTCCCGTTTGGGTGAAGGCGAAGGCGGGTGGTGGCACACCCATGCGCGCAGCCTTACTACAGGCCAGAGACCTTGCGCAGCAGTGGGCTATGAATCATCCTGATAACTACCCTCCTGTTATCATCAATGTAACGGATGGTGTATCTAGCGATGGCGACCCTATGGGTCCCGCGCGTGAACTTAACGCGATCAGCACCTCTGATGGTCATGCGTTACTGTTTAATGTCCACATTACCGATATTAATAGTGCGCCTGTGGCATATCCTGCGGACAAAAGCGAACTTCCCGACGATAAGTATGCCCATATGCTGTTTGACATGTCTAGTGCCATTCCAGATTCAAGTCGTACATTGTTAGAGTCGCTTCTTGGAAGATCTGTGTTGCCGGGTGCGCGCGGCTTAATCTTTAATGGTGATGCTGCTTCTGTTCGACAGATGTTTATCTTTGCCAGTGTTCCTGCCACGCAACCCCTGGATCCAGGTAGGTAGGGGCGCGATTGATCGCGCCCAGGGGTGGGGTCCACATGAGACATAGGCAATGTTTCCCCCGCCTCTGGGCGCGATGCATCAGGCCCCTACGAGCGCTTCCTCACCCTTCGGTTTGGTAGTAGGAATAATGTAGAAAGTGCAATAGCTTATGCTTGCACAAGTCACACGGCTCCGGTATTGGAAATCTGAGCACGACGAGCAGACTTGCGAAGACGCTCTCGGCGAACATGTTCCAGAAGGTCTGTTCGTTGTGGCAGATGGTGTGGGAACGACGTTGTTCTCGAACGTATGGGCCTGGCTCCTTGTTGACCACTTTTTGAATGTACCTCTTCTGAGTAACGATCCTTTCGAAGTCGAGTGGTGGCTGCGCCTGATTCAGGAGCGTTACCAGCAAGAGTTACCCTCATTAGAAGGTATGCCATGGAATGCTTTGCAAAAGGCACAAAGTCAAGGCAGTTATTCAACGCTGGCGACGGTACGTATCACGCGGGTCGATGCGGACTCCGCGCTGGTGACCCTTCTGGTCTTCGGCGATAGTTGCATTCTCATCAAGAAAGCAGATACAAATGGCGTGCTCTCTTTCCCTTTGGAGAAAGCGCTAGACTTCGATCAGGCACCGATCTCCCTCCCGTCAAAACTCAGTTCTTTTAACCGATACTTTCACCGTTGTACGATCAAGCATGTTGAACTGGCTCCTGGCGATAACGTAATCCTGGCTACTGATGCCGTTGCAAGGTGGATTGTGAGCGCTGGAAATGGGCGTTATGCCGATTCGCAGAGCGCCTTCCTGGAGGTTGCTGCTCAGACGCCCGATTCCTGGTCGGCATTTATTACGGGATGTCGCGCCAGAAATGAGATGATTGATGATGATAGTACGGCTCTTGTGGTAGCTTTACAGCCTGATGCCCTCAACACAGGTATGCAGCTCGGCTCTACGTCTGAACATAGTACGGATGTACGTGAGAAACGCAAGCACACTTTTACTGAGGCGTTGCAAGCTCAGAATAAAGAACTTGTCGCTATCTCCTTTGGTGATGGCATAGACCTGGGCCTGGAAGGTGTGAGTTTTCCCTCCGACCAGCTTCAACAGGCTCGGGCGGTGGCGGACGCCTTGCGAGACATGTTGCAGGTGCTGCGGCGTGAGGTGAACAGCCTCAATCCAGTGGAGACGCTTGGTCCCGCGTGGCAGAGATATGCTCCTCTCCTACAGGATGAGCCTTGCGCGGCGAAATTGCGTCAAACACTGACGCGTCTGGGCGTGCCTCTTGCTCCATCACTGACCGATGCTCCTACAACATCAGATGCTGCCAGTTCATTAATAGAGGCTCGGCAACAGGAGGACACAGGACGACAGCAGGATGCAGGTACTATAGATATGCGTGAGATGCTGAGGAGAAGGCGTGAGCAGTTGGACCTGGAACGTCGCTTAATGCAGGCTCTGCGTTCCGAGGATGATAAAGCGATTATTCTCGCCTATGACAACATCCGCCAGTCGCCATATATGCAGGATTTCACGTTCTCACTCCGCAGAGAGCAACGCGTTTTGCTCGCGCAACAACGCGAGACCGAGCGGCGGCGCCTCCGTAGAGCACTTAAGAGTAAGAATGCTGAGCAGATCGCAAACGCCTATGAATCGGTCTCACGAAATGCATCTCTTCTTTCAGGAGATGAACGAAAGCAGGTACTCCTCGCCTCCCGTTTCATAGAAGCCTACCGCTCAGAAAACGATGAAGTACTGCTGGCAACTTCTGAGAAAATACGGAGTGCAGCTTATCATGAGGCCATCGTCTTCACGCTGCAGGAAAAGGAGCGTCTCGCACGGGCTCGAAGACGTGCTATGATGCGCACGAGGACTATACCGACAACTACTGGCACATCGGCCATCAGCGAAGTATGGTTTAGAAAGATGTGTAGTGTAAAGAGAGCATACCTGCTCTACTGGGCGTCCAGGCAAGTTACTCCTGAGCAGCTTGAACGCATGACGCTGGACGACCTCGCGGACGATCCTCTTATACAAAAAGGGATTGAAGAGGCTAATCGTAACGCCGCGTCTCCTACCTTGCTTCTGAACAATCTGCTTCCCGAACTATTTCGGGCGTTCAAAAACGATTCTGATGTTGCGTATGATGGGTTGCTCAAAAAGAATAGGCTGACTGACGACGAGGTGAAAACCATCCTGCTTATATTTCTCCGTCGCCAACTCTTTGAGGAGTACCTACTCTGGCAACAGGCGATACAACTGCAAGACTGGCTGAAGGCGCATGATAGCGAAAGAACTGCTTTCAGGCAAAATCTTGTTACGGCATGCCCCTGGATTCCGACATTGAACTGGTGGAAGGGACAATACGATGCCTGAGCGTCTCGCATATAATGAAGCTATGCTCTTCTCACCAATACGCCTAAAGATTTCAGACTCCGAACTGAAACAGGGCAAGGTAGAAACGACCACGACAAAAACTGCTATGGGCAACGTGGAGCGACCATGGGGCATCGAGGGTGGATTCGCTGTCGTCTACAAATTCCGCACGCGCGGCGGGAAGTTGCGTGCCCTACGTTGTTTCAGAGTACCTATGAGCCAGGATATGCAGTTTCGCTACGAGCGCATAGGCGCTTACTTTCATACTCATGCTCGTGATATTACCGCGGATTTCAACTACTACGACACTGGCATCCTGGTGAAAGAGCCTGGCGCCCCGACTGGACTGAGCACAGCTAGCCGGAATACGGGACAGGGGAAGGCACAGGATCAAGTTTATCCCATTATCGACATGGACTGGATCGACGGTGTGACGCTGATAGATAAAGTCGATGAGGCGTGTAGGAAGCGCAACAGGACAATACTGCGACAGATAGGGCGGCAATGGCTCTATGTGCTGTCAATTCTGCGTCAAAGCAAAATTGCTCATGGCGATCTTGCTGGCGTTAACATTATGGTCAAACCCGACGGACAATTGATTCTGGTTGACTACGATGGCGTCTATATCCCCGAATTCGCGGGCTTGACGAAGGTGCTGCTGGGACAGCCCGATTATCAACATCCTCAGATGGCGCGGCGTAAATTCGATGAACGCATGGATGATTTCTCCGCGCTGATCATCTACACGGCCCTGCTTGCCCTGGAAGTACAGCCGCAGCTATGGGATAAATATGCGAAGCGTGACCCACAAGGGAAACTATTGGATACCAACCTCCTGTTCACACAGCAGGATTTTAAGGAGCCGCTCAAATCAGCGCTGATACACGAGCTAGAGCAATTGGGCGACACTCAGGTCGCGGCTGCCGTAAAGGAACTGAAACGCGCTTGTCAGCAACCTATAGACCAGGTACAGTTCCCCATTCATCTGATCGATCCTGACTACGATAAGCGCTTGGCGTTGGGGCGGCTCGAAAAGATGATCAAGCTCGAAGACGACGAACTAATCGTCAACAGTTGGATTCCCAGCCTGGAAACCTACGCTCCAGCTCAGCACTATCGCGGTCGCGTACAACTCGCCCAACAGCGCGTACAAGCTCTGCAGCGTTTTCGTGCCGCGCTCAAGCTGCAAAGCATTCAGGAGATTATAGCAAACTACGATACGCAACTTGACGCGTCCAGGAGTGTTTCCCAAAGGGAAAGGCAAATTCTTGTCTACGCACGCAGCTTTGCCCAGACCGAGAGGGAAAACGAGGATGCGCTCCTGACAATTCTTGATGCGATGCAGAAGGCGAATGTGCTCACCAGCATCACCTTCTCTCCACAAGAGCAACAGGCGATAACGCGTGCAGGGCAACGCATGGCGACCTTGCAACAGGTCAAGGTCGCTCTGCAAAGCAAGAATATCGAACGTATCGCGGGAGCATATGACGCTCTAAGAAATCCCTCCAAGGGCTTGACCGCGAGGGAGTATGAAATAGCAGGGCTGGCATCTGCGTTTATAAGAGCGTGCGCAGCCGAAGATGACGAGGCAATCGCGGCGGCATACGAGTCTATAGATAACTTCAGCTATCTCAGTAGTTTCCTCTTCAGTACGCAGCAACAGCAGCGTGCCAGGCTCGCTATACAGCGCAGAGGAGCACTAGCTAGATTTCGTATCGCGCTGGCTGGTAAGCGACCAAAGCAGATTGTCACCGCCTATAGTAAGACATTGGATGCGAGCAAGAATCTCACTGCGGAAGAGGTCGAACTGTTGACGCTGGCACGCGCTTTTGTCCAGGCGTATGATGAGGATGATGACGATGCGCTCGTCATCGCCTATGATGCCATCCATCAATCTCCTTATCGCTCTGCCTTTACCTTCACCACACAGGAGCAGCAGCGAGTGACGCAGGCGCAGCTCCAAAGAGAGGCACTGATTACGTTTCGAATCGCTCTAAGGGGAAAGCGTCCCCACGAAATCGCTGCATCCTATAACGAGGTGCTGGACAACAACAGACATGTTACCCGGGGAGAGCGCGAACAACTCGCACTGGCTCGCGCCTTCGTCCGTGCATACGAAAGCAACGACGATGATGAACTGGTGATCGTTGATGCCGCTCTACAGAAACGCACCTTCTTTGACCTTACTCCCCAGGAGCAACAGCGCTTGCTCTTAGCCAGGCAGCGGCACAGGGCCCTGGATGCCTTCCAACAGGTTATAGGCTCGCTGACGAAGAATGCACGAAAGATTGTTGACGCCTATGACGCTTCGCTGCTGGATACCAGCAATCGCGTCACGCCAGAGCAGCGAGCGCGTGTCGCCCTTGCTCGTGACTATATGGCAATGTATCAGGCCGTACAAAAGGGAATTGAAAAAGACAACGATGTGCTGATTCGGATGGCTTATAACAGGACCTTAGCGGAGCGGTTCACAGACTTTTCGCCTGGTGAGCAGAAGCATATTGATAAGGCAATCCTGGCTGAGGAGTTAGAAGAGGCTTTGATGGAGAGAGAATATGGCAAGGCGATGAAGCTCGCTATCGGTATCCAGGAGACTACGGGAAAAGCGATGAGCAATATCGTCAAGTTTAAGCTCCAAAAGGCGGTGCTGCGCTTTATTCGGCAAAATGATCTCACGGACCTTACCGTACGAATCGAGGAACATGCGGATGGCAATTATGCAATTGTGAACTGGCAGTGGCCTGTCGATGAACTTATTCAAAATGCGCTGATTGTGTGGAGATTAGATGCCTGGCCCCCGCGACTACAAAATTCTGCCCGTCTCAATTCTGGTGGAAGACATGCCTGGGTTGAGCGAAAAGATTCCCAGCACGAAGGGCAATGCGAGTTCCCCATAAATAGAAATAGACATATCTATGTACAAGGATACACTGCCATCCTTGACCGTTGGGACCAGGAGGAGCGATGGCGTTTTAGCGATGGCATTGAGCCAACGTCGCAGGTAGAGACTGTATATGCTCCCCCTACAGGAGGAAAACTATGATTGATACTGCTGATCTTGTAAAACTTTTATCTACGATGGTAAATAGAGTAGAGCTATTCGACTCTAATACAGCCCTTCGTCTCAGGCTACTAACCGATGCTATTAGAGGCGAAGTCCCTCAAGAGATAGAGGCATGGGCAACTTCTGATCTCTATGCAATGCTAAATCCCGACAACGTAGTCGAGCGTTTCAGTAATCAACAGGCATCATCCCAACATGCCGGGGGCAGAATTTTTGAACTGGTGAGAGTGTCTCGGAATGTTTTCCTATTTCTTCCCTTTATTGTCACCTGTTTTAGCTTCGCACTGGCGGCAGACAGCTATGCGAATCTGTTAAACGCTCAGCCGAATAGAGTTTCTGAACCATTTTTGTATTTGTGGCAACAGGGATTCAATGGTTCGTTACCTTCCTGGTTGACCTTCAGCAGTATCGCCTGGCTCGATGTGGTGATACTAGTCTTGATTTTCTTGCTAACACTCTTCATATATTCGCAATCGCAAATAAGAACTTTTCAACAGGGTCGCGTGGCTCTACAACGAGAGCAAGATGCGCAGGTATTGCGCTCTGATCTAGTGCATGTGCTGGCAGTAGCATCGCTCTACCTGTCCAAATACAAACATCCGCTCACTGCTGGCGATAACCTGGAGCTAGTCGCACGACGTATCGACGCCACGGCGCGCAGAATGGAAGAGAAGTTCGAGAGCATTATCGGGCAGTTTGATGGCATGACGCAGAATGTCACTAAGAGATTGGAAGGCATGACGCAAAACGTTACGCAAAGATTTGATGGCATGACACAAAATGTCACCAAAAACTTTGATGGCATGACACAAAACCTCACTGATAGATTTGACGGGATGACACAAAATGTCACCAAAAACTTTGATGGCATGGCGCAAAGTGTGACGAGCAGGTTTGATGGCATGACGCAGAACGTCACAAAAAATCTCGACGGCATGACGCAGAACATCGCTGATAGGTTTGATGGCATAACGCAGAACGTCACTCATGGCTTCGATGGGATGATTAAGGATGTCTCCGACAAATATGATGGAATGTCCCAGCAGGTAATACGCAGATTTGGTATTCTCACAAACCAGATGATGGAACAATTGCTTGATGGAAGCAGGTACCTCAAAGAAGTAGGAAACTTAACTTCGGGCGTAATTCAGACCTCACAGCAAATACGGCTCGCAGCAGATACGCTGAAAGAAACGAATGCAGAGCTTGTCCTGAGTATGAAAAACCTGGTAGCTCCGGCTACAGACCTATCACAGCAGCAAGAGGTTTTGATAAATACCGCCGCCAATTCGCTTCGCCTCTTAGAGGATGCAGCGAATATTATGGTAGACCTGAGCAAAAAACAAGATCGGTGGGGCACCGATCTCAGGAATATTCTCGATACCCTGGACCTCACGATAGACAAGACCGCGGACCTCGCCATGAGAGTTGGAGATTTCACTTCCCGGCAAGATACATTCCTCTCACAGATGCAGCAGGAGCAACAGGCCCAAACTGCTTTGGCGACGCTCATCTCGGATGTGACCGAAAAAGTGAAGGAGGCCCTGCGAGAAGCGACCACGAGTGCTCACTCGCTGAACAGTATGGCTACCGACATGAACGACATGATGCGTTTGCAAGCATCGAATACGGCAGATCACCAAACGGTAGAGACCATACAACGCTATGCGAATGCAGCACAGGCTATCGAAAGAAGTAGTGGTTCGCTCGATTCATCGGCAGGAACATTGCAAAAGGCGGGTCAGCAGCTCACAGGAGTCATTCAGGAGTTGGAGAAACGTCTTACCGCGATAAAATGACCTGTAGGTCGCGGAAGCAACTACCTGAGCGTTATGGTAATCTACCGAGAAAGGAAGGGTTATAATGTTACAAGCACATGTATGGACAGGTAGTAAGCTACAACCTGAAGCCCTTACAGCGCTTGAGGGTCTTGCCACCGTTTCCGTTAGTGCAGTAGGTGAACGCAACGATTGGCATACCGAAGCGTCTACAGCTGATGCAATCATTGTTGTTGGGGGAAACACTCCTGTTACAGGTGAAGTCATGGACCGCGTCGGGTCGCGGCTGCGTATTATCGCTCGTACAGGTATCGGCGTAGACCGCATTGACCTTGATGCGGCGACTCAGCGTGGCATTATGGTTGTGAACACTCCCGCCGGACCGACCGAGTCTACGGCAGAACACGCGATTGCATTGCTGCTCAACCTGTGCAAGAAGGTCATGATCGCTGATCGCTTCTTGCACTCAGGACAAGGATTTCCGAAGACCAACGTGCAACTGCTAGGACTAGAAACCGTCGGTACCGTACTGGGCTTAATTGGTCTGGGTCGCATAGGGAGTCGTGTTGCAGCCATAGCGAACGTTTTAGGCATGAAGGTTCTGGCATTTGACCCCTTCATTTCGCCGGAACGAGCCGGTACGTTAGGCGTGGAACTGGTGCCTTCACTGGAGGAATTGCTTCCTCGCGCCAACATCGTATCTATTCATTCCCCTTCCACACCGGAAACCTATCATATCATCAATGCCAGGACGCTGGCTCTGATGCCCAAAGGAAGCTATCTCATCAACGTTGCACGTGGCGCGTTGGTAGACGAGGCGGCGCTACTCGATGCGTTGAACTCGGCCCATCTGGCGGGTGCGGGCCTGGATGTCTATGATCCCGAGCCGCCCGCGGCTGATAACCCACTCCTCACTATGCCTAACACCATCTGTACGCCGCACATCGCCTCGTATACCTCTGCTGGCATACTACGAATGCAGGTCATGGCCTGTGAGCAAGTTGCCAGCGCCCTACGAGGCGAACGTCCAACCAACCTTGTGAATGTCCAGGTTTGGGGCCACCAGCGCACCTGAATTGTAGGGGTCTCATTCATGAGACCCTCATGTGCCGATAATCCTACGATGGTTTTGTGGCAACGAGGGTCTCATGAATGAGACCCCTACAGATTTGTTATTGTGCCTGTCTCTCCAGGGCCTTGCGATCCCAATGGGCCAGATTTGCCCCTGCCTCATAGGTGCTCTGGATAAAATCCAGGAGCATCTGTTCGGGCGCGTCTGCGTTCCGAACATCGTCGTAGCGCAAGAGGAACTCCGATATTTCGGGGCTGTAAAAGGCAGAACTGGGACGAATAGACGCGTCTTTTAGTCCGGGCGGTTCAGGAACGGTATAGGAGTAGAACGCGGGTGTTTTGAAGTCTGCGTTACCGGGCCAGAAACCACAACTGATCTCTTCATGAGAGTAAGCTTCTCGCGTGATCGAATCTGCTCCCTTGCGTTCGGGTGCACGCTTTCCAGAAAAACGTGTCAGCGCCAGATCGAAACTGCCCCAGAAGAAATGGACAGGACTGCTCTTTCCAATAAAGTCGGATCTGTAGTGCTTGAATACTTTGTCTGTCTGCACAAGGATGCGCCAAAAGCGGTTGACATATTCTGGATCGTACGAGGCATGCACCTGGTCTTCGTCACAGCGGATGGGATTTTTGACTTCACTTGGCAGTGTATTGATTGTCACCTGGATACCAAGCGAGCTTAACATCGCCATAAATTCTCGGTAAAAGTCAGCGACAGAACGTGGTATCAGCGGCATGGCTTTGGTCGTGCCATCGCTTGTGAGGATAAGGAGATTGTGATCGATGAAGTCAAAATTGACCTCAAATATGCTGTTGTTATAGGGAACGGGAGATGTTGTCATCCCGCGTGCCGTCACATAGAGCGGGACCTGCCACCAATGGTTCACATATGGACTTAGCTCTAGCCTCACCTTCCCAACGATCTGCATCCACATGTGAAGCGTCTCATACGTATCCTTCCATGCTTCAAACGGCAGCGACGGCCAGATTTCAGTCGTTTCTACTTTGCTCATAGCGCTCTTCGTGTCCATGTTTTGCTCCTTACAATTCCGTTAGTGCACTAGTTAAGGTACACGTAGTAAACTGTACGTTTCACTTGCCAGGGATACTGTACCATGCTATGCTCTTCTTTGGGAAGGAGGGGAGATGTCAGAGGTGCGAACTTTCGACGCATGATGCATTGGAGTAGAGAGGAGCAAGATCAGCAAGCAGTGACACGTACAGGGTAAGTGCTGCGTGTAAATACCAGGACCAAAAAAGGAGCCATAACGAGAAGACGTGCAACGAGGAGAGATATTATGGTATTAGCGCGCTTCCTCCCTCAGGACGAGCGTTTTTTCGACTACTTCCACAAGGCTGTCGAGAACGCCGCAGAGGTCGCACAGACCCTGCGTGACCTGCTCGACAACTACAGCGAGATCGAACGCAAGGCCCGACGGGTACGGGACCTCGAAAATCGGGGTGACGAGATCACTCACCAGATCTTCGACGCGCTCAACCGCACCTTCGTCACGCCGCTCGACCGTGAAGATATCACTGACCTGGCCGGTCGGCTCGATGACTTCGTCGATACTATCGAGCAGGCAGTTCGACGCATCTGGCTCTACCGCATCGATGAGCCAACCGAGCACGCCCGTCTGCTGGCCCGCATTATCGGTGACCAGGCAGCACTCATCGCCAGCACTATGCCACACCTGGAAGACAGGCGCCAGTGGGATCACATGCTCCACTGTACGATCGAGATCCAACGGCTCGAGAACGAGGCCGATGACGTGCTCGATCTGGCGCTTATGGAGCAGTTCGAGGGTGTCAACGATGTCCGTGGCCTCATTAAGGGGATCCGCTGGGGAGAGATATACCAGGACCTGGAGGATGCCACCGACCGCGCCGAGGACATCGCCGACACGCTGGAAAGGATCGTGGTGAAGAATGCCTAGCTCTGCACTCCTCACCCTTGTCCTGATCGTCGTCATCGCTCTTGTCTTCGACTTCATCAATGGCTTCCACGATACGGCCAACGCCATCGCAACCTCAGTCGCGACGCGGGTGTTGGCACCTGGCACTGCTGTGCTGATGGCGGGTGTCCTCAACGTCGTAGGTGCGCTGACAGGCACCGCCGTCGCCTCCACCGTCGGCAAAGGAATCGTGCCTCCCGCGGACAGCACCCAGCTTCTGGTCGTGGCCGCACTGCTGGCGGCCATCGCCTGGGACCTTGTCACCTGGTGGTACGGTATCCCCTCCAGCTCCAGTCACGCGCTGATCTTCTCCATCGTCGGAGCGGGAGTGGCCGCGGCGGGCTGGCAGTCCATCCAATTCGCAGGACTGACCAAGACGTTCGAGGGGCTTGCCTTCTCACCGCTGCTCGGTTTCCTGGGTGCTTTTCTTGTGATGCTCCTGCTCCTGTGGGTCTTCGCCCGGGCACGTCCCCGGCTGGTGACCCGCCTCTTCGGTCGGTTGCAGATTCTCTCGGCTGCCTGGGTGGCCTTTAGTCACGGTGGCAACGATGCTCAGAAGACGATGGGAGTCATTACAATGGCGCTGGCGAGCTACTACGGCTGGACGAGTAAGCAGTGGCAAGTGCCGTTGTGGGTAATCCTGGCATCCGCGACTTCGATGGGCTTGGGCACGGCCATCGGTGGCTGGCGCATCGTGCGGACAGTGGGGCTGAAGGTCGTCGACCTGCGCCCGATCAACGGCTTCGCGGCAGAGACCGCGGCGGCGGCACTCATCGAAGCGGCCAGCCGTCTAGGGATTCCGGTCTCCACGACTCACGTCATCTCCTCGGCTATCCTGGGCGTGGGCGCGACCAAGCGGTTATCAGCCGTTCGCTGGGGGATCGCCGGACGCATCGTCGTTGCCTGGGTGATAACAGTTCCCTCCTGCATCGCACTAGGCTGGACCATCTACTACCTGCTGCATCTGGTGACGGGCGTGCGCTAAGGCGGCTCTGGGGAGTTTGGGAAGAAGTTTTTTCCTTAGAACGAGCGCGACATGTATACGAAACAAAGTTGGTGAATTCTATGTCCGATGAAACATTTCCTACTCGTGAGCAGGTTGTCACGCTCATGGCTCGTGTCTTTGCGTTAGTGCAGGCATGTCCCGCACGTCGAGTCACGACTTATGGACGCCGAGTAATCTCCCTTGTGCGACTACTTAGTTACGATTTAGATTAAGAGAACCTCACAACAAGTTCAGTATCAGTCCTTATTGTAGTAAAAAAGCCTAGTTTAGAGAATGTTCTAGCAAGTAAGCTTAGTCTAGGTAACTATCTACACTCAACTATTTGAAACAAAAGTCCTAAATTCTCGCTTTTTGTATACACTAACGCTAGAATGTTGCTGAATACAAAATATTATGAAAAGTTGGGGAGGTAGGTTTACCTGTTCCCCTCCATTAACAAAAGCTCTACAAGTGAAACGTACTCTACCGAGAGATTAAACATGAGTGAGATAAATCTTAATGCTACTAGGAAGTTCGATAGCGAAAGACAGTTCCAGCTAGAGAAGATACGCGCTAGGTTTCCAGAAATGTTTGTTCCAGGAGGCCCACCCGAAGAGCATCTTCTGGAACTTTGCACTTTCCTGTTCAACAAGCCACAAACGTACTACCATGAAGGCGTTTTTGAGAACACGCTTAAATACTTATCTGATTACTACGCTCAAAATGGTAATAGTATGCGTAACCACTTTACTTATGTGGCTGAAAGTTGGAGAAGGGGGGCATTGAACACCGAGCAATTTTCTAAGGCCATCGAATACACCAGAACAGATGATCTAAGTCGAGAAGTGAGAGTACGAGAGTATTGGTGCCTTTGGTATCAAGATTTGGTTGAAACTTGTCTAAAAAATCTTTGTACCCCGCTTGTTTGGGCAATTTTACAATCTAAAGGTAAGACCATCAATTTAGACAAAGATATGCCTTATATGTCAAGCCGAGCAGATGTTCTTAATACACAACCATCGTTGCAAATAATCACTGATGACTTTAATGCCACTGTCCGAAACGGTTGTGCTCATGGAGGAGTAAGTTTACTGGAAAACCAAATGATAAGATTTGAAGACAAAAATAATAAAGAGGAGTGGTCTGATGACGAGTTTCTTTTGCATATTTATGGGATGCTCGATACATGCAATGCCCTTATCTTTGCTACAACTGTCTTTGTTTTTCGCACTTGGTCCCAGCTTGCTAGTGTTTTTTCATATAAAGCTCTTCCTGCAAATGAACGAGAAAAGTTCTTCTTGGCAGATGCAAGTACACCTATCATCCAGGTGAAAGAAGCAGAGCTAAAGTCAGTCATTGGCCCAAAGCTTCAGGCAACAGTTCATGCCACCGATCAAGCTTTTACCCGTGATGAGCTGATATTTGATGCTCTTGCTGTTTTACAACGTATTGCTCGTTTCTATCCCGAAGCAGATACGGTTTTTCTTGGTCTACAAGGCCCGCGCCATCTGGCATCGTTTATAAGGGTGTCAATGGCAGCACTTTATGAGTGGGTGAACGGAGCTATAAGTGTTGGGCAACTTTTACAGTCACCTGATACCGAATTGATAATCTTGCAATTTAAACACTTCCCTTTTGCTCAAAAGGCAGCCGTAGTTAGACGCGGCCTTGCTCATGGAATATCGAAGTTCAAATATGAAGCGAAGAAGGCAAAGCAGCTAAATAATCGCCTATGGGACGTTTTGGAAATACGAGATAACAGTTCTGGTCTTGCAAAACGGCTGGATGTTATAGTGCTCGTTAAAGAGGGGCTTTCCAGAAAAGAAATAGAACTTCTGCTTATGGAGGTTACAAATTATGTCCGAGAAAAAAGGTATCGCACTGAGAAAAAACCAGGATTTAAACGTGCCTTTAGAAAGTATGCTGCTAACCGTCCTGCTAGCTATTGTAGTGACCCCCTAGAACTGGAGACTTTTTTAGCCTCTCATTTCAACGTCTAGGGGCGAGGTGAGAGTGATTCCATGTATCATAGCAGATCAGGTAGTTGATTGGCTAGACTGCTGAGTATACCAT
>JAABUQ010000355.1_pt1 | contig 106377 bp, 114 predicted proteins | sample 5560001 | NCBI WGS metagenome assembly JAABUQ01 (sample SAMN10711888, study PRJNA513371) | rock metagenome | isolation source: Antarctica rocks | place: Antarctica: Victoria Land, Finger Mt nord | collected 2015-12-18
CCCATAGCGAACGGCGACGAGCTCGGCCATGATCGACAGTGCGACCTCCTCGGAGCTGATGGCGCCCAGGTCAAGGCCGATGGGGGCGCTGATGCGGGCAAGCTCGTCCTCGTTGACACCAGCCGCCCGCAGGCGCTCCCGGCGCTCGGCCTGCGCGCGCTTGGAGCCCATGGCGCCGATGTAGGCAGGGTCCGCGCTCAGCGCGAGCTGCAGGACTTCGTCGTCGATCTTGGGGTCGTGAGTGAGCACCGCCAGGTAGGTCGCACGGTCGATTCCCCCGAGCCGCTCGAGCGCGGACTGGGGCCAGGCGACCACGACCTCCAGGGCGTCAGGGAAGCGCGCGGGAGTCGCGAACTGCGCCCGGGGATCGATCACGTACGGTCGCCAGCCGATCACTCGCGCGAAGTGCGCGAGGTGGCTGGCGTACTCCACCGCGCCGAAGATCAGCACGCGTGGAGCCGGAGCCGTGACGTCGACGAACAAGTCGCCACGCGTCTCGGAGCGCTCGGCCCACATCAGCTCCTGCGCGTGCGCAACCGCCTGCGCGTCCAGCTCCGCGTCGCCCAGCGTGCCCTCACGCTTCCCGCCCGCACGTACCAGCAGGTGCGTGCCGGCGTTCGGTCCGGCCGTCGCGGTGATCAGTGCTGCACGCCCGTCCTCGCGCGCGACCGCAGCGAACGAGCGCTGTGCGCTCACGGCTCGAAGCGCTCCACCCACACGTCGATCTCGCCGCCGCAGGGTAAGCCGACGTCCCAAGCCTCGCTGTCGGCGATACCGTAGGTCACGAGCCGCGGCTCGCCGCCGGCCAGCACCCTCTCGGCGACCTCGACGACAGCCCCCTCAACGCAGCCTCCGGACACTGCGCCGTACACCTCGCCACTGTCGCTGATCGCCATCTTCGACCCCGGCGGCCGGGGCGCTGAACGCCGCACCCCAACGACGGTGGCCAAGACGACGCGGTCACCGCGCGCCACCCAGTAATCGACCTGTTCAACCACGTCCTTCACACCCTCACTCCCTCTCCAATCGCTCCTGCCCCCCGGGAGACATGACGCTAGACGCTCGAGCAGCCCGGCCGGGTCACATCGTGGCGAGCCTCCCGGTGAAGTCCTTGATCAGGGCGTCCAACACGCCACCGACGACGCCCTCGCCCATCGACGCCGCCTTGCCTGTGATCTGGGCGCTGGTGTGAATCGTCCCGCCGCCGTCCGCCAGAGAGAACACGATGCTCGCGTTGGCATGGCCCTGTCCCCCGGCTTCCCTTGATTTGATCTGCATCACGGCGCGATGGGCTGCCGCGTCCTGCTCGATGGTCTCGACGGTTCCGGTGAACGTCATCGACATCGCGCCCATCCTGACCTTGATCTCAGCCTTGACGGCGTCGTCGCCGGTCCGCTCGATCACCCTACCCCCCTCCACACACGGCACCAAGCGCTCGAGGTCGAGAATCGCCTCCCAGTTCTCGTCGATGGGCTTTGCCATCGAGAATGGATGGTCGAGCTCAACCATGTCGGTTCTCCTTGGGGGTGGGGGCCGGGAGCGGTCGCAATCTCCGGGCGTCCCGGCCGACGAACCGCTGGCACATCGACGGCCTGCGCATGCGATCGTTCGATGATATACCCGCTCCATGCGCTTCGAGCCGGGCACCTACGGGTTCGGCCCTGACAACGCCACCCTGGTCGTGAGGACGGGCCGCACCGGCGCCGCCGCCAAAGCCGGGCACGACCTCGTCATCCATGTCACGTCGTGGCAGGCCACCCTCGACCTCGGCGAGGACCGGGGGAGAACGGCGGTGGAGCTCACCGCCGACCCAAGCTCGCTGCGCGTGCGCGAGGGCAGCGGGGGAATGCAGGCGCTGGGCGACGACGACAAGGCCAACATTCAGAAGACGATCGACGGCGACGTCCTGAAGGGGAAGGCGATCGCGTTTCGCTCGAGCGCGATCGAGTCCCACGCCGGCGGCAACCGCCTGAGCGTGCACGGCGACCTCGAGCTGTTCGCCCACAGCCGTCCGCTCGCCTTCGAGCTGTCCGTCGGCGAGGATGGGCAGCTCAGCGCCCGCGCCACGGTCAAGCAGACCGACTGGGGGATCAAGCCCTACTCGGCGCTGTTCGGGGCGCTCAAGGTCGCCGACGAGGTCGAGGTCGTCCTCACCGCCAGCCTGCCGGCGAGCTGATCTGAGCGCGAGCTGATCTGAGCGTCCGGACGGGGTCTTCGTCGCCGGCTCTCAGTTCGAGTAGACGGCCTGCGCGTCGAGGCCGCCCTCGACGCCTGGGGGCAGGGCGCCGGTGCCATGTGCGTACAGGGCGATGTCCTCGATCGTCTTGAGCTGCGTGGGGTCGCTCCCGACGACCCAGGCTCCGTTGTCCCAGGTGAGGCTCTCCGGCGAGGTCCCCAGCGCCACGCCCGCGAGCAGCTGCCCCTTCGCGCGAATGTGGCCGGTGGCGGTCACGATCGCCGCCGACGTCCCCGCGGAGGGACTTGTGTTGTACCCGTGGCCCACGCCGAACCGGTCGGTGTCCGCGGGGACGACCTTGACGTCCAGCGCCGGGATGCCCAGCTCGTCGCCGACGAGCTGGGCGTAGCGTGCCTCGTTGCCGTCGGACTCGATGGTCAGGCTGAGCACCATCTTGCCGGTCGGATGGACACGCAGAAAGACTGCTCGGTATGCCTCGTCAGCCACGGCTGGATCTCCTCGCGGACGGTGTATCGGTGTCGAGCCTGACGTCCCCCTGAGCACGCTGGCGCGCCTGGTGGGCGGTCAAGGCGGTGTGCTCCTCCAGGTCACAAAAACTCGGCTGAGGTCCACCGAGCGGATGCGCAGGCACCGCGGGCCGCTCGCATCCCGGGAAGATGCACGTCTTGGTTGACGGCTCACTCATCTCACGACCGCTCCTTTTATCAATCTGTGGGAAGGCAACCTAGCCGCATATCGACCGCGGGGAGGACGCTGGGAACTCACCCGCTATCGGCATCCCATCCAGGGGTGGTGTTGCCTCTGCTCGGGGCCTGCCCGCTGGGCATGGCCACCGAGCTGCCCTGAACTGGAGTGGCGCTCGCCCACGGCTCCTCCTCAGGCTCCGACGCCGGTGAGGGCGGCTTCCAGCTCGCGTTCGACGAGCGGTCAGGCCACCGCTGAGCGCCGATCGCCTCGGCCACCTCGCCGAGGGCGTGCAGGCTATGGCCGCTCACCAGCGCATCGCAGTGGGGCAGCGCGGCCACCATGCCGCCCGCCCGCGGAGAGAAGCCGCTCGCGCTGACGCGCGGGTTCACCCACACGATCCGGTAGGCCAGGCGCGCCAGGCGCTCCATCTCGCGGCCGACGAGCATGGGGTCGCCGCGCTCCCACCCGTCGGAGAGGATCACGACCACGGCGCCGCGGGCCATGCCGCGACGTCCGTGACCGTCATTGAACGCCTTCAGCGCGTCGCCGATCCGAGTTCCGCTGGACCAGTCGGGGGCGGCGGCGGCGGCACGCTGGATCGCGTGCTCCGGGTTGCGACCGGCCAGCGCACGCGTCAGGCGGGTCAGGCGCGTGGCGAATACGAACGCTTCGGCCTTCGGACCGCTGCCGGCGGCGCAGGTCAAGAACTGCAGGTAGGCGCGCGCGTAGGGCTCCATCGAGCCCGAGATGTCGCACAGCAGCACCATCCGCCGGCGGACGATGCGTCGGCGTCGACGCGCGAGGCGAATCGGATCGCCCCCGGTGCGCATGCTCTGTCGCAGTGTGCGGCGCATGTCCATGTGCTCGCCGTGTCGGCCCTTTTTGGTGCGGCGCGTGCTCCGTAGCGGGGTGGCGAGCTCCAGTCGCGTCATCAGCTCATAGAGCTGGGCTAGCTCACGGGGCTCCAGCGCGTCAAAGCTCTTGCTTGCCAACCGCTCCGCCTGGCTGGCCATCGCTACCGGCACCTCGAGCCGATCTGCGTCCTCATCGGCGCCATCAGCGGGCGGCGAGGAGGACAGGCTCATCGCTCGCGACTTTTCATCGCGCGAGCTCGGCGGGGTCATCTGGTGATCGGACTTCGGCTGATCGTCCGCCGGAGAGGGGACGGTCTGCACGTCCTCGGGTTCGAAGCCTTGGTGATCGGGTTGGCGGCCGAACACCGAGAAGAACACGGAGTCAAATGCCTTGACCTGTGCCGAGTCACAGACCAACACGGCTCGGGCCGTCCAGTACAGGCGCCGACGCGTGATCGGCTTGGTCAGCGTCAGCGCCCGGGTGAAGTGGACCGAGCGCTCGGGGGTGATGGGAACTCCGGCCGTACGCAGCCGCTGGCTCAACGCCCCCACCACCGCCGGGAGGTCGAGATGGACCGTCTCGACCCTGAACACCCCGTCAGACACGGCTGCCTCCCTCGAGGTCTCCCACGAGCTGCTCCAAGCCGGCCGCGCGGATCACCTCCTGATCCTCGCTGTACTTCAGTACCGAGCCGAGCGTCCGGTTGATGGCGCTCGCGTCGAGGCGCTCCACGCCAAGCAGGTTGAGCGCCGCCACCCAGTCGATCGCCTCGGCCACCCCGGGCGGTTTCTGCACGTCGCTGTCGCGCATCCGCGAGACCGCGTCGGCGACCTGCACGGCCAGCGTCTCTGATGAGCCCTTCACGCGGCGGCGCACGATGTCCACCTCGCGCTGCGGGCTCGGATAATCGATCCATTGGTAGAGGCAGCGGCGCTTGACCGCGTCGTGCAGGTCGCGCGTCCGGTTTGACGTCAGCACGATGATCGGCGGATGCGTGGCGCGGATCGTGCCGATCTCGGGGACGGTGACCGTGGCCTCGGCGAGCAGCTCGAGCAGGAACGCCTCGAAGTCGTCATCGGCACGGTCGATCTCGTCGATCAGCAGCACCGCCGGCCGCGGGCCGGGATGCTCGAGCGCACGCAGCAGCGGTCGACGAATCAGGTAAGCAGGGCCGAACAGCTCCTCCTCGCTGAGCTTGACGGCGCTCGCATCGGCGAGCCTTATGCTCAGCAGCTGGCGCGGATAGTTCCACTCGTACAGCGCCTCGGCCGCGTCGATCCCCTCGTAGCACTGCAGGCGGATCAAAGGCGTGTCGAGAACCAGCGCGAGTGACTTGGCCGCCTCGGTCTTGCCGACACCGGCCTCGCCCTCGAGCAGCAACGGCTGAGGGAGGCGCAGACTCAGGAACATCGACGTGGCCAGACCTTCGTCGACGAGGTAGTCGACGTCGGCGAGACGCCGGGCCAACGTCTCTACGTCTCCTATGAGCTGAGCGATCTCATCGGCGCTCTGGCCCGTCGCTCTGCCTGGGCTCATGCCGGAGTCACGGCCCAGCCCGCCTCGGCCAGGACCGCCTGGTAGTCCTGCGGCGTGTCGACATCGAGCGGGACGCATCCGCTGACCGGCACGTCGGCGACATCGTCGGCGCGACGATCGAGCAGCTTCCAGACTGCCTTGTCTCCGCGCAGATCGGCGAGCTCGGCGAACACGTCGCGCGCGAAGGCGATCGGATGCCCGCGCGCGTCGTCATAGCGACAGACGGCCAGCGGCGCTCCGCCGCGACCGCCCAGGAGCGCGGCGACGGTGGCGGGGGTCACTCCCGGCTGGTCTCCGAGCATCAGCACGATGACCTCGCAGCGAGGGTCCACCACCGTGAGCGCGGCGGCGATCGATGACGAGCAGCCCTCCCCGTAGGTGTGGTTGACGACCACCTGCGTGCCGGCCAGGTCCACCTGGGCGCGAACCTCGTCGGCCGCGCCACCGATCGGCACGACGATCTGATCGAAACGGCAGGCCCGGGCGACGCCCACCGCGTGACCAAGCAGCGTGCCCTCACCGTAGCTCAGCAGCTGCTTGGGCCGCCCGAGCCGGTTCGAGCCGCCGGCGCCGAGCACAAGGCCGGTGACGAAGGCTTCCCGCTTAGCTTTCCGCGACGGCATGCTCGTGCTGGGACTCGAACTTGCCCTGGCAGCCAACGCAACAGAAGTAGACGGTCTCGCCGTCGTACTCGACCGCGGGCGTGCCGGCGACGACCACCACGGTCATGCCGCACACGGGGTCCACGGCCGTGAACGGGGCCGGCGCGTCCACCCGTGCCGGCGCGGATGCGTGGTCACCGCGGCGCACCGCGACGATCCGCGCCAGGATCGCCAGCGCGATCTCGGCGGGGGTGCGCGCGCCGATGGGGATGCCGGCGGGCGTGTCGAGCCCGTCCAGCAGCTCATCGGCGACTCCGTCGGCGCGGAGCTCGGCGACCACGGCCGTCCCGCGCTTGCGGCTGGCTACGAGGCCGACGTAGGGCAGGCCCCGCTCGAGGCCCGCTCGCAGGATCGCGAGCTCGTCGCGCCCGTGCGCCGCGACGACGAGCGCGAGCTCTTCGCCGGCCGGCTCGGGGATGCTGCCTGCGCCGGCCGGTGCCACCACGATCTCGAGCCCCAGCTCGGGGCCAAGGCTCTGGAGCGCGCCGACGATCGGCGTATCGCCCGCCACCAGGACCCGCGGGGCCGGTAGGACCGGCTCGAGGAAGACCTCGATCGCTCCGCCCGAGAGGCAGGGGTTCTGGACGGTCACCGCTCCCTCCGCGTCGGCGACCTCCTCGCCGCCCGCGTCCGCGCCTGCCGATCGTTCGGGCTCGTCGGGAAGGATCCGCAGCAGCAGCGCCTCGCCGCTCTCGATGGCCTTCAGGGAGAACAGGCGCACGCTGTGCTCGGCGCACACGCCGCCCACGAAGCCCTCGATCGTCCCGTCGGCCTGGACGAGCGCGACGTTCCCAGGCTCCACGCTCGTCGGTCGCTGCACTCGTACGACCGTCGCCGTCACGAATGCCGCGCCCTGCGCGGTGAGCTCCTGCGCTCGCCGCGTTAGAGCGCCGGTCATCATTGCGGTGGCTCGGGACGACCCTCCATGGCCGCCCAGACACGCGCCGGGGTGCACGGCATGTCGATGTGGGTGACCCCATGCGTCTGGTGCAGTGCGTCGATGACCGCGTTGACGATCGCCGGCGGCGACCCGACGTTCGGGGACTCGCCGATGCCCTTGGCTCCGATCGGGTGGTGCGGGCAGGGCGTGACCGTCTCGCCGAGCTCAAAGTCAGGGCACTCGAGCGCCGTCGGGATGAGGTAGTCCATGAACGACCCGTTGAGGCAGTTGCCTTCCTCGTCGAAGGTGATCACCTCCATCAGCGCGATTCCGACGCCCTCGGCCAGCCCGCCGTGGATCTGCCCGTCGACGACCATCGGGTTGATGCGCACCCCGCAGTCGTCGACCGCGATGAATCTGCGGACGGTCACCTGAGCGGTATCGGGGTCGATGTCCACCACGGCGATGTAGGCGCCGTAGGGGTAGGTGAGGTTGGGCGGGTCATAGATCACCTGCGCGTCGAGTCCGCCCTCCATACCCGCCGGCATCGGCTCGCCGCTGTACGCGCGCACCGCGATGTCCTCGATCAGCGCACCCTTCTGGGGATCGCCCTTGACGTACCAGCGGCCCTTCTCCCAGGCGAGGTCCTCCGGCCTGGTCTCGAGCATGGTCGCGGCGATCAGGCGCGCCCGGTCGCGCACCTTGCGTGACACGACGGCGACCGCGGCACCCGAGACCGGGGTCGAGCGGCTGCCGTAGGTGCCCAGGCCGTAGGGCGACTTGTCGGTGTCGCCGTGGCGAACCTCGATGTCCTCGGGCGGAATGCCGAGCTCCTCCGCGACGATCTGCGCGAACGTCGTCTCGTGGCCCTGGCCCTGCGTCTGGCAGCTGATGCTGACCACCGCCTTGCCCGACGGGTGCACGCGCAGGTCGGCCCCGTCGTTCATCGCCAGCCCGAGGATGTCCATGTGCTTGCGTGGCCCCGCGCCGACACCCTCCGTGAAGAAGGAGACGCCGATGCCCATCAGCTCGCCACGGGCACGCTTCTGTGCCTGCTCGCGGCGCAGGTCCTCATAGCCGGCGATGTCCATGGCCACGCGCATGGTCTGCGCATAGTTGCCGGAGTCGTACGTCCAGCCGGTCGTCGTCTCGTAGGGAAACTGATCGGGGGCGATGAAGCTGCTCATCCGCAGCTCGATCGGGTCGGCCTGCATCTCCAGGGCGAGCGCGTCGACCATTCGCTCGACGAGGTACACGGCCTCGGTGATCCGAAACGAGCACCGGTATGCCACCCCGCCCGGGGCCTTGTTCGAGTAGACAGCCTTGACCTTCACGTGCGAGGCCTGCAGGTCGTAGGACCCGCAGACGATGTGAAAGAACCCGGCCGGGAACTTCGTCGGCTGCGCGGTGCTGTCGAACGCGCCGTGGTCGGCGATCGCGTCGACCCGCAGACCGGTGATCTTGCCGTCCTTCGCGCACATCTCGGCGTGCATGATGTAGTCGCGGGCGAACCCGGTGGACATCAGGTTCTCCGAGCGGTCCTCGACCCACTTCACCGGGACGCCGGCGACGATCGAACCGGCGATCGCACACACGTAGCCGGGATAGACGGGGACCTTGTTGCCAAAGCCGCCGCCGATGTCCTGGCAGCGGATGCGAATCATGTGCTCGGCGAGCCCGGCCACGTGCGCGTACACCGTGCGGTGCGCGTGCGGCGCCTGGTTGCCGTTGTAGATGTCCAGCTGGCCCGTGTCGGGGTTGAAGTCGGCGATCATGCCGCAGGTTTCGAGCGGCGCCGGATGACAGCGTGGGTAGATGATGTCGCGCGACACGACGGTGTCGGCCTCTGCGAACGCGCGGTCGGTCGCCGCCTGATCGCCTGCCTCCCACGTGGGGCTGGCGAGGTTGTCGCTCTGGCCCACCTTGTCGTCGCGGATCAGGGGCGCATCGGCGTCCAGGGCCTTGCGGGCATTGACGATCGCGGGCAGCGGTTCGTAGTCGACGTCGATGAGCGCGAGCGCGTCGTGCGCGGAGTATTCGTCGGTCGCAATGACGAACGCCACCTCCTGGCCCTGGAAGCGAACCTTGTCGCCGGCGAGCACGGCCTGCGTGTCGTAGGAGATCGTGGGCATCCACGCCAGACCGAGCGTCTCGAGGTCCTTGGCCGTGACGACGGCGGCGACGTTGGGGTGGGCAAGCGCCTTGGATGTGTCGATTGAGAGGATGCGCGCGTGCGCGTACGGGCTCCTCAGGATGGCGCCATGCACCATCCCCGGCAGGCGGATGTCATCGAGGTAGGTGCCCTTGCCGCGGATGAAGCGCGCGTCCTCCTTGCGCTTCAGGCGACCGAAGCCGATCGGGCGCTCAGACCGTGCGCTTGGAAGGTTCTCGACGGTGGCCATGTTCACGCCTCCTGTTTGGTGGCGGCCTCGTACTCGGCCGCCCAGCGAACCGCGCTGACGATGTTCTTGTAACCGGTACAGCGGCATATCGCACCGGAGATCGCGGTACGGATCTCGCGGTCGCTGGGATCGGGATTCTCATCCAACAGGGCACGAGACGTCATCAGCATGCCCGGCGTGCAGAACCCGCACTGGAGGGCATGCTGCTCGTGGAAGCCCATCTGGACCGGGTCCAGCCGGCCGTCGACCTCGAGTGACTCGACCGTGCGGATCTCATGGCCTTCGCACATTGCGGCCAGAATGGTGCAGGACTTGACCGGCTGACCGTCCATCAGCACCACGCAGGCGCCGCAGTTGGAGGTGTCACAGCCCCAGTGGGTTCCCGTGAGCTCCGGCGTCTCGCGAATGAAGTGGACGAGCAGGTTACGGGGCTCGACATCGCGCGAGACCGCTTCGCCGTTGATGGTGATCGTGACTTGCATGATCAAGCCTCCTGGTGCAGCGCGCGTGCCGTTGCGCGGCGCAGAGCGCGTTGGCTGAGCACACCGGCAAGGTGGCGCTTGTAGTCGATCGGACCGCGGCCGTCGGCACTCGGAGAGCAGTCCGCCGAGGCGATCTCGCCCGCCCGCGCGAAGAGCTCCTCCGACGGTGGCTCGCCGCGCAAGAGCTCCTCGGCCCGGGAGAGATGGATGGTCGTGAGCCCGACGGCGCTGAGCGCGAGGCCCGCGTCGGCGATCGTGGCGCCGTCGATCCACACGGCGGCCGACACAGCCGCGATCGCCCAGTCGCCGGCGCGACGCTCCACCTTCTCGTGCGCGCTGCCGCCGCCGTGCACAAGCGGGATGCGAACCTCGGTCAGCATTTCGCCGTCCCCCACCGCCGTCACGTACGGGCCGACGTGAAAGTCCTCCATCCCGACAACCCGCTCGCCGTCTGCGCCGCGGATCACCACCTTGGCCTTGAGCGCTGAGCAGACGGCCGATAGGTCCTCAGCGGCGTCGGCCTGGCACAGCGATCCGCCGATCGTGCCCCGATTGCGTACGACCGGATCGGCGATGACGCTCTCGGCGTCACCAAAGACGGGAAAGTGCTCAGCAAGCAGCTCGGACTTCAGCAGCTCCACGTGGCGCGTCAGCGCCCCGATCGAGATCTCGCTGCCCCGCTCGCGAATGTAGGAGAGCTCGTGGAGGTCGTTGATGTCGACCAGGTGCTCCGGGTTGGCGAGGCGCAGCTTCATCATCGGCAACAGGCTGTGCCCCCCCGCGATGATTCGCGCTTCAGCGCCAAGCCTCTGCAGTGACGCAATCGCGCCATCGACGCTGGTCGCACGCTCGTACTCAAACGACGCGGGGGTCTGCACCAATTCTCCTCTCGTGACGAAGCGCACCGATCGTCGCAGGCCGAGGAAGGGGGGTCAACTCTTAGAGACAACGCTGAGTCTGCCGCGTGCGATCAATGGATCGCCAACGCGATCCGCGAAGGTCGACGGCGCTCGGGGGGGACCGCTGACCGTCAGCCGCGCTTCCAGCGATTGATGACGTCGCGTACGCCGGGCAGTCGCCCGGACCGTGCGCGTGCGGGCGGGTCCGGTCGTCCTCCCTGCAGCAGGCGACGCGGGTCCTGTGCCGCGTTGGGGGCCACGTTCGGGGGGCCGGAAGCCGGCGACGCGCCCGATGTCGGGGGAGCCGGGGACGAGCCGGGGGATGACCCACTCGCCGATGGCCGCTCCGCGAGCGCCTCACGGTCGGGCATCCGCTTGCGGGCGCCACCGACCTCCTCGCCTGAGTCGTACTGGACGGGTGCTTCCCCCCCGATGACCGGGGACCTGGACAGGGCCTCGGGTCGGCCTTGCCGAACGTCCGGATACAGCGCGCGTGCCGCGAGGCTCCCCCCGGGCACATTGCGGAGCACCGCGCCCTCCGGGCTGAGGGCGGCTATCGGAGCCTCGCGTCCGAGCCGAGCGAGCGTGAGGGTGCCCCTCGTGTACACCTCACCGATCCGCGGCGCCCTGACCGTGCGGCTCTCGGGAAAGTCTCTGAACCCCGCCGCGGCAGCGCCGGGATAGATCCCGTCGACCAGACCGACGGCGTCCTTCATTCCCGCCTTCTTCACGAGCAGGCCCTCGAGCAGGTCGACGCCCGCATCGAGTTGCTCGTTGATCGACATGACCACGTCGTTGACCGGCGCGCTCTTCTCGACGATCTCCCCGACTCCGGCGATGACCTCGTCGAGCCCCGCGGTGATCTTTCTCAGCGCCACGATCGTGGAGACGAGATAGAAGACGAGCGCGACGACGATGAAAAGGACGTCGATGATGGTGACCGCGCCAGCGGCCGCGAAGGCAACCACGGGTGTCACCGTTCTCCCCTATCGAGCATCGTCGAGAATCACGTCGAGCGAGCCGCCGTAGCTTGCGACGCCTGCGACCGTCTTGGTTGCCTGCTCCTGCGTGGTGAGCAGCAGCGCGGCGGCGTCGAGGTCCGCTGACCCTGCGCGAGCAACGGTGGCGATCGCCTGGACACTGGGAACGATGCTCTGGGCTGCGCTGAGAACCCCGCGCAGCAGGTAGACCACGACCGGGAGGATCACGGCGAGCAGGACGATGTCGCCGAGCCACCAGAGGATCATCGTGGCCTCCGGGCGGCGACGATCGCCGCCTTGGAAGCGATCCCGGGCAGTGCGCTCAGGATGATGTCGAACTGAGCGTTGATCGCCTCCACCGCACCCCCCAGTGGACGCAGGTGCTGGGACTCCACGCCATCCAGGGCCGACCGCAAGGTGGCGAGTCCTTCGGAGATCGAAACGAGCCTGCGCCGCACCTCGATCAGGGCCACGGCGAGCACGAGCACGACAACCAGGGCCAGGACCACGCTCAGCAGGGTCAGTGTACCGGTGCTCATTTCGAGCCGAACCCGTCAGTGAGCGCGTTCATGTAGCCGTCCTGGACCACCGCTTCGTCCACGATCTGCGCCAGCACCGGCGCCGTAGCCTCAAGCTGGGGAATGCTCGCCGTGTTGGCGCCCACCTTCCCCGCAATATCCAACAGGCCGCCAACGGACTTCCCGATATCGCCCACGGCCATCACCAGCAGCGTCAGCAGAACGGCAATTATGACTGCCGCGCCCAGGCCGATGGCCAGCGCGATCGCCCAGAACGTGTGGTCGGACAGGGCGGCGAGCGGGAAGCTCATTTTCCGACCGCCACCTTTCGAAGCGCCCGGGCGGAGTGCAGGATTCTCACTCCTGAATCGTTGATCTGCGCGATGCCGCCCAGGGCGTCGGTCTGCTCGCGCACCTTGTCCACGCCCTGCACCGCCGTTCGCGCCCGCCTGGCGATCATGTACGCAAGCGTGACAACAGCGATCACGATGACCGCGGCCACCGCGACGACCACGATGCCGAGCACGAGCCCCACGTGCCAACCGGTGGAAGCGCCGATCAACCCGTCCACCTCACGCCGTCCCCGCCTGGAGCCTGTGAACCGACCCGCCTGCGCAAAACTGACCTCCCTCGGTGTCGCCCGAGCCGACAGTGGAGAGAACTTGCCGCCCCCACCTTGCCTGTACTTTGGCGGCCGCCAGACTAACCGACCTCCCTCACGCTGTCCAGGCGCACGGGCCCCCGCCCCTACCGGATCGGGCCGCTGTGCCGCGCCGACAGGCGTCCGCCTTCGCGGGCGTGACGAACCGCCACAAGCTCGGCCATGACCGACAGCGCGGTCTCCGCGGCACTGAGAGCGCCGAGATCCAAGCCGACCGGGGCGCTGATGCGTCGCAGGTCATCCTCGGTCGCACCCGCGGCCAACAGGCGTTCCCGCCGCTCGGCCTGCGCATGGCGCGATCCCATCGCGCCGATGTAGGCAGGCTCCGCGCCCAGCGCGAGCAGCAGGATGGCGTCGTCGATCTTCGGATCGTTGGACAGGACGGCCAGGTAGGTGGCACGATCGATGCCCCCGAGCTGCTCCAGTGCGACACCGGGCCACGCGACCACGACATCCACAGCGTCGGGGAAGCGCGCGCGCGTCGCGAATCGGGCTCGGGGATCGATGACATACGGTCGCCAGCCCGCCACCCGCGCCAGACGCGCGAGATCGTTGGCGTAGGCGATCGCGCCGAAGATGAGCAGGCGGGGGGCCGGAGCGGTGACGTCGACGAACAACTCGCCGCGCATCTCCGAGCGCTCGGCCCACATCAGCTCCTGCGCATGCACGACCGCCTGCGCACAGAGCTTGGCGTCAGGCAGCGTGCCCTCACGCTTCCCGTCGGCGCGCACGAGCAGGCGGGCACCCAAGTGCGGGCCGGCGACGGCGGTGACCAACGCGGCACGCCCGTCCTCGCGGGCGACCTGAGCGAACGCGCCCTGGGCGCTCACCGACAGTCTGCCCCCTGACAGTGGCAGGGCGACCCTGCCACTGCAGCTAGCCGGCCGACTCGATGTCGGCCTGGCGGGGCGCGGTGGCCGCGTCCTTCAGGTCTGGCTCCGCTCCCTGGGGTAGATCGGGGCCGCCATCGGAGGTCGCGTCGGCCTTGTCGCCGGCGTGCAGGTCGATGCCGCTCTCGGTCGCCGGCTCGTCCGAGCCGGTTGTCGCGCCGAGGACCGAGCTGCCGAGGTCCGGATCCTCCGGCAGCATCTCGCGTGGCGCATCCGATCCTCCGAGCTCGGCAGGAACGACGCCCTCACCCGCGGTGGCCGCCCATGCACCCTTCTCCCTGGCCTCCGTCTCGTCCGGCGTGGTGCCACCGCGCTGTTCGGTCGGCTTCACCGGGCTCTGCTCTTGGTCGCCGCCGGCCATGGAAACCTCCTGTTCATCGAGTCGGGACTGAGGCCTGTGTACCCGAAGTTCGATCAGCACGATCACGACTGAGCTTCAGAGCACCCCCGGCTGGACTCGAACCAGCAACATCCGGCTTAGAAGGCCGGTGCTCTATCCAGTTGAGCTACGGGGGCTGGCACCCCATTGTCGCGCGCTTAGGCGCGCTTGAGGCCAAAGCGGTAGATAATGCGGGCATGAGCTCGGAGACCGGTGCCGACGACCTGACCCGCAAGCAGCGCCGCGAGCAGGCTCGCGAGCAGCGGCGGGCCGCCGAGGAGGCCGAGCGCGCGCGTGCCGCACGCCGTCGGCGGCTGACTCAGCTCGGTGGCGCGCTCGCCGCTGCCGTGGCGGTGGTGGTGGTGCTGATCGCGCTGAGCAGCGGCGGGAGCAAGTCCGCGGCCAAGGTGCCCGCCAACGGCCAGCCGGTGTCCTCCAGCCCAACCGCCTTGCTGCAGGGAGTCCCCCAGAGCGGCCTGACCCTGGGCAACCCCAAGGCGCGCGTGACGATGGTCGAGTTCGCCGACCTGCAGTGCCCCTACTGCCAGCAGTTCACGCTGAACGTGCTCCCCACCCTGGTCAACGACTACGTGCGCACGGGAAAGATGCAGGTGGTCTTCCGCAACCTCGCGTTCCTCGGCCCCGACTCCAAGACCGCCGCCCAGATGGCCGCTGCCGCCGGTCAGCAGAACAAGCTGTGGAGCTTCATCGACGTCTTCTACAACAACCAGCAGCAGGAGAACACCAGCTACGTCACCGACAGCTTCCTGCGCTCGATCGCCGCGGCCGTTCCCGGCCTGAACGTCAATCAGGCTCTCTCGGCCCGCTTCTCCCCCGCGGTTACCGCGCAGCTCGGACAGGCCGACAAGCTGGCCCAGCAGGACCTGAGCCAGATCTCCACGCCTTCGTTCTTGATCGGCAAGACCGGAGGCAAGCTCAGCTACTACGACTACACCACCAAGGGCGGGCTCGCGCCCGGCGCGTTCACGCCGGCGATCGACAAGCTGCTGAAGTCCTGACAGCCCCGGCCGTCGCTAGCCTTCCGCGGACCATGGGCACGAAACGATGACCGACCACAGGCTGAGGGTGGCCATGGTCGTGCTCTCGGTGCTGGGCATCGGGGTCGCCGGCTACCTCACGTATACGCACTACGAGCACGTGACGGTCCTCTGCTCCTTCACCCACGGCTGCGAGGAGGTCCAGCACTCTGCCTATGCCGAGCTCTCGGGCATCCCGGTGGCCGTGATGGGCCTGGTCGGCTACGTGCTCATCCTCGGCTCCCTGCTGGCGCCGGTGGGCGAGCGGACCCGCCTGGTCACCGTCGCGCTGACCATCGTGGGCTTCGGCTTCAGCGCATATCTGACCTATCGCGAGCTGTTCACCATTCAGGCCATCTGCCAATGGTGCGTAGGCAGTGCGCTGATCCTCACCGTGCTGACCATCCTGGCGCTCACACGCTTCCTGCGGGGCGAGGCACCGCGGGGGGCCGGGGCCGGCGGCGGCGGTGTCGGCGACGCTCACCCCGTGCCCGAGCCCGGCGCGCCCCTGAGCGCCGATCCCGCCTGACCCCCTCTGTCCTCCCCCCGCGATTTGCGCGCAAGTTCTGGCGCGCATCGTCGTTATGGAGGACTGGTCGCCCCGCATGGTGGCCTAACCCAGTTCGCCTCCCCCCAGTCCCGCCGACCGAGGGGGAGGCGGGTCTGGGCTCCACAGGGGGAACGGAGCTAGCGCGCGGCCGGCTCACCCAGGTCAGCGCCCTTGTGGAGCGAGGCGCCCGAGGGCGATGTCGAGGGCTGCGCCGCCACGAAGTCCGGCAACTCGATGACCATGCGGGCGCCGCCGAGGTCGGCGCTCTGCTCGCCCACGTCTGGCCGCCGTGGGCCTCCACGGCGTCCCGCACGATGGCCAGTCCGAGGCCGGTTCCGCCAGCGCTGCGCGTACGGGCCGCGTCGGTGCGATGAAAGCGATCAAAGACCCGCTCGCGCTGGTCGGCGGGGATGCCGGGACCATCGTCCTCGACGGTCAGGGACAAACGGCCGGACGCGAGCACCCGCGCGCTGAGGCGCACGCGACCGGACGGCTCGTAGGTGTGCGCCACCGCGTTGGCAGCCAGGTTACGCAGCGCCTGGGCCAGGCGATCGGGATCGGCGCGCAACTGCCCGCGGACGGGTAGGTCGCTCTCGAAGCTGCGGGTCGCAGTGTGCGCGACGCCCTCCCAGAGCTCTGACAGGTAACGATGAACATCCAGCGGCTGCACGCGCAGCGCCAGCTCGGCGCTGTGCGCCAGGGCCAGCAGCTCGTCCACCAGGCGGCTCATGCGCGACACCTCTGCCGACACCAGGCGCTGTACGCGACGCACTTCCTGAGCGTCGGGGTGCTCCTGGCGGGCCAGCACCTCCAGCTGCCCGCGGATGACCGTCAGCGGCGTGCGCAGCTCGTGGGAGGCGTCTGACACGAACGAGCGCTGGCGTGCGAACGCGTCGGCCAGGCGATCGAGCATGTGGTCAAAGGCGTCGGCGAGCACGCGCACCTCGTCGCGCGCTCCGGCCGCGTGCATACGAGGCGCCAGGTCCCCGCCGTCCACCCGAGCGGCGACGCGCGCCATGCGCCGCAGAGGCCGCGAGACACGCTCACCCGCGGCGTAGGAGGCGAGCAGGACCACCACCAGGGCTACGCCGCCCGCCACCAGAAAGGTCCTGGCCACGCCCTCCTGGGCCTGCGCCACGCTGGACAGCGGCTCGCCGGAGCCTACGCTGGCCACGACGCGTGCGCCATGACGCACGGGCACCACGAGCAGGCGCAGCGGACCCACATCAGGGACGTTGATCGTCGAGTAGCCGCGCGGTGCCCGGATCAGCGCACGTGCGAGGCTGTCCTCGCTGACCTGCCCGGCGGTGGACTCACCGGCGTCGGGCACCCCGAGCCCGAGCAGCTCGGGCTCGTTGGTCACGGCGCGTCCACCGGGCACAGACAGGTAGAGCAGCCGTGACGTTGACGCAAATGGCTGGGCGTTCACGTAGGCCCGGGCGCGAGCGATGAGGGCCGTCGCGTCGCTGCCGCGTCCGGCGGACGCGTCCGCAGCGAACGCGCGGCTGCTGGTGACCAGGCGACCCTCGAGCTGGTGGCGCAGCTGCGATCCCGTTCCTTGGTAGACCGCCCCGAAGGTGATCGCCAGGGTGGCCACCAGCCCCGCAGCCACCCACGCCGTCAGGCGCCAGCGCAGCCCGTGGGGAAGAGCCCGACGCAGCCCCGCCCACTCCGGGCGCCGGGAGCGGTCGGCCGCGCGGCCCATGCCGGGTGGCGGCCGTTGACCGTTTGGGCCGTGGTCAGCCATCACGCGAGCGCAGGCGGTAGCCGACCGAACGTACGGTGACGATCGGATCGGGGCGATCGGGGCGGCGCAGCTTGCGTCGCACGTAGCCGATGTAGACCTCGACGATGTTCGTGCCGGGGTCGAAGTTCAGCCCCCACACGTCGCGCAGCAGCTGCTCTCGCGTGAGCACCTCGTCGGGATGGCGCAGGAAGTGGGCCAGCAGATCGACTTCCTTGCCCGTGAGGCTCACGGGCTCGCCGGCCCGACTGACGCGTCTGCTCACCAGATCGAGCCGGATGTCGCCCGCCCGCAGGCTGGCGGGGTCCTGCTGTCCGGCGCTGCGCAGGTGGGCGCGCACCCGGGCAGCCAACTCGGCGAATGCGAAGGGCTTGACCACGTAGTCGGTGGCGCCAGCGTTCAAACCGGCGACGCGATCCTCCAGCTGGGCTCGGGCCGTGAGCACGATCACCGGCAGCGCCGGACGTTCGCGGCGAACGGCGGCCAAGACCTCGAGTCCCGGCCGCAGGGGAAGCATCAGATCGAGCACGACCAGGTCCACGCCTTCGTCCAGCGCCAGACGCTCGCCCTCCCGGCCGTCGGTCGCCTGCTGGACCTCGAAGCCCTCTGCAGTCAGGCCCCGCACCACGAAGTCAAGGATGGCCGCTTCGTCCTCGATGACCAGCACGCGCACGGAGGACCATGCTAGGGCCAGTTCTCTCAGACCGTCCCCCGCGCTCTGCCCACGGCGCCTCGGGCGCGCGCTAAGGTCGCCGCCGTACCTGACGCACCGACCGGGGAGTCCAGGGTGAGCGACGCCGAGGACCAGAAGCGACGGGCGGCTTGCGCCGCGGCCGAGCTCGTGTTCGAAGGGGCTCGCGTCGGCCTGGGCACCGGATCGACGGTCGGCTACCTGCTGGCCGAGCTGGCCCGCCGGCGCCTGCGCCTGCGCTGCACGGCCACCTCGCCGGCTACCGAGCGGGCCGCGCACGCCCTCGGCCTGGCCGTTGAGCCCCTGGACGGTCTGCTCGAGCTGGACATCTCCATCGACGGCGCAGACCAGGTAGACCCGGCCGGCTGGCTCGTCAAGGGAGGGGGCGCCGCGCACACGCGCGAGAAGATCGTGGCGGCAGCCGCACACCGCTTCGTCGTCATCGCATCAGCCGAGAAGGCGGTGGAGCGCCTTTCTGCGCCCGTACCGCTGGAGATCCTCAGCTTCGGGACGGAGGCGACGCTCCGGCTCGTGGCCCCCGCGCAACGCCGCGGGTGTGCCCTCAGCCCGGACGGCAACGTGATCGCCGACTACACCGGCGAGGTCTCCGATCCGCGCGCGCTGGCCGAACGCCTGGCGGGCACGCCGGGGGTGGTGGAGCACGGGCTTTTCGCGCCCGCCATGGTCAGCGACGTGCTGATCGCCCGCGGGTCGTCGGTGGAGCACCGCCGCCTGGCGTGAACGCTCCTCTTTGGACCTCTAAGCTCATGTGGTCATGCTCGCCCATATAGGCGGTGTCCCGGTTGAGGAGAGCCTGCTCTACCTCGGGCCGGTGATCATCGTCGTCGGCGGGACGTATGTGGCCGGCTGGCGTGAGCGTCGTCGCGCCGATGGCGCAAGCACCCGCCGGTCCTCAGGTCAGACCGAGCCCGACGAGCTGCGCGACGGGCGGCCCGCCCCGCCCGCGTGAACCGGGTCAGGGCGCGCTAGGTTCGCTTTAGTCGGGGCGGCCGGATTCGAACCGGCGACCTCCGCGCCCCAAACGCGGCACTCTAACCAGGCTGAGCTACGCCCCGTGATCCTAAGCCTACGGGGATGGCCCCGCGAATGCCACGCTGCGCGACGCGAGCACTGCTAGGGTCGCCGCGCCCATGGCCCGCATCGAGCCCCTGCGCGCCCTGCATTACGACCGCTCGGTGGTGGGCGACCTGGGCCGGGTCTGCGCGCCCCCCTACGACGTGATCGACGACGGCGAGCGCGAGCGCTTGGTGAGACGCTCGCCCTACAACGTGGTCGCCGTCGACCTGCCGCGTGACAGCAGTGGAGATCCCTACGCCGCCGCCGAGCAGCAGTGGGAGGCGTGGCAGCTGCAGGGCGCGGTGACCCGCGACCGCGAGGCCGCCCTGTGGGCTCACGCTCAGGACTACACCGGTCCTGACGGGCAGCGGCACACCCGCCGGGGAGTGTTCTGCCGCGTTCGCCTGCAGGACTACGGTCCCGGCGCCATCCGGCCCCACGAGCGCACCCACCCGGGTCCCCGGGAGGACCGCCTGCGCCTCATGCGCGCCACGCGCACCGACCTGTCGGCGATCTTTTCCCTGTACTCAGATCCGAACACGGCAGCCTGGACGGCATTGGCCCCTCACTGCGACGCACAGCCGTGGGCAGCGGTGACCGACGACGTCCAGACGGTTCACCGACTCTGGCGCGTAGCCGACCCGGAGGCGATCAAGGCGGTGCAGGACGCCGTCGCCGACGCCGAGCTGCTGATCGCCGACGGCCATCACCGCTATGAGACCGCACGCGTGTACGCCGACGAGGTGGGCGGCGAGGGCGCCCACCGCTGGGTGCTGATGTGCCTGGTCGCCCTGGAGGATCCGGGCCTGGAGGTGCTTCCCACCCACCGTCTCGTGCGCGGCCTCACCGCTGATCGCTGGGCCTCCCTCGACGCCGCCCTCGCACGCGACTTCCACCTCCGACCCATCTCCCGCGACGAGCTGCTGCCGCCGGCTGGCGACGGTCCCCTGAGCATGGGCTTTTTGGACGGACGGAGCGGCCAGGCCACCCGCCTTGAGCTAGTCGACCAGGCCACCGCCGACGCTGCCCTCACCGCCCGCCCGGCGGCCTACCGCACCCTGGACACGGGGGTGCTCGAGGCGCTGCTCCTGCGCGATGCCCTCGGGCTCAGCGACCAGAACATCTCTGACCTCAACGGGTTCGGGTACGCACGCGATCCTGTCCAGGCCACGGCCCTGGTGGACGCAGGAGAGTACGACGCTGCCTTCCTCATGCGCCCTACCCCGGTGGCCCAGGTGCGAGCGATTGCTGCCAGCGGTGAGAGCATGCCGCCGAAGTCGACCTTCTTCTTTCCCAAGCTGCTGACCGGGCTGGTGTTCAATGCCCTGTGGTGAGTGGTGACGGGCCCACGAGCGTGAGTAGCATGAACACCGACGGATCGGAATCCCTTTAGAAAGGCATTGGGCATGAAGGCGACGGCACGGCGCAGCGACGGTACGTTCAAGCACAGCGTGCAGGTGCGCGACCATCAGGTCCTGGTCGATGAGCCGCAGGACTCAGGCGGCGAGGACGCGGGCCCCGACCCCCAGGAGATGCTCGCGGTGAGCCTCGCCTCGTGCACGGCTATCACCATGGAGATGTACGCCGGTCGCAACGGCTGGGACATCGGTCACGTCGAGGTTGACGTCGAGTACTCCCCCGCCGAGCGTGGGTGCCCCACGCGCTTTGACCTGGTGCTGCGGCTGCCTTCCGCGCTTCCCGACGAGCAGGTCGAGCGCCTGCGCGTGATCGCGGCCAAGTGCCCGGTGCACCGGGCACTGGACGGAGAGGTCATGTTTCGCGAGCGCATCGAGCGCGCGCAGCTGACCGCCTGAGCGCCCGCTTCGTCCCCCGACTCTCATGGCCGACCGGGGCGCCGAGCTGCAGGGGCTGCGCGGCGTGCTGCTCGACACCGAGGAGGCGACCCGCCTGACGCTCCCCGGCCAGGTGCCGTCTGCGGTGCTGGTGGGCATGTTCTCACCCGCTGACTCGAGCCCTGACTCGGTGGAGGACCTGCACGTCGTGCTCACGCGTCGCCACGACGACCTGCGCCGCCATGCCGGAGAGATCTCCTTCCCGGGGGGGGGACGCGACGACCGGGACGCCGATCTGCTCGCCACCGCCCTGCGCGAGGCCGAGGAGGAGGTCGGGATCTCGGCCTCCCAGGTCAGCGTGGTCGGAGCCCTGCAGCCGACGTCCACGTTCGCCACCAACTACGCGATCCACCCCTTCGTCGGCCTGCTGGCCCCGGGGCTGCAATGGCGACTGTCCCCGCGAGAGGTGGACGCCGTGCTCGAGCTGTCACTGAACGATCTGCGGGCGGGCTACCGGCGCACCGACATCACCCGCCGCGGCATGCGCCTACGCACCGACGCCTACGTCGTAGACGACGTCTTCATCTGGGGCGCCACCGCGCGCATCCTCGGCGACCTGCTCGAGCGCATAGCGCCCCTGACGAGCCGCTCCCTCTAAGCTAGCCCTTCTCGACGGGCACGTCGACGAGGTTGCCCCACTCCGTCCACGAGCCGTCGTAGTTCTTCACCCGCTCCTCGCCGAGCAGCTCGTGGAGCACGAACCAGGTGTGGGCCGAGCGCTCGCCGATGCGGCAGTAGGCGATGATGTCCCCGCCGGTCACGCCCTTGGCCCCGTAGAGGTCGCGCAGGTCGTCAGCGGACTTGAAGGTGCCATCCTCCTGCACCGCCTGAGCCCAGGGAATCGAGGCCGCGCCGGGAATGTGCCCCCCACGCTGCGCACCCTCCTGCTCGTAGCCGGCCGGGGAGATCAGCTCCCCGGAGAACTCCGCCGGGGAGCGGACATCGACCAGTCGCGTGTCCTGATCCAGGGCCGCCAGCACCTCCTCGCGGCGCGCGCGAATGGCGTCATCGCCACGCTCGGCCCGGAAGGAGGCCGACGGGTGGCTGGGGACCTCGGTGCTCGTGGGGCGCTGCTCGCTGATCCACTTCTCGCGGGGACCGTTCATGAGCAGCACCTTGTCGTGTCCGTAGTACTTCAGATACCAGTAGGTGTAGGCAGCAAACCAGTTGTTGCGGTCCCCGTAGAGGACGACCGTGTGCTCGTTGGAGATCCCGTGGCTGGAGAACAGCTGCGAGAAGGCGTCGGGACCGAGGAAGTCGCGCTTGACCTGATCCTGAAGATCGCGCTGCCAGTCAAAGCCGATGGCGCCCGGGATGTGGGCCTCCGCGTACAGCTGCGGATTCTCGTCCACCTCGACGATGCGGATCGAGTCATCGTTGAGGTGCTCCTCCACCCAGTTGGTCTCCACGAGCACCTGCTTGGCGTATTCGGACACTCGATCCTGCCTTTCTGCCAAAGCTGATCGGCTTTGCGGTATTTGGAGCCGACTATAGCGATCGGTCGTTGCCCCCAACTCGGCACGCCAAGTCGCGGGGCGAGGATTGACGTGACCGTCGTCCGGGAACGCTCCCGCCACCATGGCTCAGAAGCGCAAGAGAATCGGCCCACGGCAAGCGCCGAAGGCGCACGGCTCGCGGAGCCAGCAGCGACTGCAAGCGGCGCCCCAGCGTGCCGCCGGTGTGCCACGCCGGCGCCCGCTCGCGTCGCACCCCTCAGAAGCGATCGACAAGCGAGCGCGCTGGAGCGTGCGCCGACGTCGCGCGGCCCGTGCCGTGGCGTGCACGTTGCCTGGTGTCCTGGCGCTGGCCCTGGACCACCTGTCCGTCGGCGTGGCGCTGCTCGCGGCGGTGGCGGTCCCGGCTTGGGCGCACCTCGTGATGCGCCAGCTGCGGGGCGTCACCGAGGATCTGGGCCCCGGCGGGTCGGTCCGCCTCTCCGACGGCACGCTGACGCCCCTGCAGGCCGCGCGCATGGAGGGCTGGGACACCGTCATCAGCGACCTGACGCCTTGGGACGGCGGCGGGGGTGGGAGCGGAAGCTGAGCGGGCGCCTTGGCGGTATTTTCCCCTTAGAGGACGCCACCGCGACCGCCGGCGGACTCGAGCAGCGCAGGTCCTGAGGGCGCTAGCAGCTCATCGACGCCCGCGCGAGCCGCCGTCAGCCAGGGCCCGCGCCGCGCCGGGTCCACGTCCAGGACGCGGTGGGGAATCGCGTTACGCGCGGCGATGGTGGCCACCATCGCCGCGCCGCCGGCCAGCTGGGCCGGGGCCACCGACCCGGCGGCCTCATAGAGGAAGCCCCGCACGGTGGTATCGATGACCTGACCGAGCATGAACCGCAGCCGGGAGCCGTGCAGCGCCGCCACCGCGTCGGGCGTCCCGCTGGCTGTCGCGAGCATCCAGCACACGACGGTGACGTTCTCCAGGGCGTAGCGCAGGGTGGCGATGCGGTCAGGGTCGCCGACCCAGCACTGCGCTCCGGCCCGTTCGATTGACGCTCGGCGCTCAGCCCCCCGAGTGGTGACGCGTACCGCGTGGTCCTGGTCGCGCAGGGCGCGCGCGAGGTCGAGCCCGCGACAGCCGCCCCCCACGATCAGCACGCGGGCCATCTAGGCGCTGAGGCCCAGCTCTGAGCGCAGCTGCTCGAGGGTCAGGGGTGGCTCACCACGCCGGCGTCGGCGCTCGTTGGCGGCGGTGAGGAGTCCCTGCAGGTCGCGCTCGGCCTCCTCGCCACCCTCCTGGCCGGTCAGATAGGCGCGGCGACGCTCGTGTTGATCACGCAGGCCGGCCGCGATCTCGAGCTCGACTTCCTCCAGCGAGCGCTCCCGGGCGCCACGACGGCGGCGACGCTCGTTCTGGGCCGCGAGCATCTGGTCGATGTCGTCCACCTCCAGCTCCACCTCGGTCTCCAGCGAGCGCGTGGGCTTCCAGTCCAACTGCTGGGCGCCGGTGCCCGGATAGAAGCGTCCGAGCAGCAGCAGCGCGACGACGATCACCGCAATGCTGCCGAACACCAGATAGCCGAAGTCGTTCTCCATGGGACGCCGGTCAGCGCGGACGATACACCGCTGCCCGAAACCCCTTTGACCCTAGGCCGCCAACTTGGGTGTGCGCCAGGAGGCGCCCAGACGCCGCTGGAGCTCCGGACCGAGCTCGGTCACCGACAGGCGCTCCTGGGCCAGGGTGTCGCGGTCACGCACGGTGACCGTGCCGTCCTCGATGCTCTGGTGGTCGATCGTCACGCAGTAGGGCGTACCGATCTCGTCTTGGCGGCGGTAGCGGCGCCCGATCGAGCCGCCCTCGTCGTAGTCGGACTGCATCACGCTGCGCACGCTGCGATGCACGTCGCGAGCAAGCTCGGGCTGGCCGTCCTTGCGCACGAGCGGGAGCACCGCCACCTTGATGGGAGCCAGGCGAGGGTGAAGGCGCAGAACCGTGCGTGTCTCGCCCTCGATGAGCTCCTCGTCGTAGGCGTCAACCAGAAAGGCCAGCGTGGCGCGATCGGCGCCCGCGGCCGGCTCGATGACGTGTGGCACGTAGCGCTCGCCGCTGGCCTGATCGAAGTACTCGAGCTTCTCCCCGGAGAACTCGGCGTGCTGGCGCAGGTCGTAGTCGCCCCGGTTGGCGATGCCCTCGAGCTCGGACCAGCCGATGGGAAAGAGGTACTCGACATCGCTGGTACCGCAGGAGTAGTGGGAGAGCTCGTCGTCCTCGTGCGCGCGCAGGCGCAAGTAATCGGGTCTGATCCCCAGGTCCAGGTACCAGCGGTGACGCTCGGCCAGCCAGAACTCAAACCACCGCTGCGCCTCGCCAGGGGGCGTGAAGTACTCCATCTCCATCTGCTCGAACTCGCGCGTGCGAAAGATGAAGTTGCCCGGGGTGATCTCGTTGCGAAAGGACTTGCCCACCTGAGCGATCCCGAAAGGCGGCTTCTTGCGCGCAAACTGCAGGACGTTCTTGAAGTTCACGAAGATGCCCTGCGCGGTCTCGGGGCGCAGGTAGACCGTCGAGCCCGTCTCCTCGACGGGCCCCACGGTGGTGCGGAACATCAGGTTGAACTCGCGCGCCTCGGTGAGCGAGCATTCTGCGAACTCGCCCGGATGCATCGAGGGCTTGCGCGGGCAGGCAAGTTGAGAAAGGTGGTCGGCGCGAAAGCGCTGCGAGCACGCGCGGCAGTCGACCAGGGGATCGGTGAAGCTGGACAGGTGACCTGACGCCTCCCAGGTACGCGGGTGCTGCAGGATGGCCGAGTCCAGAGCCACGACATCGTCGCGCTCGGAGAGCATCGAGCGCCACCACTCCGACTTGACGTTGCCCTTGAGCAGCACGCCGTAGTGGCCGAAGTCGTAGGTCGAGCCCAGGCCACCGTAGATCTCCGAGCTGGGAAAGACGAAGCCCCGTCGCTTGCACAGCGCGACGATCTTGTCCATGGTGACGGAGTCGTCGGGCACGCGCCCGCGCATGGTAGTCGTTGTCATTCGCGTCCCTCGCTTGGATTCGCAGTCCAAGCAGCGCACCTGGCCGGGCGCCCCGCGCTAGCGTTCGGTCGGCTGGGGGCACGGGTCCCGCGCTCACCTGGCCAGGCGTGCGCGATCTGAAAACGGGAGGACAATGGACTTCGACCTGACCGACGAGCAGCAGCTCATACGCGCGACCGCCCGCGACTTCACCGATCGCGAGATCGTGGCCCGCTCGCGCCAGAACGCGCGCGATCACCACTTCGATCTCGAGCTCGTGCGCAAGATCGCCGAGCAGGGCTACCTGGGGGCGATCGTCCCGCGCGAATACGGAGGCGCGGGTCTGGACTACGTCAGCTACGGACTGCTGGTGGAGGAGATCGGACGCGGCGACTCGGCCATGCGCACCGTCATCTCGGTGCAGACCTCCCTGGTCTGCTCGGCGCTCCTGCGCTGGGGCACCGAGGAGCAGAAGCAGCGCTACCTGCCGCGCCTGTGCTCGGGCGACTGGCTTGGCTGCTTCGGTCTGACCGAGCCCGACACCGGCTCAGACGCGGCCAATCAGCGCACTCGGGCTCGACGCACCGAATCGGGGTGGGTCATCAACGGCGCAAAGATGTGGATCTCCATGGGCAACTTCGCCAAGGTGGCGATGATCTTCGCCCAGACCGATCCCCAGCAGGGCCACCGGGGCCTGGCGTGCTTTTTGGTTGACACCGAACAGCCGGGCTATGCCCCGCAGGTGATCGAGCACAAGATGGGACTGCACGCCTCGGACACCGCCTCGATTTCGCTCGACGACGTGCAGGTGGGCGAGCAGGACATGCTCGGGCGGGTGGGCGACGGCTTCAAGGTGGCCATGTGCTCGCTGGATTCCGGGCGCTACAGCGTCGCGGCCGGTTGCGTGGGGATCTGCCAGGGCTGCGTGGAGGAGTCCGTGCGCTACAGCAAGGAGCGCGAGCAGTTCGGACGCCCGATCGCCGCCTTTCAGCTCGTGCAGGCGATGATCGCCGACATGGTGGTCAAGACGGACGCCGCCCGGCTGCTCACCTGGCGCGCGGGCTTTCTCAAGGATCGAGGTCGCCCGAGCACCCAGGAGACCTCGATCGCCAAGCTTTACGCCACCGAGTCGGCGGTGGAGTGCGCGAACACGGCCATCCAGGTCCACGGCGGAGCGGGCTACGTCGATGACCATCCGGTTGAGCGCTACCTGCGCGACGTCCGGGTCACGACCCTCTACGAGGGCACGTCGCAGATCCAGAAGCTGATCATCGGGCGCGGGGTGACCGGGGTCAACGCGCTCGTGCCCGGCTGAGGGCGCCAGGCCACGTCCATCCCGTCCGCCCCAGACGCACCGCCCGGTTTGACCGGGGTCGGCGCGGCCCGCGTCATCGGAGTCGTCGGCGCGGGCACGATGGGAAGCGGGATCGCGGCACTGGCCTGCCGCGCGGGCGCGCGCACCCTGCTTTACGACCCGGTGAACGAGGCGCCATGAGGGGTACGGCGGACGCACGAGCACCTCGAGCGCATGGCGCGGCGCCAGAGGCGCAGCGACGAACAGGCGCGCGCCGCGGAGGCCCTGCTCGAGCCGGCCGCCGCCCTGTCCGACCTGTCCCAGTGCGAGCTCGTCATCGAGGCGGCGCCCGAGCGCCTCGAGGTCAAGCATGACCTGTACGCGCGCCTGTCCGAGATCGTGAGCTCCGAGTGCGTGCTGGCCACGAACACCTCCTCCCTACCGGTCACCGCCATCGCCGCCGGCGCACGCGACGCAGAGCGCGTGGTGGGCATGCACTTCTTCAATCCCGCTCCGGTGATGCGCCTGCTTGAGGTGGTGGCCGGCGAGCAGTCCTCGAGCCATGCCTTGGACGTCGCCCAGGCCACCGGCGAGGCGATGGGCAGGACGGTCATCCGCGCGGGCGACGGCCCCGGCTTCCTGGTCAACCGCTGCAACCGCCCGTTCGGCCTGGAGGCCCTGCGCCTGCTGGGAGAGCGCGTCGCCAACGTCGAGGAGATCGACCGTATCTGCCGCCTGGGGGGCGGATTTCGCATGGGACCGTTTGAGCTGATGGACCTGGTGGGCGTGGACGTCGGACTCGAGGTCTCACGCAGCTTCTACGAACAGAGCTTTGGCGAGCCGCGCTGGCGGCCCTCCCCCATAACCTCGCGCTACGTGGCCGCCGGGCGCTGCGGACGCAAGACGGGACGCGGCTACTACGACTACGCCGCAGGCGAGCACCGGCCGCCGGATCCGCCTGCCCCACCGGTCGGCGGCGGCGCGGGCGCGATCGTCGTGCGAGGCACCGGCACACTGGCCGCCGACTTGCGCGACCTGGCCGACGCAGCCGGGTGGGAGGTGTGCTCGGCCGATGGAAGCTCAAAGCCCGTAGAGCTGCTCGTCGACTGTGACGTCGAGTGGGGTGGCGAGCCTTCCCAGCGTGAGCCGCGCGTGATCCTGTGCCACAGGGGATCGCTCAGCGACATCGATGTCGACGGCGGGGCGGCGGGCTTTATGGCGCTGGCCCCACTGGGGGCCTCCCAACTGGTCGAGCTGACCGGCACAGCGGCGACGAGCCCGCGCTCGGCCGAGGGTGCCGAGCGGTTCTTCACCACGCTGGGCAAGCACGTCCAATGGGTGCGCGATGCCCCCGGGCTGGTTCTGGGACGCATCGTCGCCCAGGTCGTCAACGAGTGCGCCTTCGCGCTCGGAGAGGAGGTGGGTAGCGCGCAGGACATCGACACGGGCATGGTGCTGGGACTCAACTACCCCCGGGGTCCGCTGGCCTGGGCCGACGCCATCGGCATCGGCCAGATCAACGCCATCCTGCGCGCACTCTCCAGGCAGCTGGAAAGCGATCGCTACCGCATGGCTCCCTCGCTGCAGGCACTGGAGAGCCTCGCACGCCTAAGAGGCGCCACTCCTCAGGGCTTCTTCGCGTAGCTCGGCTGAGCCGAGCAGGGGCGCGCTACTGGCCCGGCAGCGGTGCGGTAGTCATGCGCGAGGGCATCTCAGCGCCCCACTGAGCCTCGGCCAGGTCACCCTCGGGCAGCCCGGCGGGAGTGGGAACCTCAGGCGTGTCCCGCAGGTACCACTCGGCGTCCAGCGCCGCCTGGCAACCCGAGCCGGCCGCGGTGATGGCCTGCCGGTAGGTGTGGTCGACGAGGTCGCCGGCGGCGAACACGCCCGGACGGTTGGTTCTCGTGGAGCGGCCCTCGACGCGCACGTAGCCGCTGTCGTCGACGTCGATCTGGCCCGCCACGACGCCCGACTGGGGCTCATGGCCCACGGCGATGAAGGCGCCAGACACCTCCAGCATGCGCTCCTGCCCAGTTTCCGTGTGCACCAGCGCGGCATGACCGAGCGCGCCGTTCTCCGCGGGCACGAACTCGCGCACCGCGTAGGGCGTGAGGAAGTCGATGTTCTCCTGCTGCTGGGCGCGGGCGAGCATGATCTTCGACGCGCGGAAGTCGCTGCGCCGGTGCACGACGGTCACCCGCCCGGCAAACTTCGACAGGAAGATGGCCTCCTCCATGGCCGAGTCCCCGCCGCCCACGATGACGGTGTCGGCGCCCTTGAAGAAGGCGGCGTCACACGTCGCGCAGTAGCTGACGCCGCGCCCGCTCAGCGCCTCCTCCCCCCCCACGGAGAGCTTCTTGTGCTCGGCGCCCATGGCCAGGATCACGGTACGTGCCCGATGCTCAGTGTCCCCCACCCACACGCGATGCACGCCACCGGGCTCGCGCGCAAGCTCCACCCGGTCGGCCTGCTCGGTCAGCAGGCGCGCGCCGAATCGCTCGGCCTGATCGCGCAGCTTCTGCATCATCTCCGGTCCCATGATGCCCTCGGGAAAGCCCGGATAGTTCTCCACGTCGGTGGTCTGCTGGAGCAGCCCTCCCCACATGAAGCCCTCGATGACCAGGGGGGCGAGATTGGCGCGGGAGGCGTAGAGGGCGGCGGTGTAGCCCGCCGGTCCGCTGCCGATGATGATCACGTTCTCGACTTCGGCCATCTCCGCTCCGTTCGTCGTGGTTCTTCTGCTGGCGCGCAGCCGTCAGACCGATACTTTACTTTATGAAGTATAGCCGGGGCGGCGCCGGCAGCCAGGGTCAGGACGTCCCGCCGGCCACCACGGCCTCGCGCGCGGGTTCGCTGCCGCGCTCGACGGTCCAGCGACTGACCGTGCGGCGCAGCTGCAGGTAGGCCAGCGCCCCGGGCAGGGTGGGCAGCCAGAATGCGATTCCTCGGTAGACCAGCACCGATACCACGGCCAGGTTGAGGTCCACGCCGAACGCGGCGAGCGCGCCGATCATGCCACCGTCCACCCCGCCCACCCCGCCGGGCAGAGGAAGCAGGTTGCCGAGCATGCCCACGAAGTACGCCATCCATATGACGGTGAAGGCCGGAGGACTCCCGAAGGCGTGAAAGGACGCCCACAGCACACAGATGTCAAAGCCCCACCAGGCGGGCGCGCCGAGCAGCAAGGGATCGCCGGTGCGCACGAGCCCGATCGCCGTGCGCACGCCGCTGGCCGCCAGCGCGGGTCCGGTGAGGGCGCGAGCCACCCAACGGGCCACGCGGCCCGAGCCGCTCGCCCAGCGCTGCAAGCGGCGCTCGACGTCACGCGGCAGCAGCGCCACCGCGCCGGCACCGCCGAGCAGCAGGGCCGCCGCGACGGCCGGGATGATCGTGATGGCGAAAGATCCCCCTCCGGGGAACAGCCCGGTGCGCAGGCCGATCCCGTCGAGGAGCATCGAGCCCGCGTAGATGACGTAGAGCAGCACGGTGAAGGCCACCATGCGACAGGCCACCACACGGGCCTCCATGCCCGAGCGCCGCAGCGCCCACGCTGTCAGCGCCAGGCCGCCCGCTCCCGCGGCCGCGAACAGGCGCGAGGCGGCCAACCCCGCCATGGTGATCTCATAGCTCTCGCGCCAGCCCACACGCCCGTAATCACGAATGAACACGGCGCGAAACAGCGCCACGTAGCCCGCGAAGGACAGGGCCTCCAACGCGACCGCGGCGAGCACCCACCAGGCGTTTCCGCCCTCCACGCGCCGCCATGTGCTGGCCAGCCCATTGGGCCCCGAGAGCTTGGGCAAGACGAAGTACAAAAAGGCCACGACCGACAGCACGAACAGGCAGGCGGCCACGGCTTGTCGCCGCGTGACGTGGGCGCGCGGCATCTCCTCATCAGACGGTGTGCCGCGCTGCAAGCGGTGCAGGCTCCCGACGCCCAGGCGCGGCGCGTCACCCCGGTCTGGAGGCGAGTCCGACCGCGGACGCTCGGCGTCCGGCGGATCAGGCGCGGGAGGCGCAGGCTCCCCGCTGTCTGGCGCCTGCAGCGCCGTCCCCGCCGGGTCGGGCCCCACCGGGGTGACAGCGGCACCGGTCGCCGACGGCGCCGTGGCCCGGTTCGCCTCCCCCGGGACGCTTTCAGCGGCCATCAGCGGCCCTGGTGGGCGCTGGCCTCCAGGCGGGCGACCCCAGCGCCGACGCGTCTCAATGCCGGCTCCACACCGGGACCCACCCGACGTACGGCCGCGGTCAGAGCGGCGCCCCCCAGCAGGTCCACGACGTAATGCTCACCGAGGTAGACGAGCGCGAAGCCCAGCGTGAGCGCATAAGACCAGCCGACGGCCCCGGCGACCGGGCCGGCTTCGTTCAGCAGGGTCGCCGCCATCAGCGACGTGGCGAAGTGAAGCGACGGCATCGCAGCGAGGGGATTGCCTCCGAACACACTGTAGAGCGGACCCCATGCGTCGCGCCAGAAGTACTCCCCGTACTCGGCCATCATCCGGCGCACGTGTGGTCGCGACGACGGACGGCCACGTACGTCCGCCGCCCACCAGGGTGGTGCGGTGGGCGCCAGCCAGTAGACCGCGGCACCCAGGTCGAAGACTGCGTACGTCATCAGCGCGCCGCGGGTGACCTGCTCGGGTCTGCGGGCCAGCAAGTAGACGAGCGTGCAGTGGGGCACGGCGAACCACACCCAGTGCGTCCAGACGAGCACGCGGTCCAGGGTGGTCCAGCTGTCCGCGCGGGCCAGCGCGCGCTGCAGGCGCTCGGTGGGTAGCGCTCCCAGGCCCAACGCTCGGTCGATGGCGATCGGATAGTCGACGCTGGTCCGGGCCGCTTGCCCCACCGGATCGTCGTGAGGCTGCTTGTAGGCATACACGTAGGCCCACATCTGCAGCACGCAGGTGCCGACATCGCGCGTGCGTGAGCGGCGGGCCGCCACGCACAGGGCCACCGGTGAGGCGAACATGACCACTTGGAGAACGCCGGCCCGAACACGAAGGCGCCGACGGGCCGCCGGCGCAAGCAGGCCGGCGGCCACCATCGTCCAGGCCGCTGCTCGGATCGCGCTGGAGGCCCGCACGCAGGCGGGCAGTATGCCAGCGTCCGCCGACGCCCCGCACGGCGTTGGCTCGTGCTCCACGGATCTAACATGAACCCATGACGCTCGACCGAGGGCGGGAGCTTGCGGGGCGCAGGATCGGCGTCACCGGAGCCGGAGGCTTCGTCGGCCTGGCTCTATGCGCGCGCCTGGTGAGCCTGGGTGCCGCGGTGGTGGGCCTGGAATGGGACCCGCGGCGAACCGCCGCCGTGCGCGACGCGGGCGCCGAGCCGCGCCTCGTCGACGTCACCGATGCCGCCGCCACTGCGGAGGGGCTGAGCGACTGTGCTCTGGTGGTCCACACGGCGGCCTTGGTATCTGACAGCGGGCCCATGAGCGACTTCATCCACGTGAACGTCACCGGCACGCGCAACGTGCTGGACGCCGCTCGCCAGGCCGGTGCCCGACGGGTCGTGCACGTGTCCTCCGTCGCCGTGTGGGGCTATGAGTTTGCTGGGGAGCTCGGCGCTGGGGCGTCCCCGCGCCCCTGCGGCGCGCCGTACATCGATACGAAGGGCGCCTCTGACCAGATGGCCTTACGGGCGGGCGCGGTAGTCGTGCGTCCCGGCGACGTCTACGGCCCCGGCTCGGTGCCGTGGGCCATCCGGCCGCTGCAGGCTCTGCGCCGGGGCCTTCTGTTCATGCCCCGCGGGGGCGGAGGATGGATGGCTCCGGTGTACGTCGAGGACCTGGTCGACTGCCTGGTGCTCGCCCTGGCCCACCCGGACGCGAAGGGCGCCTTCACCGTGTGGGACGGACATGCGGTGCGCGCGAGCGAGTTCTTCGCGTTCTACGCCCAGATGCTGGGACGCGCGAGCGTCCCTTCGCTGCCTCTGGCACTGCTACGTCTGGGGGCGGCGGCCGAGGAACTCTTTGCGCACATGAGCGGCACCGCTCCGGCCGTGTCGCGTCAGGCGCTCACCTACGTCTCGCGGCGCGCCCTGTTTCCCAATGACCGGGCGCGCCGGGTACTGGGCTGGCAGCCGCAGACGAACCTGGCGGAGGGCATGGCCGACACCGAGCGGTGGTTTCGCGCTCAGGGGATGTTGTGAGGCCAGAGCGTCGGAAGACGCGGGGCAACGCAGCTGCGCTGAGGAGTGTCAGCGTGCCGCCTCGGCGCCGGCCAGGCGCCGCTCGGCGGCGTGGGCCACGAGCGCGGCGATCAGCGGTGAGCGCGCGTCGGCCTCGGGATGCCACTGAACCCCCAGCGCAAACCCGTTGCCTGGGAGCTCGATGGCCTCGGGCAGCCGGTCCTGGGCGGACCAGGCGGTGACCCGCAGACCCTCTCCGGTTCGGGCGACGCCCTGGTGATGGTGGGACTTGGTCGAGTGGGTGGTCTGACCGGTGATGCGCGCAACCAGGGAGCCTTCCTCCAGCAGGACGTCGTGATCGGCGCCTTCGAAGCTGCCCGTGACCTTGCGGTGGTCGTGGTGACCGAACAGCTCGGGCAGATGCTGCGCCAGCGTGCCTCCCCGGGCGACATTCATGAGCTGCATGCCGCGGCAGATCCCCAGCACGGGTAGGTCACGCTCCAGCGCACGGCGAACCAGCGCGATCTCGAAGACATCGCGCTCGGGCACCGTGTCGGTGGTCTCGGTGTGTCGCGGCTCGCCGTAGGCGCCCGGATCTATGTCGGCGCCCCCGGCCAGCAGCAGGCCGTCCAGCCGGTCGAGGACCTCATCGGGGTCAGCCACCAGCGCGGTGTCCGGCGCCAGGAGCAGGGCCATCGCGCCGGCGCGCTGCACGGCATCTACGTAGTTGCGGGGAAGCAGGACGGCCTGCTGATCCCACACGCTCCAGCGCGCCCTCTCCAGGGCGGCAAGCAGGCCGAGGACAGGACGGACCATATCGGGACGGTAGCGACGTAGGCGACGCGCACAGGCTGGCTTCCGAACAAGCTCCCCCGGCGAAGGCCTAGGATCCCGCGCCCGACCGAGGAGTCCCATGAGCACCACCGCGCCACCGCAGCTTCAGGCCGTCACCCTCACCCTCTCCGACGGAGTGGCGGTCATCGAGCTGAACCGTCCCGACGCGCTGAACGCCTGGAACCGCCAGCTCGGCTCCGATCTGCTTGATGCCGTGCGCTTCGTGGCCGACGAGGAGGCGGTGCGCTCGGTCCTCCTGCGCGGTGCCGGTCGGGCCTTCTCCTCCGGCGCCGACCTGCGGGACCTGACCGGGCGCAGCGACGACCTCTCACCGGATGGGCGCCCCGACGTCCAGCGTGTGCTCACCGAGCGATACCACCCGATCATCACGGGCATCCGCCTGATGGACAAACCCGTCGTGGCTGCCGTGCACGGGCCGGCGGTGGGTATCGGCCTCTCGCTGGCCCTGAGCTGTGACCTGGTGATCGCCGCGCGCAGCGCCTACTTCCTGCAGGCCTTCGTCAACATCGGTCTGGTACCCGACGGCGGGGCGTCCCTGTTCGTACCCAGCCGCGTGGGCATGGCCAGGGCGGCGGAGATGGCCATGCTGGGCGAGCGTATCGACGCCACCCAGGCCCTGGCGTGGGGCCTGGTCAACCGGGTCGTCGACGACGAAAGCCTCCAGCAGGAGGCCGCAGACCTGAGCGCCCGGCTGGCCGCCGGGCCCACGCGCGCCCACGCCGGCATCAAGCGACAGCTCAACCGCTGGTTGTACTCGGGTATGGCCGAGCAGCTCGAGCTGGAAGCTCAGATCCAGCAGGAGATGGCGGGCACGCACGACTTCTCCGAGGGCGTGGGCGCCTTCGTGGAGAAGCGCGCCGCTCGCTTCCGCGGCGCATGAGCGTCGCGGCGAGATGGTGCGGCAGGCCCGGCAGCGTCGCGTGAATAGAATTCCGCGCGTCGTGGTCCCGTCGACCCCCTCATCGACCTCGCCCTCGTCGACCTCAAGCCCGCGCGCGGTCAGGCCGATCCGAGGCCGCACGCTGGTGGGCGCGGCGCTGCTGGGCCCGCTGGGCCTGCTGGTGCTCGCGCCGGGGGCGCTGGCCTTCTTCACGCCCGAGTCGGGAGGATCGCCCAACGCGAACTCGATCGACCAGCTCTACAAGATCACCCTGGTCATCGCCCTGATCATCTTCCTCGCGGTGGAGGCGGCGCTCGTCTATGCGCTTGTGCGCTTCCGAGCCCGCAAGGGTGCGGTGCCGGCCCAGATCCGTGGTAACACCCGCCTCGAGGTGGGATGGACCGGTGCAGCTGCGGTCATCCTGGTGGCCCTGGCGGTATTCACCTTCGCCAAGCTCTCCTCGATCCAGGACCCGGCCAACTCCACCCCCAGCGGCGACCGCCTCGTCGCGCGGCGCGGCGTCCTGTACGCCTCGGCCGACCGCAGGCTCCCTCCGAGCGGCAGGTCGCTGAACATCCTGGTCAACGGCCAGCAGTTCATATGGCGCTACACCTACCCGGGCGGCAGCAACCCCGACGGCCTGGACAACCCGTACTCCTACGAGGAGATGATGGTGCCGACAGGCACCACGGTCACGCTGGACATCCAGTCCCAGGACGTCGTGCACTCCTGGTGGATACCGCAACTCGGCGGCAAGCAGCAGGCCGTGCCCGGCTACCACAGCTACACCTGGTTTCGCATCGACAAGGCCGGGACCTACCGCGGTCAGTGCGCTGAGATCTGCGGCCGCCTACACGCCCGCATGATCGCCCAGGTCCGCGCCGTCCCCCCCCCGCAGTTCGACGCGTGGCTCGCCCGCCAGAAGCAGCTCATCGCCCAGGCCAACGCAGCGGCGCAGGCCTCCCGCGGCCGGCTCAGCTCACAGCCCGGCGCCGGACAGGTCCAGAACCCCTAGGTAGAACCACAGGAGACCCGTCAACGTCATGGCCACCTACGCCGCCCCCGTCCCCCTCCTAGTCGCCCATCGCGTCGAGCGTGAGCCGAGCGGTTGGACGAGTTGGCTGACCACCACCGACCACAAGCGGATCGGGATCATGTACATGGTCCTCACCTTCCTGTTCTTTCTCCTCGGGGGCACCGAGGCGCTGCTCATACGCCTTCAGCTCGGGGTCCCCAACAACACGCTGGTCACGCCCACGGTCTACAACCAGCTGTTCACCATGCACGGGACGACGATGATCTTCCTGTTCGTCGTGCCCATGTTCGCCGGGCTGGCCAACTACTTCGTGCCGCTCATGGTGGGCGCCCGTGACATGGCCTTTCCCCGCCTGAACGCCCTGTCCTTCTGGTTGCTGCTGACCGGCGGCATCGTCTTCTACGCGTCGATCTTCTTCACTCCGCCGGAGGCCGGCTGGAGCAGCTACGCGCCGCTGTCCAGCACCAACTTCTCGCCCAGCGGCGGCCAGGACGCCTGGATCTACCTGATCCACCTCACCGGCATCTCCTCGATCCTGGGCGCCATCAACTTCTACGCGACGATCGCCAACATGCGCGCGCCCGGCATGAGCTGGGGCCGCCTGCCCCTGTTCATCTGGGCCATCCTCGTCTACGCGGTGCTGATCATCGTGGCCATGCCGGTGATCGCCGCCGCGGTGACCCTGCTGCTCACCGACCGTCACTTCGGCACCCACTTCTTCGACGCCTCCAACGGAGGGTCGCCGCTGCTGTGGCAGCACCTGTTCTGGTTCTTCGGGCATCCCGAGGTGTACATCATGATCATGCCCGGATTCGGGATCGTCTCGGAGATCCTGCCGGTCTTTGCGCGCAAGCCGATCTTCGGCTACAAGGCCATCGCCGCCTCCACCGTGGCCATCGCCTTTCTCGCCTTCCTGACCTGGGCCCACCACATGTTCGCCACCCCCACGCCGCTGGTGGTGCTCGTGTTCGTGATGCTCAGCTCGTTTCTGATCGCCATCCCGACCGGGGTGAAGATCATCAACTGGATCGCCACCCTGTGGCGGGGAACGGTGGAGTTCAAGACGCCGCTGCTCTTCGCCGCCGGATTCATCGGCACCTTCTTGATCGGCGGGATCTCTGGGGTGTTCCTGGCCGTGTTCCCGGTGGACTGGCAGCTCACCGACACGTACTTCGTGGTCGCCCACATCCACTACGTGCTCATGGGCGGCGCGGTGTTCACCATCTTCGCGGCGATCTACTACTGGTTTCCCAAGATCACCGGGCGGATGCTCAGCGAGGGTCTGGGCCGCGTGTCCTTCTGGCTGATGCTGATCGGCTTTCACATGACCTTCCTGATCCAGCACGTCATGGGCCTGGACGGCATGCCCCGTCGCGTGTACGAGTACAGCAACGTGGGGCATCTGTTCGTCTACAACCTCATCTCCACCGTGGGCTCGTTCATCCTCGGCGCCGGCGTGCTCGTCACCGTGGCGAACGTGGTGCGCAGCGTCAAGGTCGGCGTGGTGGCCGGTCCGGACCCCTGGAAGGCCAACACGCTGGAGTGGTTCACCGCCTCCCCGCCTCCGGTCAACAACTTCGACACGATCCCGCGCGTGCGCTCGGTCGAGCCGATGAAGGACATCCGGCGCGAGATCGAGCGCCGCACCAGCGGGGCGCCAGAGCCCGGGCGGGTGACGGTGCCCGCCGGCGCCCGCCAGGTCGGCGTCTGAGCGACGCCGCCGTCGTGGACGCGCAACCGACAGTCGCCGCCGCGCCGCTGCCCCGCCGCGGGGGCGCTATGTGGCGCGTGGTATGCGACTACGTGACGCTCACCAAGCCGAAGGTCCAGTCGCTGCTCCTGCTCACGACCATCACCACGATGTACGTGGCCGGCGATCCGTCCGTCGGGCTCGTCGCGCTCACCTGCCTAGGTGGCTATCTGTCAGCCGGCGGGGCCGGCGCCGTAAATCACTACTGGGATCGAGACCTGGACGCCCGCATGGCCCGTACCGCCGATCGGCCCGTGCCATCCGGGCGGGTGAGCGCCCGGGCGGCGCTGCTGTTCGGCTGCGTCCTGGCGGCGCTGTCCTTCGCTGAGCTGTCGTCCATGGTCAACCTGCTGGCCGCCTCGCTGGCGCTGTCTGGGTTCGTGGGATACGTCGGTGTCTACACCATGTGGCTCAAGCGCCGGACGGCGCAGAACATCGTCATCGGCGGCGCTGCGGGGGCCGTCCCTCCGCTGGTGGGCTGGGCGGCCGCCACCGGCCATCTCGCGCCCACCGCGTTCTATCTGTTCGCCATCGTCTTCTACTGGACGCCACCGCATTTCTGGGCGCTGAGCCTGCTCATGAAGGAGGAGTACGCACAGGTCGGCGTCCCGATGATGCCCGTGGTCCGCGGCGAGCGCGAGACGCGCAAGCAGATCCTGCTCTACAGCCTGCTCCTCTACGCAGTGACCCAGTTGCCCTTCTGCGCAGGACGCTTCGGAGCCCTCTACCTGGGCGTCTCGGTCAGCCTCGGAGCGCTCTTCGTCGGCGGGGCGGTGGTGCTCCAGCGCCGCGCGGATCGGCGTTCGGCCCTACGCCTGTACCTGTTCTCGCTCGCCTATCTCGCCGTGCTGTTCTGCTCGATGGTGGCCGACGTCCATGTCTGATCGCGCGCGCCGCGAAGGGCGCGGACTCGAGCGAGCCGATATCGTGGGCTGCGCATGAACCGTCGCCTCGCACGCAAGAACCTGCGCACCGGTCTCATCGTCGGCGCGGTATGCATGTTCATGTTCGGGCTGACCTTCGTGGCGGCTGCCATCTTCGTCTCTTGAGCCCCCTCGATCCCGATCTTCCCCCCGTCGGGGAGGAGATCCATCTGCCCGGACCGAGCATCCTGCCGCTGTTGGTCGCCGTCGGCATCACCCTGGCTCTGGTCGGGATAACGATCAACCTCGTGCTCGTGGTGGTGGGCGTGCTGCTCACGGTCGTCTGCGTCGTGCGTTGGGTGCGCGAGACCCGTCGCGACATCGACGAGCTGCCGCTCGGCTAGACGCCCACGGCGCCGGGCTCTGCGCAAAGCTCGAGGCCATACCGGCGACCTCTCGAGGTCCAAGCCGCGCCGGCTTGCGCCCAACCCCATCAGCAGTGGGGTGCCACGCGTGGTCCCTCAACCACGCGTGGACCCTGTGCCCGTCACGGTCCCCCGACCGCGACGGGATCCCTCACTCCACCCCACCGCGATGCTCGCCGGTATGAGGGCAGATCGCTCCACCCCACTCCGGCAGCGCACGATGTTGCGCAGCGACGAGTCGCCTTGCAACTATTCACGCAATGTATTACCCCTCAGGGGCGTGGTCAACTCATGGCCAGGACCCGGTCGGGTTGTGGTCAGGTGCGGGGCGACGTGCCCGGCGAGCGCAGCGAGCCGAGATGGGCCACCGGCTCGCCGCGGGCGGCGTCTGGACGGGTCCGCCAGGGGTTTGTCACGCGTCAGCTGAAGCTAATAGGATCCACGCCGCGATGTCGACCGATCGCCCATCTCGAGCGCGTCCGCCGGGTCAGCGCGCCAAGACCGTCACACCCCTGGCACGCGCCGTGATCGCCGGTGTGGTGGCCGCCGCGATCGGCATCGCGATCGGGCTGTCGATCCACTGGTTTCCGGTCCAGGCCTCCACCCAGGCCCGGCGCACCGACACGCTCTACCACGTGCTGGTGATCGCGTCGGTGCCGATCTTCGTCCTGGTGGCCACGGTGATCCTCTACTCCGTCTGGCAGTTTCGCATGCGGCCCGGTCAGGAGCTCGAGGACGGGCCGCCCATTCACGGCAACACGCGGCTGGAGATCATCTGGACCGCGGCGCCCGCCATCCTGATCATCGGCTTGGTCAGCTACGCGCTGATCGTCCTGCATAGCAACGAGGCCAGGGGCGCCGGCCCGGAGATGCAGGTCAAGGTCACCGGCCAGCAGTTCGCGTGGAGCTATGAGTACCCGGCCTCGGCCGGTGGCGCAGCGGTGCACAGCGACGTGCTCTACCTGCCCGAGGGACAGTCGGTGAACTTCAAGCTGACCTCACTGGACGTGATCCATGCCTTCTGGCTTCCGGCCTTCCGCCTGCAGGAGGACGTCGTGCCCGGGGTGACGACCAGCTACCGGGCGACGCCTGACCGCCTGGGGGTCTACGACGTGATCTGCAACGAGCTCTGCGGCCTGGGCCACTCGGTCATGCGCTCCAGCGTGCACGTGGTGGCGCCCGCTCAGTTTCAGTCGTGGCTGAAGGCCAAGCAGGGCAAGACGGCCCCCAGCGGAGCCGCAGGCTGATGGGTCGCGCCCAGAGCGCGGCCCTGGGTGCGCCGCGAGGCCAGCGAGCCGTCGACATCGAGGCGGCCGGGCCCACCAACAACGAGGGAGGTGACCCATGGCCATGAGACTGCGTGCACCGGGCTACTACCGGTCGGGGCTGGGGCTGGCGCTGGGCGTCGGCTTCTCGATGCTGCTCACGTGGCTGGTGCGCATGCTCTACGGCCACGGCTCCTACAGGCACTTCCTCGACAGCACCGCGTGGGTGCAGCTGGCGCTGATCGCCGCGCCGCTCGGCTTCCTGGTCGGCCTGGGGGCCTTCGACTACTGGTTTCGCTGGGCCGCCGGCTCACCCACCGTGGCCGAGGATCACTCTGGCCACGGCGCTCGCAGCTGGAGGGATTACTTCCGCGTCAACACCGATCACAAGGTGATCGGTGTGCAGTACACGGTCACGTCATTCTTCTTCCTGCTCGTGGGCGGGCTCATCGGCCTGCTCATGCGCGCCGAGCTCGCTCAGCCCGGCGCCCAGTTCGTGGACGCCAGCACCTACAACGGGTTGTTCTCCGTGCATGCGTCGATCCTCATCTTCCTGTTTGTCATCCCCGTCTTCGCGGGCCTCGCCAACTTCGTGCTCCCGCTGATGATCGGTGCGCCCGACATGGCCTTTCCGCGGCTGAACGCCATCTCCTACTGGCTGCTGCCGATCGCCGGGGCGATGATGCTCGGGAGCTTCCTGGCCCCCGGGGGAGCCTTCGCGTCAGGCTGGACCGCCTACGCGCCGCTGTCGGACTCCGCGCCGCTGGGCCAGACCTTCTTCAACGTGGGCGTCCAGTTCGCCGGCGCCTCGTCGATCGCCACGGCGCTCAACTTCCTGGTCACCATCATCACCATGCGAGCGCCGGGGATGAGCTTCTTCCGCATGCCGCTGCTGGTGTGGGCGAACTTCTCCACGTCGCTGCTGGTGGTGATCGCGACGCCGTTCATCGCGGCATCCCAGTTCTTCGTCCTGCTGGACCGCACGCTGGGGTTCAACTTCTTCACCGCGGGTCGCGGTGGTGACGTGCTCATGTACCAGCACGTGTTCTGGTTCTACTCTCACCCGGCCGTTTACATCATGATGTTGCCCGGCTTCGGGATCATCAGCGAGATACTGGCTGTGAAGGCGCGTAAGCCGATCTTCGGCTACCGCATGATGGCCTTCTCCCTGTTGGCCATCGTCATCCTCGGCTTCACCGTGTGGGCGCACCACATGTTCACGTCGGGCATGCCCAACTGGGTGCGCATCCCCATGGCCGTCACCACGGTCATCATCTCGGTGCCCACCGGGATCAAGGTCTTCTCGTGGCTGGCGACCCTGTGGCGCGGCGTGCTGCATGTGGACACCCCGATGCTGTTCGCGCTCGGCTTCGTGACCATGTTCACGCTGGGAGGGATCAGCGGGGTGGCGCTGGCCATGGTGCCGTTCGACATCCACGTCACCGACACCTACTTCATAGTCGCGCACATTCACTACGTGCTCTTCGGCGGCTCGCTGATGACCATCTTCGCGGGCGTCTACTACTGGTTTCCCAAGATGACCGGGCGGATGTTCGACGAGCGGCTGGGCAAGTATCACTTCTGGAGCACCTTTCTCTTCTTCAACCTGACCTTTGCGCCCATGCACATCATTGGCCTGCAGGGCATGCCCCGGCGGGTGGCCGACTATGCCGCGAAGTTCGCCGACCTCAACCTGCTCATCTCGCTGGCCAGCTTCGGCATCGGCATCAGCACCCTCGTGTTCGTCTACAACATGGTCACCAGCTGGCGCGGCGGCCCGCGTGCGCTGGCCAACCCGTGGCGGGCGCTCACTCTGGAATGGCAGGTTTCCTCCCCGCCACCGATCTTCAACTTCGACAGCATCCCCACCGTGGTGGGCGGACCGTACGAGTACGGCGTACCGGGGGCGGTGCACGGCGTGTTCGCCGGCGAAGAGGTCGAGCCCAGTCCCGCCGGTACGGTGGCCCATTAGCGCTTCCGGCCGCGCAGTCGACGTGAGCCAACCCACACCCGAGGAGGGAGCAGGCCGATGAGGGAGGTAATGGTGGTGGCCAACCAGACGCTGGCGGGGCGTCAGCTGCTGGAGGAGGTGCGCACTCGCGCCGCGCAGGGGGAGACCCGCTTTCGCCTCGTCGTGCCACAGAGCAAGCCCAGCGCCGGCCTGGTGATCTACGACGAGGCCGTGCGCGACGCCTCACAGGTGCGCGCCGACCTGGCCATGTCCGTCATGGCCACCGAGGGAATCGCGGTCTCCGGCGAGGTGGGCGACGCCGATCCGTTCTCGGCCACCATGGACGCGATCTCGGTTCATCGTCCCGACGAGATCATCATCTCCACCAAGCCGGCCACCCAGTCTGGGTGGTTGCGTCGCGACCTCATCGAGCGCATCGAGCGTGCCACCAACCTGCCCGTCAAGCACATCGTCACCGACCTCGATCACGAGAGCCTGCCCTTCCAGGTCACCCTCGTCGTGGCCAATCGCACTGCCGGCGGCGAGGAGCTCGTAGAGCACCTCAAGAGCAAGGCGTCCGGTGACCCCGAGCACCTGTTCATCGCGGTCGTGCCCCAGCAGGGAGGCGACGGCGCGGCGGCCCACCGCGCGCGTAAGCGCCTGGCCGCGATGCTGGCCCGACTGCAGGAGATGGGGCTGCTGGCCTCGGGTCTGATCGGCGATCCCGATCCCTATACGGCGACCGTCAACGCGCTCGAGCTGTTCCGCGTGAACGACGTCGTGATCTCCACACTGCCCGGTGAGCGATCCGGGTGGTTGCGAGCGAACGTACTCGAGCGCGTGCGCCGCGCGGCCACGGTACCGGTCGAGCACGTAGAGGTCCCCGAGAGCGAGGCGGCTCCGGCCGTCGGCGCGCGCTAGCCGCCGATGGAGGCTGCCAGCTTCTCCGGGATCGCCCACGACGAGGGCGCCCACCATCACGGCCCTCCCCTGGCCAACCGCAGCTCCAGGGTGGACCCCCAGACGCTGGGGATGCTGCTCTTCATCATCTCCGAGGTGATGGTCTTTGGGGGTTTCTTCACCGCCTACTTCTTCATCCGCATCGCCCAGGGAGACCCGTGGCCAGCGCACGGAACCACGCTTCCCGTGGAGGTCGCCGGCTTCAACACCGCCATCCTGGTGTCCTCGTCGTTCACCATGCACTGGGCGCAGGTGTCGATCAAGCACGGCAATCGCTTCGGGCTACGGGCAGGAATCCTGTCGACGCTGCTGCTGGGCACCACCTTTTTGTTTGTGCAGATCAACGAGTACGCGAATATCGGGTTCGCCCCCCACGACCACGCCCAAGGCACGATCTTCTACGGCCTGACCGGCCTGCACGGCGCCCACGTCTTCATCGGCTTGACCCTGCTGGCCACGGTGACGGTGCGGGCGTTTCGCGGGCACTTCTCGCCCGAGGAGCATCGCGGCGTGGAGGTGCCAGGCATCTACTGGCATTTCGTCGACATCATGTGGCTGGTCGTGTACACGACCGTCTACGTCCTCTGACGCGCGTGTGGCCGTGCTGGCGCCCAGCGACACGCACCTTGTACCCGGGTTGCGGAGCGTCTCGCCTGCGGGCAAGGACCGCGTCGCCCTTTCAGTCCGCGGGGGGAGCCCCCGCGGCCGGGAAGGACCGCGCGTGCTGAACCCACTGCGCAGCGAGGACGATGCGTTCCGCCTGCTGCTGCGCGTGATCATCGCCGTGGTGGTGGTCGTCGTGCTGGTCGTGCTGGCTCGGAGCGTGCTCTAGCCCGCGGAGGACCGTCTAGGTCTCCTACTTGACGGTGATGGTGCCCGACATCCCCGCCCCGCGATGGCCGGGCACCTGACAGAAGTAGGTGTAGGTGCCGGGCTGCAGGTTGACCTTGACGGTGCTGGTCGCGCCCTGCACGATCGGGCTGGCGCCGAGCACGCTTGCGCTCGTTCCCTGCTGGATGGCGATGTTGTGCGGCACGGGTGCCATGTTCTTCATGCTCACGGTGACGGCGCCGGCCTTGGCCGACGCCTGTTTGGTGACGTAAGCCAGCTGCCCGGAGGGATCGGCGTCGATCTCCAGCTTTCCGCCTGACTCCACCGCCGGCTTGCCGGCGCCGGGCGCGGCGACCGCGCTGGCCAGCAGGCCGGTGTCCGGACCGCTCCGATCCACCGACTGGGCCACGTAGGCGGCGATGTCATCCACGGCTCGTCCGTGGACCAGGTTTCGCGGCATCGCGCCGCCGGGGTTGGGCTCGAGCACCTGGCCGTGCACGACGGTCCGGATGGTGTCGCGCTTGAGTCCGTCCACCAGGCTCTGCTGGAAGGCGTCGTCGAGGTTTGGCCCGATGATGCCCTTGGTGCTCGCGCGCGACAGGGCGTGGCAGGAGCCACACTTGGCCACGAACGCCTGCTTGCCGGCCACCAGGTTGGCGTCCTGACCGCGCTTGAGGCCGCCACACCCGCCGCCCACGAGCACAAAGCTCGAGGCCGCGGCTAGGACACCGAGCCGGCGCAGGCCACTGGCAACGTCGGGGACGGTCATCGGCGCGGGAACTCTACCCCACCGGGCGGGGGTGTGAGGGAGCTGAATACAGCGGCGTGAGCGCCTGCGGTCCCATGGTGGCTGCGGCCACAACGGTACGGGCGACGCCCTCCCAGGAGAAGCGCTCACGGGCGGTGTCCACCAGCGCCGCGCGGGCGGCGCCGCGCACCTGCGGCTCCACGCCGAGCCAGGCGATCAGGCGGTCGGCCAGCGCCCGGACCACATCGTCGTCCACGGGGAAGGACAGCAGCGGGCGCACCGCCTCGGGTACGGCCTCGGCCAGGATCTCGCTGACCTCGGCCAGGCCGGAATGGGCGGCGCTGATCGGCAGGGTGCCGCAGGCCGCCGCCTCCACGGCCACCATGCCGAAGGACTCCGGAAAGGTGCTGGGCACGACCTGGGCGCTACAGGCCGGCAGTAGCTCGGCCAGCTCTGAGTGCTCCAGACGCCCGGTTAGCACCAGGCGCTCTCCCATCAGCGCGGCCGCGCGGATGTAGATCTCGCGGTCAGCGTCGTGCAGTCCGTCCACAAAGGCGAGCAGGTGACTCAGGGGCTCGGTGTCGCCGATCTCCGCGCCCGTCTCGAGGGCACGACCCGCGCGGGCGATGATGCGTGCCTCATCGAGGTCGCCCTCAACCAGCGCCTCGATCAGGCGCTCCAGCGCTTGACGGTAGGCACCGAAGCCGACGATCACCAGACGCGCCCGCGGTACCTGCGCGAGCACCAGCGGCCACGCGGTGACCAGCAGGTCCACCCCCTTGCTCACGATGAGCTTGCCCACGAAGCAGACCAAGCGGTCATCGAGCGGCTCCAGGCTCCCGAGCGCGTTCGCGGCGCTTCTCTCATCGCGCGCAAACGCGTCCGCTGCGTCCGTGTCCGCGGGCGTGTCCGTCCTCGTGTGCGCGTCCGTCTCCGTGTGCGCGGTCGCGGGCGCGAGGGGTGTAGTCGCGTCGGAAAGCCGAGCCGCGAGCGCCGTCAGGGCTTCCGCCGCCGCGTCGGGCGAGCGTGGTCCGAAGCGGTGCACGTCCACGCCCGGCGGCCCCGCCCGGGTGCGATCCGCCAACTCGGGCTCCTTCAGCGCGGCCCACAGGCTCCTGGCGGTGTGCCGCGACCCGACGAGGATGGTGCGCGCGCCGGCCAGGCCCTCGCGCGCCGGCGCCATGAAACGCTCGGGCGCAGCCTTAACGGTGTACTCCAGGGCGCTGCCGTGGACCTTGACCACGTAGGGCACTGCCCTCGCCGAAAGGGCCCGGGCCATGATCAGCGGACCCATGACGGTGTGATTGGCCAGCGCGAGGTCGAAATGATGACGCAGCAGCACATCGCGCACCGCATCCACGTTGGCCTGGACGTAGTGCGCGATCTCCTCGTCGCTGCACGAGGTGAAGGGTCGAGCGTCCAGTCCCTCGTAGCGATCAGCCACGTAAACGGGAAGCAGCGTGCCGATGTCGGGGCGATAGACCGTGCAGCGCGGCTGGCGTCGCTGCTGCACGACCAGACCGTCCTGTGACCAGGTGCCCACAGCGTCGACGAAGCTGTGCTCGTAGGGACGACGGTCCTGGCAGAGCAGATGCACTTGGTGGCCCAGCCCCACCAGCGCCTCGGCGAGCCTGGCGTTGTAGACGTTGGACCCGGTGCCACCCAGCAGATACCCGTGGAAGATCAGTATTCGCACGCCTGCAGCGTACGCGCCGCCCGGGACGGGCAGGAGCAGCCCGGGCGGCACCGAACAGAGGGGAATGGGCCCCTGCGCGCGACCGGATGGGTCTGCCACCGCTTCGGTAGAGTCCGATGCGTGACCGTCTCCGATCGCTACCGGCTGCGCAATCCGGTCACTGGTCGAGAGGTAATCCTCGAGGCCGAGCCGGAGAACGTCTACCACGACCGCGACACCGGCGAGGCCCTCGAGCCGGTGGGCAAGCTCCTGCCGCTCCCGCCGTCGGCCAGTCGGCTCCCCTGGGCCGTGGAGAACCTGCGCTTCTGTCCGTGGTGCGATCAGCTGGCCCAGCGCGACCTCAACGACTGTCCGACATGCGGTCGGCGGATGGGCCCGCTCGGCGAGTGAGCCCGGGGGCGACCCGCGCCCTGCGGCGGGCCGCCGCCCTTCTCGGCCTGCTGCTCGCACCGACCCTGAGCGCATGTGGGGCGGCCAACGTCTCTGACCAGGTCCCTCGCCGCACCCCGAGCATCACCCCGCCCAGTGACAGTGGGACCGCAGGGAGCTCGAGCGCGACGACGTCCGGCACGCCCGGCGGAAGCTCGAAAGCGGGTTCCCCGACGGTAACGGGTACCGGCGGTACCGCAGGCACGGCTACGTCAGGCGGCTCGGGCAGCACCGGTGGGAGCGGCTCCTCGGGCTCGGGCTCGTCGGGCTCGGGCTCGTCGGGCTCAGGCGGGTCGGGCTCGGGCTCGGGCGGGTCTTCGGGCTCGGGCTCGGGCGGGTCTTCGGGCTCGGGAAGCACGTCGGGCTCGGGCTCGTCGGGCGCGAACGGGGGCGCCGGAACGGGCGGTGCCGCCGGAAGCTCCCCGAGCACCGGGGGCTCGGCCGGCGGCGCGGGCAGCGGCTCGGGTTCCCCGGGGGCCGGAGCCGGTGGGAGCGGCTCAAGCGGTAACGGCGGGACAGGAGCTGGCAGCGGAGGCGCCGGCGCACCCGCCGGCGCGACGGGACGCTCGACCAACGGCTTCTGTACGGCCAATCCCGGCTACGCCGGCTGCTAGAGAGCGCCTGCGCCGACGTCGCGCGCGACGGTCCCCGGACCTGATGGGCGCGGCGCAGACCACGGCCCTCAAGAATGGCCATCCCCGGCGCCGCAGGCCAGGAACCCCGCTGCGGCCCGCCGGCCTTCGGCCTCGCAGAGCACGCCTGTGCGCTTACGGAGTCGAGATCAGCGTGGCGCTGTAGGTGAGGCGCGCCGTGCGATACAGGCAGGTGTAGGTGAGCACCGAGCTGACCTGGATGTGGGCGGCCTGGGTCGTCGTGTCCGAGCACCTGCCCTTTGCCCGACTGGCCCGCCAAGACGTGGTGTTGGCGTAGCCCAGCGCCAGTGCCGGGGCCCACGTGGGTACCGTCAGGGCCACGATCTGGCCCTTGCTCACCGGCAGGGTCTGCTCCAGGGGAAACTGCACGGTCTGGCCGAAGTACGGCTGCAGCAGCTCGGTCGGGCTCTTGGCCAGCAGGCGATAGGTGAGGTGGCGACCGGAGCGCAGCACCGAGACCGCCGCGGACGCCGGACCACCCTCGGTCGAGTCGAAGTACTTGGTCTGCTTGGCACTGGGCTTGCCCAGGGTGATGGTCCAGGCCACGATCCTGCCGCTGCGAGGAACGCTGAACATGGAGCGGCTCGTAGAGCCGACCTTCACCTGAAAGCCGCTAGTGCGGCTCACGGCCAGGCAGGGACTGGTGGGACAACTGGGCGTGGCGCTGCGCGTGCCCCCGACCTGGCCCACCTCGGTGGTCGTGGCCAGGGAGCCGACGGGCGCCATCAGCAGGGCGCCCAAGGCGAGAGTGATGGCTGAGAGTGAGCGTCGCATGTGGCCATTGAACACCAAGAGCGCCACGAGGTAGCGGTCCACCCCATGCGACCGGCTAACTCGAGGTGGTCAGCGAACGCCTCCGTGCCCGGCCTGAGCAGGCATATGACCGGCAGCTGGAGGTCCCACGTGGACGACGTGTGGCGTGGGCAGTAGGGTCAAGGGATGACCCGGACCCTGACCGGGCTGCTGGAGGGAGGGGCCTTCTTCGAGGGACCGCGCTGGCACGACGGTCGTTGGTGGGTGTCGGACTTCTACCGCGGCGGCGTGTACACGGTCGCGGTCGACGGCAGCGCGCAGCAGGTGCTCACCTGCGAGCAGCAGCCCTCGGGACTCGGGTGGCTTCCCGACGGCTCGCTGCTCGTCGCCTCGATGCGCGACCAGCGCCTGCTCCGACGCGACCTCGACGGGCAGGTCGGCGTGCACGCCGACCTGCGCGGGCACTTCGAGGGCCACCTGAACGACATCGTCGTCGACGGCCGCGGTCGCGCGTGGGTGGGCAACTTCGGCTTCGATCTCATGGGAGGGGCCAGCCCACGGCCGACCGTGCTCATGCGGGTCGATCCCGATGGCTCGGTGGCGGTGGTCGCGGACGGACTGCTGTTTCCCAACGGTATGGTCATCACCCCGGACGACTCGACGCTGATCGTGGGAGAGACGATGGGCTGCCGCTACACGGCGTTCACGATCGGGAAGGACGGCTCGCTGACTGACCGGCGCGTGTGGGCCGAGCTGGCCCCCGAGCCGGTGCTGGGCTCTCTGCCCGAGACCCTCGCGCAGGTGACCGTCGGTCCCGACGGCTGCACGCTGGACGCCGAGGGCCACATCTGGGCCGCTGATGCCATCGGCGGGCGCTGTATCCGCATCGCGCCCGGCGGCGAGATCGTCGACGCCGTGGCGCCCCCCGAGGGGCAAGGCGTCTTCGCGTGCATGCTCGGGGGCGAGGACGGGCGCACCCTGCTGCTGTGCGTGGCGCCAGACTTCCTGGAGCACAATCGCCGCCACACTCGCGAAGCGGCCCTCTACACCACCACAGTACAGGCGCCCCACGCCGGCCGACCATAGGCCCCGACGGGCCTGGCCGATAGGGCCCTGGCGGGCCTGGCCGATAGGGCCCCGGCGGGCCTGGCCGATAGGGCCCCGACGGGCTTGGCCGGCCGCCCGCCCGCCCGGCCGCCGGCCCGGTCCCTGGCGCTCGTCGCCGCTCAGCGACCCCGGTAGACCGCGTGCCCGGGCCCGTGGTCCAAGAACGAGCGCACCGCACCCTTGAGGTCATCGGTGGCGAACAGCCCGCCGGCCAGCTCCGGCACGCGAGCATCCCCACCGCGGGCACCGCCCTCGTCCAGGCATGCGCGCACGATGGCCTTCGTGGCGGCATGAGCCCGCGTAGGCCCTTCGGCCAGCCCGCGCGCGAACGCTCGCGCCGCCTGGTCGAATCCGTCGTCGGGCAGCACGCGGTTGACCACGTTCCACGCCTCCAGGGTGCGCGCCTCATACAGGGACCCCGTCATCACCAGCTCGCGGGCTCTGGCGGGCCCGGCGCGCTCCGTCAGCCGCTGGGTTCCGCCCATGGCCGGAGTCAGGCCGACCACCGTCTCGACCAGTCCGAAGCGGGCGGATTCGGCGGCCACCAGCAGGTCGCAACCGAGCGATAGCTCAAAGGCCGCGGTCAGACACAGCGCGTGGGCAGCAAAGACGGTCGGCATGGGCAGGTCCTCGACGCGATGAATGAGCGCCAGCAGCTCTCGCCACAGCGCTCGCGCGCTGTCGGGGGTCAGTCCGTCGAACATGTGGACATCCACCCCGCCACTCACGGCACGACCATCGGCTCGAACCAGCAGCCCGCGGGCGTCTGAAGCCACCATCTGGTCCACGGCTCGCTCGAGGTCGTCGATGACCTGACGCGTGAACAGGTTGAGCGGTGGGTTGTCCAGGGTGATCACGGCCAGGGGACCGTCCTGCTCCAGACGCACGGTCGTGGCGCGCGGTTCAGTGCTCACGCCTGCAGCTCCTGCGCCGCGGCGGTTATCTGGCCCTGGTCTCCGTCTGACGGAGTCCACGGCAGACGCAGAGGATCGCCGGCGTAACGCGGGATCACGTGCATGTGAAAGTGAAAGACGGTCTGCCACGCCGCAGCGCCACACGCGTTGAGCAGGTTCACGCCGTCAGCCCCCAGGCGCTCCCTGACGCGCCCGGCAAGCCGTGCAGAGGCCACGATCACCGCCTGCAGATCGTCGGCGTCGACGCTCAACAGATCCTGTGCATGGGCGCGGGGAATCACGAGCGCGTGCCCGCGCGTGGCCGGGCTGATGTCCATGAAGGAGAGGGTGCGCTCGTCCTCGGCCACGATCGTGGCCGGCAGCTCGCCGGCCACGATCTTGCAGAAGGTGCATTGCGGATCGCGCACGGGCGGCCATGCTACTGAGGCGCGCCCTGAGGGTCGGGGGCGCCGAGCGACGCCTGCGCTACCGTGCCCTGCCTGGTGCCCCCTGATCCCGCCCAGCTCGAGGCCGACGTCCGCCGGCTGGGGGCCATTGAGCGCCCCTCGGCCTCAGTGGGCGAACGGGACGCCGCGGAGCTGATCGCCGCCCTGCTGCGCCTCAGCGGTCAGCGTGCACGCGTCGAGAGCGAACGCGCCCACGGGAGCTATTGGTGGCCCCTGGGCCTGCTTAACGCGATCTCGATGGTGGGCGGGGCGCTCGCCGGCCCCGACGGGCCCCGGCGCGGTGCTCGGCGTCTGGCCGGTGCCGCCGTGGGCATGTTCGCCACCGCGGGCCTGTGGGACGACCTGAGCGTTCGGCGTCAGTGGTTTCGCCGGCGCTTCCTGCCTCACCGCGCCACCTGGAACGTGGTGGCCCAGGCGGGAGACGACCAAGCTCAGGACACGGTGGTGGTGGTCGCTCACCACGACGCTGCCCACTCTGGCCTGATCTTCGCCCCTGGGCTGCCCGAGCTCATCGGCCGGCGCCTGCCGCGGGTGTGGGATCGAGTCAACCGCTCTCCTCCGCTCATGTACCTGGTTATCGGCGGTCCGCTGCTCATCACGCTCGGATCACTGATCTCACACCGCCGCTCGCTCGCCCTCGGCCTCGCCCTCGTGGGCGGCTCGGTCCTCACCTTCGCCGAGATCGGCCTGCGTCGACCGGTCCCGGGAGCGAACGACAACCTCTCGGGGGTTGCCGTGGTGCTCGCCCTCGCGCGCGCCCTGCAGCACGATCCGGTGCACCACGTGGGGGTGATGCTGGTGTCCACGGGCTCCGAGGAGTCCTTCGAGGAAGGCATGCGGGGCTTCGCCGCCCGCCACCTCGCCACTATGCCGCGCGACCGGACGCACATCGTCGTGGTCGACACCGTTGGCTCGCCGACCCTGACCCTGCCCGAAGCCGAGGGCATGCTGGTGCTGCGCGACTACGACACGGCCCTGAAGGACCTGTTCTCGGCCTGCGCCCTGGAGATCGGCGTGACCCTGCGTCGCGGACTGCGCTTCAGCTTCAGCTCCGACGCGCAGATCGGGCTGAGCGAAGGCTTTCCAACGGTCATGCTCGGCTCGGTCAACCGCTACAAGGCACCGTCGAACTATCACTGGCCCACCGACACGCCCGAGAACGTGGACTACGGTTCGGTCGCCGACGCCGCGAGGCTGGTCGAGGCCGTGGTGCGCCGTCTGGCCGTGCGCTCGAGCAGCGCGCGCGCCGCCGCCGCCGCCGCCTGAGGCTCTCCGCCGTCGTCCTAACCGGGGCGTGCGCGGCGGCGCAACAGAGCGAGCGCCTGCTCGCGGTCGCAGATCTCGCCGGCGTACTGGGCGCCAACGAGCTCACAGAGCAGTGCGCCTACCTGAGGCCCGGAGGCGATGCCGAGCTCTCGCGCCAGCTCGTCGCCTCGGATCAACGGCTGGGGCGGCCCCTCGCGGCGCCAGCGCAGCGCCTCGGGGAGAAGCTCCTCCACCAGCTTGAGATGACGCGCGATCGACCGCTCAGCCGCCTCCCCGCGGGTGGCCAAGCGGTCAGCCACCGAGAGCATCAGCACGTCGACCTCCACCGGCTGGCAGGCCAGCATGTAGTCGAACATCGAGCGGCGCGAGAGTGGACGCTCGTGGACCAGGAAGCCGGGACGCAGGTGCTCGTGCGTGAGCTTGGCCACATGCGAGCGCAGCCGCTCTGAGGCACGCAGGCGGCAGAGCACGTCGCGGGCCAGCTCGGCTCCCAGGAGGTCATGGCCGATGAAGCTCACGCGACCCCCGGGCTGTTCGGCGCGCGTGCGGGGCTTGGCCACGTCGTGCAGCAGCGCACCGAGGCGCAGCCCCATGCCCCGGCTCAGGTCGTCAGCGAGCGGCTCGCTGAGCAGCTCGCGCACCGCTCCCGCGTGACGTTCACCGACGACCGCGGCGGGATCGCGCTGCAGGTCGATACATCCCTGCAGCACTTCGAGGGTGTGACCCCACACGTCCCGGTGATGAAAGTGATTCTGCGCCACGCCGCGTAGCTGCGCGAGCTCAGGCATCAGCACCGGCGTGATCGCCAGCTCGTCCATCAACTCAAACCCATGCACCGCCGCGTCAGCGCTGATGATCTGGCCCAGCTCGGAGAGCACCCGCTCGGACGCCACGCCGGCCAGCAGGGGGGCGTGCTCGCGAGCGCTGGCAACGGTGGCCGCGTCGGCCTCCAGGCCCAGGGCCACCGCCAAGCGTACGAGGCGCAACACGCGCAGCGGATCGGCGCCCAGCGCGTCGGGGCCGGTCATGCGCAGCCGCCGCGCGTCCAGGTCGGACATCCCTCCCAGGGGATCCATGAGCGGACCGCCGCCCAGCGGCTCGGCCATCGCGTTGACCGTGAAGTCACGCAGGGCCAGATCCTGCTCGAGCGCGCCGGCGCGCACCGCGCTGACGTCGATCTGCCACTCACGCCCTCGTGCGACCACGCGCCAAGCGCCGAACTCCTCCGAGAGCTCGAAGGCGACCGCATGGGCCGCGCGGGCCAGAGCGCGGGCGGCCAGCTCGGGATCGCCATCGATGAGCAGGTCCACGTCGCGGGTGGCGCGCCCCAGCGCCCGGTCGCGGGGCACTCCCCCGACCAGCCACGCAGCGCGTCCCGCCAGCGTCTCCCGAGCGAGAGCCAGGGCCTCGCTCACCGTCTCGCCACCCCTGGCCCGCTCTCCTGAGGCAGCGCAGCTCCATCGCGGTGATGGCGACGCAACACTCGCGCACTCAGCGCGCACGTGACCTCATAGTTGATCGTGTCCAGGCGCTGGGCCAGCTCCTCGGCGAGGATGCTCTCATCTCCGTCGTGGCCGATCAGCACCGCGGGCTGGCCCTCCGTTATGCGTGGGCCGCCGTCTGAGAGCTCCACCGTGATGTTGTCCATGCTCACAGCGCCCACCAGCGGGTGCCGACGCCCGCCTATGAGCACATCGGCGTTGTTGGTCAGCCCCCGCCGCCAGCCGTCGCCGTAGCCGACCGGCAATGTGGCCAGCGTAGTGTCGTGCTCGGCGACGAAGCGGCGTCCGTACCCGGTGCTCTGGCCCGCTAGACACGGCTTGATGGCAGCAACATACGAGCGCAGGTCCAGCGCAGGCTCCAGTCCCCACGCCAGCGGATCGCTTCCGAACGGATCCATGCCGTAGATGGCGATGCCGCAGCGCACCATGTCGAAATGGGCCGAGGCATCGCGCAGCGTCCCGGCGCTGTTGGCCGCGTGAAGGATCAGGTTGGGATGGTCTGCCTTCAGCGGCGCCGCCCAGGCGGCGAAGCGCTCGCGCTGCTCGGCGAAGAAACGGTCGCCGAGCTCGTCGGCGGTGGCGAAGTGGGTCATGGCGCCGATCAGCGTCAGCTGCGGCGCGCAGCGCACCGCCTCGACCACACGCGCCGCCTGCGCGACGTCGCGCGTGCCCAGGCGACCCATGCCGGTGTCAAGCTTGACGTGCACCCGTCCGCGCCCCAGGGCGGCGACTGCGGCCACGAAGCGCTCGTCCCAGGCCACCACGTCGGCGTCGGCGCTGATCGCCTGCTCGAGCTCAGGACGGCTGAGCGCCCCCATGACCAGAAGCGGCCCGTGCACGCCGGCCCGGCGCAGAGCGGCCGCCTCGGCGGCGGTGGCCACCGCCAGCCACGACGCCCCGGCCGCCCGAGCGGCTCGCGCACAGGGCAGCGCCCCGTGCCCATAGCCGTCAGCCTTGACCACCGCGCACAGCTGGCTCGTTCGCGCCAGCTCGCCCATCAGGCGCTCGCAGTTGCGCTCGATCGCGCCGACGTTCACGCTGGCCAGCGCCCGCTCGGGCACGGGCTACGGTCCCGGCGACCGGCGATCAGCCGCGCCCGGTCCGTCATCCCGGTCGCGCTGCGCGCCCGGGCGTCGGCGTTGCGAACCGAGGGATGCGGGCAGCGCGGCGATCACGTCCGAGGCGATCACGCCCTCCACGCTGCCCTGGCGCCGAGCGGCCTCGCGGCCCGCTTCGGCGTGCAGCCACACCGCGGTCGCCGCGGCCCGGAACGAGTCCAGGCCCTGGGCCAGTAGCGCGCTCACGACTCCGGTGAGCACGTCACCGGTTCCCGCGGTAGCCAGCGCTGGGCTGCCACCCGGGCTGACGGCGACCCGGCCGTCGGCGGCAGCCACCAGTGTGTCATCGCCCTTCAGGACGACGACGGCTCGTGCGCGGTCCGCAGCCGTCAGCGCGCAGTGCAGTCGGTCGCGCGCGATGTCCGCACTGCTCTTGTCCAGCAGGCGCGCGAGCTCGCCCGCGTGGGGGGTGAGCACGGTGGGAGGCAAACGTGCGGCAAGCGCGTCGAGGTGGCCGGCGTGGGCGTTGAGCCCGTCGGCGTCGAGCACCAGCGCCACCGGCGCGCGCCGGGCCAGATCCCGAGCAAAGGCAAAGCTCGCGGGGCTGCGGCCCAGGCCCGGTCCCAGCGCGATCGCCCCGCCCCGACCGGCCAGCTCAATCACCGTATCGGCGCCCTCGGGCACGAGCGCACCGTCCCGGTCGGGTAGCCCCCGCGTCATGGCCTCGAGCAGGCGAAGCTCGAAGATCATCTCCAGCGAGCGCGGGACGCAGGCGGTCACGTAGCCCGCCCCCGCCCGCTGGGCCGACTCGCTCGCCATGCTCGGCGCGCCGCTGAACCCGCGCGAGCCCCCAACGACGATCACCTGACCGCTGGCGAACTTCGTGGACGCTGCCTCACGGCGCGGAAGCGCGTCGAGCACCGCGGCACCGATCAGGCCGATGGTCGCCTGCTGCGGGGCACCTCGCGGGATGCCGATGTCCACCACGTCCACCCTGCCGCTGTGGGTCTTGCCCGGGGTGATCCACAGGCCCGGCTTGGCTTGATGAAAGGTGGCCGTAGCGGTGGCCTGCACCGCTACGGCGCGGACCGCTCCGGTGGATGCGTCCACGCCACTGGGTACGTCAGCGCTGATCACCGGCCCGCCGGCGGCGTTGATCGCGGTGATGGCTGCGCCGACCTCCCCGCGCGGCTCGCCGGTGAAGCCCGTGCCCAGCAGCGCATCGACGTATCCGGCAAAGCCGCGGAGCTGCCCGGGGTCCAGGACCACCGGTGCTTCGCCCTCCAGGCGCTGCAGGTTGACGCGCACGTCAGCGCTGCCCTGCGCCAGATCGCCGACGGCGATCACGGTCACCTTGCGGCCCGTGTCGCGCAGGACGCGGGCCGCGACCAACCCATCCCCACCGTTGTTGCCCTTACCACACAGGATTGCGACCGCGCCGTCGGGCACGAGCCCCTCCACAACGCGAGCCAGGCCGATTCCGGCGCGCTCCATCAGCTCGACCGAGGCGACGCCCTGTTGCTCTATGGCCCAGTGGTCGGTGGCCCGCATGAGCTCGGCGTCGGGCAGTGGTTCCAGCCAGGGGGGCAGCTCCATCGGCCGCGGATGCTATCCGTCGCCCCGAGCTGGACACCGCGTAAGCGCCGAGGACGATCCGTCGGCGTCTTGGCGGCGAGATCTACTCGACGGTGACGGTCTTGGCCAGGTTCCGCGGCTGGTCGACGTTGAGTCCGCGGCGGCGCGCGATGGCGTAGGCGAGCAGCTGAAGCGGGATCACCGCGAGTACGGGCGCAAGCATCCAGTCGGTGCGCGGGACGGGCAAGGTGACCCCGGCGTGCTCGCCCATGCGCTCATTCCCGGCGGTGGTCACCGCCACGACGTGGGCGCCACGGGCCATGACCTCCTGCATGTTGGAGACGAGCTTGGGCAGGACCGGTGACTCGGTGGCCACGCACACGACCGGAGTCTGGTCATCGAGCAGGGCGATCGGGCCGTGCTTCATCTCGCCGGCCGCGTAGGCGTCGGTCGAGATGTAGGAGATCTCCTTGAGCTTGAGCGCGCCTTCCAAGGCGACCGGCAGGCCGACGTGGCGTCCGAGATAGAGAAAGAAGTCCTTCTGCCAATGCTCAGCGGCCACGCGCTGCACGCCCGGTGTGACCTCGGCGATGGCCTGGTCGATCAGCTCGGGCAGGCGCTTCAGCTCTCCGACCAGCTCGGCCACGCGCGTCGCACTGAGCGTCTGGCGGCGCTCGGCCAGGCGCAGGGCCAGCAGGTACATGACCGCCACCTGGCACACGAAGGTCTTGGTGGCCGCCACGCCGATCTCCAGTCCGGCGCGAGTGAAGAGCACGCCGTTGGCCTCGCGGGTGGCCTGGGAGCCCATCACGTTGGTGACGGCCAGGACCTTCGCGCCCCGGGCCCGTGCTAGGCGCATGGCGGCGAGGGTGTCGGCGGTCTCCCCAGACTGGGAGATGCCCACCACGAGGTCACCTGGTCCGACGACCGGGTTGCGATAGCGGTACTCGGAGGCGATGTCCATCTCGACGGGCATGCGCGCCCACTCCTCGATCGCGTAGCGACCGATCAGACCAGCGTGGTAGGAGGTGCCGCACGCCACCACCACGACGCGCCGCGCGTCGTCGAACAGGCTCTCGTCCAGAGCCCCGTCCTCGTTGAGATCGACCGTCCGTCCATTCGCGACGCGATCGGCGATCGTCTCGGCCACGGCCTCGGCCTGCTCGTGGATCTCCTTCTCCATGAACGTCTCATAGCCGCCCTTTTCAGCGGTGTCCTCATCCCAGTCGATGCGCTCGATGTCGCGCTCAACGGTCGCACCGTCGACGTCCATGATGGTCACGCCGTCCGGACGCAGGACCACGATCTCACCGTTGTCGACGTACTGCACGTCGCGGGTCTGGGCCAGGAAGGCGGGCACGGCCGAGGCCACGAACTGCTCGCCGACGCCGCGCCCGATGATCAACGGGCACTCGTTGCGCGCGCCGACCAAGAGCTGGGGCTCCTCGGCGCTGACGGCCACGAAGGCGTAGTGGCCATGTAGCTCCGCGCACGCCCGTTGCACGGCCGCCACCAGATCATGCTCGTAGTGGTCGGCGATCAGGTGGGCGATCACCTCGGCGTCCGTGTCCGACGTGAAGACGGCACCCCGCGCCTGCAGAGTCTCCTTGAGATGCTGGTAGTTCTCCACGATGCCGTTGACGACCACGTGGACGCGATCGTGCGTGTCGAAGTGCGGATGGGCGTTGTCCTCGGTGACGCGCCCGTGTGTGGCCCAGCGCGTATGGCCGATGCCCGTCGTCGCGGGCCGCTCGGCCACCGCAACGCTCGGCCGCTGCGCAACACCGCCCACCAGGGCGCCAACACCGTGCGCGCAGGCGACGCGCGCCTCGAGCTCGCGCAGCGGCCCGACCGCCCGCATGAGCTCCAGATGTCCGTCGCCCACGAGCGAGATGCCGGCGCTGTCATAGCCGCGGTACTCGAGGCGGCGCAGCCCAGCCAACAGCAGCTCCGCCACCGGGCGCCTGCCGACGTAGCCAACGATTCCGCACACGAGCGACCGTCCTTTCGCGAAAGGCTGCGACCGGGTGGGGCACGCGATGTCCGCGCGGCCGGTCGACGGTGGCGACGATACCAGCGCCCCAGGGGCTCCATCGGCCCAGGTCGGCGGCGCCTAAAGCTCGCGCCGCACGACTTCGACCAGACGGGCGCACACCGCGTCGGCCTCCTCGCCGGACGGCGCCTCGACCATCACCCGCACCACGGCCTCGGTCCCGCTGGGGCGCACGAGCACGCGCCCACGCCCCTGCAGGCGCTCCTGCTCACCACGGATGGCCGCACCCAGTCCCGGAGCACGCTCCAGGGCGTCCCGATCGCGCACGGGGACGTTGACCAGTCGCTGGGGCAGCTTGTCCATGGCGTCGCGGTCGGCCAGATCGCGGCCCTGGAGCGCCTCCAGAGTCAGCAGGGCGCTGGCAATGCCGTCTCCGGAGCCGTTGAAGTCCATGTCGATGAGATGGCCGGACTGCTCGCCGCCGAGCACCCAGTCGCGTATCCGCAGCTCCTCGAGCACATAGCGGTCGCCGACCCTGGTGGTGGCCACGAGAACCTGAGCTTCGGCCATGGCGGCGTGAAACCCATAGTTGGTCATCACGGTGACCGCCACGCCCCCGCCGCGCAGACGGCCCGCGCGGTGCAGGTAGATGGCGGCGATGGCCAACAGCTCGTCGCCGTCCACCACGGCGCCGGTGCGATCGACGGCCAGCACACGGTCGCCGTCGCCGTCGAAGGCGAAGCCCAGGGCATGCCCGCCCGCGACCACGCGCCGGGCCAGGGAGCCGACGTGCGTGGAGCCGCAGCCCTCGTTGATGTTGCGCCCGTCCGGCGCGTCGGCGACGGTGCTCACGCGAGCGCCCAGACGACGGAAGATCTCCGGCGCCACCCGGTGAGTAGCCCCGTTGGCGCAGTCCAGCAGCACGTCCAGACCCTCGAGGCGCAGGTTCACAAAGCGCGCGTGCAGCCCGCTCAGGTAGTCCTCCTCGGTGTTCGGCAGGGGACGCACGCGCCCGATCAGGCGCTCCTCCTGATCGGTCGCAGGTGGGCGCTCGCGCTCGAGCTCGAGCTCGATGGCCACCTCGGCTTCGTCGGTCAGCTTGAAGCCGTCGGCGGCGAAGAACTTCACGCCGTTGTCGCGGTAGGGATTGTGCGAAGCGGAGAGAACGGCCGCCAGGTCCAGCCCGTGGCGCCGCAGCAGCATGGGGGCGGCCGGCGTGGGCAGCACGCCTCCGAGCAGTACGTCGCCACCGGCCGCGGCCAGTCCGGCCGCGAGGGCGGCCTCGAGCATCTCCCCTGACTCGCGGGTGTCTCTGATGATCAGCACCCGGGGACGCTTCGCCTGCGCCTGGAGGACCGCCGCGCGCCCCAGGCCGAGCAGCAGCTCGGCGCTGAGCTGCCTGCCCGCGACGCCACGGACCCCGTCGGTCCCGAACAGCCTGCGCGCCATGCGCGGCGCGCTAGCGCTTGGAGAACTGCGGGCGCTTGCGGGCCTTCTTCAGACCGGCCTTCTTACGCTCCTTGGCCCGCGAGTCGCGCGTGAGGAAGCCGCGGCGCTTGAGCTCGCCGCGCAGATTTGGATCTGCCTCGAGCAGGGCGCGCGAGATGCCGTGGCGCAACGCGCCGGCCTGTGCCGATATGCCGCCGCCGTGCAGGCGGGCCACGACGTCCATGCGCGCCTCATAGCCCACGGCCTCCAACGGCTGACGGATGTTGCGCTGCAGGGTGACACGGGGGAAATGAGCCTCCAGCGTGCGCCCGTTGACCTGGTAGGCACCGGTTCCCGGGCGCAGGATCACCCTCGCGGTCGCGGTCTTGCGCTTGCCGGTGGCGCGGTAGCGCGCGCCGGCGCCCAGGTCGATGGTCGCGCTCGAGATCGGCCGAGCGAGATCCTCTGCCTCTTCCGGCGCCTGCGAGGCATCCTCCTCCGTGGCGTAGGGATCGGCGTCCCCGCCGCGCGCCAAAGGGTCCACGCCCTCAGGAACGATGTCCACCTCCAGATCGGCCCCCGGAACCGAAGGCCGCGCACGCGGCGCGGGCTCCTGCGCCTCGTCGCTCGGCTCGGCCGTGACGTCCTCCCCGGCGTCGGGAGACTCGGTCGCCGCCGACTCGCTGGGCACCGGGTCTGCCGTGGGGCGATCATCGGTTGCCGTCGGCTCGGCCGGCGCAGGCTCCTCATGGCCGGCTGGAGGCGTTGGTGGGGAGACCGGAGGCTCTGGCTGCTCGGATGTCGGACCTGGCGCCGGCGGGGCGGGTGCGTCGTCCGCCGGGCGCGCGGCGGCGTCCGGCGTGGCGGGCTCGGAGGACTCGCGGGGGTTTTCGTCGGCCACTAGGCCTCGATCTCCATGGATTGCGGTTTCTGGGCGATGTGCGGATGCTCGGGGCCCGCGTACACCTTCAGCTTGGTCAGCTGCTTGCGCGCGAGGCGGTTACGAGGCAGCATGCCCTTGACGGCGAGGCGGATGATCTCCTCGGGGCGGCGGTCCAGCATCTCCTGAAAGGTGCGGGAGCGCAGGCCCCCTGGATAGCCGGAGTGGCGGTAGTAGCGCTTGTCATTGCGCTTGTTACCGGTCACCGAGATCTTCTCGGCGTTGATCACGATCACGAAGTCGCCGGTATCTATGTGGGGCGTGTACTCGGGCTTGCGCTTGCCGCGCAGCGCGTTGGCGATCTGGGTGGCCAGGCGTCCCAGGGTTTGCCCGTTGGCGTCCACCACGACCCATCTGCGGTCGCGGTCGGTCGGTTTGGCGGTGTAGGTCTTCATGGCTCGCAGACGAGCCGCGCGGGGCGCAGCACCCGCGGCATGATAGCGCCGCCTCCCGGACGCGGCAGCCCCGAGACCTAGTGCTCTGCTACTCCCACTCGATGGTCCCCGGCGGCTTGCTGGTGATGTCCAGCACGACACGATTGACCTCGCGCAACTGATTGATCATCCGCGAGGCGATCGTCTCCAACAGGTCATAGGGCAGGCGCGCCCAGTCAGCGGTCATGGCGTCGTCGCTGGTCACCGCCCGAATCACGACCACATGCCCGTAGGTTCGCTCGTCCCCCTGGACTCCCACCGTGCGTATGTCGGGCAGCACGCAGAAGGACTGCCACAGCTCCCGGTAGAGGCCCGCCTGACGGATCTCATCCTGGAGGATGTGGTCGGCCTCACGCAAGACATCCAGGCGCTCGCGGGTCGCCTCACCGCCCACTATCCGGATGGCCAGGCCGGGGCCCGGGAAAGGCTGGCGCCACACCAGGCGTTCTGGAAGCCCCAGCCGCGCGCCGACGGCTCGCACCTCGTCCTTGAACAGCGCTCGAAGTGGCTCCACCAGCTCGAACTCCAAGTCGTCGGGCAGCCCGCCCACGTTGTGGTGAGACTTGATGGTGGACGCGCCCGTGCCCCCGCCGGACTCGATGACGTCGGAGTACAGGGTGCCCTGGACGAGGTAGCGCGCGGGCCGGTCAGCCGATATGCGAGCGGCCTCCTCCTCGAACACGCGGATGAACTCCATGCCGATCGCCTTGCGCTTGGCCTCTGGATCGCTGACACCCTTGAGCCGGTCCAGAAAGCGCTGCTCAGCGTCCACGGCCACGAGTGGCACCTTGAAGTGGTCACGGAAGGCGCTGATCACCTGCTCGCCTTCCCCCTTGCGCATGAGCCCGTGATCCACGAACACGCACGTGAGGCGCTCACCCACGGCACGGTGCACGAGCAGCGCGGCTACCGAGGAGTCCACGCCGCCGGAGAGCCCGCAGATCACATGTCCGTCGCCTACCTGGGCCCGGATGCGCTCCACCTGCTCATCGACGATCGAGTCCGCCGACCACGTCAGGTCGCATTCGCACACGTCGGTGAGGAAGCGGGTGAGGATCTCCTGTCCGTACGGGGTGTGCACGACCTCCGGGTGGAACTGGATGCCGTAGACGCCACGCTCGGCGCTCTCGATCGCGGCCACGGGCGAGGCGCTGGAAGAGGCGAGCGCGGTGAAGCCGGGAGGCGGGGTAAAGACCGTGTCGCGATGGGACATCCAGCATGTCTGCGCCCGAGGCAGATCGCGCAAGAGGCTCCCGGGCTGGAGCACGGTCAGGTCCGAGCGCCCGAACTCCCCCACCGTGGCCTGCTCGACCCTACCTCCCAGCTCATGCACGAGCAGCTGCATGCCGTAGCAGATGCCCAGTACCGGTATGCCCAGCTCGAGCAGTCCCCGCTCCAGGCGCGGAGCGCCAGGTGCGTAGACCGAAGCGGGTCCCCCCGACAGGATGATCCCGCGGGGGCGCCGTCGCGCCACCTCCTGCAGGCCGATGTGGTGAGGCAAGAGCTCGGAGAAGACACCGCAGTCACGCACGCGACGAGCGATCAGCTGCGAATACTGTCCCCCGTAGTCGAGCACGAGGATCTCCTGCAGCGCCTGACCCGGCGCGACCGCAGCGGTGCGGGCCTCGATCGGCGCCGCGCCTGGACCAGCTACCGGGTCGGCGTCGGGGGGCGCCAGCGGCGATGCCGCCGTGGGAGGCGGGCTGGGAGGCGCGACCGCAGGCGCGCCGTCAGTCATTGACCAGGACGGCGGCCTTTCCGGTGGCCCCCATGCCGATGCCCTGCTCGCGCTGAAGGTGCTTGCCCTCGGTCTGAAGCGCCGGTGCGACCATCAGCTCCGCGCGGTTGAACTCAGCCAGGTCCTTGTAGCCGCAGGTGGCCATCGACGTGCGCAGTCCTCCGAACAGGTTGAAGGTGCCGTCGTTCTCGCGTGCGGGACCGACCAGGATCTCCTCGAGCGTGCCATTCTGCGCGGTCGCTACCCGCGCGCCACGGGGCAGGCTCGGGTGAAAGGTGGCCATGCCCCAGTGGTAGCCATGCCCGGGGGCCTCGAACGCTCGGGCCAACGGCGAGCCGATCATCACGGCGTCCGCGCCGCAGGCGATCGCCTTGGAGACGTCCCCGCCATTGCGCATGCCGCCGTCGGCGATCACGTGGCAATACTCGCCGGCTTCGAGCATGTGCGTCGAGCGCGCCGCCGCCACGTCGGCGATGGCCGTCGCCTGAGGTACCCCGATTCCCAGCACGCCGCGCGTCGTGCAGGCGGCACCGGGACCCACGCCGACCAGCACCCCAGCCGCGCCGGTGCGCATCAGGTGCAGGCCAGTGTGGTAGGACGCGCAGCCACCGACGACCACCGGCACGTCCAGGGTCGGGATGAACTCCTTGAGGTTCAGCGGCTCCGAAACCGTGGACACGTGCTCGCCGGAGACGACCGTGCCCTGGATCACCAGTACGTCGAGTCCCGCCTCCAGGGCGACGTCGTAGTAGCGAAGGACGCGCTGGGGAGTCAGAGACGCGGCCACCACGACCTTCTGCGCCTTGATCTCGGCGATCCGCTGGGCAATCAGCTCAGGCTTGACTGGCTCGCGGTAGATGTCCTGCATCTCGCGGGTGGCCAGCTCGCGGGGAAGGGAGGCGATGCGCTCGAGCTGATCCTCGGCGTCCTCGTAACGACAGAAGATGCCCTCGAGGTTGAGCACCGCCAGGCCGCCGAGGCGGCCGACGATGCCGGCCGTGGTTGGGGAGACGACGCCGTCCATGGCCGAGGCGAGCATGGGCAGCTCGAACTGGTAGGGACCCAGCTTCCACGAGACGTCCACGTCGTCGGGGTCGCGCGTGCGTCGCGACGGGACGATGGCGATGTCGTCAAAACCGTAAGCGCGACGAGCCTTCTTGCCGCGGCCGATCTCTACTTCCATATGTCGGATCCTCGCACTCGCGGCGGACGAACAGGCCCCGCTCGCTGGAGGGGCCGAAGGGACGGCAGGCACATGGTGCCGTGTCAGAACTGCGACGGCCCGCCGCCTCCGAGAATAGCAACGCTCGAGCCCCTCAGATCGGGCCGCAGTCGCAAACTGCGGGCTCGCGCCGAGCCACGCGCCAGCGTTCGACGCGGCCCCGGCGCCGTCGCGTCAGCCGACCTCGGCCGGCAGCGCAACGGCCTCGATGCGTACCTCCGCCAGCAGTCGGTCGACCTCCCGCGGGTCGACCAGACCGGCGCCCAGCCGGCGTGTCGACTCGGCCCCGCAGGCGACGCCGAAGCGTAGGCACTCCTCTGGCGCGCTGCCGCTGTAGCGCGCAGCGACGTAGCCAGCCAGGAAGGCGTCTCCCGACCCGACGGGGGCCACGGGCTCGCGCTGGCCGACCACCGCGCGCACCAGCCGTGCCGATCCGTCGCTCAGCACGGACGCAAAGCAGCCGTCAGGCAGCGTCATGATCGCTTCGCGCGCTCCCAGTTGGGCGATCTCGCGAACGGCGAGCGAGCGATCGCGGTCATCGTTGAACTCGTGGCCCACGAGCTCCTCGGCCTCGAGCACGTTGGGAGAGACGACGTCCGGCTCAGCGCGCACCGCGTGGCGCAGTGGCTCGCCCTCGGTGTCGATGACCGTGGTCACGTCGAGCTTGTGCAGCTCACGCAGGAGCGTGGCGTAGAGGCCGGAGTCGACTCCGCGCGGCAGGGAGCCGGCGAACACCACGATGGCCGCCCCGCGCGCCAGATAGAGCAGCTTGTCGCGGAACAGCTCGACCTCGCGCTCGGACACCGAGGGCCCCCGCTCGTTGACCTCGGTCTGCTCCCCGTTGGTGGGATCGAGCACCGACGTGTTGGTACGCGACTCCTCGCGAATGCGCACGAAGTCGTTGAGGATGGACTCCTCGGTGAGCTGCTCGACCACGTGGGTGCCGGTAGCACCGCCGGCCAGGCCCGTCGCGATCACCGGTTGGCCCAGCGTCTTGAGCGTGCGGGCGATGTTGACACCCTTGCCTCCGGCCATCGTGCGCTGCTCGACGGTGCGATGGCGTCGCCCGAGGCGGAAGTTTGGAACCGACAGCGACTTGTCGATCGCGGCATTGAGCGTGACGGTGATAATCATGCGAGCCCCTATCGTCGGCGACCAGCCGCGGCGGCCGCTCTGCTGCGGCGCACCGCGCGCCGCTGCAGGACCACCAGCAGCAGGCTACAGGCAACCAGCACCCCCAGCAGACCCACCGCCAGACCGCTCGAGAAGTAGGAGCGAAGACGTTGGCGCAGGGTCGGGCGCGCCAGCGCCCGGGCGGTCACCAACGGCGCCTCGGCCACACGGCGACCGTGCTCTCGCACTACCACGGTGCCCACGCGCGCGCCAGCCGCCAGGGGTCCGGACAGCGAGGAGGGCGCGCCGACGAGGGTGACGGTGAGCTGCTCCGCGCCCGCAGCCACCTGACGCACCGCGCTTCCCGCCACCAGCGCCACCGTACCACCGGCGTAGCGCGCCGACGCGTGGGCCAGGGGGGCTCCACGGCGAACGACCGTCTGATCGTGATAATGGGCGAGGCCGTAGCGCAGCAGGGCCAGCGTGTCGGCGTCACGCGTCGCGAGGCTGGGGTCGCCGAGCACCACGCTGATCAGGCGCACCCCTGCACGCCGAGCCGCGCCGACGAGCACGTATCCGGCGCTGCTGGTGTGTCCCGTCTTGACCCCGTCCACAAAGCCGTAGCGACCGACGAGGTCGTTGCGGTTGACTACCAGGCGAGGGTGAGCGCCGGTGGTCAGCCGTGCCGAGGACCGATCGACGGTGGCCGCGAAGAACGGGTTGCCCAGGTCGATGGCGGCCAGGCGGGCGAGATCGGCCGCCGTCGAGTAGTTCCCGGGTACGTCCAGGCCCACCGGGGTGGCGTAGTGGGTCTGGGTTAGGCCCAGCGCGGCCGCGCGTGCGTTCATCGACGCCACGAAGGCCGGGACGCTGCCACCGATGCCCACGGCCACGGTCTGTGCGGCCTCGTTGGCCGAAGGCAGCAACATGGCGCGCAGCAGATCGCCCAGCGAGAGGCGTTCGCCCGGCTGCAGGCCCGCAGTGGACTCGACGTCAGTGGCCGGGTAGGACGCGACGGTGAGACGGCTGTCGAGCCGGCCTCGCTCGAGGGCGAGCAGGGCGGTCATGAGCTTCGTGGTGCTCGCGATCGGTCGCCGGCTGTAGGCGCCACGTGCGTAGGCGACGTCCTGCGTATCGGGCTCCACGAGAATCGCCGCAGGAGCCGTGATGGCGGGCGGCGGCGGCGCCGAAGCCGCCAGGACCGTCGGCGCGCCGGACAGGCCGAAGGTCACGCACGCCAGCACGCACGTGAGCGCGGTGGCACGCTGGCTGATCACCGGCGCAGACGAAGCTGCTGGCCGGGGCGCAGTGCATAGGGGTCCAGGCCCGGATTGAGCTGCAGCAGCTGGGAGGCGGGAACGCCATGGCGCTCGGCGATCGAGGACAGGCTGTCTCCTGGCTTCACGGTGTAGTGATGACGCAGGCGGTGGTGGGCTGGCGCGATCGACGACTTGGCCTTCTGGGGCGAGCTCGAGCCGGCGCCACTCACGACCGCCACGACCGCGGCCACACTGGCGACCAGCGCGAGCGGCGCCATCAAGCGCGCAGGGCGGCGGAGCATGGCAGGTCGATTATCGCAGCGACCAGGCTGCGGCACGCAGACGCTCGGCTTCGGCGCGGGCGCTGGGCGCGGGATCCACCGCCCCGGCGCCGGCGGCCCCAGCGACGCTGCGCGAGGCGGTGATCAGGCCCCCCGCCGGACCCGGCGCGAAGGCGGCGGCGAGGTTCTCCACCCTGCCCCCCTGCGCGCCGACGCCGGGCAGCAAGAAGACGGCACGCGGCATCAGCTCCCGCAGGCGCCCGAGGTGCTCGGGTGCCGTCGCCCCCACCACGGCGCCGACGTCGCTGAGTCCGCTGATGCCGACACCGGCGAGACCCTGCTGGTGGGCAGAGTGGGCCAGGTGCTCCCACAGCGGCCTACCGTCGCCGAGCCCGATGTCCAACAGGTCTGCGGCACCCGGATTGGACGTGCGCACCAGCAGCAGCACCCCAGCCCCGACCCGACGGGCAGCGCAGACGAAGGGCTCCAGCGCATCCGCGCCCATCAGCGGGTTGACGGTGGCCAGGTCGGCACCCAGGCCAGGCACACGGCCCCAGGGGGTATCCAGACCGTCGAACAGGGCCTGCGCGTAGGCCTGCGCGCTGATCGAGATGTCTCCGCGCTTGCCGTCGGCGATCACCAACAGCTCGGCCCTCCGCGCCCGCTCAGCCACCTCCCCCAGGGCCTGAGCGCCCGCCGGCCCCAGGCGCTCGAAGCAAGCCAGCTGGAGCTTGACGGCCACGCATGCAGGACCGATCGCATCGATCAGCGCCTCGCAGTGGGTCAGGACGGCCGCGGCCGCGCGCTCGCCGGGGCTGCCGCTCTGACTGGCCGCAGCGGCCTGTGGCCACAGATCGGTCGGATCGGGATCGATGCCCAGCACCAGCTGGGATTCGCGCGCCTGAACGCGAGCGGCGAGCCGGTCCCCGAACAGCGCGGGCGGCGGCGACTGGGGGCTCGCAGACGTCAATCCCCGCGCCGCCCGTCGCTCAGCGCCTGCCCTTGACCGCGCTCTTGAGGCCGCTGCCGGCGCTGAAGCGGGGCACGCGGGAGGCCGCGATCTGCATGCGCTCTCCAGTGCGTGGGTTGACGCCTTCGCGCGCTCCGCGCTCACCGACGTGAAATTTGCCGAACCCCGACAGCGACACCTCGCTGCCCCGCCGAAGCGCGTCCTCCACCGTCGTGAACACGGCGTCGATCGCCCGAGCGGCATCCTGCTTGGTCAGCTGGGCGCGGTCGGCTACCTGGTCCACGAGCTCGGACTTGGTCACTTCGCTCCTCCTGGATCGTTGATCGTCTATCGACGCTAACAGCGCTCGCGGACGGCGGCCAGGGCATACTCCGCGTCCAACTGAGCGAGGCGCCGCAGCGCTCGTCCGGATGGCCCCTCCCCCACCGGCGCCATGTACGCCACGAGCGACATGTCGGCACGGTCGACTCGCAGTGCGGTGGCGCCGGCGCTGACACCGGACCGCGCAGCCTCACCGGCCAGCACCGCGCCGTCGGCGTCGAGCAGCGTGGAGAGCCTTACGGCGGGACTGAGCTCGCGCAGCAGCAGCATCGCCATCTCGGGGGTGAGCGCGCCGGTCACGTCGGCTCGTGACCATACTCAGGCCGTGCCGCTCTCCCGTCTCGCGTGGCTGGTCACCGTTGCCGTCGCGCTCGTGACCGCCGGGCTGCTGGCGCTCTCCGGTTACAACGGGTACGCCGGCGTAGCGGTGGCGGTCGGCGCCTCGGCGGCCATCAACCTGCGTTAGCGGCCAGCCAGCCCAGCAGTTCGCGGGCCGCCCGACCCCGGTGACTGATCGCCTCCTTCTGCGTCGGCGCCAGCTCGGCCACGGTCAGTCCCGAGGGGCCGTCGTCGGGCAGGAAGATAGGGTCATAGCCAAAGCCGCCGTCCCCCCGGGCCGTATCGGCCATCCGCCCTGTGCAGCGGCCCTCGAACACGCGCTCGCTGCCACCCGCAGACACGTAGGCCAGAGCGCACACGTAGGCGAGGACGCTCCCCGCGGGCACCTCCCGCACCAGCCGGGCCAGGTTCTGCGCGTCGCTGGCGTGCGGTCCGTCGTAGCGCGCCGAGTGAACTCCCGGCCCTCCGCCCAGCGCTGCGGCCTCGATGCCCGAGTCATCAGCGACGCCCGGCAGACCCGTGGCGGCGGCCGCCGTGCGGGCCTTGACCAGCGCGTTGGCGGCGAAGGTCGTGCCGGTCTCGGGCGGCAGCAGCACATCCGCGGGCAGCGGCTGCAGCTCGTGGGGGCCCAGCAGGACACCGAGCTCGCGGAGCTTGTGAGGGTTGCCCGTGGCCAGCACGAGCTTCACGATTGCGAGTCGGCGCCAATCGCGGCCTGCTGCGCGTGGTGCAGGCGCTCGATTCCCCGGGCGGCCAGGGCCAGGAGGTCGTCGAGGTGCGCGCGGGTCAGCGGGGTCCGCTCAGCGGTGGCCTGCACCTCAACGAGGCCGCCCTCCCCGGTCATGACCACGTTGGCGTCGACCTCCGCCGCCGAGTCCTCGACGTAGTCGAGGTCCAGTACGGGGACACCGTCGACCATCCCGCAGGACACCGCGGCGACCGACCCTGTGAGGGGGATGCGCTCGAGCTGCCCCTCCCGACGCAGGCGCTCGCAGGCCAGACGCAGGGCCACCCACGCGCCGGTGACCGCCGCGCAGCGCGTCCCCCCGTCGGCCTGCAGCACGTCGCAGTCCAGGTAGATCGTTCGCTCACCCAGGGCCGGAAAATCCACGACGCCCCTCAGCGAGCGGCCGATGAGTCGCTGGATCTCGACCGTCCGTCCGTCCGGGCGCCCGCGGGAGGCGTCGCGCTGCTTGCGCTCCCCGGTCGACGCGGGGAGCATTCCGTACTCAGCGGTCACCCAACCGCGGCCACGACCTGCCATCCAACGGGGCACGCCGGCCTGGGACGACGCCGTACAGATGACCCGGGTCTCTCCGGCGGAGATCAGAGCCGAGCCGGTGGCGGGACGCACGAACCCGGGTTCGATGGCGACCGCGCGCATCTGGTCGGCCGCACGCCCGTCGTGGCGGGCGCTCACCGCAACGCTCCATCGGTCAAGACCCCGGCGCCGCTGGCCGCCGTGGCGACGTCCACGCGCTCGACTTCGCCCAGCGGCATCTGCAAGAAGCGCGTGCCCACCGCCGCAAAGGCCTCCACGTCGCCCGTGCACAGGAAGCGGTAGCGACCCTCGTGTCCCCGGCGACTGCTCAGATTCCGCGCCGCCAGGGCCCGCTCCACCACGCGCGCCACCGCCCGGCCGGAGGTGATGAGGGTCACGTCGGAGCCGAGCATGCGCTGCAGCATCGGTGCCACGAGCCCGTAATGCGTGCAGCCGAGGATCACCGTGTCGACGGCGGCCGACAACAGCGGACCGCAGTAGCCACGCACGGTCTCCACCACCCCCTCGTCGAAGGGAAAGCCGGCCTGGATGATGGGGGCCAGATCGGGACACGCGACGCTGACGAGCTCGAGCCACTCGCCGGTTGCGCGGACCGCGTCGCCGTAGGCATCACACTCCACCGTGGCCGGGGTGGCCAGCAGGCCGATGCGCCCGTTGCGCGTCTGCTGCACGGCGGTGCGCGCCTCGGGTCCGACCACGCCAACGACCTCGATCGGATCCTCACGCTCGTGAAGGTGAGACCGGAGGGTGGGCAGCGCAGCCGCGGTCGCGGAGTTGCAGGCCACCACGAGCAGCTTCGCGCCGCGCTCGGCCAGGACCCGCGCAATCGCCACCGAGAACTGGCGCAGCTCTGCGCCGCTGCGCTCACCGTAGGGGAAGCGGGCGGTGTCGCCGAGGTAGAGGAAGTCCTCTCGAGGGAGGTGCACGAGCAACTCGTGGAGGACGGTGAGACCGCCGACCCCGGAGTCGAATACGCCGATGGGTCGCTCGCGGTCGCTGCGCTCACGGGCAGAGGCGGACACGGGAGGATGATCTCAGAGCCGCCCGGCGGCGGCAGCATCGATACTCGCCGAGCCCATGCGAGCGCTCGTCGTCAGCAATATGCGCCCCGATGCCCGCAACCCGGGCCGGGGCCGCTTCGTGCGCGATCAGGTCGACGCCCTGCGGCGACTGCCCGACGTGGAGGTGGACCTGTTCGACTTTCCGCCGGGAGCCCCTGCCCTGGCCCGCGCCGCGGCGACGCTGCGTCGTCGCTATCGCGCACGTACGTACGACGTGGTCCACGCCCACTTCGGGCTCAGCGCCTGGCCCGCACTGGGCGTCGGCGCGCGCGCGAGGGTGCTCACCGTGCACGGCACCGATGTTCGCCATCCCCGCACCGGCCAGCTGACGCGCGCGGTCCTTCACCGCATGGATCTCGTAGCCGCCCCGTCCGCCGCGCTGGCCGCCGAGCTCGGCGCCACCGAGGCGCGGCGGGTGGCGGTGCTGCCGTGCGGTGTGGACACCACCCGCTTTCGCCCGCTTGACCGCCGCGCGGCGCGCACCGCCCTCGGCCTCGATCCGCAGCGCGCGTACCTCCTCTTCCCGGCCGACCCCGCTCGAAGCGGGAAGCGTCATGACCTGGCGCTGCAGGCGGCCGGCGCCACGCCTCTGCTCACCCTCGGCGGCGTCGAGCCCGAGGAGGTCCCCCTCTGGATCAACGCCGCCAATGCGGTGGTGATGCCTTCCGACGCGGAGGGATTCGGGCTGGCAGTGCTCGAAGCCCTGGCCTGCGACGTGCCGGTGCTGGCCACTCCGGTGGGTGTGCACGCACTGGCTCTTGGCGGACTTGCCGGGGCGCTCTGCGCACCCTTTGACGCCCTCGCCTGGCAGAGCGTGCTGGCCCCTCACGTGCAGGCCAGCGACCCCCGCGTCCGCGGCCGCGCCCGCGCCGAGCTGTTCTCCGCCACGCGCATGGCGCAGCGCGTCGCCTGCGCGTGGCAGGCACTCCTGCCTGGCGACGGCGCGCGACCTTCCCGCCCGGAGCGCGGCTAGCATGAGCCACAGCGATGCCCCGGATTCCGCGCATCGGGCGCCAGCGCGCCCAGACGCCCCGCGACCCCCCCGCGCCGTCCCCCCCCGAGCGTCGCCGGGACTTCTCTGTGCCGTTCCCCCAGGACGCCGCTGGCCAGACCGCGCCCCACGCTGAGGCGACCGCCACCGGCGAGACGACCCCGCCGACCGAGGCGACCGCCACCCGGGAGAGCACTCCGCCCGTGGCCGTCGCCGCGGCTGGGAGCGAGGCGACGGCGGCGGCCTCACCGCCGCCGGCCGTCATGGCCGAGACCGCTGCGGCGGTTCCCGGCGCGGTCGTCCCGGACGCCGACCTGCCCGCCGGCCAGGATCCAGCGGCAACCGACCGAGCCAGCTTCAACGAGCGCGGGCGCATGCGCCGCCGCCTGCGCTTCCTGCGCCGTGCCCGCGAGCTGGCCTTCCGTGACCTCGGAGGGCTGGTGTTCGACATGCACCGCTTCGGACGCCAGCGCGAGGACCTCGTGGGGGCCAAGGTGGCGACGCTGGCGCGTATCGACGGGGAGCTTCGAGCACTGCAAACGGCTCTCGGCGAGCGCCGTCCACTAACCGTCCTGCGCGAGCCGGGCATCGCTGCCTGCCCGCGCTGCGCTGCCATACACGGCACCGACGCGCGCTTCTGCCCCAGCTGCGGGCTCCCGCTCGGGCGTCATCACCACCGCCCGATGACCGTTCCAAGCGACGAGTCACTGCCGTCCGCCGCGCCCGACGAGGGCTCTGCACCAGCGCTCGAGGCGACGCCCGGCACCGCCTCGAGCGCTGGAGTGGCCGCGCAGACACCCCCCGTCCAGCACCCCGACGAGGCGCCCACCACGTCGTTTTCGGGGGCCGGGCCGCCGGGCGGATCCGCTCAGCGGACCTCATGAGCTCCCCAGGTCACCCCTCCGCGCCGGCCGTGGGCGGCGACCCGTCCGCGTCCGTGCCTGCGGTGAGCCCCGCGGCGTCGTCCGGGCCGCAGGCGGTCGACCAGACGACGGCGAGCAGCGATCCCTGCCCGTTGTGTGGCACTCCGATGGGCTCGGAGCAGGACTGGTGCCTGCAGTGCGGCGCCGCGGCGCGCACGCGGCTGGCCGCAGCGCCCAACTGGCGCCTGCTCATGACCGCCGTGGCCGTCGTGGTGGTGTTGTCGGCTGGGGGGCTGACGGCGGCCTTGGTCAAGCTTGCCGGGGGGCCCCAGACCACCACGACGACAACTCCAATCCCCGCCGCCATTTCGACGAGCACGTCGCCGGCTGGGCCCGCCGCCCCGGGCACACCGGTGCCCGGGGGCTCGACCCCAGCCCCGACTCCGACGATCGTGCCGGCGCCGTCCGGCGGGGCACCAGCCCCCGGAAGCGCGGCGCCGGGCGCTACCCCTCCCGGTAGGTGAGCGAAGGCTCACCAGACGCCAAGGACTACACGGTTGGCAGCCGCCAGCGTTCGGCCACACGCTCGCGCGCCTGCGCTACCGCCGGATCCACGAGCACGTCGAGGCCGTCGCGGGGGACGTCTTCGGCGGCCAGCACGCTGAGTGTCTCGATGACCGAGCGCGCCAGGGCGCCCAGCGCGTAGCCACCCTCGAGCACCATGCCCAGGGGCACCCCGAGCTCGGCGCACAAACGTCGCACAGAGGCGGTCAGGGCGCGGTAGCCCTCGTCGGTCACGCGACACTGCGCCAGGGGGTCGTCCAAGTGTGCGTCATAGCCGGCGGAGACGAGCACGAGCTGGGGCTCGTAGGCCAGTGCGACGGGCACGACGACGTGCTGGAGCAGCGAGACGAAGCGCTCGTCGCCCGACCCCGGCGCCACCGGCAGGTTCAGCGTGTATCCCTCGCCGGACCCCCGCCCCCGATCGCTGGCCGCCCCCGTACCCGGATACAGATGGCTCTGATGGATGGACGCGTACAGCACAGCGGGCGAGTCGTGGAAGACGGCGTTGGTGCCGTTGCCGTGATGCACGTCCCAGTCGAGGATCAAGACACGCGCCAGGCCGTGAGCGTCCAGAGCGTGGCGGGCGGCCACCGCGACGTTGTTGAACAGGCAGAAGCCCATCGCCCGCGTGCGCTCGGCGTGGTGTCCGGGGGGTCGGTGGCCACTGAAGGCGCTGGGCGCCTCGGCTGCGAGCAGGCGGTCGACCAGGTCCACCGCTCCACCCGCCGCGTGCAGAGCCGCCTCCCACGAGCCGTAGGAGACAATCGTGTCGGCGTCCAGGCTTCCCCCTCCGGACTCGGCCGCACGCCGGATCGCGTCCACGTAGCTCGGGTGGTGAACCGCCTCCAGCTGCGCCACCGTCACCGGCCGCGACAGGGCACGCTCGAGCCCCAGCTCACCTCGGGTGGCCAGCTCAGCCTCGATCGCTTGGACGCGCTCGGCCCGCTCGGGGTGTGGACCGGTCAGGTGGCCCAGGGAGGACGGGTGGCTCAGATAAACCGGGCGCCCCATCGGGATACGGTACCCGCGATGGCCACGCCGACCGCCTTGTCACCGCCGCGCAGTCTGTCCGGCTGAGCGTCATGGCCAGTCAGGGTGAGCGACCTGCGTCCTCGCTCGGCGTCGAGGCCGCCGGGAGTCACATCGACGTCGACGTGGCCGTCGTGGGAGCCGGCGCGGCAGGACTGTACACCGCTCTGCGCGCAAGCCGTGAGGCCGCCCGCGTCGCCCTCGTCTCGGCCACCCCCCTGGCCGAGACCGCCAGTTACTGGGCGCAGGGGGGCCTGGCCGCCGCGCTGGCGGCCGACGACAGCCCCGAGTGTCACCTTCGGGACACCGAGCGGGCCGGACGCGGTGCGGTGCGCCGCTCGGCGGCGGAGGTGCTGGTAAGCGAGGCGCCCGAGCACGTGCGCGAGCTGGAGGCTCTGGGCGTGCGCTTTGACGCCGACCGCTTCGGACGCCTGGCCCTGGGCTTGGAGGGCGGTCACTCGGTGAGACGGGTGGTGCACGCAGGCGGCAGCGCCACCGGGCGGCGTCTGGTGCGTGAGCTCTCGGCGCGAGCCGTGCGCGATCCGGCCATCGCCATCCTGGAGGGCACGCGTGTGACCCGGTTGTGGGTGGTGAACGGCCGCTGCGGGGGGCTTGCCTGTGAAGACGGCCGCACCATCGGCGCCCGCGCGGTCGTCATCACCACCGGCGGGGCCGCAGCCCTGTGGGCGCGCACCACCAACCCACCGGGCTCGCTGGGGTCGGGACTGTCACTCGCCCATCAGGCGGGTGCGGCCCTGGCTGACCTCGAGCTCTTGCAGTTCCATCCCACCGCCGTCATCGGCGTCGCAGGACGCGAGGGCTTCCTCGTCACCGAGGCGATACGGGGAGAGGGCGCCACGCTGCACGATGGTCAAGGGCAGCGCTTCGTCGACGAGCTGGCACCGCGAGACGAGGTCGCCCGGGCCATCTACACCCGCCTCGCCGCCACCGGCGCCCGTTCGGTGGGGCTGGACATGCGCGCGATCGACGCGGCCGCCTTTCCCAACGTCTTTGGAGCTCTGCGCGAGGTCGGCCTGGACGCCACGCGCGAGCTCGTCCCGGTGGCTCCGGCGGCCCACTACATGATGGGTGGGATCGTCACCGACCTGCAGGGCCGCTCGACGGTGCCCGGCCTCTACGCGGTCGGGGAGTCGGCCTGCACCGGGCTGCACGGAGCCAACCGACTGGCCTCCAACTCGCTCAGCGAATGCTTCGTATTCGGTGCCCGCGCCGCACGCAGCGCCGTGCACGAGCCGCCGGCGCCCAGCGTCGACCGAGCCGCGCTGGAGCTGTTGGCCGCGGCCCCCGGGCCGCCCACCCCTGGGTGGGGCACCCGGAAGGCACTGTCGCGCTGGGCCGGAGTGGAGCGCACCCGCGACGGCCTGGAGCGGCTGCTGAGCGATCCGCATGAGCTGGCGCGCCTGATCGCCGTGGGCGCCCTCGCACGCCAGGAGACCCGCGGAGCACACGTGCGCAGCGACCACCCCAACCGCGACCCAGACATGGACCACCGGCATGCCGTGCTGGACGCCGACGCGACGCTGCGCAGCGAGCGGTGGGCATGAGCGACGGCTCAGCTTAACGCCTAGTTAATAACGAGGTCGTTTCCAGCTTCACACACAGGACCAATAATGCGAGAGCGTCTCTGGAGGGGACGGTCGGGCTCGGGTCGAACACGGAGGGGCGGGGGTCATGTATCAGTTCAGTCGCGCGATCTATCGGGAGTTGCTGCCATACATCGCCGAACGGCGGCCCGGCTCCAGCGACGTGGAGAAACGTGAGCACGTGTTGCGGGCCTGCGAGGCTGCGGTGGAGCGTTTGGCCACCGACCGTCACTACTTCGCGCGGCCGGCCCGCTCCCTGTTTGCCGAGGTCCGCTCGTACTTTCCGATGGGCTCCCAGGAGCGTGTCTACCAGGTCATCTCCTGTTATCTGGGCTACGCCCAGCAGTTCCTGGCCGAGCATCCGTTCGCCGGCTTCGACGTGAGCGGCAAGCCAGTGCAGTGCCGCGCCACCACACGCAAGGGCACGGCGTGCCAGCGCATGCCCCTGCCGCGCAACGGCTATTGCCCCTCCCATCAGCATCTGGCCGAGACCGAGGACGCCGCCGAGCTCGCGGCAGCCTGAACGCGGTTCACCCGCGTAGCGCGGGCCCGAGGCGAACAAGAGGTACCTTGACGTCGATGCTCCTAGGCGTCGACGTGGGCGGCACGTTCACCGATGCGGTGCTGCTGGCCGGCGGCGGGTTGCACACCGCCAAGGTGGAGACCACCCCGGCGGATGAGTCGGGCTCCGTGCTCCAGGCGGTCGGTGCCGTGCTTGCGGACGCCGGCGTGGACGGCGGTACGCTGTCGCGCTTCGCGCACGGCATGACGGTGGCCACCAATGCGCTGCTGGAGGGGCGGGGGGCAAGAACCGCGCTGATTGCCACCGAGGGCTTCACCGACATCGTGGAGCTCGGGCGCCAGGCACGGGCGAGCCTGTATCGGCTGTGCGCCGCGCACCCCCCTGCCCTGGTGGGTCCGGAGCACCGCTTCGGCGCCGCCGAGAGGATGGGGCCCGATGGACCCGTGCGCCCGCTTGGCATCGCGCAGGCGCGCGCGCTGGTCGACGCCGTGGCGGCCACGGCACCCCAGGCGGTGGCCGTCGTGCTCCTGCACTCCTACGCCGACGCCGCCCACGAGCGCCTGCTGGGGGAGCTGCTGTCCGAGCGACTCCCGGCGGTGCACGTGTCCCTCAGCCACGAGGTGGTCGGCACCTTCCGCGAGTTCGAGCGCGCCTGCACCACCGAGATCGACGCCGCCCTGTCGCCCCTCCTGGCGGGCTACCTGGAGGATCTCGGTGACGGAGCGCGCAAAGCGGGACTGCCCGCGCCCCAGATCATGCAGTCCTCGGGAGGCCTGACCACCATGGCGCAGGCCGGTTCGCACGCGGCTTTGACCGTGCTCAGCGGGCCGGCGGGCGGCGCTCAGGGAGCGCTGCTGCTGGCCGAGCGAGCCGGCGAACGCGACGTGGTCTGCTTGGACATGGGTGGAACGTCCTGCGACGTCTGCGTGATCGACGACCTGCGTGTGCGTGAGACGGCCGAGCGCCGGGTGGGCGGGCGCCCGCTGGCCCTGCCGATGCTCGACATCCACACCGTCGGGGCCGGAGGAGGCTCCATCGCCTGGGCCGACGGCGGGGGCGCGCTGCGCGTCGGCCCGCGATCGGCCGGAGCGCAGCCGGGTCCGGCCTGCTACGGACGTGGGGGCCGCGAGCCCACGGTCACCGACGCCGACCTGCTGCTCGGATACCTGCCCGCCTCTTGCGCCCTGGCCGGTGGCGTGGCACTGGACGAAGAGGCTGCTCGCTCTGCGGTGGGCCGACTGGCTCACGAGCTCGGATTGGGGGTCGCCCAGTGCGCCGAGGGAATCGTGCAGGTGGCCAACGCGGAGATGGTCAGGGCACTGCGCGTGATGACCGTCGAGCGCGGGATCGATCCGCGGGGCTATGCCCTGATGCCCTTCGGAGGTGCCGGACCCTTGCACGCCACGGCCATCGCCGAGGAGCTGGGAATGGAACGGGTGCTGTGCCCGCGCGCATCTGGCGTGCTCTCGGCCCTGGGTCTGGCCGCCGCCGCACCGCGCCACGACGCCGCCCGCACGGTGCTGCTCGGCGCCGAGGACTTCAACGCCGACGCGATCGCCGCCGAGGCCCAGGCGCTGCTGGCCGAGGCTGGGTCGGCCCTGGAGGGCCAGGCGAGCCGCACGCGTGTGCGCTATGAGCTGCGCTACCAGGGACAATCGTTCGAGCTGGCCGTCGAGGCCTTGCCCGACGTCAGCCCTGAGCGACTACGAGAGCTCTTCGAGTGCGAGCACGCCGAGCGCTACGGCTACCGCACCGAAGGTGCGGCGGTGGAGCTGGTGACGATCCGCGCGTCGGTCTGGGGTCGCGCCCCCGAGCCTCACCTGACGGTCGGGGCTTCGGTGAGGAGCGATCGCAAGTCACAGCGGGCTCGATTTGCGGGCATGGAGGTTCAGGCCGACGTGTGGAGCGGCCCTCCGCCACCCGGGACGCTCCTGCGCGGACCCACCGTGTGCGCCCTGGGGGAGTCCACGCTCCTCATCGCACCAGGCTGGGACGGAGAGGTCGATGAGCGCGGCACCGTATCTCTGACCCACGGGCGTGCTGAGTGAGCGCCCTGGACCCCATCGCCCTGCAGGTGGCCACCGGCGGCCTGCGAGCCGCCTGCGAGGAGATGGGCGCCGTGCTCATCCGCTCGGCCCACTCGGTCAACATCAAGGAGCGCCGTGACGCCTCCACCGCCCTGTTCGACGCGGGCGGCGAGATGGTCATGCAGGCTGAGCACATCCCCGTGCACCTCGGGGCCATGCCTGCCGCGGTGGCCGCAGTGCGCGACCGGGACCACGCACCGGGCCGCTCCTGGGTGCTCAACGATCCATTCGCGGGCGGCACGCACCTGCCCGACATCACCGTTGTCACCCCCGTCTTTGCCGCCGGCGCCGAGCGTCCGCTGGGCTTCGCCGCGAGCCGCGCACACCACGCCGACGTCGGGGGCCGCGTGCCCGGCTCCATGCCCGCCGATAGCCGCACGCTCGCCGAAGAGGGCGTGGTCATCTCCGCGCGACCGCTCGACGACGCTGCGCTGGAAGAGATCACCGTTCGCATGCGACAGCCGCAGGAGCGGCGCGCCGACCTGCGCGCACAGCTGGCGGCCAACGCGATCGGGGTTCGACGTCTGCGTGAGCTGGCCGCACGCATGGGAGAGGCTGGCCTGCGCGAGGCCATGCGAGCGGTGCTCGACTACGCCGAGCGGCGAACGCGCGCATGCCTGGCCGCGCTACCCGACGGCACGCGCTCGGCGCAGGACGTCCTGGAGGCAGCGGAGGGAGACCTGACGCTCTGCTTGACCGCCTCCAAGGAGGGCGAGCGGCTGGTGCTGGACTTCACCGGCAGCGCCGCCCAGCATCCCGGCAACCTCAACTGCCCGGAGGCGGTCACTCGCTCGGCCTGTTACTTCGCGGTACGCGTGCTCACCGATCCCGACATCCCGCCGAGCGCCGGCGCCTACCGGCCACTGGACATCCGGGTCCCGCTGGGCACGCTGCTCAACGCGCGACCCGGCGCGGCGGTCGCCGCGGGCAACGTGGAGACCTCATCGCGCGTGGCTGACCTGGTGCTGGGCGCCTTCGGCCGCGCACTCGGGCAGGGCACCATGAACAACCTCACCCTGGGCAACGCCGACTTCAGCTACTACGAGACCCTCGGCGGCGGCCAGGGGGCGTGCCGGGATGCGGACGGGCCCAGCGCCGTCCACGTGGCCATGACCAACACCCTGAACACGCCGGTCGAGGCCCTGGAGCGAGACTTCCCCCTGCGCGTGGTGCGCTACGCGGTGCGGCGGGGCTCAGGCGGGCACGGGCGCAACCGCGGCGGCGACGGGGTGGTGCGCGAGCTACAGGCCCTGACGGAGATGACCTACTCGTTGATCTCAGAGCGCCGGCGCCACCCTCCCCCCGGGGCAGGCGCGGGTGAGCCGGGCCTGGTCGGCTCAGACCAGGTCAACGGTCGGCCAATCGCGGGCAAGCAGACGGGTACTCTGCATCGCGGTGACCGTCTGCGCATCGAGACCCCGGGAGGGGGAGGCGCGGGATGAGTGAGCGCGTGGGCTTCCTGGGACTCGGGATCATGGGCTCGCTCATGGCCGCCAACCTCGCGGCGGCCGGTCATGAGCTGACAGTGTGGACGCACAGCGAGGGCAAGGCCGCGCGCTGGGCGGCCGAGCACGGAGCTAGCGCGGTGGACACTCCCGCCGCGGTCGCAGCCGCCAGCAGCGTGATCATCAGCATGGTCGTCGACGGCGCGCAGGCCGCGTCGATCCTGCTCGGGCCCAACGGTGTGGCGGCAGGCGGCGAGCGGGGCACCCTGTGCGTCGACATGTCGACCATCGGCCCCGGCGACACGCGGCGCATCGGTGCAGCGCTGGCTGGGCACGGCGTGGGCATGCTCGACGCGCCGGTCACCGGCTCCTCGCCCAAGGCGCAGGACGGCACCTTGACCATCATGGTCGGGGGCGAAGCCGGCGACTTTGACCGCGCGCGGCCGCTGCTCGAGGTGATGGGCGAGCTGATCGTTCACGTCGGCCCGCTGGGTCAGGGCGAGATGCTCAAGCTCATCAACAACGCGTTGGCCGCGGCCAACGCCACGGCTTTGGCCGAGGCGCTCCTTCTGGGAGCCGCCACGGGAGTTGACCTCGACGCGCTGCAGACGGTGGTGAGCGCCGGTTCGGGCGGCTCGGCCATGCTCGCGCTGAAGGCCGCGGCGATGCGAGCGCACGACTACACGACGCTGTTCAAGGCCGAGCACATGCTCAAGGACGTGCGCCTGTGCCTGGAGGAGGCGCAGGCCGCGGGCACCCCCTTCCCGGCCGCCGCACACTCACGCGACGTGCTCAGCGCCACCGTCGGGCGCGGCCTGGGCGACGCCGACTTCGCGGCTCTGATCGAAGCCGTGGAGGGCTTCGCCGGCCGGCGTCTAGCCTCGCGATGAGCGGCGCCCCTTGGCGATTGGCCTCCGATTTCGTATGCTGGCTCTCAGTCAGCGCCGCTGACGACCCAGCGACAGCGTCCCAGGTGCCCCGTCACCGGCTCTACTGGACTCATCTATGCCAATTGCTTTCAAGGAATGGGCGGTCACCGTCCGTGCGCTCGCCGAGGGCGAGCAGCTGATCACCCTGCGCAAGGGCGGCATCCGCGAGGCCGGCAAGCACTTTCGCCTCGAGCACGAGCGCTTCTTTCTCTATCCGACGTTTGACCACCAGCGTCACGACCTCGTGCGCGAGTCCCACCAGCCCGAGCTGCGCCGCGCTTTGGAGGAGGGTGTGTGGGCCGACGGGGAGCCGCCCGAACGTGCGCTGGCCGGCGACGGCGGCATATCCCAGCCCGAGCGGGTACGCATCCGCGCCTGGGCAGAGGTGGCGGCGCACTTCACCATCACCGATCCCCGCTGCGTCGACGCGCTGTCACCGTTCTACGTATGGACGCCCGACTATGCGGAGAAGCGACTGGCCTGGAAGCGCCGCCACCCGCTGCACGTCCTGCTCCTGCGCACCTACCGCATTCCCCGCCCCGTGACCGTCAAGGTCAAGGAGCAGTACGGCGGTTGCCGCTCCTGGCTGGAGCTGCAGCGCGACCTTCCCTTCGAGGGCACCCCCGTGCTCTCCGACGACGAGTTCGAGCGCGCGGCGGAGGAGATCGAGTCGATCACCCGCGACGCCGGACAGCCCGTCCCGGCCTAGCCGAAGCTCGGCGCCCCGGGCGTCGGACGTCGTGAGCTGGGTCGAGACGTCCTCGCCCTCGTTCGTCGCACGTCACGAGGAGCGCGACGGTGAGGACGTCGTCGCCGTACTGGAGCTGCTGGAGGGCACGCGCGAGCGCCTCGGCGAAGCCTTCGCGGGCCTGCCCGGCCGAGTAGCGGTGGTCCTGCACGTCTCCGGGGCCCAGCTGGTCCTGGCCCAGCCGTATCTGCCGCTGCTTCGGCGCCTCACCGCCGAGCCGGGCCGGCGCTACCTGACGGGCTGGCTCGCCGGCGGGGAGATCCACGTGCTGGCGCCCCGGCTCCTGGCTCAGCGTGCCTCGCGGGTAAGCGGCTCTCGCGAGATGCTGCAACTCTCCCCCGCGGCCCTGTACGCCGGGCTGGTGGTGGCGCACAACAACGACGGCCTGCCGCCACCGTTTGGGCCGGGCGGCTTCGTACGCTGGCTGCGCTGGGCCTGGCTCGCCGCCGGAGCCTCGCAGTACTTCTCCGGGCAGACAACCTACGCACGCGCTGAGATCTCCCAGCGGTTGCGCGAGGGACGCTCCCCCGCCTTTCCTCCAACACTCGCCGACGCCACGCTGCTGGGGGGAAGCATCTTTGACCTGGTCGTCGAGCGAGCCGGTGAGCCGTCCGCGGTGAGCCTGGCCTGCTCGCTGGCGCCCGGAGGCGCGCGCCAGGCCCTCGGACGAGCCTTCGGCGGCCAAGCGCTATCCGAGGTGGAGGACGTCTGGCGTTCGCACCTGGCCCGCATGGCCTGAGCTCTGAGCCGCGGGAGCCCGGTGGGCGCTCGGCGGCGGCCGGGCGCCGACCACCGCCGTGGGTCACAGCTTCGACTCTGCCTCAGGAGAGCGCTGTGCCCAGCCAGGCAATGAGCGCGACCACCGCAAACGCGCTCAACAGACCAGCCAGCACGCGCGCTGGTCGGTCGCGGTGTGCGGCGGGCGCCTGCGAGATCAGCTCACTCTGGAGCAGGACCTCGCGTGCGGTCACATGGCCAGAGGCAGGCACCATGATGTCCCGCGGGCCCGCAGCCAAAAAGTCGGGGACGTCGAAGCCGGCTGCTCGACGGTGCATGCTGGGCACGCCCTCCTCCAGCAGCAGGCCCTGTATGAACTCGGCCTCCGCCTGATTGCGCGCGCCGGTCACACGCACCAGCGCCCCTTCGGAGTACTGCGGCTTGACCTTGCGCGCGCGCCGCTGGCGCTCGCTCGCCGGATGCTCACCACCTTCCAGGCCGGCGTGCACGAGGGGCATGTGACAGCGCGAGCAGAAGCGCTCGCTCGTCGGATGGGTGGCCGCGCATCCGGGGCACACGAGCTGCGGAGCAGCCGTCACTGGACGTCCAGCCCAACCTCTCGCACGCGCTCGTCGACGATCTGGTAGGCGCGGGTCTCGGCCCGCTCGCCCGCGACGCCCACGATCAGGTACAGGGACTCTGGATAGAAGGCGAGGTTGATGTCTGTCTGAGACGGATAGGGCGCGCTGCGCGTATGCGAGTGGTAGATCGCGCCGAGCTCCCAGCCGGCGTCCTCGATCTCCATCTGGATCCGGTACTGCTCCAGACCGTCGATCTCATAGCGCAGCGGGCTGGCGGCGGCATTGGTGGCGCGGTAGACGCGCACTGCACGGCCCTGCTCGGAGGCGATCATGCCGCAGCACTCGTTGGGTGCGTCTTCGTGCGCGTGCGCCACGACCTCCTCGAGCAGAGCGGCTGAGATCACCATCTTTAGTCGAGGCTAGCGAACGGCGCCGGGTGGAGCAGGCGGAGCCAGCCCGACCTCCAGCGCCACCGCCAGGGGGTCCAGGCCGAGCAGCTCTCGCAGCATGGCCACGTGCTGCGCCTCGTTGCCCAGCACGCTCGCGCTGATCCGGATCAGGGCGTCATCGATCAGGCGCTGCACGCGTCCGGCGTGCCGGTGAGCGACCACGGTTTCCAGCTCCAGCAGGTAGTTGAGCAGAGCGCGCGGCGAGCGCGCCCGCGACAGGCCGGGCACGAGGCTGTCCGGAGCCCCGGGCGAGGGCGGCGCCGGCGCGCGGTCCCCTCGCTCGCGCAAAGCGGTCAGCAGCGCCTGCGCATGCTCGATCTCCTGCTCGCGAATGTGGCCCAGGACAAGCTGGGCGCGACGAGGGACGCCTCGCCGACCAAGAGCGGTGGCGTAGGCCACGACAAGCATCTGCTCGTCGGTCAGCGCCTGGCGCAGCAGCTCCCGATCCTGATCGGGCTCCGCGTGTGCCGAAGCGACCCCAAGGGTCGCGGCGAGCAGCCCGCTCCCGCTGGCCAGCCCCGCGCGCAGCAGGCGACGGCGGCTGCACGCGGGGGTGCTCACTCGCGCCCGACCACGAACGCATCGGGGGCGGGCGGGCGGCCCCGGCTGGCCTGCAGCACCGCCAGGTGCATGGCATCGTCGGCGGCGACGGCTGCGAGCACAGCACGATGAGCCTGCGTGAGCCTGGGCAACGCCTGCACGTGGAAGGCCAGCGCCTCGTTCTCGGCCTCCGCCAGGGCGCCCAGGGCTTGGGAGACGCCCGTGGGCGGCCGCACCCCGTAGTGCGCCCGGCGCTGGTTGGGTGTCGCGTGCAGGGCGACGATACGCTCGCGCAGCGCCCGCGCATGCGCGACCTCGTGCGCGAGCATCTGCTGTGCGAGCATCAGCTCACGACCGCTGAGCGCGGGCGCGAGAAGCCCGTAGGTCGCGATCGCCAGGTGCTTGATGTCCAGCGCCCCATTGAGGATCTCCACATCGGTGCCCACGTCCTGGACGCCCCGGTTGGGGGCGGTGGCGCCGCAGGCCGCCACCGCCCCTGCGCAGACGCCCAGCGCTGCTCCACCGCCCAGGCCCAGCAGCCTGCGCCGCGAGAGCAGGCGGGCTGGGGACGATGTCGAAGGCATGAAGGGCCGTCCCCAGATGAGCGCCAGGCTGGCGCGAGCGGGAAACTAAGCGGCTCTTGAACCTGCGTGCGCGCGCGCGGCGCGGATCACCACCAGACGGTGGAGTCCAGGTCGGCGATCTCGTCGACAGGGCGGGTGTAGATCCCGCTGGACAGGTACTTCCAGCCGTCGTCGCACACCATGAACACGACGTTGCCCTCGTCGAGCTCCCCTGCGATGCGCACCGCGACACGGGCTATGGCTCCGCTCGACACTCCGGCGAATATGCCCTCCTCGTCGAGCAGCCGCCGCGTCCACAGGATCGCGTCGCGGTTGGTCACGAAGATCTTGCGGTCAAGCAGTGACAGGTCGATGATCGGGGGGATGAACCCGTCGTCAAGGGAGCGCAGGCCCTGAACCGGTTCGCCCTGCATGGGCTCGGCGGCCACGATGCGCACCGCATCGCCGAAGGCCTCCTTCAGCCTGCGTCCGGTGCCCATGAGAGTTCCCCCGGTACCCAGGCCGGACACGAAGGCGGCCACATCGTCGAGCTCCTCCAGGATCTCCAGCGCGGTGCCGTTGTAGTGAGCGAGCGGATTGGCCTCGTTGCCGTACTGGTAGGGCATGTAGTAGGACGCATCCTGCTCGGCCATGGCGATCGCCTTGGCTACCGCGCCGTTGGATCCCTCCGAACCCTCCGAGTAGACGATCTGGGCGCCGTACATCTGCAGCAGCTGGGTTCGCTCGGGCGTCACGTTGTCAGGCATCACCACCTTCAGCGGATAGCCCTTGTGGGCGCAGATCATGGCCAGGGAGATCCCGGTGTTGCCCGAGGTGGGCTCGAGGACGGTCTGGCCCGGGCCGATCGCACCCTTGGCCTCGGCGTCCTCGATCAGGGCTCGGGCCACCCGGTCCTTGATCGACCCGGTCGGGTTGTGGGACTCGAGCTTGGCCCACATACGCACTCCGGGGTTGGGCGACAGCCGCTTGAGCTCCACCAAGGGCGTGTGTCCGATCGCCTCGATGATGTCGCCGTAGCGCCCCCCACAGGGCTTGTTCTCCAGGCGCAGGGCAGCCATTACTTCACGGAATATAGCGAGGCCCGCTCGGTGGTCATGCGGCGGTCTGGCGCGCGATCGGCTGGCCGCGCAACACGGTCACTAACATGGCCCACGGCCAGCCCCTGGAACCATGCCCTCACCGCCCGCATACGACTTTGACTGGCTGGTGATCGGCTCGGGCTTCGGCGGCAGCGTCGCCGCGTTGCGCCTGGCCGAGAAGGGGCACCGCATCGGGGTGCTCGAGTGCGGGCGTCGCTTTGGCGACGATGACTTTCCGACGTCGACGTGGGACGTGCGGCGCTACTTCTGGGCGCCGAGGCTGGGGATGCGCGGCATCTTTCGCCTGACGTTCTTCAAGGACGTCAGCGTGGTTTCGGGCTGCGGGGTGGGCGGCGGCAGCCTCGGCTACGCCAACACGCTCTACGTACCGCCGCGACGCTTCTTCGAGGACCCCCAGTGGGCGGGGCTCGCGCAGGACTGGCAGAGCGAGCTGGCGCCTCACTACGCCGAGGCCGAGCGGATGCTCGGAGTCACCTTCTACGATCAGGATGACCCCGCCGATCAGCTCCTGCGCGAGCTCGGCGATGAGCTGGGCGTATCGCATACCTACTCGAAGACCCGCGTGGGCCTGTTCCTGGGCGACCCGGGGGTCACCGTGGCCGATCCCTACTTCGGCGGCGCGGGGCCCGATCGCACCGGGTGCCTGCGCTGCGGGCGCTGCATGGTCGGATGCCCACACGGAGCCAAGAACACGCTGGTCAAGAACTACCTGTGGTTCGCCGAGCAGCGCGGCGCCCGGGTCCTTCCCGAACGCCAGGTGGTCGACATCCGTCCTCTCGGCGCCGGGGACGGCAGCGACGGCTATCGCATCGTCTCCGAGCGCCCGGGGGCCTGGCTGCACCGCGACCGCCGCGTGCACACCGCGCGCGGCGTGGTGGTGGCCGCGGGCGCCCTCGGGACCAACAAGCTGCTGCAGCGATGTCGCCTCGACGGCTCCCTGCCGAGGCTGTCACCTCGACTCGGGGAGCTGGTGCGCACCAACAGCGAAGCCATCCTGGCGGTCACGGTGCCCCCCGACTATCCCGAAGACCTCACCCGGCGGGCGGCCATCACGTCCAGCATCTACCCCGACGCCGACACGCACGTCGAGACCTGCGTGTACGGCCGCGCCGGGAACAGCATCAGCACCCTCTACACGATGCTGGTCGGCCCTGGGACCCGCCTCACGCGCCCCGTGAAGCTGATGGCGATCGCCGCACGTCACCCCGTGCGCATGCTGCGCCTGCTGGACCCACGCAAGTGGTCGGAGCGCACGATCCTGCTGCTCGTCATGCAGACCCTCGACAACGCGATCGCCCTGCGTGCCCACCGCCTGCCGGGGGGCGGACTGCGCCTGCAGACCGAGCAGGACCCGCTGCGGCCCAACCCGACGTTCATCCCCGTGGCCAACGCCGCCGCCGAGTGGTTCGCCCGCCGCACCGGCGGCGTCGCCCAGAGCTCGATCACCGAGGCTCTGCTGAACATCCCCTCCACCGCCCACATCCTTGGCGGTGCGGTGATCGGATCGGGTCCCGATACGGGGGTGGTCGATCACTGGCAGCGCGCGTTCGGCTACGAGAACCTGCTCGTCTGCGACGGGGCGGCGGTTCCCGCCAACCCCGGTGTGAACCCGAGCCTGACCATCACCGCCCTGGCCGAACGGGCGATGAGCGCGATCGGACCCGCTGGCTCGGCGTCACCCGGGGAGCGCGCCGAGGTGACCTGGCCCCTGGCGGCCTAGCGTCCGCCGGCCATGGCCGGGAGGATCACCAGGGTGTCCCCCTCACCGACCGCGGTGAGCAAGCCGTCCAGCACCCGAACATCCTCATCGTTGAGGTACACGTTCACGTAGCGGTTCAGCTCACCGTCGGCAGAGAAGAGCTGCTCGCGGGTGGCCGGGTGAGCCGAGGCCAGATCGTGGAGCACCGCGCCCACGTCCTCGCCGCTGGCGCTGACCTCTCGCTCGCCGCCCACGGAGGCGCGCAGCACTGGGGGGATCCTGATGTTGGCCATGGGAGTGCGAGCCTACCCGGGAGCCGCTCGCCCTAGCCGGCCGCGGCGCAGAACGCGTCGTAGTCGGGGAACACGCCCATCTCCTCGTCGGTGATGGAGTCGGGCTCGCGCGAGCAGATCGGGCACTCCGGGTCACGGCGGACCTTGACCTCGGTCAGGGTGGCGGCCAGCGCGTCGTACAGGAGCAGGCGGCCGATTACGGGCTCGCCGATGCCGAGGATGAGCTTCACCACCTCGGTGGCCTGCAGCAGCCCCATGGTCCCGGGGAGCACCCCCAGGACCCCGTTGGCGCCGCACGACGGCGCCAGCTCGGCCGGTGGCGGCGAGGGAAACAGGCAGCGGTAGCACGGTCCCTGATAGGGAGCGAACACGGACAGCTGGCCGTCGAAGCCGAGGATCGACGCCGAGACCACAGGGATCTGCAGGCGTACCGTGGCGTCGTTGAGCAGGTAGCGCGTGGGGAAGTTGTCGGCGCCGTCGACGACGATGTCCCAACCCTCGAGGATCTCCACGATGTTGTCGGCCTGCAGGCGCGTCGCGTACTTGACGACCTGCACGTCCGGGTTCAGCGCCCTGATGCTCGCCTCCGCGGAGTCGACCTTGGGCATCCCCACCGTCTCGCTGCTGTGGATGACCTGCCGCTGGAGGTTGGACAGGTCAACCGCGTCGTCGTCGACGATCCCCAGGGTTCCCACTCCGGCCGCGGCCAGGTAGAGCGCGGTGGGCGAGCCGAGGCCGCCGGCACCGAGCAGGAGCACCCGCGCATCCAGCAGCTTCTGCTGGCCGTCGCTACCGATCTCGGGCATGAGCAGATGACGCGAGTAGCGCTCGCGCTGCTCGGCGCTCAGCGCCCGCGGGACCTCCACCTCATAGCCGCGGTCCTTCCACAGCGTGATGCCGCCCGTCATCGACTGCACGTGCTCATAGCCCAGATCCTCGGTGAGCGTGCGCGCGGCGTAGGCCGAGCGGTTTCCCGACGCGCAGTACAGGACGACGGGAGCCGAGCGATCGGGGATGGTCCCCTCGATGCGCGACTCCAGATAGCCGCGGGGGACGTGTCGGGCGCCCGGTAGGTGCCCGGAGGCGAACTCGTCGCTCTCGCGCACGTCGATGATCACCGGAGCCACGTGGCCGGTCGGCCCACCGTTCACCGCCGCGCCGGTGGGCGAGCCACCGTTGAGCGCCGTCCCGTTGGGGGAGGCCACCCCCGCTTCCGGGCGCTCGCTCGCCTGAGCGATCTGGCTGTGCACCTGGCCCGGATCGATCTCGTCGATCCGGCTCTTGACTTCGCGGAGCAGCTCCGCACTCGACGGGCTCATCGAAAGCTCCTAAACCTGGTCGGTATTAGTGCAACTTCACAAAGTATAGCGAGCCGTCCGCTCTACTTCGGTCCCCCCGCTGGGCGCGAAAGGCCTCTACAGGCGCCGCCGGGTTCAGGCCGGGCTCGCCGCGTGCTGGCCCTGGCTCTCGGCCTCGTGGCCGGTCTGGACGTCGCCTTCCGCCTCCTCGGACGGCGGTCCCAGCCCCGTGGCCACGCCCGGGGAGCCGGGCATGCAGTCCGGCCAGATGGCCTCGCGCGCCTGAGCCTGATGGGACATGGCGCGGGCGATGACCAGGCGCTGGATCTCATTGGCCCCCTCGTAGATCTGCAGCACCTTGGCGTCGCGCATCATGCGCTCGACCGGGAACTGGCGCAGGTAGCCGTTGCCGCCCAGGATCTGCACCGCCTCGGTGGTCACGCGCATGGCCGTGTCGGAGGCCACCAGCTTTGCCATGGACGCAAGCTTGGTCATGCGCTCGTCGCCCTCGTCGACGAAGGTGGCGGCCTGGAAGGCGAGGGCGCGGGCGGCAGCGACGTCGGCCTCCATGCCCGCGAGCTTGAACTGGATGCCCTCGTGCCCGAGCAGGGGGGAACCAAAGGTGTGACGCCGCAGCGCATAGTCCAGGGCGATGTCGATGGCGCCCTGGCCCAGGCCCACAGCCTGCGCGGCCACCGTCGGGCGCGAGCGATCGAACGTGCGCATGGCGATCTTGAAGCCGTCGCCCACGTCGCCCAGCAGGGCGTCGCGGTCGACGTGCACGCCGTCGAAGCGGGGGGCGCCCAGCTGCCATCCGGGCATGCCCATGGTGGGCAGGCGCTCCACGGTCAGGCCCGGCGCGTCGCCGTCGAGGACGAACGCGCTCAACCCGTGGGCACCCTCGCCCCCGGTGCGGGCGAACACGACGTAGATGTCCGACAAGCCGGCGTTGCCGATGAAGCGCTTCTCCCCGATGATCACCCACCCGTCCCCGTCGGGCTCGGCGCGGGTCTGCAGCGAACCCGGATCAGAGCCGGCGTGCGGCTCGCTCAGCGCATAGGAGCCGAGAATCTCCCCGCGGATGAGCGGGCCAACCCAGCGACGGCGCTGGTCGGGGGTGCCGGCGAGCATGATGGGCAGCGCCGCCAGCTTGACGTAGGCGGCCATCAGCGAGACGGTGCCCGAGACCTTGGCCAGCTCCTCCACGTAGGCGCACCAGGAGACCTCGCTCTCGGCCTTGCCGCCGTCCCGGGGCGGAGCAGCCAGCGCGAGCAGCCCGTCGCGCGCCAGCAGCTTGTGCACCTTGAACGGATATTCTCCGCGCTCGTCGAGCTCGTGCACGAGTGGGCGCACGTGCTCGAGCACCCACTGGCGCACCTCGTCGCGCTGGCGACGCTGGCCCTCGGTCAGCCGCCACACCGCAATGGCCCTCCGACCCGCGTGCGCAGGGCCGTCCCCGTCACGAGCTCTTGGCCTCCGACGGAATCTCGATCTCGCGCTTGAGGATCTTACCGGTCGGACCCTTGGGCAGGTCGTCGACAAACCACACCTTGCGCGGATACTTGTAGGCCGCCACCTGCTCCTTGACGTACTGCTGCAGCTCGGAGGCGTCGACCTCAGCATCGGGCACGAGGGCCACCGCGGCCCCCACCTCCTCCCCGAGCGAGTCGTCGGGCACGCCCACCACGGCTGCCTCGCGCACGCTCGGGTGCTCGTAGAGCACCTCCTCGATCTCGCGGGGGTAGACGTTGTAGCCCCCCCGGATGATCAGGTCCTTCTTGCGGTCGACGATGAAGTAGTAGCCGTCCCCGTCGACCTTGCCCATGTCGCCGGTGTGCAGCCAACCATCGACGACCGTCTCCTTGGTGGCGTCGGGACGATTCCAGTACCCCTTCATCACGTTGTGCCCGCGAATGCAGATCTCGCCGACGTCGTCGCCCGAGACCTCCTTGCCGTCCTCGTCGAGCAGCTTCAGCTCGACCCCATCGATCGGCGTACCGATCGAGCCCGGCTTGCGCTCGCGGTCGGGATGGTTGAAGGAGGCCACGGGCGAGGTCTCCGACAGTCCGTAGCCCTCGAGGATGTGACAGCCAAACGCCTTCTCAAAGCCCCGCATCACCTCCACGGGCATGGCCGACCCACCGGACATGCACAGGCGCAGGCTCGACGTGTCGTACTTGTCGCGGTCATCTACCCCGAGCATCCCGCCGTACATGGTGGGCACGCCCAGGAACACCGTCACCTTGTCGCGCTGGATGATCTCCAGCGCCTTGGCCGCGTCAAAGCGCGGGATCAGGGTAAGGCAGGCGCCCACCACCGTACTCGTATTCATGGCACAGGTCTGCCCGAAGGAGTGGAACAGGGGCAGCGCACCCAGCACCACGTCCTCGCATGACACCTGGGCCAGCTCGGCGGCACACAGACGGCAGTTGCGCTCGAGGTTGGCGTGCGTGAGCTCCGCCCCCTTGGGCTTGCCGGTGGTACCCGACGTGTACAGGATCACCGCGGTGTCCTCGCCGTCGCGCTCGACGACCTCCTCCACCGGCTCGGCATCGGCCAGCAGCTTCTCGAACTCACCCGGAGCCACCATGATCGCCTCTGCACCGGCGCGCTCGGCGCCCGCCTCGGCGGCCTCGGCGAACTCGCCCCAGGCGAAGAGCACCTTGGCCTCGGGGTCACTGAGGTAGAACTCGACCTCGCGCGTCTTGAGCAGGACGTTCATGGGCACCACGATGGCCCCGGTGCGCAGCACGCCGTAGTACACGATCGCGAAGTACGGGACATTGGGCAGCATGATGCCCACCCGATCGCCGGGCTCTACCCCGCGCTCGCGCAACATGCCGGCCACTCGGCGCGAGCCGTCCTCCAGTTGCTCGTAGGTGACGACGGCGTCGTCGAGACGCAGCGCCGTGCGCTGCGGATGTTCGCTGCCCGTGTCGGTCAGGATGGTGGCCAGGTTGGCCAAGGTGCCCCTCGCTCTCTCGCCTCCGGCGAATTGTCCCCGCTGCCCAAGCCTGACAAACCCGCGACGTCGGCGCGCCGCCACGCCCGCGTTCTTGGTCCACCCGCTTCCCGCGGCCGTCACGCCCTCTCCCGCCGCACCGCTCTACGCTGACCAGGATGCATCCCCGTCTGCGTCTGGCCGCCGCCACCCTGGTCATCGCCATGGTGGCTGCCCTGGCGACGGTCGCGGCCACCGGTCGCCCCTCGGTCACCGCGAGCGCTCCGGGCTTTGCCGGAGCCCTGGCCCCAGCCGGCCTGCCGGTGATGGGCTTCAACCTGCGCGACCAGAACGGGACGCCGGCGTCGCTGGCCCAGTACCGCGGCCAGGTGACGATCCTCACCTTCATGTACTCCACCTGTCAGGACACGTGTCCGGTGATGGCCCAACAGATTCGCGGGGCCCTGGACGACCTGCCGGCGCCGGTACCGACGCTCGCCGTCAGCGTGGACCCGGTCAACGACACTGCGCTGAACGCCCGGCGCTTCGTATCGCACGCCTCGCTGACCGGGCGGATGCGCTTCCTGCTGGGCACACGCGCGCAGCTCGCGCGCGTGTGGCACTCCTACGCGATCGCCCCCCAGCTTGGGACCTCGCGCCACAGCGACCATTCCTCCTACGTGTTCGTGCTCGACCGCAGCGGGCGCGAGCGGGTGGGGTTCCCGCTCGACCAGCTGACCCCCGACGCCCTGGCCCACGACGTGCGCCGGCTTCAGCGCGAGACCTAGAGAGCCCCTTTCCTCCAGCACATGGACGACCTGTACCGCGACCAGATCCTCGAGCACTACAAGCGCCCGCACAACTTCGGTGAGCTCGAGCTGCGCGACCTGGAGGGCCACGCGAGCAACCCGCTGTGCGGCGACGAGCTGGGTGTGCACATTCGCGTGGCCGACGGGCGCATCGCTGCGCTGCGCTTTCACGGGCATGGCTGTGCGATCTCGCAGGCCGCCGCCTCGATCGCCTCCGACGCGCTCATCGGCATGAGCCTCGAGCAGGTCGCCCAGCTCGACGCCGACTGGGCCATCGAGCGCCTGGGAATACGGGTCTCCCGCACGCGCCGCCGGTGCGCTCTGCTCAACCTGAAGGTCGTGCGCGGCGCCGTGACCGGCGACGCGAGCTGGCCCGCCTCTGGCCGCACAGGCTAGGTCTCCCATCCCGCACCGCCGGCAGGGGCCTCCTCAGGCCTCCACTGACCGGCGCCTCCCGACCGGCGCCGCGGGTGGAGCACACCTCTGAGCCTGAGCCGGCCGCTCAGCGCGTACGCAAGCGCCGACGCTCGCGCGCGCCCCGCACGCTGACGCTGAGCGTCACCCGCGCGCCCGCGGGCAGCCTCACGCGGTAGGCCCGACAGGCCCGCACGTGGCGCACGTGCAGGCGCCGCAGATGTCCGCGCACGCGCACGCTGACGTTCAGGCGAGCGGCGTGGTTGAAGGCCAGGGTCAGCACCGAGCGGTGTCCGCGCCGGCGCAGGGCCGCCCTGGCGACCAGGGTGCCGCGACGCAGGTTGCCGTGGGCTCGCCGGGGCAGGGCGCGCGCCCGGCAGGCCAAGATGATCCCCGCAGGCACCGAGGACGAGGGCCGCTTAGTCAAAGGCGTGGACGCGGCGCCGGCGGTGAACACGTCGGCACCAAAGGGCTGCAGTCCCGCCACCCCGGCGTAGCCCAGGGGCGAGAGCCCGAAGGCGTCCTCCACCGTGCGCAGCAGGCTGTAGTGGTTGTACGCCGTCTGGTTGACCGTCCCCGGTGCCACGAAGGGAGAGACGACCACGGCTCCCACGCGGCCGCCGCCGGAGCCCGGCGTGGTCGACCCCGCGTTGGGCGTGTTGGCTGCGCGCTCGCCACAGCAGGACTGCGCGCCGGTGGCCGACTCGTCGAAGGTCACGATCAACAGGCCGTCCTGGCGGAAGGCGGGCGAGGCGACGATCTCGGGCACCAGGCTCGAGGTGAACTGCCCGGCGGTGGTCAGACCTCCCGGGCGTCCGTCCACGCACGGGGCATCGTGGCCGTCGTCGCACAGGTTGGGGGTGATGAACGAGTAGTTGGGGGTGGTGGCCACCGAGCGCAGGTCGTCGCTCAGGCGGTCCAGGGGCACGTCGTTGGCGAAGCAGTCAGGCGAGTCGATGATCGAATGGAAGTAGACGAACGGGTTGTGGCGAGTCGCGTACTGATCACCGACGCGGGCCTTCTGCGTGCCGTCCGAGGAGTTCAGAGCGGGGTGGCGGCAAGTCCGGCTCTCGGTGGGGGAGTTGCCCATGTCCTCCATGTAGCCCTTCCAGGTCAGCCCGCGGGCGGTGAGCTGGTCGGCGACCGTCTTGACGGCGCTCGGGTAGACACAGCCGTTGCCCATGGCCTGACCGTCGGCGCCGATCGTCCCGGGCAGCACGTCCATGTAGAACTGACAGTCGGACTGGGTGGTCGGGTTGGGGCCCTGGCCGCTGATCAGCGCGACGTAGTTGTCCAGGCTGAAGTGGCCGATCCCGTAGTAGTTGGGCAGCATCTGGCCCATGGCGGGCAGGTCGTGGGCCAGGTAGGGGGCGGGGCTGCCGGGACCGAACGAGGTCGCCTCGTTCTCGTTCTCGAGCACGAGGACGAACACATGGCCGACGTGGGGCAGGGCGGCGGCCGGCGTCGCGGCCAGCGGGCCCGTCGGCCAGGCCAGGGCCGCGAGGGCGAGCACAGCAGCGATCAGGAGGCGGCTTGGCGTGAGCATGGTCGTGGTTCGGCGGCACCGGCTGCAGGGTCGGCGTGCCGCTAAAGGTACAACCCCCTTGGAGCACTCGACGCCGCCCTTCACCGCTCGTTCACACCCAGACGGCTTTGACGGGGCCGAACCGGCGCGCCGAGCGCCGTCGGGGACGGGGCCCCGACGGTCTAGCGTGCATCGGCGGTGCGCGCTCCGCCCGGTCAGATCTTCGCGCCGCCTTTCCCGTCGCGCCTGCCCTGGGTGAACGTCGCCTCGCTGCGCATGGATCAGCAGCTGGGCCGCCCGGTGCTGGTCGAGTTCTGGGACTTCTGCCGGCCCAACTCGCTGCGCACGCTGCCCTACGTCAAGGCCTGGCACGAGCGCTACGCCGACGCGGGGCTGCGGGTCGTCAGCGTGCACTGCCCTGGGTTTGCGCCTTCGCGCGACCCCGATGCGGTGCGTGGCGCGGTGGCGCGGCTGGGCATCACCCACCCGGTGCTGATCGACTCCGAGCTTGCGCTGTGGCAGGAGTACGGCAACGAGGGCTGGCCGGCACGCTACCTGTGGGACGCCGAGGGGACGCTGAGCCACTACCACTACGGAGAAGGCGCCTACGCTGACACCGAGCTGGCCGTCGGCGAGTTGCTGGGGATCGAGGTCGCGCCGCTGGCGCCGCTGCGTCCCGAGGACGCGCCGGGAGCCGCGCTGCTGCCCCAAACCGAGGACCAGTCAGGGGCCTACAGCGGGCCCTACGAGGCCGGCGGCGTCTGGGCGGTCCTCGAGGGACGCGGCACGGTGAGGTGCAACGACCGCGTGCTGAGCGTGACCGACTCCGGCGCCCGGTGCCTGATCGAGCATCCGCACCACACCCGCGCCGAGCTGGCGCTGCAGGTGGGCCCCGGCGTCACCTGTCACGCCACCTGCTTCACGCCCGGCGTGGCCCCGGCCGACGACGAGGCGGCCGGGGCGAGGTCGGCGACGGAGTGATCGCTCAGCAGGCGCAGCAGCGTCGGCGCGCCCTGCTCCTCCACCACGACCATCCCGCCGGGCCAGTAGGGGCTGTCCGAGCCCAAGCGCCGCACGAAGTGGGAGTCATAGGTCCAGCAGCCGCTGTTGACCAGGCGCGCACCGGAGGGTGCCCCCCACTCCTGCCACGCCTCACCGGGCAGGGGCCCCGCACGGTGGGTGTGACCGAAGATGACGTGGGCCGCACCGAGGTCCAGGCGCTCGGCGACCTGACCCATGGCCTGCACGCCGGCGCGTCGAAGCGCGGGGGCGGATAGGTCGGCGCGTACAGGCCCCAGACCAGCGCGATTGAGCGCCGCCACCCCGAGCGGGAACCCAGCGGCGAGCAGCCGCGACCGCAGGCGTGGGCGACCGGTCGGGCGCAGGGCCTTCCAGGCGCGCACGGTCACCTGGCCGTTGACGCTGCTGCCGGTCGGAGCCTGCCGGGCCACGGCGTCGATCCAGGCGAACAGGGGCGCGGACACCGCCTCGTAGTCGTTGGGGCCGGTGAAGTCACGCGCCGGGCGCCCCAGGACCCGCGACATCAGCCCCAGCCCCAGCCGCTCGAGAGTGGGCACCGTCAGATGACAGTCCAGGTAATGGCCGTGGGTGGCGTAGACGTCGGGGCGCAGCCACAGTCCGGGATGGGCGACGCTGACCTGAGCGGGCCGGGCCCAATCGGCCAGCTGGGCCAGGGCTGCCGACCCCTGCTCGGGCGCGAAGCGCTGCTCGCTAGCCAGGGAAGCACGCGGTCGCTCATCGGCGCGCCGGGCCAGCCAGGACCCGACCAGCGCCTGGTCGTGGTTGCCGGCCACGACCACGATCTCGCGCCCGGTCATGGCTCGTCCCAGGTCCTGAAAGAGCTCCCGCGCCGCGTGCACCGCCTCCCCGGTAGGACCGTGGCGGAGCTCCAGCACGTCACCCAGCAGAACCAAGCGGTCGGCGTCGGCAAGCTGCTCGAGCAGCACGGCTCGCACATCGGCGCGGCGCAGCAGATCCATCCGGTCGGCCGCACCCAGGTGCAGGTCCGAGACGATCAGCGTGCGCATCGGCGGCCCACGGTCGACGGCCACGTCGCGGCCGCCCACGCCCCCTGGGTCGCCGACCGAGCGCTACTGGAGCGAAGCACCGCCGGCCATGGCCTGGCGGATGGTCTTGGGGAGCATGAAGCGGACGTCCTCCTTGATCACGTCGAACTCGCTGACGTCCTGCACCCCGCGCGCGCGGAAGAAGGCCACCAGTCGCTGCACCAGCTCCTCGGGAGCACTGGCCCCCGAGCTGATGCCCACCACGTGCTTGCCCGTGAGCCACTCGTCGCGCACCTCGTGCTCGTTGTCGATGAGATGCGCCTCGCTGCCGTAGTCGCGCGCGACCTCCACCAGGCGCTGGGAGTTCGACGAGTTGCGCGAGCCGATGACGAGCACCAGATCGCAGCGCCCGGCCATCTGCTTGACCGCCGCCTGACGGTTGGTGGTCGCATAGCAGATGTCATCGGTGCGCGGACCGGTGATGCGCGGGAAGCGCTCGCGCAGCCGCTCGATGATGGTCTGCGTCTCGTTCACCGACAGCGTGGTCTGGGAGATGTAGGCCACCCGCTCGGGGTCGGCCACCTGCAGCTCGTTCACGTCGTGCTCGGTCTCGACCAACACGATGCTGTCCGGCGCCTCCCCCATCGTGCCCTCGACCTCCTCATGGCCGCCGTGGCCGATGAGCACGACGGTGTACCCCTCACCCGCGAACTTGCGGGCCTCCACGTGCACCTTGGTGACCAGCGGACAGGTTGCGTCGATCGTACGCAGACGCCGCTCGGCCGCATTGCGGTGTACCGACGGCGCCACCCCGTGAGCGGAGAAGACGGTCACCGCGCCCTCGGGCACCTCGGTCTCCTCGTCTACGAACACGGCGCCGCGCGCGCGCAGCTGCGCGACCACGTGCTTGTTGTGGACTATCTCCTTGCGTACGTACACGGGCGGGCCGTGCAGCTCAAGCGCCCGCTCGACGGTCTGCACCGCGCGGTCGACTCCGGCGCAATAGCCACGGGGAGCGGCGAGCAGCAGGCTCTGCACGGTGTTGGCGGCGCTGAGGACCTCGGGCACTCCCCGATTGTAGGGGCGAACCTGAGAGCCCCCCCACGTCCGCGAGCTCGCCCGACGCTCCCCGTCTGAGATGGGATCTTCAGTCATTTTCGGTCACCGCCTCGAGCAGATCTGCGAAGCGGCGTCGCGCCGCCGCTTGCCGAGTGGGCACGTGCTCGGTGGGGACGCCTCCCGGAGCGGGCTCATAGCCTCCCAGGATCAGGCGAGCGACGGCGGCACGGTGAACCTCATCGGGACCGTCGTACAGACGCGCGCCGCGGGCGTAGCGGTACATCGCCTCCAGGGGCAGGTCGGTCGAGTAACCGAGCGAGCCGTGCACCTGAAGCGTCCGGTCGACCACGTCGTGCAGGACCTGCGCGCCGAAGAACTCGATCAGGCTGATCTCGCGGCGTGCTGCCCGGGCTCCCGCCGTGTGTCACGCTCACACCCGCCGCAGTACCCTTTTGCCCGAGCGGCTCAGCCGTGTCCAGGAGCCCTGAGCGCAAGCGTCAGGCCGTTGGGCGGGGCGGGCCTTCCCCGGAGGAGAACCTGATGGCCCAACAGCACCTGGACCGGCTCACCCCGATAGACGCCTCGTTCCTCCACCAGGAGGGGCCGGAGTCACACATGCACGTCGGCGGGCTGACGGTGTTCGAGGGTCCGCCCCCATCGCTGGAGGTGCTCCTCGAGCAGATCCGTCAGCGACTGCACCTGGTCCCCCGCTACCGCCACAAGCTCGCCCATACCGCGCTGGACAGCGGTCGCCCGGTGTGGGTCGACGATCCGGACTTCAACCTGGAGTTCCACGTCCGCCACACGGCCCTGCCCGCCCCAGGCGACTGGGACCAGCTCCAGCGCCAAGCCGCCCGCATCTTCTCTCAGCAGCTGGACCGGTCCAAGCCGCTGTGGGAGACCTGGCTCATCGAGGGCTTGGAGCCCAACCGCTTCGCCCTCATCTCCAAGACTCATCACGCCCTCATCGACGGGATCGCCGGCGTGGACCTGGCGACCGTGCTGTTCGACCTCACGCCGGTACCGCGGCGGGTCGAGCACTCCGGACGTCCGTGGCAACCCCGCCCGGAGCCGGGCACCGTCTCACTCGTGACCACCGGCCTGCGCGGCGTGATGCGAGCGGGCATGGTCGCCGCCACCGGTGCGTTGAACGCCGCCACCCATCCCGAGCGCGCGCTGTCCGACGTGCGCGCGGCCGCCGAGGGCATTGGAGAGCTGGTGTGGGCCGGCCTGAACCCGGCCCCCTCCACGCCGCTCAACGTGGAGATCGGCCCACACCGACGCTTCGTCGGAGTGCCCAACCGCCTCGATGACCTCAAGGTGGTCAAGAACGCATTCGGGGGCACGGTCAACGACGTGGTGCTGTCCGTGGTCACCGGCGCGCTACGCACGTTGCTGATCTCGCGCGGTGTGCGCACGGAGGGACTGGAGCTGCGCGCACTGGTGCCCGTATCCATCCGCACCGAGCGTGACCACGATCAGCTGGGCAATCGCATCGCCGCCATGCGCGGCCCCCTCCCCGTCTACATCGCCGACCCGGTGGCGCGGCTGGAGTTCGTCAGTCACGCGATGCGTGGGCTGAAGGAGTCAAAGCAGGCCCTGGGAGCCGAGGTCATCGCGGGGGTACAGAACTTCGCTCCTCCCACCCTGCTGGCCCAGGCATCCAGGCTCAACTTCTCCACCCGCCTGTTCAACCTGCTCGTGACCAACGTGCCGGGTCCGCAGTTTCCCCTCTACGTACTCGGGCGCGAGATGCAACAGGCCTTCCCCGTGGCCTTCCTTCCCCGCGACCATGCCCTGGCCATCGCGATCATGTCCTACAACGGCCAGATGAACTTCGGGCTGCTCGGCGACTACGACGCCCTGCCCGACATCGACGTCATCGCCGAGGGCATCGTGCAGGAGCTCGCCCGCCTGCTGGCCCTTGCCGGTGAGCAGCGCGCCCAGACGTCCGCGCCGACCAACGGCGGTACGTCGCCCTCGCGGCGCGAAGGCGCCGTCAACCCCTCCTAGCTACGCCCAGCCTGGGGGGAGGGCCTCAGGCGGACGCCGACTTCGCCCGCGCAGCCCGGTGGGACCGACGGCTCCGGTGGGCGGCGCGTCGGACCACTCGGCGGTGCGCACGACGCGCGATGCGCGTAAGTGCCTGGGGCGCTGACCTGGCCTCGCGGTTGCCGGCGCGATCGACCGCCACCGACCACCAGCCGTACCGGCGTCCGGGCGCCACGCGAACGGCCAGGGTGCTGCGAGCAGCGGCCACTACGGCGATGCGCAAGGGGTGGCCTCCGTTGACCGTGCGGTAGATCTCGAGGTGGTCGACCCCTGAGGGGATGAGGCCAACGGGCGCGGGGTCTGCTGCCCTGAAGTGCAGCGTCACCGTCGAGCGGCGCGTGCTACGCACGGCGCTCAGGCGCGATACGGGGGCACGCCTGTCGACCACCCGGGCACGGTCCACCGCGGCCCCGGTATTGACAATCCCCCATCCCAGGTCGGCGCTCCAGCCCGTGCCGGGGGGCCGCGAGGCGGTCTCCTTGAGCATGCGGATGACCTCCGAGGAGCTGAGATCGGGGTTCAGGTGGCGCACCAGCGCAGCGGCCGCGGCCACCTGCGGAGCCGCCATCGAGGTGCCGCTCAGGTAGGCGTAGCGGTTGTCACCGGCGAAGCTCGTACGGCAGTTCATGCACGGCGCGACCAGCGCGCTCAGCGAGCCGTGCTCGATGCTGGTCGGCCCCGACGGGAAGGTGCTGAATATGCCTGGGGGGCCCCCGTGGCCGGGGCCGTCGGAGAAGGAGCCGTAGGCGGCCATGGAGATCTCCGTGCCCGAGCCGGCGAAGGAGGAGCGCTGCCCGGCGAAGTTGGCCGAGGTGACGCTGAGCCCGCGTCCCTGGGTGATGTCGGGAGCACTGCCGGGCGGCTGCAGGACGTTGGCCGGGTCGCCCTGCTCCTGAACCGGGGAGTCGGCGGCCGCCGCGACCAGCACGACGTTGTGTCGGTCGGCGTAGGAGACGGCGTCGATGAGCGCCTGTGGAGGCGGGCTGGAGCCGTCGGTGCCGAAGCTCATGTTGATCGCCTCGGCGCCGTGATCGGTGGCATCGACGATGGCCTGGACCACGCTGGCCTCGGTCAGGTCGCTCTTCTCGACGAGCAGGTGGCAGCCGTACCCGGCTCCGGCCAGCCCGACGGCGTTACCGCCGGCAGCGCACGCGAGCCCGGCCACATGCGTCCCGTGTCCGACCTGGTCGGTGCCGGCCGGGCCGTCGCCGGCAGCGGAGTCGTAGTCGGCCAGCTCGTCGATGCGGCCAGCGAACTCGGGGTGGGCGGCGTCGACCCCCGAGTCGATGACGGCCACGCGGGCGTCCGTTCCGTGGGTGACGTCCCAGGCGTGGGGCAGGCCCTCGCGGGCGACCCACCACTGCACGGGCGTGCCGGTCGGCGTCCCGGCGGCCGTCTCGGGCGAGCTGAGGGCCGGGTCATCGGGAGTGTCGCGAAAGCTGAAGCGGCGCTCGAGCGTCGCAGCGCGCACGCCGGGGTCAGCGCGGAGCTTTCGCAGCAGGCGCCCGGTGGAGACGCCGGGGTCGGGCGCGAGGGTGAGCAGGCCGATCTGCGCCACGTCGGGACCGTGCGGACGGGCACCGGAACGGGCGATCACGGCATCGACGGCGGCCACGTGCGCGCGCCCGCGCGTCGGCGCACGCAGCGATACGAGCACCCTTCCCGTCAGGGACCCGCCGCGGGACCAAGCGTCCGTCCACGGGACGGAGGCCGACCTGCCACTCGCGGGCTTCGCCGCGGCCGAGCCGGCGCCGAGGCGCGGGGCGGCCGATGACTCGCCGGCCGACGTCGCAGATGCGGACCCGAGGATCAGGAAAGCCACTGACGCCGCCGCCGCGCGACCTGTGCCGGCTCTCAGAAGCCCAGTGCGAACCTGGCGTCCTCGCTCATCTTCTCGGGCGACCACGGCGGGGTGAAGACCATCTCGGACTCGATCGACCGGACACCATCGAGCTCGTTCACGAACTCGTCGATCTGCTCGGTGACCTGCGGCCCGATGGGGCAGCCGGGGCTGGTCAGCGTAAAGGTCACGTGCACGTCGCCCTCGTTTACCTCGACCGCGTAGATGAGCCCGAGCTCCACGAAATCCAGACCCAGCTCAGGGTCGATCACGTTGCTCAGGGCGTTCATGACCTCGTCCACGGTCGGCATCCTTGCCTGCGAGTCTAGCGGCGGGAGGGACGGTCTCCAGGAAGGCCAGCGCGGCGGGGAGCACGGTACCGGCGTAGGCTTGCCTGACATGCTCCTGCTGGCCATCTTCACCGCCCTGATCGGCACCACTCTGCTCGAGGTCTACGTGGTCGTACAGGTTGGCCAGGCGATCGGCGTGCTGCCCATGCTCGGCCTGATGGTGGTGGACGCCGTGGTGGGCAGCGTGCTCATGCGCAGGGAGGGCCGGGCGAGCTGGCGGCGGCTGACGGCGACCCTGGGCGACCGGCGCCTGCCCGCGGGCGAGGTTCTCGACGGCGCGCTCATTCTCGTGGGGGGCGCCTTTCTCATCACTCCGGGCTTTGTCACCGATCTCTTCGGCGCTCTGCTGTTGGCCCCACCCACGCGAGCCATCGTGCGACGGCGCGTCGCGGCCCACCTGCGCCGCCGTCTGATCGCGGGCGTCACATCGGCCTGGTTGGGCGACGGCGGCCGGGCGGGGTCTGATCGGAGCGGGGACCCGTACGAAGGGCAGCGGCAGAACCCGGACCCACCGGGCCCGCGTCACCGCGCCAGAGCCCGCCGAACCCCACCGTGGCAGGGCGAGGATCGGGCGAGCGGCGCGCGGACGGGTGACGGGGGCGGACGTCCCTACGACATCGAGGGAACCGCTATCGAGGTCGACCCCGGTGAGCCTGGACGGTGACGAGCCAGCCCTCGACGCCCACGGTCTCGCCGGCCCGGTCCGATGGTCTGGTCTGCCTGTCCTTCGCCGACATGCAAGCCGGCCTATGCGGGCAGGCGCGACTGAGACGCGAGCCGCAGCGCGGGCGCGTCCAGACGATGGTGGCGGTCTTCGCCCACACGCGCACGCTGGCGGTGGTCCAGTCCGACATCCTCCCCCCGAGCGGCGACCAACTGCCAGACCGCCCCCTGCGCCTGGGTGAGCTGCCCGACGGCTCGTGGTCGGCCGACTTCGAAGGCGGCGACGACGGCGAGGGCGCCTTCGCCCTGCGGGTCTGGCCCGTGGGCTTGACCTTCGACGTGCCCGCGGTCGACGCGGTCAGCGCCGGCCCCCAGACCGGTGAGCAGCAACTGGCTCGCGTGCGCGGGCAGCTCACCGTGTCCGGGCACGCCGAGGCCATCGAGGGGATTGGGCAGGTCGGCCGCGCGCGTGGCGGGAGCGCCCCCACCGCGGCGACCGTGACGCGCGAGCTCGACGCCTGGCTGGCGGACGACCTGGCGATCTGCCTGCGCGCCGCGCGGCCTCGCGGGGCGCGCGAGCATGCCGCCGAGACGGTCTCGGCCCTCGTGCAGGAGGGGTCTCCCGCCCATCTGCTCCCGGTTGACGAGACCAGGCTCTCCACGACCTACGACGCCCAGGGACGACAGCGCCGCGCGAGCCTGGAGATCTGGCCGCAGGCGGACTCCGACTATCCGCGCCGCGCCGCGGCACAGACCATCTGTGGCACGAGCGTCCTGCTCGACGGTGGCCCTCCAGGAGCCACGCGCTGGGACTGCGCCTTCATGGCCTGGCAGATGGAGGGTCGAATGGGGGTCGGCCCCTACAGCATCATGCGCCAGGTCTCCGCGGTCACGGCCTAGGAGACCGGGCCGGGCGTGGACTCGGCCACCGCCTAGTTATCGCAGCCCAGTCGGTCCCACAGGTAGAGCTCCATGCACTGCGATGCGAGCTCCAGCGCACGCTCGCGCGAGAGCCGGGGCAGGACCGTCTTGAGCGCCTGCTCCTCGGCGACCCCGGCGTCGAAGGCCTCCTCGCCGCGGAAGCCGGCGGCGATCTTGAGCGCCTCTCGGCGATGATCGCCCAGCCTTGGGAAGACCCCGACCAGAAAGGCGGTGTTGGGCACCGGCTGACCCACCTCCATGGAGGCATGCCAGGCGGCGAGCATGTGCAGGTCGTCGTCGTCGAGATCCGCGACGGCCTTGGCGTAGTGCAGCGAGAGCTCCTGCTCGGGCAGATCGTCAACCCAGGCACGGACGACCTCGCCCACCAACTGGCGGCGCGCCTCGCGCCCCACCGACTCGGCGATCACCCGGATGGCGTCCTGAGGTTCGATGAAGCAGAGCGGCATCGTGGCTCCCTGACACTCGACGGCGAACGTACTGTGCGCGGACTGTAGGTGGCGCAGTGGACGGCAAGCGGGGCGCGGCCACCGCTGGGCCGCTCAGGGTCCCGTTCGCTTCGAGCGGGCGATCGAGGCGCTTGCTGCCGGGCCCTACAGCCCCAGCGCCCTGGCAGCGCGCTCGCTCGCCGCGACGCCGGCGCGGTGCGCGTCCACCCCGAGCGTCGCGCGTTGCGGCGACACCCAGTTGGCCAGGGCGAGGTCGAGCGTCTCGATGGGGACCTCGGCCGCGTCGCTGAGGGCGCGGGCACGCCGCTCCAGATTGAGCGAGTCGCCGATGGCGAACACCCGCTTGGCCGCCCCCACCGCGTCGTCGCCGCCGCGGGCGTGCAGCGCGTCGGCGCGCAGCCCGTAGAGCCCCAGGTGCCCGAGCGTGACCAGCAGGTCATAGCGCCCGGGACGTTCGAGACCGGGCAGGGCCAGGCGCTCATAGACACGCTCGAAGCGGCGCTCGTCACTCCAGTTGCGATCGCCTCCCAGGGCGCCGGCCTGCGATCCGGCTCTCTGGGCCCACTGGCGATAGGCCTCCAGGGTGCGCAGTCCCCGGCTGGGGTCGTGGGAGGTGCGTGGCCCCAGGGGCACTCCCTCCAGGTCGGGCAGCTCGCCGCTGTGCCAATCGGTGGCCGCGCGGCGCACGCCCGCGAACGGGTCTGAGTCCTCGAGCGGCGAGAGGTAGACGGTGAGCAGGCATAACCAGGTGGCCTGCTCGAGATCGTCGCCCTGAGCGATCTCGGCGAGCAGGTCGGGCGGGTCCTGGGCCAGGGTGCGCAGGCGTCCGGCGGAGAAGCCGATCTCTGCCGCCAGGCGCTCGGCGTCCTGCGAGGAGCGCAGGCCGGGCACCAGGGCCGAGCGGTAGCCGTCGTCCAGCGCCCGGCTCTCGCGCCGCACCCGCAGGCCACTGCGCCCGGCAGCCGATCGGCGGGGCGTTGGCGCCGTGGGGCTCGACTTCGCAGCGGTGGCGCGCCCTGGCGCGCTACGGGGACTCCCACCGGACGGCGCGGGCCGGGCCTGTGGCCCGCAGATCGGGCAGCGTTCGATGAAGCGGCTGTGACGGCAGAACGTGGGCACCCTGAGGAAGCCTTTCAGTCTAGGCGCTCAGCGCGCCCTTCCCTACCGCGTAGGAGGGCCGCGGTGTCCCGCGGCCCTCCTGGGCGACGTGCTGCTAGTTGCGCTGGTCGATGCGAAAGCCCTTGCAGCGCGTGCCGTGCAGCTTCTTGCACACCACCACGTAGCCCGGGCGGGGCACGTAGCGGCGGTCGGTCAGACCCGCGTCGAAGCGTGCACGCGGGCTCGAGCCGGTCCACTGGTAGATGTACAGGCGGGAGATGCGCCGGTTCGACGCAGCCAGCCTGAACATGTAGGACAGAGCCTTGGCCGCACGCCGGTCGCCCGACCCCTTTCGGTTGGGGAAGGCGCCACCGAACTTGACGATCCCCCCCGTCTCGGTCAGCCACACCTGGCCGGGCACGGCCCGCAGGACGGCCCGGGTGCGGCTGCTTCCGAACCGGTTGGTGTCCGAGTAGTTGTGCAGGCCCCACAGGTGAGGGCTGGGCACGTGCAGGCGTCGTAGCGCCGAGCGGAACTGGGATATGTAGCGCAGCGACGGGCCCACCTTGGCCTGGTCGAGGATGTCTAGTCCGGTGATCGCGCAGTGCGGGCACAGCGAGCGGATGATCTTGTAGTAGCCGGCCGCCTGTGACGGCGACGGGCTGGCAAACGCCCTGGTGTTCCCGCGGTTGACCTCGTTCCAGGCCTGATACTCGGTTACCTGGGGGAACAGGCGCATGAAGCGCTGCACGTCGGTCTTGTAGACCTTCCCGCTGGGGTTGTGGTGAGCGCTGCGTCCGCCGGAGTGGTAGAAGGCCACCAGCACTCGCTGGTGGTCCTTGGTGGCCGCGGTGATGAAGGCCCGCGCACGCAGCAGGTCGACGCGGTTGGCGACGGTGTCATAGGACGTGATGTAGCGCGTGATGCGCGTATGCAGCTGCTTCCAGTGCGCGTCGGTGAACATCTCGGTCTGCTGGTCGCCGATGCCGGTGGTGTATGCCGAGGCTCCGGCGGCCAAAGGCGCGGCCAGGGCGAGCACCGTGAGCAGCAGCAGGGCTAGTGAGCGGCGCTTGAGCACGTTTTGTCTACCTCTCGTCGTGTTTGCGGGTAGGGCGAATGGAGACGGCCGCGGGTCTCGGCCGGGGGACGCCAGCGGCGCCGGCCGTGGGGCCCCGCCGGCGCTTCGCCCTCTGCGTGCGTCAGTGCACGCGGGTCAGAACAGACTAGAGGCCCCAAGGTTGCGCGACCGACGCGGGGTAAAGCTTGCGCGACCCTCGGGGAGCCTTCTCAGGCAGCGGTCAGCGGCCCCTCTTGGCGTGCCCGGGCCGCTACCGGCAGCCCGTGGGCGGAGCGCGCGCGCTGCGCCCCAGCGCGACGCTCCTTGGCGAGGGCATGGAGGTAGTCGTCGAAGTCGACCTGGATGGTGTGGCGCTTTGACGCCACGTAGCGTTTACGCATGCCCGCCTGGTCGGCTTCGATGTCCCGGCGCATCTCTGCGGGCGCCGGCAGCCGATAGGCCCCCGTCAGGTAGTCGCTCACCCACTCCCCCTGGGCCTCGGCCAGAGGCATGATCGCGCCCAGGGGCTGAAGCAGGCCGATGAAGAAGAGGTTGTCGATGTGGGGCAAGAAGACGCGACGGAACAGCGCTATGTGGTTGTCCGGGGCGCTGATGAGGTCCTCGTCAAAGAACGGGAAGCTGATCTTGTAGCCGGTGCAGTACACGACGACGTCCGCGTGCACCTCGCTGCCGTCGGCGAAGCGCACCCGGTCTGCCGCGAGGCGCTCGATGTTGGGTTTGGGGATGATCGTGCCGTGGGTGATGCGGTCCAGGATGCGTCCCGAGACGGTCGGGTGCGCTTCGCCGAAGCGGTGATCGGGCCGAGGCAGCCCGGAGCGCTCCGGGCTGCCCGAGTAGGCCCGGATGAGGTTGTGCAGGATGCGTTGGCGAATGGCGACGGGG
>JAABUQ010000358.1_pt1 | contig 106164 bp, 83 predicted proteins | sample 5560001 | NCBI WGS metagenome assembly JAABUQ01 (sample SAMN10711888, study PRJNA513371) | rock metagenome | isolation source: Antarctica rocks | place: Antarctica: Victoria Land, Finger Mt nord | collected 2015-12-18
CGATGTTCTCGACCTCGATCGAGCTGATCCACTCCCCGCCCGACTTGATCACATCCTTCGAGCGATCGACGATGTTCATATAGCCCATCGCGTCGATCGTCGCGACATCGCCGGTGTCGAACCAGCCGTCTGAATCCACGGCGGACTCGTCGTGGCCGAAGTAGCGTTGCACGATCCAGGGTCCGCGCACCATCAGACGACCGAAGGCGCGACCGTCGCGCGGCAGTTCGTGGCCGTCCGGGCCGATAATCTTCATCTCCACCCCGAAGGGCGCACGGCCCTGCTTGGCCTGCACGACCCGACGCTCCTCGACCGGTAGCGCCACCGTTTCCGCGGTCATCGCGCCCATGGTTCCCATCGGCGACATCTCGGTCATGCCCCAGCTATGCATCACCTCGATCCCATAACGATCCTCGAACGCCGCGATCATCGAGGGTGGGGCGGCGGCCCCTCCGATCAGCAGCTTCCTGAGCGGCCCCAGCGTTTGCCCCGTCGCGTCCAGATAGTGAAGCAGGCCGAGCCAAACCGTCGGCACGCCCGCAGTCGAGGTGACACCGTAATCGAGGATCAGCCGGTGCAGCGTCGCGGGATCGAACGCCGGGCCGTTCAGCACGAGTGACTGGCCAAGAGCGGCGGCGACATAGGGGACGCCCCAACCGTTGGCGTGGAACATCGGCACGATCGGCATGGTGACGCCGCGCTGCCCGGCATCGGCGCGATCTGCGGACATGCCGACGAGCGTGTGCAGCATGTTCGACCGGTGCGTGTATTCCACCCCTTTGGGATCGCCCGTGGTGCCGCTCGTATAACACAGCCCAGCCGGAGCGCGCTCGTCGACATGGACCCAATCGAAGCGACCATCCTGCGCGCCGATCCAGTCCTCGTAGGCAATCAATGGCAAGCTGCTCTGGGGCAGATGCGCGGCGTCGGTCATGCACACATAGGTCTCGACCGTCGTCAGATGCGGCGCGAGCCCCTCGACCAGCTTGATGAAGGATAGATCGAAGCACAGCACGCGGTCGCCCGCGTGATTGGCGATATAGACCAACTGCTCGGGAAACAGGCGCGGGTTCAACGTATGCGCCACCGCGCCCATGCCGCAGATGCCGTACCACAGCTCGACGTGCCGATGCGTATTCCACGCGAGCGTGCCGACCCGTTCGCCAAGCTGAATGCCCATCGCGCTCAGCGCCTGCGCGACCTGCTTGGAGCGGCGATGCACCTGCGCCCAGTTGGTCTCGATCACACCGCTCTCGACGGTGTTCGAGATGACTGCTCGGCGCGGATGGTTGAGCGCGGCGTGGTCGATCACCCTCCACAGCAGCATCGGCCAGTCCTGCATCGTGCCAATCATCGCCGTCTCCCACGCAGGTTTGCACGATGGGTAGCCGAGCGTCACGCGAGGCGAAAGCCATGCGCGCGACATTGGGCGCACGCAGCGGAATGACCGCAGGCCCGGAGCGGCCTATATCGGAGCAATGCTGGATCAGGACGAATGCTGGGTACGGTTCGCCGCACGGGACCGCTCCGCCGAAGGAGCGTTCGTCGCGGGCGTGCTGACCACGGGCATCTTCTGCCGCCCCGCCTGCCCCGCGCGCGCGCCGCTGCGACGCAACGTGCGCTTTCTTGCGAACGCGGCGGACGCGATGGCGGCGGGTTTCCGGCCGTGCCGTCGCTGCCAGCCATTGCAGGCGGTCGCCGACGTCGGACTGGCGACCGTGACCGCGCTCGTGCGCGTAATCGAGGATGGCGTGGCCGATGCGCTCGATCTGAAAACGCTGGCGTCGAAGGCGGGCTATTCGCCGGCGCACTTCCAGCGCCGGTTCACCGCCATCGTCGGCCTCTCACCACGCGACTACCACGCGGCGGTCCGCGCGCGCGCCTATCGTCACGCGCTGCGCGAGGAGCCGACCACGACCGCCGCGCTGATGCGTGCTGGCTACGGCTCGACCAGCCGGGTGGCGGGAGTGTCCGGGCCGCTCGGCGGTCTTACACCAACGCAATATCGACACGGAGGCAAGGCGATGCGGCTCGATTGGACGACAATGGACACGGTCCACGGCCCGCTCACGATCGCTGCCAGCGAACGGGGCGTGGCATTCGTATGCTTCGGCACGCACGCCGAGGGCGAGATGCGCGCCGAGTTCCCCCATGCCGAGTTAATCGCGGCCACCCCCGAGGCGGGCGCGCTCGCCGCCTGGAGCGAGGCGCTGGCCGCGCATCTCGCGGGTCACCGCCCCGATCCACGTCTGCCCTTGGACATTCAGGGCACGGCATTTCAACGACTGGTGTGGGATTATCTGACCACGATCCCGCGCGGCCAAACCCGTACCTACACCGAGGTCGCCGCCGCCGTGGGCCACCCAGCCGCGGTTCGCGCAGCGGCAAGCGCGTGCGGCGCGAATAACGTGAGCGTGCTTATTCCGTGCCACCGCGTGATCCGGGGCGACGGAGGCCTGGGTGGGTACCGTGGTGGGATCGATATCAAGCGACGATTGCTAGCGGACGAAGCTGGTGCGCCGTTCCAGCTATGACGTTTTCACTTGACGCCATAGAACATATAAGGAACAATAACCTTCAGTCCGAATCGGAGCAGATGGCCATGTTCGCGTTCACCACCCTTTTCAGCCTCGCGCTCGCAGGCTTTGCCACGACGATCATTGCACGCGGCTTGGCAAGGGCCGAACACGTCGGTGTAACATCCCGGACCTCTGGCGAGATCATGTTCCGAATCTAACTTCGCTCCATGCCGATCGCGTCACTGTGGCTATTCTGCCGATCGCGCCGTACAAAACGATCTCACGCACGGCGAGATAGCCGAGTGACTTGGGCGGTGTTTCCAAACGCATGGTCGCGCCAGTCTATCTACTTATTGAGCGGGAACAATCATTAGCGTTGGCTGACGGGAAATTTCGAGGCATTGCCGGCGAGGAGTTCGCGACGCCCAACCTATTCGAGCTTCTCAAACTCCTCGAATTCGCACCCGTTCGCAGCGTAGCCTAGCTCACAACCGACTTCAGACCCGCGCCCATTTTGGTGTGCGCCGCGTCCATTTTGGTCATCTGCGCAACATAGCCCTTGATTTGCGCGTCCTTGGTGGAGGCAGTCTCGCGCTTGGAACTCTCGGTGTCCTCGGAATTGATTCGCGTGATCTCGTCCACGTACGCCTTGTCGAACGCCGGGCCGCTCGCTGCCTGCAGCTTGGCCAAACGGCCCTGATCGTCGCTGCTCATGTCCGTCGGCGCGGTCATTCCCTTGGACTTGACCAGTCGCATCAGCGACCCGTTGGCACTCGTATGATCAGCGACGATTTTACGTGAATAGGCCTTGATCGGTGCCTTGGTTGCCTTTTGCGTGGCGAGTTTGGCAATCGCCATTTCGTAGGAAGAGCCTTGCACTTCCTTCGTCAGGAACATCTTGTCGCTTTCCGAAACCGGCGCGGCGGACACGGCCGACGTACCCATGGCAAGCGCGGCAGCGGCGATGAGAAGCATATTACGCATGGTACAATCTCCAAATTGACGAGGGTCGAACGCCCACGTCATCCAAAGGTTCAACCGAGCCTGCGACACATTTGCCGAATGCCGGCGAATTAGTGATTCATCGAATCGAAGAAGCTCTCGTTCGATTTGCTCTCTTTCATCTTATCGAGCAGGAACTCCATCGCGTCGATCGTCCCCATCTGCATCAGGATACGCCGCAGCACCCACATCTTCGCGAGCACGGTCTTGTCAACCAGCAACTCCTCCTTGCGCGTGCCGGACTTGCCTACGTCAATCGCGGGGAAGACTCGCTTATCGGCAATCTTGCGGTCGAGAATGATTTCGGAGTTGCCCGTGCCCTTGAACTCCTCGAAGATCACTTCGTCCATGCGGCTGCCCGTATCGATCAGCGCAGTTGCGATGATGGTCAGCGATCCGCCCTCCTCGATGTTGCGCGCCGCGCCGAAGAAACGCTTGGGCCGTTGCAAGGCATTCGCGTCCACACCGCCGGTCAACACCTTGCCGCTCGAAGGCACCACCGTGTTGTAGGCGCGCCCAAGCCGCGTGATCGAATCGAGCAATATCACCACGTCGCGCTTGTGCTCGACCAGCCGCTTGGCTTTCTCGATCACCATCTCCGCCACTTGCACGTGGCGCGTCGCGGCCTCGTCGAAGGTAGACGATACCACTTCCCCCTTTACCGATCGCTGCATATCGGTAACTTCCTCGGGCCGCTCGTCGATCAGCAACACGATCAGGAAGACTTCGGGATTGTTGTCGGTGATCGACTTTGCAAGATTTTGCAGCATCACCGTCTTACCCACGCGTGGCGGTGCCACGATCAGCGCACGCTGGCCTTTGCCTTGGGGGCTGATCACATCGATCACGCGCGCGGACTTGTCCTTGACCGTCGGATCGTCGGAATCGAGGATCAGCTTGTCGGTCGGATACAGGGGCGTGAGATTATCGAAGTTGACCCGGTGACGCACCGTCTCGGGATCGTCGAAGTTGATCGTGATCAGCTTTATGAGCGCGAAATACCGCTCACCATCCTTTGGCGCACGAATCTCGCCGTCAATCGTGTCGCCGGTGCGCAGCGAATAGCGACGCAGCAGCGCGGGAGAAATATAGATGTCGTCCGGCCCCGCCAGATAACTTGCCTCCGGCGATCGCAGGAAGCCGAAGCCGTCTTGCATCACCTCGATCACGCCCGACCCCATGATCTGAGTGCCGTTGTCCGCCATCGACTTCAATATCGAGAAAAGAAGGTCCTGCTTGCGCAAGGTAGAGGCGGCTTCGATGCCATGCTCTTCGGCCATACCCACCAGTTCGGCGGGGGTCTTGCGCTTTAGTTCTGCTAAATGCATTCGGGTGTCCTGAGGGAGGCCCCGCGCGCTAGTTGCTATTTTGGGCGAGGCAGGTGGCCCCGCGAATGGAGGCACTGTTGCACGTATGGAGCCCTCTCCCCGACGTCAAGCGGCTTCGCGTCGGCGGCACTCAAGTTTCACGCGTTGAACTTCGCCTCGCGCTTCTCAACAAATGCCGCCATGCCCTCGCGCTGGTCCGCCGTCCCGTACAGTGCATGGAACAGCCGTCGCTCGAAGCGCACGCCTTCAGCGAGGCCAATCTCCTCGGCGCGATTGACCGCCTCCTTCGCGGCCATTGTCGCCAACAGGCCATAGCCGGCGATCTGCTCGGCCGCTTTCAGCGTCTCCGCCATCAGCTGGTCGGCTGGATACACCCGCGCCACCAGCCCGATCCGCAGCGCCTCCGCCGCGTCGATCATGCGGCCGGTCAGGATCATGTCCATCGCGACCGTCCGCCCCACCAGCCGCGTCAGCCGCTGCGTGCCGCCGCTGCCCGGGATCACGCCGAGCCGAATCTCGGGCTGGCCGAACTTGGCGGTATCCGCCGCGTAGATCGTGTCGCACATCATCGCCCACTCGCAGCCACCGCCGAGCGCGAAGCCGTTCACCGCGGCGATCACGGGCTTGCGCGTGCGGGTGAGTTCTTCCCAGGTGGCGGTGATGAACTCGGTGCGGTAGGCTTGGGCGAAATCGAGGTCGGCCATCTCCTTGATGTCCGCCCCCGCCGCGAACGCCTTGCCCGCGCCGGTGAAGACGATGCAGCCCGTGCCCGCGTCATCGTCCGCCGCGCGGATCGCGTGCTGGAGTTCGGCCGAATAGGCGCGGTTGTAGGCGTTCAGCGCATCGGTTCGGTTCATCGTGATGATGGCCACGCGGCCGCGCTGCTCGACAAGGACGTTCTGATATGGGGGCACGGGCAACCTCGCGCGGGTCTGGGGGTTCGCCCTAACAATACCCTCAACCGAAAGCCCGCGCCATGCCCGAGCGCTCAAGTCCGAGAACATCATCGTCCTTTTTGCCGATTTACAGAAGGGCATCGTCGAGAACAGCCAAACCAATCCCGAACGCCACATCGCGCACGCCGCCAAGGCGCTCGCCACGATCGCCAAGGTGCTCGACATACCCGTGCTCGTGCTCGGCGTGGATACGGGCCACGGCCAGCCCAAGATGCTGTCCGAAATCACCGACACGCTTCCCCACGCGCCCGTCCACGTTCGCCGGACCGCGCGCGCGATGCACGAGGAGGCCACCCGCGCCGCGATCGCGGCGTCGGGCCGCAACATCCTGTGGCTGGTCGGCGTGGCGAGCGAGATCGTGGTGCACCACGCCGCGCTGGATGCGTTGGCCGATGGCTACCGCGTGCAGGTCCTCACCGACGCCACCGGCGGCATGAGCGAGCGCGGCGAGGACGCCAGCTTCCGCACAATCGAGCGTGCGGGTGGCGAGATCGTCAGCTTGGCCAGCGTGGCGACGGCGGTGGCAGGCGATTTCACCACCGATCGGGGCAAGGCAGTGCTCGCCGCGATCATAGGTATGCGCTGAAGAACACAGGTCAATCCACTCACCCATGCCGCTCATGCTGAGCTTGTCGAAGCACCGAGCCGCGCTGAGACTTGGTCTTTGTTCGGCTGAGCCTTCGCGGACTTGGATGTGACGCAGAAACTAATGCCGTGCCCCCAACGGCTCGCCCTGCCGGTCGCCCCGGATCCAGCGCACCGTTCCGGTACTCGCGCGCATGACGACCGATTCGGTTAATATACGCCCACCCGGACGCCGTTTGACCCCGCCCAGCACCGCGCCGTCAGTCACGCCCGTCGCAGCGAAGATCACGTCGCCCTTGGCCAAATCGTGCAAGCCATAAACCCGGTCCAGATCGGTGATCCCCACCCGGGCCGCGCGCGCGCGCTCGTCGTCGTTGCGGAACACCAGCCGCCCCTGGAACTGACCGCCGGTGCAACGTAGAGCAGCGGCCGCGAGCACCCCCTCGGGCGCGCCGCCCTGACCGATGTAGAGGTCGATCCCCGTGTCCGGATCGGTCGTCGCGATCGCGCCCGCCACGTCGCCATCGGGGATCAGGTGCACGCCGCAGCCGAGCGCGCGCAGTTCGGCGATGATCGACGCGTGGCGTTCGCGGTCGAGCACCAGCGCGGTGATGTCCTCGGGCCGAACGCGCTTGGCATCGGCGAGCGAGCGCACATTCTGGGTGACCGAGCGCCGCAGATCGACCACGCCCTCGGGCAGCCCCGGCCCCACCGCGATCTTGTCCATGTAGGTGTCGGGCGCGTTCAACAACCCGCCCTCCTCCGCGATCGCCAGCACCGCGAGCGCGTTGGGCAGCGCCTTGGCCGTCAGCGTCGTCCCCTCCAGCGGATCGAGCGCGATATCGATCCTGGGCGCCCCCGGCGACCGCTTGCCCACCCGCTCGCCGATGTACAGCATCGGCGCCTCGTCGCGCTCGCCTTCGCCGATCACCACCGTGCCGTCGAAATCGAGCGCGTTCAGCGCGTCGCGCATCGCTTCCACCGCGGCCGCGTCCGCCGCCTTCTCGTCGCCCCGCCCGATCAGCCGCGAAGCCGCGATCGCCGCATATTCGGTAACGCGCACCATTTCGAGCACGAGGACGCGGTCGAGAACTTGGCTCATCGTGGGGTGCTCCGGCGCGGTTGTTGCGCTGCGGCGTAGCGGCGGGCGCGGTTGGTGTCGAGCCGGGATGAAGGTATACGCAAGCCATGGCCAGCTTCGCGCACACCCCTTCGATCGAATCGATCGACCGCCGCGCCAAGGTGCCCGAGTATCAGGCGATCGCCTCGGTTGAGGTGATCGTACTCGTCGATGCGCGCGTCCGCACGTTTGAAACGTTCGAGCGCGTGAGCGCGGACGAGTGGCGCAACATCAAACATCATCGCGGCGAACCCCTCATCCTCGCCGACCCGGCGATAACGCTCACCGCCGACGAGATTTTCGCCATCTAGGCGATCAGCGCCCGCTCCATCGCCGTCCCATAAACCTGTGCATAGCGCGCCACCATCGCCGCGCGCGTATACTGGGCCGCCACCTTCGCGCGGTTGTCCGCCCCCACTCGCACGCGCAGCGCGCCGTCACCGATCAGCCGCGCCAGCGCCGCGCCCAGCGCGCCCTCGTCCGCCACGTCGGCCAGGAACGGCAGGTTTGCTCCCGCCACGATCTCGGCGACATCCCCCACCCGCGTCGACACCGCAGGCAGCCCCGCCGCCATCGCCTCGACCAGACTAATCGGAAACTGCTCGCTGTCGGACGAGAGCGCGAAGACGTCGAACAACCCCACATAGCGGTGCGGGTGCGCGAGGAACCCCGGCATCACCAGCCGGTCCGCAACCCCCAGCACGTCCGCCTCCGCCCGGATGCGCGCCGCGTCCGGCCCCCGCCCCACGATCACCAGCCGCGCGCGCACGCCCGGCACCCGGCGCACCGCATCGGCAAAGGCGCGAACCAGCCGGGGCAGGTTCTTAACCGGTCGCAGCCCCGCCAGCGTTCCCACGATCACCTCGCCCTCCTCGCGAGCCAACCCCGGGATCGCGTCCGCCGCCGGCGCGCCTACGAATCGCGCCATCTCGATCCCATTGGGGATATACGTCGCCGCCCGCCCCCAGGTCGCCGCCGCGATCCGCTCTAGATTGCGGCTCGGTACTACCAGCGCGTGCGCGGCGGGCAATGCCAGCCGCCGCAGCCAGCGCCGCGCGGGTTTCTGCCCCGCCGTCTCATCCTCATTGAACCCATCCTCATGGTGCACCAGCGGCGGCCCGCTGAACAGCCGTCTTGCCAGCACCGCGTCCATGGCACCGAAATTGAAGCTTAGCGCCAGATCGAACTCCCCCGCTCGCACCCACCGCGCAATCGCGCGCAGTCGCGCTAGCGACGGCGGCCCAGCAAGTGGCGGCGGTTCGGGAAAACTGACCGGCACGCGCGCGTCGATCAGCTCGCGCGCCCCAAGCGCGCCCGGCACCGAGGACACAATAACGTGCTCGACCGTGTCCCCCCACGCGTTCATCAGGTCGACGTCACGCGCCTCTTTGCCGCCCAGCATGAAGGTCGAATGGACATGAAGCAGGCGCGGACGCATCGGGCCACGCCCATGCACGCGGGGAAGGATGGCCACAAGGACAGTATACTCGAGCATTTGCCGCGCATGCGGCTTGGCTTAGGGGCTCTCGCAGGGCAAACGGATACGATCATGCATCAACGGTCTCACGCGGGCGCGCCCGTCCTCGCGATCTGATGGCGGGCTTTCATCTCACGCGAGACGATGAAACTATCGATACGAGGATCGCCGCAGCGCGCGCGCGTTTCGTCAGCCACGGTTTCTCCCGCTTCACCCCCGTCGCAGTGCCCGGCTACCGCGGTTTCCACGTCGGCTATATCCACGGCGGGCCGGACACGATCCTGCACGCGGGCGAGGACCTCATCGTGGTCGCGGGCACCCTCACCTACGATGGCCTGATTGGCCGACCTGCGCTCGCGCGCCTGCTCGCCGAGTTCACCTTTCCTTTCACCGATTGGGCGAGGTTGTCGGGCCAGTTCGTCCTTCTGGTACGAAAAGGCGGCCGCGCGTTCGTGCTGAACGATTTCTTCGGATCGTTCCAGCTTTTCCACGATCCTGCGCACACGACGCTGTCCACCTCGTTCCTCGCCACCGCTGAAGCGCAGCCCCGCCTCAATTGGCACGCCCAGGCCGTCTACGAATTTGCCTTCAACGTCTTCCCGCTCGGCAACGATACGGTGTTCACCAACGTCGCTCGGCTTGGTCCCTACGCGCAGCTGGAACTCACGGCCGACGGCGTCACCGAGCACCCCGTTTCAAAAGCGTTGCCGGATCACACCAGCGACATCCCGATCGAAGAACGTATCCAGCGCAACTCCGACGTGCTGAATGCTGTTGTCATGCCGTTCGTCGAGGCCTTTGGCGACGCGATGCAATGCCCGCTTTCGGGCGGCCTCGATTCGCGTCTTGCGCTCGCCCTGCTGCGCGCGCACGGTGTCCGCCCGCACGTCTATGTCTATGGCGAGCCCGACGACGAGGACGTCCAGGTCGCGCGCGCGATCGGCGCAAAGGAGGGCTTCGCGGTCGAACTCTTCAACAAGCCCAACTTCGCGCAGATCACGCCCGACCAGTTTTCCGAGATCGTCCAGCGTAATTTCGACGAGACCGACGCGCTCGTCACCGATGGCGGGCTGTTCGATAATGGCGGCAACGCCCACGCCCGCCACGCACGCAACGCGAATGGCCAGCTGGCGGTCTCGGGCGGCTGCGGAGAGGTGTTCCGCAACTTCTTCTACCTCCCCGATCGCGCGCTAAAGGTGCGCGATGTCGCGCAGTCTTTCTTCGCCCGCTTCGTCGCGAGCGACGCGACCGACCGCTTCGATCCACGCGCATTTCTCGCCACGATCGAAGCCAAACTCGCGCGCTCGCTCGGTCGTCGGCCCGACGATCGACTAAGCCGCACCGAAGCCGAACAGCTCTACCCACGCGAGCGATGTCGCGTCTTCTTCGGGCGCGAGATCAGCTTGGTCGGTCGTCACGGCGCATACTTGATGCCCTTCCTGCACCGATCCGTGGTGAGCGAAGCGGTGCAAATCCCGATGGATTTGAAGCGCGCTGGCCGGTTCGAGGCAATGCTGCTCAACCGTATCGATCCCGCGCTCGCGCGGCACATGAGTGCTTATGGCCACAACTTTGCCGAGCCACCCAGCCGCGCGCACGTGCGTGACGAGTGGCAGACGATTATGCGGCCGCCATGGGCGCGGCGGCGAAGCTACGCGGTCCGCCGGATGATCAACCGCCGCACGAGGGACGAGCATGGCGGACTTCTATCCCCTATCTTCCTGGGACGCATCATCGACCTGCACTTCCCCGCGATGCAGCGTTTTTTCCGTCCCGAACGTGTGGCGCAGGACTCGGGACTGTACCGCCGTGTCGCGACGCTTGAATATCTCGCGGGCCAGCTCGGCAGCCGCATCGAGGACGAGTGATGTCCTCAAGCAGGACCGTTCATTAAGTAAATCGTCATCCCGGCCTCGTGCCGGGACCCCGAGAAGAACGCCCGTCGCGAGACGCGGGCGCGAACGAGTCGCGAAGTCCCGGCACGATGCGGGAATGACGGTATTAAGTTCATACGGTTCATCGCAAGCCAGGAGAACGCCCGTTCAGCCTCCCGCCTTGTCGATCTGCGCCGCCGTCACCGACACCACCAGCGCTCCGTCACGTTGCGCGAACGAGCTCAGCGGCAGCCGCGCGCGGTGTGCTGCGGGAGTGGACACCGTCGCCAACCCACCCTCGACCTTCTCAACCGTGCCCACCGGCGTGCCCTGCGCGTCGATCACCTGTGCGCCAGCCTTGACCTGCGGGGTTGCGGATGCGGTGGCGGTAGTCCCGGTGGAGGTAGCCGACGTCGTCGCATTCGACGAGGCAGCCGAATCCATCGGCTGAGCCGCAGCAGCCGGACTTTCGGGAGTTGTCGACGGATCGGCCGTCGTTTGCGCACCAGCCGATTGCGCGCCGGCAGTCGGCGCACTAGCCGTCGGCGAACTGGCCGTCGGTACCCCAGCAGTCTGCGCGCATGCGGCGTTTATCGCCATCGTCGCGGCGAGCACCATTGCCGCACCGGTACCAAGCATTTTGATTTTGTCCATGTCAGTCTTCCTTATCAATTACCCGAATTTACGCTAATACATCCCAACCTGTTCTGCTCCCCTGCTTAGGACCGAAAGAGAGATACTTGCGGTAAATGGTAAACAGCGGGCGTTGGTCGATGAACTGGTTCGCTTCGTCGCGCCGAAGCGCTAGACGGATACGATGCCCGCTTACGCGCTAATGCGCCCGCTCCTCTTTTCGCTCCCGCCCGAACGCGCGCACGCGCTCACGCTCGCGGCCTTGCGCGCGGGCCTCGGCCCGATCGCGCGCCCCGATCCATCCGCGCTCGCCACCCGCCTCGCCGGGCTCGCGCTGCCCAATCCGATCGGGCTCGCGGCGGGGTTCGACAAGAACGCCGAGGTCCATGCGCCGCTGCTGCGTCTCGGCTTCGGCTTCGTCGAGGTCGGCACGCTCACCCCGCTCGCCCAGCCCGGCAACCCGCGCCCGCGCATGGCGCGGCTGGTAAAAGATCACGCGGTCATCAACCGCCTGGGCTTCAACAATGGCGGGCAGGCGGCGGCGCTCGCGCGGTTGAGCGGGCGCGGGCCCGGCGTCGTCGGGGTCAACATCGGCGCGAACAAGGAGGCTGCCGATCGCGTGGCCGATTACGCGACCGGGGTGGCCGCGATGGCGGGCGTCGCGGATTACCTCACGATCAACGTCAGTTCGCCCAACACGCCCGGCCTGCGCGGGCTGCAGACGGTGGACGCGCTCGGCCCGCTGATCGATGGCGCGCTTGCCGCCCGACCCTTCGGCGGCCCGCCCATCTTCGTCAAGATCGCACCCGATCTGGACGACGCCGAGGTCGACGCGATCGCCGAACTGTGTCTCGCGCGCGGCGTGGAGGGCCTGATCGCCACCAATACCACCATCGCCCGCCCGCCCACGCTTCGCTCGCGCGCGGCGAGTGAAGCGGGCGGCCTGTCGGGGCCACCGCTGTTCGCCCGCTCGACGGCGGTGTTGGCCCGCGCGCGGCGCGTCACACACGGGCGCATGACGCTCGTCGGCGTCGGCGGCATCGCCAGCGGAGTAGACGCTTATGCCAAGATCCGCGCCGGAGCGGACGCGGTGCAGCTCTACACTGGCCTCGTCTATGGCGGCCCCGGGCTTGTCGCGCGGATCAAGCGCGACCTCGCCGCGCTGCTTGGTCGCGACGGGTTTGCCCATGTCGGGCAAGCGGTGGGCGTGGACGTCTGAGCTTGCCGTCACGGTTCGCCGTCATCCCGGGCTTGACGTCCCCCATGCGTCCTCGCCTAACACCCCCATGCTTCGCCCCATCCTGATCGCGCTCGCCCTTGCCGCCCCCGCCGTCGCCCTTGCGCAGACCGCGCGCATCAATCCCAAGACCGCGCGCCTGTTCGAGCGCCCGACCACTATGCGCACCCCTGCCAGCACGGCGGCGCAAGGCCCTAGCGTTGTCAGCTCGGCCGATCCGCGCGCCGCCGCTGCCGGTGCCCAGATGCTCGCCCAAGGCGGTACCGCCGCCGATGCCGCCATCGCTACCGCCATCGCGCTGACCGTGGTGGAGCCGCAATCGTCTGGCCTCGGCGGAGGAGGCTTCTTCGTCTTCCACGATGCGAAGACCGGCCGCATGGTAACGATCGATGGCCGGGAGACCGCGCCCGCTGCCGCGCTGCCGACGCGCTTTCTCGGGTCCGACGGCAAGCCGCTCGACCATGCGGACGCGGTCTGGGGCGGCGGCTCGGTCGGCGTCCCCGGCACGGTCGCGATCGCGGCGCGCGCGCACGCCCACTTCGGCAAGCTGCCCTGGGCCACGCTGTTCCAGCCCGCGATCCGCCTCGCGCGCGACGGATGGGTGCTGAGCCCGCGCGGCGCGCGCGTACTCGCGGCGGCGGGGACGATGGTCGCCGCGTCCGCCAACGCGCGCATTTTCATCGGCGCGGACGGCAAGTCGCTCCCCGCCGGTACGCGCGTCACCGATCCCGCTCTCGCGGACACGCTCGAAGCCGTCGCGCGCGGCGGGTCGGACGCTTTCTACCATGGCCCGGTCGCCGAGGGTATCGCCCACGCGGTCTCCACCGCACCCCGCGCCCCCTCCCCCATGACCGCGGCCGATCTGGCCAACTACCGCGTCGTCGAACGCACGCCCGTCTGCGGCACCTATCGCGGCTGGCGAGTGTGCGGGATGGGGCCGCCCTCATCGGGAGCCGTGGCGCTGATCCAGATCCTGGGCCAGCTCGAACGGTTCGATCTCGCCCGCCTAGGACGCGACAACCCGATTGCGTGGCACCTGATCGCGGAGAGCCAGCGCCTCGCCTATGCCGACCGCGAGGCGTGGATCGGTGATCCGGGTTTCACTCCCGTGCCGACCGATGGGCTGATCGATCCCGCCTACATCGCCGCGCGCTCGGCGCTCATCCGCACGGACCGCGCGATGCCCACCGCTCCCGCCGGTACGCCGCCCGGCGCGCCAGCACCGCCCGCCGCGTCGGACAACGAGGTCGCGGGCACCAGCCACATCGTCGCTGCCGACGCGGCGGGCAACGTGGTCAGCTGGACCAGCACGATCGAATCGATTTTCGGCTCGGGCCAGGTATCGGGCGGCTTCTTCCTCAACAACGAGCTGACCGACTTCGATTTCCAGCCGACACGCGGCGGTCGCCCCGCGCCCAACGCGCTCGCGCCCGGCAAACGGCCGCGCAGCTCGATGACGCCCACGATCATCTATGCACCCGACGGCCATCTCTGGGGTGCGGTCGGCGCAGCCGGCGGGGCGACGATCATCGCGCAGGTGGCGAAAACGGTGATCGGGATGATCGACTGGCACCTGAGCGTGGAGGATGCGGTCGCTCTGCCCGTGCTGTACGCCAACGGCCGGCGCATTGCGCTGGAGAAAGGCACGCGGCTGGACGGCATGGCCGCGACGCTAAAAGCGATGGGGCACACGGTCGTCTCGGCCGATCTGCCGATCAAGACGGGCGCGTTGGTGCGGATGGGGACAGGATGGCGCGCGGCGGCGGACAATCGGACCGAAGGGCAGGCTGTGGCGGCGCAGTGACGTTCGGCGCATGAGCGATCTGCCGCGCTGGCCGAACCTTGTCGAAATGTTCTTCGATCAGGCCGCGCGCTTGGGCGATGCGCCGCTGCTGTTCCACAAAGCGGACGGACGTTGGCAGGGCCGATCGTGGCGCGAGACCGCCGAGGCCGTCGCCAGCCTTGCCGCCGCGCTGCGCACCATCGGCGTCGCGCCCGGCGACCGCGTCGCGATCGTGTCCGAGAACCGTCCCGAGTGGGCGATCGCCGATCTGGCCGTGATGGCAGCGGGCGCGGTCTGCGTGCCCACGTACACCACCAACATGCCGCGCGATCACCTGCACATCCTGGAGAACTCGGGCGCGCGCGCCGCGATCGTGTCCACGGCCAGGCTGGCGCAGGCGCTGATCCCCGCCGTCCTCCAGTCGAGCCACTGTCGTGACGTGATCGGCATCGAGCCGATCCGCACCGGACAGTCGGACGGGATCAGCTATCACCACTGGGCCGCGCTGATCGCCGCGCACCCCGCCGACATCGCCGTCATCCGTCGCGCCGCCACCGCGCGACGCGAGGACCTGTGTTGCATCGTCTACACCAGCGGCACCGGCGGCGCGCCCAGGGGCGTGCGCTTCCATCACGGAATGATCCTGCACAACGCGGCGGGCGCGCGCGACATCATCATCCAAGATTTCCCGGTCACGCCGGACCGGTTCCTGAGCTTTCTGCCGCTCAGCCACAGTTACGAACATACAGCGGGCCTGCATTTGCCGCTCGCGCATGGCGCGCAAATCTGGTTTGCCGAATCGGTCGACAAGCTCGCGGCAAATATCGAAGAGGTCAGTCCCACGATCATGGTCGTCGTGCCGCGGCTGTTTGAAGTCCTTCGTACCCGAATGATCCGCGCGATCGAGAAAAACGGCGGCATGGCCCCCCGGCTTCTCGCGGCGGCCGAGCGCATCGAGAAGCGCCGCGCCGAAGGCCGCAGCATCGGCCTCGCGGACCGCGCGCTGGGCCTGCTGATCGATGCCACCCTTCGCAAGACCGCGCGCGCGCGCTTCGGCGGCAAGCTGAAGGCCTTCGTCTCGGGCGGCGCGCCCTTAAATCCCGAGGTGGGTCGGTTCTTCGCCGCGCTCGGCCTCACCCTGCTGCAAGGCTATGGCCAGACCGAGAGCGGGCCGATCATGAGTTGCAACCGGCCAGCGGCGCGTATCAAGACGGACACGGTGGGGCCGCCCTTCCGCGATACGCAGGTCCGCATCGCGAACGATGGCGAGATCCTGTGCCGGGGCGAACTCGTAATGCACGGCTACTGGAACAACGCCGCCGAGACCGCGCTGGCGCTGCAGGATGGCTGGCTGCACACGGGCGACGTCGGCCACATCGATCGCGACGGCCACATCGTCATCACCGACCGCAAGAAGGACATCATCGTGCTGGACAAGGGCGATAACATCGCCCCGCAGCGCGTGCAGGGAATGCTGACTCTTCAGCCCGAAATCCTGCAGGCGATGGTTTATGGCGATCGCCGTCCGCATTTGGTCGCGCTGGTGGTGCCCGATCCCGATTGGGCCGAGGGCTGGGAGACGGCGACCGGCCTGGTGGCGAGACCCGGCGAGCCCGCGTTTCAGCGCGCGGCGATGGCGGCGGTGGACCGGGTCAACCGCGAACTCTCCACGATCGAGAAGGTCCGCCGGATCATACTCGCGGACGGCCCGTTCACTGTGGAGAACGAACAGATGACGCCGAGCCTGAAGATCCGGCGACAGGTGCTGGGCGCGGTCTATGGCGCGCGGCTGGACGCGCTTTACGGGTGAGACTTCGGAATCGCAACGAACTCGCCGACTTGGCACGTGTCCAAGGCAGAACCCGACTGCAATATGACGACATCGAGCAGGTCCCCTTCGCATAGGTCGCTCGAGCCGCCGTTGGAATGCGTGATCAACTGATTGGCACCGGGGGTGAAGCTGCACGTCGCCCTCAGCTTGCTGCGATAATCCGTCCCGGTCTCCATGCGGAAGCGCAAATAGTCCCGCCCATCGGGATCGATCGAGCGAATGAGGTTACGGTTGATGCAGGCGGCGTGGTGCCCTGTCTGCCGCGTGCCACTGCCGGATGCCGCGTTGCCGGGCACCTGTGCGAAGGCGGGGATGGTGGCGAGCACCAGGGCGATCGCGGGAATGAATGAACGCATGGCAAAACCTCCACATCCGCAAATGCGCGAATAGCCGTGGCGGGCGCATGAACGTGGCGGAGGGTCGCGCCTTGGCGTGGGGCGACGGCGCGGGCTAAGCCTTGTCCGCAGTGAACCTCGATATCCTCATAGCGGGCGGTGGCCTCGCGGGCGGGCTCACCGCCTTGCGGCTGGCGACGGTGCGGCCCGGGCTGCGCGTGGGCATCGTCGAGGCGGGTGCGAGGCTGGGCGGCAATCACACCTGGTCCAGCTTCGCGGGCGACATCTCGGCAGAGCAGCGCCGCTGGACACAGCCGCTGATCGCGCACGAATGGCAGGATTACGCGATCCGGTTCCCGCGCCACGGCCGCACCATCCCGGCAGGCTATCGCAGTGCAACCAGCGAGCGGCTCGACGCAGCGGTGCGCGCCGCGCTGCCTGCCGAGCGGCTGTTCCAGGGTGTACCCGTGGTATCGCTCGATCCGACCAGCGTAACGCTGGCCGACCAGCGCGTCCTGCGCGCGGGCGCGGTGATCGACGCGCGCGGGCAGGCACCCACGCGCACCATCGATCTGAGATGGCAGAAGTTTCTGGGCATCGAGGTCGAACTGGCCGAGCCGCACGGGTTGACGGGTCCGATCATCATGGACGCGACCGTGCCGCAGCTGGACGGCTATCGCTTCGTCTATACGCTGCCGTTTGGGCCGAGGCACCTGCTGATCGAGGACACCTATTACAGCGACGACGGCGAACTTTCGCTGCCCACGCTCCGCGAGCACATCTTGGACTATGCCCGCGCGCAAGGGTGGCACGTCACCGGCACACTGCGCGAGGAGGTGGGCGTGCTGCCACTCGCGCTGGGTGGCGACATCCGCGCCTTCTGGGACGAGGGCGCGGCCGGAGTGCCGCGCATCGGGCTGGGTGCGGGACTGTTCAATCCGATTACCGGCTACAGCTTCCCCGACGCGGTGCGCACGGCGGACCTGATCGCGCACCTGCCCGCGCATGATCCAGCGACAATCTACCACGCGGTGCGTGACATGAGCGAACGCGCATGGGCGCGCCGGGGCCTGTATCGGATGCTGAACCGGATGCTGTTCCTCGCCGCAGAGCCCCAAGAACGGTACCGCGTTCTCCAGCATTTCTACCGGCTGGACGATGCGCTGGTGGGCCGCTTCTACGCGGCTGCGTCGACATGGGGGGATTGGCTGCGCATCCTGACCGGCGCACCTCCCGTTTCCGTGCCCCAAGCGTTGCGGGCGCTCCTGACTTACAAAGGCGAATGATGACGACAGCAGCGGTGATCGGGGCAGGCTTTGGCGGACTGGCGCTGGCCATCCGCCTGCAATCGGCGGGTGTTGAAACGACGTTGATCGAGGCGCGCGACAAGCCCGGCGGGCGCGCCTACGTGTACGAGGACCAGGGCTTCACGTTCGATGCGGGGCCGACCGTGATCACCGATCCTACCTGTCTGGAGGAGCTGTGGGCGGCCTCGGGTCGGCGGATGGAGGACTATGTCGACCTGCTGCCGGTGACGCCCTTCTATCGGCTGATGTGGGAAGACGGCACGATCTTCGATTATTCCAACGATACCGACGCTTTACTGGCGCAGATCAAGGCGCTGTCCCCAGAAGATGTGCAGGGTTACGCGAAGTTCTTGACCTATGCCGAAGGCGTGTTCCACGAGGGGTACGAGAAGCTGGGGCATGAGGCGTTCTTGAGCTTCCGCCAGATGATCGCCGCCGCGCCCGCGCTCGCCAAATATCAGGCGTGGCGGTCGGTCCATTCGATCGTGGGCAGCTTCATCCGCCACCCGCATCTGCGCGAGGCGTTCAGCTTTCACACGCTGCTGGTGGGCGGCGATCCGTTCAAGACGAGCGGCATCTACGCGCTGATCCATGCGCTGGAGCGCAAATGGGGCGTGTTCTTCCCGCGCGGGGGTACCGGCGCGCTGGTGCGGGCGATGGTGCGGCTGTTCGAGGATTTGGGCGGCGTCGTGAGGATGAACGCGCCCGTGACCGGGGTGGCGGTGGAGCGAGAACGCGTGACGACCGTGACATGCGCGGATGGTTGGACGGAGACATTCGACGCGGTGGCCTCGAACGCCGATGTCGTGCACACTTTCGCCGAGCTGCTGGGCAAATCCTCGCGCGGACGCACCAAGGGCAAGCGGCTGGCGAAGGCGCGGTTCAGCCCATCGCTGTTCGTGATCTACTTCGGCACGCGCAACTTCTATCCCGAGATCAAGCATCACACGATCCTGTTCGGGCCGCGCTACAAGGGGCTGCTCGCGGATATCTACGACAAGGGCGTGCTCGCGGACGATTTTTCGCTGTACCTGCACCACCCCACGTTGACCGATCCCGCGCTCGCGCCGCCGGGATGCAGCGCCTTCTACGTGCTGGCCCCCGTGCCGCATCTGGGCGCGCTGCCGATGGACTGGGACGCCGCCGCACCGGGGTACCGGGATAAAATTCTGGAGTATCTGGAGCGGACCTGCATCCCCGGCCTGCGCGAGAATATGGTGACGTGCCGCCACTTCACGCCGATGGATTTCAGCCGCGAGCTGCGCGCGCACCAAGGCAGCGCGTTCAGCCTGGAGCCGGTGCTGACGCAATCGGCCTGGTTCCGGGTGCATAACCGGGATGATGTGCTGACGAACCTGTATTTCGTGGGCGCGGGCACGCATCCGGGCGCGGGGGTGCCGGGCGTGGTGGGCTCAGCCAAGGCGACGGCGAAGCTGATGATCGCGGATCTGATCGCGCCGGGGCGGATGGCGGAGCCAACGAAGGTGCACAACTACGCCTGATATAGACGATGTCGGTAGCCGGTGGATGGTGTAAGCTGGCGTGGCATGCCGATAGCCCCCGCCTTCCTCGATGAACTCCGCGCGCGGACGGACCTGGGCGCTCTACTGGGGCGCACCGTTAAGCTCACGCGCGCGGGCCGCGATCTGCGCGGCTGCTGCCCCTTCCATGATGAGAAATCGGCGAGCTTCTACGTCTACCCCGATCACTATCACTGCTTCGGGTGCGGCGTGCATGGCGACGCGATCCGCTGGTTGACCGAGAAGCAGGGCCTGACGTTCCGTGACGCGGTGAAGGATCTCGCGGCGGCCGCGGGCGTGGAGGTTCCCGAGGAAAGCCCCCAGGCACGCGAAAAGGCCGAGCGCGCGGCCACCTTGCGCGACGCGACCGAAGCGGCCGCCGCCTGGTTCGCCGAGCGGTTGTGGGGAGGCGAAGGCGCGGCGGCGCGGGCGTATCTGACCCGGCGCGATGTCTCGCCTGAAATCGCGCGCGCGTTCGGGCTGGGGGTCGCGCCCGATTCGCGCGCCGCGCTGACGCAGGCGTTGCAGGCGGGCATGGGGGCGGACCGGCTGGTCGAGGCGGGCTTAAGCCTCAAGCCCGACGATGGAGGGCCGTTGTTCGATCGTTTCCGCGCGCGCCTGATCTTCCCGATTCGCGACGCGCGCGGCCGCACGGTCGGCTTTGGGGGTCGCGCACTGGGCGACCTCAAGCCCAAATATCTGAACAGCCCCGACACGCCGCTGTTCGACAAGGGCCGGCTGCTTTGGAATCTCGACCGTGCCGCTGCACCCGCGCGCGCGAAAGGGCGGCTACTGATCGTTGAGGGCTATATGGACGCGGTCGCGCTGGCGCAGGCGGGCATCGACGAAGTCGTGGCGCCCATGGGCACCGCGCTGACCGAAGCGCAGCTCGCGCTTGCCTGGCGGCTGGTGCCCGAGCCGACGCTGTGCTTGGATGGCGACAAGGCGGGGCTGGCGGCCGCCGCCAAGGCCGCGCGCCGCGCGCTACCGGGACTGGCACCGGGGCGCTCGCTGCGGTTCGTCACCCTGCCCGAGGGCCAGGATCCCGACGATGTCATTCGCGAGGGCGGCCGGGCGGCGTTCGAGGCGTTCGCGGCCGCGCCCGAACCGCTGCACGATCTGCTGTGGCGCACCTGCCTCGCCGCCGCCGACACTACGTCCCCCGAGGGCCGCGCCGGGCTGAAGGCCGAGCTGGCAACGCTGGCGAGGGACATTGCGGACAAGGACGTGCGCGAGCAGTACGAGATCCTGTTCCGCCTCAAGTTCATGGAGTCGTTCGGCTGGAAGCGGCAGCCGGGCGGGTGGGAGGTCCCCTCCCCCGCGTCGGCCTCGACGCGCCGCCGAATCAATCCGTTGGAGAACGAGGGACATTCGGTACTGGCGGGGATGCTCGCGTGGCCCGATGTCGCGAGCGATCATTGGGAGGCGCTGGGCTCCCTGACGCTGATCGATCAGCGGCTGCTGCGCGTGCGCGGCGCGCTGGCGGACGCCGTGCTGCACGCGCCCGATATCACCAGCCCAGCCCTAGTGCTGCGCTTGATCGCGCTCGGGCTGATCGCGGACCTCCGGTTCGTGCTCGACCGCTATCCGCTGCATTATAGCTTCACCAACTCGGTCTCCGATTCGGTTCGCGCGCGCGCGATGTTGGCTGTCACCGTGGATCACCTTGCGCGACTCGGGGCGGACGCGACACAAAACGCGACGGTGCTGCGGCAATCGCGCAAAGCGCTCAACGACTCGGGCGAGGAACCCATGTTGCAAGCGCGCCGCGAAACCTTATTTCAACGGAGTCGCGCTTCGGGCATCGCGCGTGCACAAACGCGCGACGCGCTGTATGCGTTGCAACAAGACCTCGGGGCGGACCCCGCATTGCGGTTGCGACCGCGAGATTATGGGGATCAACCCCGGGCAGCGGATGTTCCGCTACCGGATTTATCGAGCGAGAAGAATGGCGAAGACAAGCGCAGCGTTGGCTGAACCCGTTGAGACCAAGGCGACCGAGGCGGATGCGCCGCTGATCGACCTCAACGAAGCCTCGATCAAGAAGATGATCGCACGGGCGAAGAAGCGCGGCTACATCACCTATGACGAGCTGAATGCCGCGCTGCCCGCCGACCAAGTCGGATCGGAGGCGATCGAGGACGTGATGGGCGCGCTGAGCGAGCTGGGCATCAACGTCGTCGAATCGGAGGAAGCGGGCGAGGGCGAAGAGAAGGCGGCGGACGACGAGGATGAGACATATGTCGAGCCCGACGAGGTCGATACCGTAAGCAGCGCGCCGTCGATCGCGCAGAAGACGACCGAGAAGCTCGATCGCACCGACGATCCGGTGCGGATGTACCTGCGCGAAATGGGCGCGGTCGAGCTGTTGAGCCGCGAGGGCGAGATCGCGATCGCCAAGCGGATCGAAGCCGGGCGCGACACGATGATCGCGGGCCTGTGCGAATCGCCGCTAACCTTCACCGCGATCGTGGCGTGGTCGACCGCGCTCTCCGAAGGGCGGATGCAGCTGCGCGAAATCCTCGATCTGGACGCGATGCTGCACAAGGAGCCCGCCGAGGGGGATACGGGCGAGGTGCTCGTCGCGGCGCTTGGCGAGGGCGAGGCGAAGGATGAGACGAACGCGCCCGCCTCGGAGGTGGACAGCGAGGAAGAGGCGTTGATCGCGCGTCGCATGGCTCCGCAGGCTTTCAGCGACGACGAGGACGAGGACAATACCTTGTCGCTCTCCGCGATGGAGGAGCAGCTCAAGCCGCAGGCGCTTGAGCAATTCGCCGAGATCACCGGAGCGTATGCCAAGTTCAAGAAGCTGCAGGATGGTCGACTAGGCGCGATGCGGGGCAATCGCGCGTTCGGCGTGTCGGACGAGCGCAAGTACCAAAAGCAGCGCGTCGAGCTGACCGCGCTCATCAAGGCGGTGTTTTTCCACCAGAACAAGATCGATTATCTGGTGGATCAGCTATACGGCTATAATCGTCGCATGATGGCCTTGGGCGGGCAGATGATGCGCTTGGCCGAGAAGCACCGCATACAGCGCAAGACCTTCCTCGACAATTATACCGGGCACGAGCTGGACGAGAGCTGGCTGACGCGTGTGGGTGCGCTCGACAAGAAGTGGGCCGCGTTCGCCGCCGCCGAAGTGGGCAATGTCGAGCGCGTCCGCCACGAGGTCGCCGAGATCGCCGACCTGACCGGCGTAGAGCTAGGCGAGTTCCGGCGTGTCGTCACCATGGTCCAGAAGGGCGAGCGCGAGGCGCGCATCGCCAAGAAGGAGATGGTCGAGGCCAATCTGCGTCTGGTGATCTCGATCGCGAAAAAGTATACCAACCGCGGGTTGCAGTTCCTGGACCTGATCCAGGAAGGAAACATCGGCCTGATGAAGGCGGTGGATAAGTTCGAGTATCGGCGCGGGTACAAGTTCAGCACCTACGCGACATGGTGGATTCGGCAGGCGATCACGCGCTCGATCGCGGATCAGGCGCGCACGATCCGGATTCCAGTCCACATGATCGAAACCATCAACAAGCTGGTACGGACTTCGCGCCAGGTATTGCATGAGATCGGCCGCGAGCCGACGCCCGAGGAACTCGCCGAGCGGCTTTCGATGCCGCTCGAGAAGGTTCGTAAGGTGATGAAGATCGCCAAGGAGCCGATCAGCCTCGAGACGCCGATCGGCGACGAGGAGGACAGCCATCTGGGCGACTTCATCGAGGATAAGAACGCGGTCATCCCGGTGGAGGCCGCGATCCACTCGAACCTGAAGGAGACCGTGACGCGGGTGCTGTCCTCGCTGACGCCGCGCGAGGAGCGGGTGCTCAGGATGCGCTTCGGGATCGGGATGAACACCGATCACACGCTGGAGGAAGTGGGCCAGCAATTCTCGGTCACGCGCGAGCGTATCCGGCAAATCGAGGCGAAGGCGTTACGCAAGCTCAAACATCCGAGCCGGTCGCGCAAAATGAAGAGCTTTCTGGATAGTTGATCCAGCAGCCGTCATCTCGGACTCGACCCGGGACCTGCCTTCTTCTCTGCGCGATTGGCGGAACGGAGGCAGGTCGGTTCTGGGGCGAGCTCGGGAGTTCACCGGGTGACGAGAGGCGCGCCAGCAGGTGCGCGTGCGGAGGAAATGCGCGGTTACCGTATTCATCCCTCAGCCATCACCCGCGTGTTTGTGCGGCGCGCATGAACCGCCTCGCGCCCGCAGCGTTCGAGCTGATCTTTCTTATCGCCGCCGCGCCCGACCCGTTACAAAGGCAGCTGATCGCGGATGCCAAGGCGACCAAGCCGGTCGCTTTCGAGCGGACGCTGCGGCAGGAGCTTGCGGGTAAATCGGTTGTTTATGTCGATCGCTATGATCCGGCGCGGACGCAGCCATGGGCGCTTGTCAGCATCGATGGGCGCGCGCCCAAGCCCGACGAGATGGGAGCATGGCGCACGACGATCCGCAACGGCGTTCCCGCCTACGCGCGCGTCGCGATCCTGCTAGGCGCGGCGGAGAAGGTGGACGACACGCACTATCGGGTCGCGAAAATGCCGAAAGGATTCATGTCGCGCGATGGCTTTGCGGACCATTTGAGCGCGCAGCTGACGATCGATACCAGCGCGCCCAAGCCTTTCGTGCGCGAGGTGCATTTTTATGCGGCGCAGCCCTTTCGCATGTTCATGGTTGTCAAGGTCGACAAGTTCGATGCGATCAATCGCTATGGGCCGGACGCTGGTGGCATCCCGCGCATCGTCGCACAGGATACCACCATCGTAGGCAGCGGCCCGGGTATGTCGGGCGCGCAAGCCACGCATCTTACGTTCAAACCACTGACGCAATAACGCAAATTCGCGCGCCGTGAGCCGTTTCTGGAAGGGCAAGACGTAAACGCGAGCGACGCAACCGATGAACCACGATCTCAATTTCGATGGCGCGAGTCTTTTGATCGTTGGCGAACGCATCCTGGAGGCCGCACGCGAACGGCCCGCGCTCGGCCTCGCGCTCGGTCGCGAGCGGCCCGTACCGAGCGATCCCGGCCAGTGGTCCATCGGCACGCGCGTTGCGCGCACCGCCAACACGACGCAGAGCGACGTGCGCTTTGAAGGCGGTGCGCCACCCTTGCGAGCGCTGGCCGCGCGAATCCAGGTCGGCGATTTCGGCCAGTGGTTCGGCGAGCTCAAAGCGGACCAGGATGGCGGTCGACTGCACTTCGTGCGAGCAACCACGAAGAAGGTGGAAGTTTCCTCGGAACAGATGCTCCGCCCGACGGCTGCGCCGATCAATGTTCAGCGAGTGCAATTCCCCGTCGCGAGCACGGCTTCAACCATCCGCGCACGGCCCGCGCACCACTAGCTTGCGTCCGCGCGCGGCACCCAAGGTGGGATCCTGAAGTAACCGTCATCCACTGCTCGCTACCTGTTCATCTGACCCGCGCTATATAGGACGCAGTCCTCGCGCGAGACCGTCCAACCCGCCATGCCGTCAGCGATATTCCACGATACGAGCGGCAAACGGCGCTGGTGGGTGGGCGGCGCGACCGCCCTCCTGATCCTGATCGTCATCGCGGCCTTGGGCGTGCTGGCGCTGACGATCGAGACCGAGTCCGCCCCGCCGCCGCTGAGTTTCGGGGCACCCGTGCCGCTTAGCGCACCGGGCTCGCTCGCCGCCCTCACGCATAAATTGCGTCGGGTCGTGCTCGGCCGCGATCCGGTCGTCACGGGGGCTTGGCTACCGCCCGCAGCGCGCGCCGCCAAACGCGGTCATCCGCTGACGATCGGATTCTACACGCCCGACGACGATGGCTCGGTCTCCAGCCTGGCGCGGCACGTGGAGACGCTCGACTGGGTGTCGGCGGCCGATTTCAACATCGTCGGTGCGGATCACCATCTGCGCCAGACACCCGATCCCAAGCTCGCGCAGATCATGATCGTGGCGCGTCGCAAGCCCCGACTGATGCCGCTGGTGCAGAACGCGGACGAGGGGGTGTGGGACGGCAAGGGTATCGCCTCGCTGCTGCACGATCCCGCGCAGCGCGCCGCGCTGCTCGATCGGTTGACACCGGCGCTGGCGGCGACCGGCGCGCGCGGGGCGGTGTTCGATTTCGAGGAAGTGCCCGCAAGCGCCCACGCCGATTACCGCGCGTTCCTGACCGAGGCGGTCGCGCGCTGGCGACCGCGCGGATGGCTGGTGACGCTGGCGGTGCCGGTCGCTGACGAGGCGTGGGATCTGGGCGCGTTCGCCCGCATCGCGGACAATGTGCTGCTGATGACCTACGACCAGCACTGGGAAAGCGGCGGCCCCGGCCCGATCGCCGCCCAGCCCTGGTTCGTCGAGAAAATGCGCGCGGGCGTCGCGGCGGTGGGTGCCGACAAGGCGGTCGTGTGCATCGGCAATTACGCCTACGACTGGACCGAGGGCGGTAAGCAGGCGAACGAACTGACGATCGAGGAAGCCTGGATCGTCGCGCGCGACAATCAGGCCACGATCCGCTTCGACGCCGCGAGCGGCAACGCAACGTTCGACTACACCGTTCAGGGCGGGAAACGGCATCACGTCTGGATGCTCGATGCGGCGAGCGCCTATAATCAGGCCCGCGCGGTGCGCATGGAGAATGCGGCGGGCATCGCGATCTGGCGGCTGGGGAGCGAGGATCCCGGCATGTGGGCGAGCCTTGCCGCAGCCGCGGCCGACGCGCGGCCCGATCTGCGGGTTTTGAAAACCAGCAACAATGTCGATCTGGAGGGCAAGGGGGAACTGCTTCGGATCACCGCCACACCGACCGATGGCTCGCGCACGATGGGCTATGACGCGCAGGGGCTGGTGCGCGACGAGCGTTTTAACGGCCTGCCCACGCCCTTCGTGGTCGAACGCGCGGGCAACCGGCCCGGCTATGTGGCGCTGACCTTCGACGATGGCCCCGATCCCGACTGGACGCCGCAGATTCTGGACGTGCTCAGGCAAGCGCACGTTCCCGCGACGTTCTTCGTCGTGGGCGTAAATGGGGTCAGCGAGCCCGATCTGCTGCGCCGTATCCTCGCCGAGGGGCACGAGATCGGCAATCACAGCTACACTCACCCCAACATGGCGCGTATCTCCAACGAGACGATCCGTCTGGAGATCAACGCCACGCAGCGGCTCATCCAGGCCTACACCGGCCACTCGACGCGCCTGTTCCGCGCGCCTTTTTTCGGCGACGCCGAACCCACTTCGGCGGACGAACTCATCCCCGCGCTGACCGCGCAGCAAGACGGATACATCAATGTCGGCCTGCACGTGGACCCGGACGACTGGCAGCGCCCCGGCGCGGACGCAATCGTCGCGCGAACGATAGCGGGCGTAACGGACGCGAGCCTGGGAGACAATCACGGGAACATCATCCTGCTGCACGATGGCGGCGGCGAACGCTCGGGCACGCTCGAAGCCCTGCCGCGCATCATCGCCGCGCTGAAGTCGCGCGGATACACGTTCGTGCCGGTCTCCGAACTGGCAGGACTGAGCGCAGCGCAGGTCAACCCGCCCGTTACTGCCGCCGAGGCACTCGCGGTGCGCGCGGACGCGGGCGTGTTCACCGCGCTCGACCGGGGGCAGGAAACGCTGGGCGTGCTGTTCGTCACCGCGATCGCGCTCGGGCTGATGCGCGCAGTGGTGCTGGCCTTCCTGGCCCTGCGCGCGCGCGCTACGGAGCGGAGCGCGCCCCCTCCCCCCGCCGCCTGGGACGGCTTGGTCAGCGTACTCATTCCCGCCTTCAACGAGGCGCGCGTGATCGAAGCCTCGGTCGGTCGCGTGCTCGCGAGCGTGAAGGCGCGGATCGAAGTGATCGTGCTCGACGATGGATCGAAGGATGAGACGAGCGCGATCGTGACCCGCGCGTTCGGCACCGATCCGCGCGTGCGACTGCTGACGCTCACCAATGGCGGCAAGGCGCGCGCGCTCAACCGGGGGCTGGCGCTGGCGCAGGGCGAGATCATCGTCGCGCTCGACGCGGATACGCAGTTCGAGCCCGACACGATCGCCAAACTCGCGCGCTGGTTCGCGGACAGCGGCGTGGGCGCGGTCGCGGGCAACGCCAAGGTCGGCAACCGGGTCAATATCGTCACGCGTTGGCAATCGGTCGAATATGTCTCCGCTCAGAATCTTGAACGCCGCGCACTGGCCGGGCTGGACGCGATCACGGTGGTGCCCGGCGCGGTCGGCGCCTGGCGGCTGTCCGCGTTAAAGGCGCTGGGCGGCTACCCCGAAGATACGCTGGCCGAGGATCAGGACCTGACCATCGCGGTCCAGTGCGCGGGGTGGCGTGTGCATTATGATCCCGACGCGGTCGCCTGGACCGAGGCGCCGCAGACGATCCGGGGCCTGGTGAAGCAGCGGTTCCGCTGGGCTTACGGTACGCTTCAATGCCTCTACAAGCACCGCGCCGTCATCTGGACGGATCGCCCGCGTGGGCTGGCGCGCGTGGGGCTGCCGCAGGCGTGGGCATTCCAGATCGGCTTCGCGCTCTTCTCGCCCTTGATCGATCTGGCGTTGGTGATCAGCCTGGTGCTGACCGGCATCGCGGTCGCGCAGCATGGCTGGGGAGCCGAGAGCGGAGACTTCCGCAAGATGGCGATCTATTGGATCGCCTTCACCACGATCGATCTCATCTGCGGCTGGATCGCTTACCGGCTGGACAAGCGCGAGCGCACCTTTCCGTGGCTGCTGCTGCTCAGCCAGCGGTTCGTCTATCGCCAGCTGATGTATTGGGTGGTGGTGCGTGCGGTCTCGGCGGCGCTGCGCGGCCCGATGGTCGGCTGGGGCAAGCTCGAGCGGACGGGAGCTGTGGCCACCGCGTAACGGTTCGCGCGTTAGCGTCCGGGGCAGCGTGGCCCCGCTTGGCGCGTTCATCCGTTCGACCTATGTGCATCGCAGCACTCCGGGGAGCCGTATCCTGACCGCCACCGTCACTTCGATCCGCGCGAACGCTGCGTCTGCCGCCGATCCCAGTCTCGATCCGCTTCTCGCGCTCGTCGCGCCCGAGATGGGCGAGGTCAACCGCGTGATCCTCGACCGGATGCGCTCGCCGGTGTCGCTGATCCCCGAGTTGGCCGGCCATCTGATCGCGGGGGGCGGTAAGCGACTGCGACCCATGTTGACGTTGGCGTGCGCGCGGCTGATTGGCTACGGCGGCACGCGCCACCATAAGCTGGCAGCCGCCGTGGAGTTCATCCACACCGCCACGCTGCTTCACGACGATGTCGTGGACATGAGCGGTCTACGTCGCGGCAGGCGCACCGCGAACATCATCTGGGGCAACGCCGCCTCGGTGCTGGTCGGCGATTTCCTATTCAGTCGCTCGTTTGAACTCATGGTGGAGGACGGCTCGCTCAAGGTGCTCAAAATCCTCTCGAACGCGAGCGCGGTGATCGCCGAAGGCGAAGTCGATCAGTTGAGCGCGCAACGCCGGATCGAGACCGACGAGGACCGCTATCTGGCGATTATCACCGCGAAGACCGCCACGCTGTTTGCCGCCGCCGCCGAGATCGCGGGCGTGGTCGCCGAACGCGAGGACGGCGCGACCGAGGTTCTGGAAGGCTTCGGCCGCAATTTGGGCATTGCCTTTCAGTTGATCGACGACGTGCTCGATTACGATGCGCAGGCCGAGACGATGGGCAAGGCCAAGGGCGACGATTTTCGCGAGGGCAAGGTGACGCTCCCCGTGATCCTGGCTTATGCGCGCGCCGACGAGGCCGACCGCGCGTTCTTGGGTGAGACCATGGCCGGGCGTGCGGTCAGCGACGCGGATCTCGAGCGCACGGTGACGATCCTGCGCGCGACCCGGGCGCTGGACGACACGCGCGCACGCGCGCGGCTTTATGCCGACAGGGCAGCGCAGGCGCTGGCGCGATTTCCGGGCGGGGCAGCGAAAGTGGCATTGCTGGAAGCGACCGCCTTCTCGGCGGCGCGGGGGTATTAGCTGTTAGAACGCGAGTTTTGCGAGCGCGATCCCTGCCCCGATCAGCGCGGCCATCGCGATAGCGCCCTGAAAGAAGGTTTGGGGGGTGGCGAGCTTGGTTTCCTGAAGAATTTTCCCCAACTCCGCATTCACCTTTTGGATGCGGGCGATCTGCTCATCAAGGTCTAGCGTTTCGCGCTGTGGATTGCTGGCCATCGCTATTCCTATAGTGATAGGCGATTACGATGGCCAGTGACGGCCGATGCGGTCTAGGCTTTAGTTAACAAGGCTGGAGCCGAGTTCGTGTCCCCCAGCGACCGCGCGGTCTCGAACAGGAACCAGGTGCGGCGCTCGGCGTCGTCCATCCACACTTCGATCGCGCTGGTTGTTGCAAAATCGCCCGCGTCGTCCGCGACCGAGTGCGCCTTGCCAAGCACGGCGCGGAACTTGCGGTTATCTTCGCAAAGCTCGTTCAACATATCCAGGGGTGCCACGAACTCGGCATCGTTTTCGCCCAGGCTCGCATTATGCGACACTGCGCCGATCGACGTCAGCGTGCGCTGGCCCAACTTGCGGACGCGCTCGGCGATATCGTCGGTGATCTCGAAAACCTGCGTGGCCTGCTCGTCCAGTAATAGATGATAATCGCGGAAGTGCGGGCCGCTCATGTGCCAGTGAAAATTCTTGGTCTTCATGTATAAGGTGAATGCGTCCGCCAACACCCCGTTCATCGCGTGCGCGATTTCGCTTGCCATGTTGTCGCCCACCGGCCCCGGCGTATGAAGCGGACGCGAGGGCGTTGGATCCATCGGAGCGTTCGCGGGCTGCGCCTTGCTATGGTCGGTCGTGGTCGTGACCGGAGTGCTGGACTTCGACGAGGCGGCCTTGCTTGCAGCCGGGGTCTTGGGCGTGGTTGAGCGGGCCATGGGCCTCATCCTTCCGGGTTGTTGCGGGATCGGTATGGCGGCATGAACACGCTGCCGGTCGATAAGGTCCTTGGACGATTGCGCGCGGCGCTTGTGTCCGGCTCGAACGCGGTGCTGATTGCCCCACCGGGCGCGGGCAAGACGACCGCGGTCGCGCCTTCGCTGCTCGCCGAACCATGGGTGGGCGCGGGCAAACTGCTGCTCCTCCAGCCCCGCCGCCTCGCCGCGCGCGCTGCGGCCGAGCGCATGGCCGAACGCGCGGGCGAGCGTGCGGGCCAGACTTACGGCTATCGCACGCGCATGGACTCCAAGACCTCCGCGGCTACGCGCGTCGAGGTGGTGACCGACGGCGTCTTCACCCGCCTCATCCAGTTCGATCCCGAACTGGCGGGCATCGCCGCCGTGCTGTTCGACGAGGCGCACGAACGTAGCCTGGAAGGCGATCTCGGCCTCGCGCTCGCGCTCGACGTGCAGGGCGCGCTGCGGCCCGATCTGCGGCTGATCGCGATGTCCGCCACTTTGGACGGCGCGCGGCTGGCGGGGCTGATGGGTGACGCGCCCGTGATCGAGAGCGCGGGGCGGATGTTTCGCGTGGAAGTACGCCACCTCGGGCGGGAACGCGCCGCGCGGATCGAGGACCAGATGGCGGCCACGATCCACCGCGCACTCGCGGACGAGCCCGGCTCGATTCTCGCCTTCCTGCCCGGCATCGTCGAGATCGAGCGTGTCGCCGAACGGCTGCGCCTGCCCGGGGACATCACGCTCCACCGACTGCACGGCGCGCTCGAGGGGGACGCGCAGCGCGCCGCGATCGCCCCCGCGCCGCCGGGTACGCGCAAGATCGTGCTTGCCACCAGCATCGCGGAGACCTCGATCACGATCGACGGCGTGCGCGTCGTGGTGGACAGCGGCCTCGCGCGCCGCCCGCGCTACGACCGCACGGCGGGGCTGACGCGGCTGTCGACCGAGCGCGTCAGCCAGGCCGCCGCCACGCAGCGCGCGGGTCGCGCCGGGCGGACAGCCCCCGGAGTGGCGCTCAGGTTGTGGGACGCGGGCGAGACAGCGGGGCTGCTCCCCTTCGATCCGCCCGAAATCCTTGAAGCCGATCTGTCCGCGCTCGCGCTCGCGCTTGCCGAGTGGGGCGCGGACGCGGGCGCGCTCCGCTGGCTCGACCCCCCTCCCCCCTCGGCGCTTGTCGAAGCGCGGGGGCGGCTGGAAGCGTTGGGCGCGCTCGACACGGACGGGCGCGTGAGCGCGCATGGTCGGCGGATCGGCGCGCTGCCGCTGCCGCCCCGACTCGCGCACATGGTCGTAGCCGGAAGCGACGCGGGCGAGAGCGAGCTCGCCGCCGAGATCGCGCTGCTGATCGGCGAGCGCGGACTGGGCGGGCGATCGGTCGATCTTGACGAGCGGCTCGCAGCTTGGCGACGCGACCGGGGGGCACGCGCGCAGGCGGCGCGCGGCGCGGCGGTGCGACTAGCTAGAGCCGCCGCTCTCTCTCCCTCGCTCCCTACGGTCGCATTTTCCTCCCCCCTCACGCGGGAGGGTAGAAAGCCGGAACGGCCGCTGCCTCCCCTCATCGGAAAGGGGGAAATGCGCAGCGCAGCGGAGCGAGCGAGAGCACTCGCCGCGTCAGGGTCTCAAGCCCCCGACCTACCCGCGCGCCTGCTCGCGCACGCCTACCCCGATCGCATCGCCCGCGCACGCGGACAGGCGGGCAACTATCTTATGGCAAACGGACGCGGGGCGCGGCTCGATCCGCACGACCCGCTCGCGCGTGCCGAATGGTTGGTCGTGGCCGAGGCCGGTGGCGCGGCCGACGGTGCTCGGATCACGCTCGCCGCAAGGCTCGATCCCGCCAGCCTGGACGTGGTCGCCGCCGACCGGACCCAGCGCAGCGCCGACATCCGCTTCGATCCAGCAACCGGCGCGGTCACCGCCGAGAGCCGCACGCGCCTCGGCGCGATCACGCTGGCGCGCGCGCCATTGGCCGATCCCGATCCCACCGCGATCGCCGCCGCGCTGGTCGACGGCGTGCGCGCCCACGGCCTCGCGCTGCTGCCCTGGGACGACGAGGCCGACACACTTCGTGCCCGCGCCGCCTTCGCCCGCGCGCAAGGGCATCCCGCGCCGGACCTGTCCGACGCTGCGCTGCTCGCCACGCTGGACGATTGGCTCCAGCACGCGCTCGGGTCGGTCCGGCGGCTCGATGCGATCCAGCCCGGCGCGCTCCATGCGGCGCTCGACGCGCTATTCACCTACGCCGACCGCCGCGCGCTCGATACGGTCGCCCCCGCGCGCTTCGCCACCCCCGCCGACACCAGCCACGCGGTCGACTACCGCGCCGAAGGCGGCCCGCCGTCCACGTCCGCGTGCAGGAGCTGTTCGGCCTGACCAGTCACCCCGCCGTCGGCGGCACGCCTCTCACGCTGGTTCTTCTTTCCCCCGCGCGCCGTCCGATCCAGACCACCGCCGATCTTCCCGGCTTCTGGGCGGGGAGCTGGGCGGACGTGCGCCGCGATCTGCGCGGTCGCTACCCCCGCCACCCCTGGCCCGAGGACCCGCGCGCCGCCCCGCCCACCACGCGCGCCAAACCGCGCGGGACTTGACCGCCACGCCCCACCCCAGCAAACGCACGGTCATGGATCAGCCCACCGCCCGCATCACCCAGCGCCCCAAGAGCGCGATGCAATCGGGCCGCGCGCAGACGGGCGACTGGACGCTCGAGTTCGCGCGCGCCGCGCCCAAGCGGCTCGATCCGCTGACCGGCTGGTGGGGCAGCGGCGATACGCTGGAACAGGTGACGCTCGGCTTCGCCACACGCGAGGCAGCCGAGGCCTACGCCAAAGCCAAGGGTTTCGCCTACGACGTGCAGCCCGCGCCCGAAACACGGCTCAAGCTGCAAGCCTATGCGGACAATTTCCGCTAGACGGGTTCCCAAGCGTCCGTAGCTCAGCTGGACCAGAGCGCGGGATTTCTACTCCTGATGTCGCAGGTTCGAATCCTGCCGGGCGCACCATTTCCGGGCCAGCATGCGCGTCAGGGCCGCAGGGTCTGCGCCGTGAGGTTCGCTTCGCCCGCAAGCGCCCGGTCGCCCGCGAAGTGGCCGACGACGACGGGATAGCGGCCCGCCGCGCGCGACCAGCGGTGGCCGGGCGCGTCGTAGGTGGCGATCACGCGCGGCTCGACATCGATGCTGACGCGCCGAGCCTCGCCGGGTTGCAAGGTCAGCCTGCTCCACCCGCCCAGCCGGAGCGCACGCGGTGTCGTTGCCGAACCCGCCTCGACATAGACTTGCGGCACGTCCGCGCCCGCGCGCGCGCCCGTGTTGGTGACGGTGAAGCTGACGTTGAGCGCGGACCCGCTGTCCAACTTCAGGTCGGTATAGCGGAACTGCGTGTAGCCGAGCCCGTAGCCGAACGGGAACAGCGGCTTGGTGCCCCGCGCCGCGTACCAGCGATAGCCCACGTTCGCGCCCTCGACGTAATCGACCGCGAAGGGCGGCACCTGGCCGGAGCCGCCGGCGCTCTTGTCTCCGGCTGCTCGCTTCGCGTCGGCGGCGTGGAGCAGGTCCATGCCAACGACCGTCGGACGCGGCGTCTGCGCGGCGCTGACGGGAAAGGTGATCGGCAGGCGACCGCCCGGGTTCACGTCCCCGAACAGCACGCGCGCGATCGCCTCGCCACCGCGCTGGCCGGGGTACCACGCCTCGAGCACGGCGGGCACCTGCCCCAGCCACGGCATTGTCACCGGCCCTCCCGTTTCCAACACCACGAGCGTGCGCGGATTGACGGCGGCGACCGCGCTCACCAGCGCGTCCTGCCCTTGCGGTAGCGCCATCGTCTCGACATCGGCGGCTTCGGTCTGCCACTGCCACGCGAACACGATCGCCAGATCGGCGTCGCGCGCGGCGGCTGCGGCGACCTGCGGATCGGTGCCATCGACATAGGTTACCTTCGCACCCGGCGCGGCGGCGCGGATCGCGGCAAGCGGCGAGCTGTTGTGCCAGGTGATCCGCGCAAACCCCGCGGGCTCGCTGCCGGCGGGGGGCATCAGCTCGACGGGCACGCCGCCCACCGAGCGGACCTGGCTCGAGCCGCCGCCCGACATCACCCCCACGTCCGCATGGCCGCCGATCAGCACGATCGTGCGCGCGGTCTTGGCAAACGGCAGCATCTGCCGATCGTTCTTCAGCAGCACCATGCCCGCCTCGGCGGCGCGCTGCGCAATTTGCGCGTGCGCGGCGTAATCGATCGCTGCGGGCGAGGTCAGCACGGGATCGTCCATCAGGCCGTTGGCGATCATGCCGGTCAGCGTGCGGCGGACCATCTCGTCGAGCCGCGCTTGCGGGACGCGCCCGTCCTTGATCGCGGCGGCGAGCGGCGCGCCGAAGAAGATCGCGCTGTCGAGTTCTTGGCCCGACTGCTGGTCCAGCCCCGCGAGCGCGGCCTTGACGGTGGAATGCACCGCGCCCCAGTCGCTCATTACCCAGCCCTTGTAGCCCCAGTCGCGTCGCAGCACGTCGGTCAGCAGGAAGTGGCTTTCGCAATCGAAATCGCCGTTGACCTGATTGTAGCCGCACATGACCGAGCCCGGATGGCCCTTCTCGATCGCGATCTCGAAGGCGAGGAGGTCGCTCTCGCGCAGGGCCGCTTCGCCGAGCCGCGCATCCAGAATATGCCGCCCGGTCTCCTGCGCGTTCAGCGCGAGATGCTTGATCGTTGAGACGATGTGGTTCGACTGCACCCCCGCGATCGACGCGCCTCCTATTGTCCCACTCAGTAGCGGATCCTCGCCCAGATACTCGAAGTTGCGGCCGTTCAGCGGATCGCGCGTCAGATTGACGCCGCCCGCGAGCAGCACGTTGAACGTTTTCGCGCGTGCCTCCGCCCCCGCCATCGCGCCGCCCGCATAGGCGATCTGCGGATCGAAGCTCGCCGCCGTGGCCAGACCCGAGGGAAGCGCGGTCGCGGTATCGCCCTTGCGCTGCTCGACCTGGTTGGCGACGCCGAGGCTGGCGTCGCTCTCGTACAGCGCGGGAATGCCGAGCCGCGCGATGCCGGGCACGTAGCCCGCCTGCGCCACGACCGCCACGCCGTCGAACGTGCGCGGGTGCGGCACGTGATGGCCGTGGACGATCAGCAACTTCTCGTCCTGCGTCATCGCGCGAACCAGCAGGTTCGCGCGCGCTTCGGGCGACAACGCGCGGTTGGCCCAGGGTTGCGCCGCCTGCGCATTGACGGTGGCGGGCGCGGCGGTCAGCAGTAGGACGAGCGTCAGGCGAGCGATGCGGGTCATGGGCGGGATCCTCATTTCGCGCGCCGGATCGGAGCGACACGCGGACCAAAATCGAGCGGCGGACGGTTAGGGTGCCCGCCTCTCACAGGCGGCGCGACGGCAGGGGGAAGCCGACCGTCGTCGCCATGGCCAGCGGGCGTCCTAGAACGCCGCCTTGACGCGGACGCCGAAGGTGCGCGGCGGCTGGTAGACCGACAGGAAAACGGGCTGATAGCGCGGGTAGCCCGAAGCGGTCGAGCTGGTGCGGACCTGCGCGTCCTCGACATTCTGGACGAAGCCCTCGATCACATACTTGTCCTCCGGCGCAGTATATCGCACCGCTAGATCGCTGCGCGTGTAGGCGGACTGCTTGTCGAACGCCGAGCCGTAGTAGACGGGGACGCCATTGACGACGCGGTCCTTTCGGTCGCCGTTGAAGTAGGTCAGGAAGCTCGCGGTTTCGTAATGGACCGTGCCGCGCGGTGTGATCCGGCCGCCGTTGGGCAGCGTGAAATCATGCTCGTAGGTGGCGGTCGCGGAGAAACGCGGAGCGTGCGGAAGTTCGTTACCGCGCAGCTGTCGACCGATTCCTCCATCGAAGCGACCATCGGGCGCGAGCAGGTTTTTGAGTTCGGTCTTCTGCACCGCGCCCGCGAAGCTCAAATGATCGTTCTGCGTCAGGTTCGCGGTCGCCTCCGCCTCGAAGCCGTAAGCTTTGGCGCCGTCGGCGTTGGTCGTTACGACCTGGCTGGCGACGATGTTGCCGTTGGCGTCGCGTGTGTTGATGACCTGATTGACCTGATAGCCTTGGAAATCGGAATAGTAAGCCGCGACGTTGAGCGTCAGCTTGCGGTCGAATAGTCGGGTCTTCGCGCCGATTTCATAGTTGGTCAGCGTCTCGGGACCCGCGAGCCGCCCGCCATCCTCGATATTGCCCGACTTAAAGCCCGAGCTGACGCTGCCGTAGGCAAGAATATTCTGCGTTAGGTCGAAATCGACGCGGCCGAGATAGGTCACCTTGTCGAACGTGCCCTTCACGTCGTTGTTGGAGATGCTGAACCCCGGACCAAGCAACGCGACCAACTGCGCCGCGGTCGCGTTCGGAAACGCGCCGAAGATGCCCTGGCACGGCGGTGCCGCGCCGCCCGGGACGGCGGGTGCGGGGCAGCCGAAGCCCGTGACGTTACGACCGCCCACGTCGGACTTGGTGTCGCTCGTATAACGCACGCCGCCCGTCAGGCGCAGGCGATTATTGATGTTCCACGTCGCCTGACCAAACGCGGCATAGCTGTCGATCTCGCGGTCGGACTGGATGAAGCTGCCGACGAAGCCGCGCGTGGTCCCGTCGCGGTAGCCGTTGCGCTGATCGACGTCGAAGCGGATCGCATTCTTCTCGTGGCTGAAATAGCCGCCGACGATCCAGTCGATGACATGCTTGCCGCGCGACTTCAGCTGGACTTCCTGGCTCAGGAAATCGAAACGCGAGTAAACGGTGCGGTTTTCGCCGAAGCCCGAGATGGGGTTCTCGACAAGCGCGGGGAAACCCGTGGGATCGGGGTTGGGCACGAACGTACCCGTCGGCGGGAACGCGCCATAATCGGAGTCCGCCTGCGTGCTGCCGCCGATACGCTGGAAGCCCGCGATATAGGTCAGATCGAGATAGTCGCTGACATTGTAGTCCATGTTGCTGCGGATCGACCAACTATAGCGGTTGGTATCCGGCGCGGTATCGCTCAGTGTGGAGAACAGATGCGTGTTGGGACGCGGTGTCTGTAGCAACGGGATGACCGGCGCGCCTTTGTCGAGGAAACCCTCGACATTCAGGTTCCAATGGAAGTTGGCACTAGGCTCCCAGAGCGCGCTAAAGCGGCCCGACTTCTGGTCCTGCGCATAATAACGCTTGCCCGTCGTGACGAACGCCGAACGGTTGATGTTGGCGATGTTGGGCGCGGGCTGGAAATAGGCATAACCATCGTGCTGCTCGCTCGCGAAGGCGAAGCGCACCGCGAGCGTGCTGGTGACTGGGATGTTGATCGCCGCGCGCGAGCCGATACGGTCGTAATCGCCGCCCAGGATTTCGGCATAGCCGTGGAAGCCGTTCTGGTTGGGCTTGGCGGTGACCAGGCTGACCGCGCCGACCGTCGCGTTGCGACCGAATAGCGTGCCCTGCGGACCGCGCAGCACCTCGACGCGCTCCAGATCGTAAAGCAGCGTGGTGGCACCCTGCGCGCGCGCGCTGTAGATGCCATCGACGTAGATCGCGACTTCGGGATCGGCGACCTCGGTGAAGGCGGTATCGTTGCCGATGCCGCGCAAGGTCAGCAGCACGGCGGACTGGTCGCCCTGGAAGTTGAACTGGAGGCTGGGGACGAAGCGCTGCAGGTCCTGCACGTTGGCGACCTGCTGGCGATCGAGCTGACCTTGGTTGAAGACCGAGATCGCGATCGGCGTCTTCTGCAAGGTGGTCACGCGCTTGGTGGCGGTCACGATGATCTCGGACGTGTCGGCGGTGGGCGTAGGCTGCCCGCCCGCGGTATCGGTGCCCGGCGTCGTCGAGCCGACACTGCTCGGCGACGGTGCTGGCGAGGCGGCACCCGTGTTCTGCGCGAAGGCGGCGGTCTGAAGGCACAGCGTGGCCGTGAGCGCGGTGCTCACGGCGAGAACATGTCTCGTCATCGATCTCTCCCAAGGAGCGCGCGGTGTTCACCCGCGCTTCAACCCGGTCCTGAACAAGCTCCGACATCGCTGTCAACGAGTTTCATGACATGGATGTCGGAACAGGCCCAGCATGTCTATTTCGGTGGCGAACGTTGCGCGATGGATACACTGCGATGACCGTACCCACGTCCCCCCCGATCGTAGTCACCGCGCGGCGGCACGGGCATCAGTGGTGAACGTCGTCACGATCAAGCAGGTCGCCGAACGTGCTGGCGTGTCGCCCAAGACCGTCTCGCGCGTGATGAATGGCGAACGGCACGTGCGCGGGACGGTCCGCGACGCGGTGCTGCGCGTGGTCGCCGAACTCGATTACCGTCCGAACACCTTCGCGCGCAGCCTGTCGAGTTCACGCTCCTACCTGCTTGCTTTGTTCATGGACGATCCTGCATCGGGCTACGCGTCGGATGTCCAGCTGGGCGCGCTGATGCGCAGTCGCCTGCGCGGCTATCACCTCATCGTCGAGCCCGTGGATCTTTCGTCGCCCGACTGGGCCGAGCTGGTGCCCGCCAGCATCCACGCTCTCCGCCTCGACGGCGCGATCCTGACACCGCCCTTGTGCGACCGCGCCGAGCTGCTCGACCGGCTCGACGCGCTCGGCCTCCCCTACGTCCGCATCTCGCCGCGCGGCGATCCCGAGCGCTCGGGGTTGGTATCGATGGATGATCAGGCGGCCGCGCGCGCGATGACGATGCACCTGATCGGCCTTGGACATCGCGACATCGGCTTCATCCGAGGCGATCCCGATCACAGCGTCTCGGCCAAGCGCGCGCGGGGATTTCACGCCGCCATGGCCGAGGCCGGCCTCGCCGCGAAGGAAGAGCATGTCCTGGAAGGCGATTTCTCCTTCCGCACCGGCCTCGCGCTTGGAGACGAGCTCCTGCGCGCGCCATTCCCGCCGACCGCGATTTTCGCCAGCAACGACGATATGGCGCTTGGCGTGCTGGTTACCGCTATGAAACTCGGCATCAAGGTGCCCGACCAGCTGTCGATCGCCGGGTTCGACGACGCGCCGACCGCGCGCGCCGCGTGGCCGCAGCTGACCACGATCCGGCAGCCCAAGGCGGAGATGGCGGCGGCGGCGGTCGATATCCTGGTCGACCCCACGTACCGTGCGAACGTCGGCGCGCCCCAGTTCCAGCGATCACTCGCCTATGAGCTGGTCGTCCGGGGGAGCACGGGATACCGGGATGTGCCCACCGCCTGATGAGGATCGGCTCTTGGGAGCCATCAACCATCAGGCGCGCCGGATTGCCACAGACAGCCGGGTGGAGGACAGCCGGGCACCCCGCCCACGCGTCACCGCGCCCGTTGCGCTGCTGGTCGGGCGTGTCGGCTGCGGACGATTGCGCTGCTCGGCGTGGAGGCGGCGCTGGCACGAGCCTCTTGCACTGATGAAAGATAACGAGCCGCAACGCGTGTCCAGTATTGCCGTCGGCCAGACGATGCCGGAGGATCGTGATCGGCCCTGCCTGCGTCGATCAGGTCGCCGTCCTTTCCATCAGGCGGAAAGTGAGCATCACGCGCACGCCGGGCGCGTTGTCCGCGATGCGCACCTGTGCATCGTGGAGTGTCGCAATCGCCGCGACCAGCGACAACCCGAGTCCCGCGCCGGGCGTGTTGCGGCTGCTTTCTAGGCGGTAGAACCGGTTGAAGACATTGCGCCGCTCGTGCTCGGGAATGCCCGGACCATTGTCCGCCACCACCACCACCGCGACCCCCTCGCCCGCGTGAAGATCGATCGAGATGTGTGTGGTCGGCGGCGTATGGGCGAGCGCGTTCTCGATTAGATTGGTGAACAAGCGCGTCAGCAGATCGGCGTCGCCAAGCACCACCGCGGCTTCCACATTACCGGTCAGCGTCTTGCCCTGATCCTCCGCCGAAGGCGCGTAGGCAAGCTGGACCCGGCCCGCGATTTCGCCCAGATCGACCGCCACGAACCGCGCGCGCGCTACGCTGCCCTCGAGCGTGCCAAGGAGGAGGAGCGCGCGGAAGATGTCCAGCAGATCGTCGGTCCGCGCGAGCGCGTCCTCGATCGCGGCATCGTAGATCGCAGCCGAGTTCGCACCCTGAACGCTTTCGAGATTGTGGCGCAGGTTGGTCAGCGGCGTGCGCAGATCATGCGCGATATCGGTCGAGACCTGTCGCACGTCTGCCATCAGAGAGCCGATGCGATCGAGCATCCGGTTCAGGTTGTGCGAGAGATCATCGAACTCCGGGCTCATCCCGATCCTGGGCAGCCGCTCGCTCAGATTGCCGGCCATGATGCGCCCGACCGTGGCATTCACCAGATCCAGTCGACGCATGAACAAGGCGCCGACGAAATAGCCCCCGATCAGGACGAACAGCGTGATGCCCAGTCCCGCGAGCGCCACGAACCAGTCGAGACCGCGCCGCAACTGCTGGATATCGAAAGTATCGGTGGCGACGACGAGCAGGCTACCGTCTTCGAGCCGTGTTCCCAGGCTTTTAAGTACGTCCGTCTCAGGCTCGTCACCCGGTTTGCCGGGATCGTTGAACGTGACCGTCGCCCAGCCGGATCGCGCCGCGTTCATCGACAGGTCTCCAGCGAGCCGACGACCCTGACGATCGACCAGCAGATAGTGGAAGGGCGATTCCGCTTGCGCGCGCGCATGGCGGGCGATCTCCGCGAGCAGTTGCGTGCGTCCGCTATGGCGTTGCTCGCTGGCGAGCACCGAGACTTCACCGCGCAGGCTGCCCGCGGTCGCTTCCAACGCGTAATCGGAAACCGAGCGTTCCACGACGACGAGCAGCAGCAGCGACCCGATTGCGAACACCGTCGCCAGGAGTAGCGCGAAGCGGAACGCGCCGCTCTCGAAAACGCTAGTCAGACGCATCGATGCGATAGCCCGCGCCCCTGACGGTGTGGATCAGCTCCTGATCGAAACCGCGGTCGACCTTGGCGCGTAGCCGGCTCATATGACTTTCGATGACATTCGTCTGCGGGTCGAAGTGAAAGGACCAGACATTCTCGAGCAACATAGTGCGCGTGACGATCGCGCCCGCGTGCCGCATGAGGTATTCAAGCAGCTTGAACTCTTGTGCCTGAAGTTCGATCGACTTGCCGGCACGGCGCACGGTGCGCTTGACCAGATCGACTTCGAGGTCGGCCACGCGCAGCTGGGTCACCACGTCCGACACCGGAGGCCGACGCGCGAGCGCGTTCACCCGCGCGAGCAGTTCGCTCGCGGCGAACGGCTTGACGAGGTAATCGTCCCCGCCCGCGTCCAGGCCTTCGACCCGGTCGTGCACGCCGTCCATCGCGGTCAGGAACAATGCGGGTGTGTGCACCCCTGCGGCGCGGAGCGCCTTGAGCACGCTCAACCCGTCCATCTGCGGCACCATGCGATCGAGAATTAGGACGGTGTAGTCGTTGCTAGTTCCAAGAAAGATCGCGTCCGGCCCGGTCGCGCACGCATCTACCACATGACCGGCCGCGCGTAGAGTGCGGGACAAGTTAGCCGACGTTGTGGCGTCGTCTTCAAGCAGCAGCAGCTTCACACGGTGTCTCCGGTCTTCTCGGAAAAACCGAAGTCGTGGCGGACACGGTTTGCCAAGTTGGGAATTCCCAACCTTTAGGCCATCAATGTCGAAACCGATATGCGGTACGGCATCGATTGCTAACACGGTGTCGCGGTCGAGACGGTTGCCAACGTTGGAGATTCCCAATTTCCAGCTCACTGTGACCCAAGCGCGACATCGCTACGACATACCAGAGGCAACCCGCCTCAGGAGACCTCACCCATGAAACGCATTCTCATCGCTTCCGCGCTGATCGCGGCCGTGTCCGGCATCGCTCTCGCTGCCCAGCCCGCGCACAGTGCGCTCAAGGGCGGCGAACTCGCGACGATGGCAAACGTCAAGCTCGCCGACGCGCGCGCCACCGCGCTCGCCGCGCGGCCGGGCAAGGTGACCGATCAGGAACTGGAAAAGGAAGCCGGCGGCAGCGGCTTGCGCTATTCGTTCGATATCAAGAACGCGGGCAAGACCTATGAAGTCGGAGTCGACGCCAAGACCGGTACGATTCTCGAGAACAAGGCCGAAGGCAAGAACCCGGACTGAGCGGCTTGAAAGCAGGGAATCGGTACACCGCCGATTCCCGGCTCCGATCGTTTGCGTGCTAGGTCGACCATCTCAGGCGGGTTCATGAAGCTGACGCTCTATCGGGGCCGCCGCAGGCGCGCCGCTGCCGGGGCAGGACTTGCGGCAGTCCTGCTTGCCGGGTGCGCGCACTATCGTCCCCTGCCCCTGGCGACCACGCCCCCGCTCGCGCCCAATCTCGCGCAGGAACGTGGCGGCTTTCCAGTCGGTCAGCCTTTGAACGTGGGCGAGGTGGTGCGCCTGACGCTTGAGAATAATCCCGATCTGCGAGCGGGTCGCGCGCGGCGCGGGGTCGCTGGCGCGCAGCTGTTACAGGCGCGCATCCTGCCCAACCCAACGTTCTCGGGCGCGTTCCTGCCGCTGCTCTCGGGCGTCGGCACCTCGCCCGCGTTCAGTATCGGCATCACGCAGAACATCCGCGCGCTGATCACCTACCGCACGCGGCGGCGCGAGGCGGAGTTCGTGCAGGCGCAGGTCTACGCCGATGTCCTGTGGCAGGAGTGGCAGGTCGCGGGGCTGGCGCGCCAGCTCGCGGTCGAGCTGATGGTCGAGGCGCGGGCGCGGACTTCCTACGCACAGGCCTATGATCTGCTCGCACGGCGTAACGCGGTGCTGCAACGCGCGCTCGCGGCGGGAAACGCAACGCTGGTCACCGCAGCGCCGTCGCTGGTGGGGTTTCAGGCGGCGCGCACCAATCTACAGGCGCTCGATCAGCGCCAGCTGGCGCGGCGGCATCGGCTGAACGCGCTGATGGGACTGGTGCCCGACGCGGTCGTGCCCTTGGCCGGCACCCCCGATCTGCCGCCGTTCGACGCTGCGCAAATACGCGCCAGCCTTGCGACGATGCCCGATCGCCGGCCCGATCTCCTCGCGTTGCGCCTTGGCTACCAGGCACAGGACCAACTCATCCGCCAGCAGATCCTCTCGCAATTTCCCGATATGGTGCTGGGCGGCGGCGTAAATCGGGACAACGCCCATGTCGTCAACGCAGGGCCGCAAATCTCGATCGGCGTGCCCATCTTCGATCGCAACCAGGGCAACATCGCCTTCGCCCAAGCGACGCGCGCGCGGCTGAATGCCGAATATGCCGCGCGGCTCGCGACGACGGCGGGCGAGGTGGGCGCGTTCCTGACCGAGATGGCGCAGGTGTCCGAGCAGATCGCGATCGTGCGGCGCGACCTTCCCGCCGCGCGCCTGGCGGCCGAGCGCGCGGCGGCGGCTTTTGGTACATCCAACCTCGACGAGCGCAGCTATGTCGAACTCGTCACCAATCGCTACACCAAGGAAGAACAGATCATGGCGCTCGAACTGGCGCTCTACGATCGACAGATCGCGTTGCAGACGCTGACCGGCGCGGGGCTGCCCTCGGTCGAAACCCTGCCGCCGGTCCGAGCGGCCAAGGTGGCGCGCCGATGAGGCTGGCGCTACCGGGTGCGCTCGCCTGCATGATGCTCGCCGGGTGCGGCGGGAGCAGCGCGCCGCCCCCTCCCCCGCCGACCCCGAGCGTCCTCGTCACCGTTCAGGCACCCACGCCGGGCAGCCTTCCCGACATGCTGCCCGCCTACGGCAGCGCCGTCCCTGCCGCGACCGCGACGCAGACGCTGAGCGTGCCCCAGCCGGGCCAGGTGACACAGCTGATGGTGACGCCGGGAACCACGGTCCGCTCGGGCCAGCCGCTCGTCACGTTCACCGCCACGCCCACCTCGGTCAGCGGCTACACGCAGGCGCTGACCGCCCTGTCGTCGGCGCAAAAGCAGCGCGCCACCACCGCGCAGCTGTTGACCCAGCAGCTCGCCACGCGCGACCAACTCGCGCAGTCGGACAAACTGGTCGCCGATGCAAACGCCGCGCTGAACGCGCTCAAGGCCGAGGGCGCGGGGGCGGCGGTGCGCACGCTGACCGCGCCGTTCGCCGGCACCGTCACCAACATCGCGGTCGCGCAGGGGGACCGCGTCCAGCCCGGCGCGGCGCTGCTGACCGTGGCGCGCGCGGGCGGAATCGTGGTCACGGTGGGCATCGATCCGGCGCAGCGCGCGCGTGTCCACATTGGCGCGCCCGCGACACTGACTCGGCTGACCGGCGGTGCACCGCTTAACGGTCGCGTCGTGCGTATCGACAGCACGCTCAATCCCAGGACGCGGCAGGTGAACGCGGATCTGAGTTTCCCCAGTGGCGCGATCCTGCCGGGCGAGGCGTTGCAGGTCGCCATCCGGGTGGGCGATGTGACCGGCTGGCTGGTGCCGCATCGCGCGGTGGTGACCGCGACCGGCGACCCGCACATCTATCAGATCACGGGCGGCAAGGCGGTGGCGGTCACGGTCAAGGACCTGCTTGCCACGCCCGAGCAGGATATCGTGCAAGGGCCGATCGATCCGCAGAAATCGCTGATTGTCGACGGAGCCTATCAGGTCGAAGCGGGCGGCGCGGTCCGCGTGGGCGGCCGCTGATGATCGAGAAGCTGCTGGGCTCGCAGGCACGCGCGTTCGTCGTCATCGCGCTGGCACTGGCGCTCGCGGGCGTCGTCTCCGGGCTGTCGCTCCCCATCGGCCTGTTCCCCCAGGTCTCCTTCCCGCGCGTCGTCGTCGATCTCGAAGCGGGCTCGCGGCCGGCGGACCAGACCGCCCTGCTCGTCACCCGCCCCGTCGAAGAAGCCATACGCGCCATCCCGGGCGTGCTCGACGTGCGTTCCGAAACCAGTCGCGGCTCGGCGCGGGTATCGATCGATTTCGGCTGGGGGCGCGACATGGTGGCGAGCACGCTGCTGGTGGATACCGCGATCGCGCGCGCCACCGCGACGCTGCCGCCGGGTACGGCTTACAATGTACGCCGGATGGACCCGACGGTCTTTCCGATCATCTCCTACGCGCTCGTGTCGGACAGCGCGTCGCCCGTCGTGCTGCAGGACATGGCGCGCTACCAGATCACGCCGCTGCTCTCGGGGATTGCCGGCCTCGCGCGGGTGAGCGTGCAGGGCGGCACGACCGCCGAGATCCAGGTGCTCGCCGACCCGCGCCGCCTCGCCGACTATGGTCTGGCGATGCGCGACGTGGCGAACGCGGTCCGCGCGGGCAATGTGCTGAGCGCGGTCGGCCAGGTGCAGGACCGCGGCCGCCTATCGCTCGTACTCGCCGATCGCAGCATCACCAGCGCGGCGGCCGTGGGGGCGATCGTGATCCGCCCGGACCCCGCGGGCGTGGTGCGCGTGCGCGACGTGGCGACAGTGCAGAACGGAGTGATGCCGCAGTACCTGCGCGTGGTGGAGGACGGCCGCCCCGCCGTCCTGTTCAACATCTACGTACAGCCCAGCAGCAACGTCGTCCAGATCGCCAAGCAGGTGGCCGGCAAGCTGGCGGGCTTCAAACTCCCGCCCGGCGTAAAGCTGGTCAACTGGTACGACCAGAGCCAGCTCGTCACCCAGTCGATGGCGAGCGTGCGCGACGCGGTGCTGATCGGCTTGGTGCTCGCCGCGATCGTCCTCTTCTCCTTCCTGCGGAGCATGCGCGTGACGGCGGTGGCGATCATCGTCGTCCCCGCCACCTTGGCCGCGACCGTGCTCGTCCTCTCGCTACTCGGGCTGAGCTTCAACATCATGACGCTCGGCGGCATCGCCGCCGCGGTCGGCCTGCTGATCGACGACGTGATCGTGATGGTCGAGCATATCGCTCGGCGGGCGGGCGCGAAAAATGCCGAGGGCAAGCCCGCGGGCAAGGCGGCCGTGCTCCCCGCCGCGCGCGAGTTCCTGGGGCCGCTGACGGGATCGAGCCTCGCCACCTTCATCGTCTTCGTGCCGCTATCCTTCCTGAGCGGCGTGACCGGCGCATTCTCCAAGGCGCTCTCGGTCACGATGGCGGCCGCGCTCGTCATTTCCTGGGCGTTGACCGCGTTCGTCGTCCCCGTACTCGCGCGCGAGCTGATCGATTTCGACAAGTGGCACGACCCGGGCAAGGCGGGCGAGGGCTGGCTGGCGCGCCGCCACGACGGCGCGCTCGACGGACTGGCGCGGCGACCCTGGCTGCTCGCCGTGCTGCTCGTGCCGCTGCTGGCTATCGGCTATCTCGGCTATTCCAAGGTGCAGTCCGGCTTCATGCCCAAGGTGGACGAGGGCGGCTTCATCATGGACTATTTCACCGCGCCCGGCACGTCGCTGATCGAGACCGAGCGGCAGGTGGGCCAGATCGACGCGATGCTCCACGCCGATCCGCAGGTAGCGACCTTCTCGCGGCGTCTGGGTACCGGGCTCGGCGGTGGGCTGGGGCAGAGTTACCACGGCGACTATTTCGTCCGCCTCAAGGCCAACCACTCTACGCCCACCGACGCCTTCGCGGGCACGGTGCGCGACCGCGTTCTGGCCGAGGTTCCGGGCGTCCAAATCGAGGTCGCGCAGCTCATGGAAGATCTGATCGGCGATCTGACCAGCGTGCCGCAGCCGATCGAGATCAAGCTCTATTCGTCCGACGCCTCGGTCCTGCGTCCGCAAGCCGAGAAGATTGCTGCGACGATTTCCAAGATCAACGGCGTCATCGAAGTCAAGAACGGCGTCCAGCTCGCGGGCGACGCGCTCGACGTGCGCATCGATCCGATCCGCGCGGGTGCCGAGGGCGTCGCCCCCGCCGATGTGGAAGCCGCCGTCAACGACGCGCTGACCGGCGCGATCGCCACCGCGCTGCCGCAGCCGACCAAGGCGGTAAATGTGCGCGTGCGACTGCCCAACGCGATGGGACTGACGCAGGCGGGGCTGGCCGCGCTGCCGATCCGCGCAACGGACGGCCACGTCTTCCCGCTCTCGCGCGTCGCCGATATCGTTCCCGTCACCGGCCAGCCGCAGATCAGCCGCGAGAACCTCGAACCGATGGTCGCGGTCACCGGCCGCATCCAGGGACGCGGGCTCGGCGCGGCGGTGGGCGATGTGAAGACCGCGCTCGACAAGCCCGGCGTGCTCGGCCCGGGCATCCGCTACGAGCTGGGCGGTCTCTACCAGCAGCAACAGATCGCCTTTTCGGGCCTGATCAAGGTGTTCGCCGCCGCGCTGATCGCCGAGTTCGTGCTGCTGCTGATCCTCTACCGCGGTTTCTGGTGGCCGATCATCATCATCGTGTGCTCGCTGCTCTCGACCACCGCCGTCTTCACCGCGCTGTGGCTGACCCATGTCGATCTCAACATCACCGCGCTCATGGGCATGACGATGATCATCGGCATCGGCACCGAAATGGCGATCTTCTACGTGTCCGAATATGAGGAGCTCGCGCACCTGATGCCGCCCACCCAGGCGGTGCGCGAGGCGAGCCGCAATCGGCTCCGCCCGATCACGATGACGACGCTTGCCGCCATCCTTACCCTCGCGCCCCTCGCGTTCGCGATCGGCAAGGGATCGGGCATCCAGCAGCCGCTCGCGATCGCGATCATCGCCGGACTGCTGCTCCAATATCCGCTTGTGCTGATTGCCATGCCCGCGCTGGTGCGGTTGACACTGCCCAGGCAAGAGCGGCGCGGTCCCGTGCGCCCAGGCCATTGATCATGAGCCGACCGTGGTTGTCGCCCTCCTGCTTGCGCCAGTGGGCGACATGCCGAGCTGGCTCAGCGCGAACGTCAGGAACGCGCCGATCGCGAACAGCGGGATCAGCCGATCGGTGATGCCGCCAAAGACGATCAGCAGCGCACCCGCCGTTACCGTCAGGAAGCCGATCCCGACCGAGAAGACCAGCCGCCGGTCCGCGACCGCGAACGATCGCGGCAGGAAGCCGTCCTGCGCCACCAGCTTGCACACGCGCGGGAAGCCGACGAAGCTGGTGTTGGCGGACAGGCACAGGATCGCGAGCACGCTCGCCATCGCGACATAGTAGATCGTGCCATGACCCACGATCGCGGCGGTAAACTGGGAGAGCACGCTCTGGTAGCCCGGTTCGGTCTGGCCCATCGCGGGCACGCCCTAGAACCAGCCGATCCTGCGCGTGCCCTGCTCGCGGTTGGCAAGGCGGCGACCGAGCAGGATGTCGAGGATAGTCAAGGCGGTTTCCGGCGGGAGCTGTTCGGCCCGCGCGTCGCCAACAACTCGTTATGTCGCGGTTAGGACGCGCGGATTGCTACCCCAGGTGGAACGCGCGCCGCACCCCGTCGATCACGAACTGCGCTGCGAGCGCGGCGAGCACCACGCCCAGCAGGCGCGTGATCATCGTCTCGATCCGCTGCCCGATCAAACGCATCAGCGGACCCGCCGCGAGCAGTGAGGCGAGCATCAGCAACAGAATCGCCGCCAATGCCGCGATCACCGCGCCACGCGTCTGCCAATCGTCCGCGCGCGCGACCTGGAGCATCACGGACGCGATCGACCCCGGTCCCGCGATCATCGGGATCGCCATTGGGAAGACCGAGATGTCCTCTTCGGCAACCGGACGATGCTCGGCGGCACAGTCGTCCACGACCTCGGCGGCGCGGTCCTGGCGCCGCTCGGTGCGCTTCTCGAACACCATGTCGGCGGCGATCAGGAACAGCATGATCCCGCCCGCGATGCGGAACGCGTCCAGGCTGACGCCGAGCGTCTGCAGTAACGGTCGGCCCAGGAAAGCGAAGAATAGCAGGATCGCGCCAGCCGTCAGTACCGAGCGGATCGCCATCGCACGGCGGTGCGCGGTGGACGCGCCCGATGTCAGGCTGGCGAAAATCGGCGCGCAACCGGGCGGATCGATGACGACGAAGAAGGTGACGAACGCCGAGGTGAACACCTTGAACAGCGTCGGGTCCACCTCAGCCCACCCGAGCGTGCGCGGCTTTGAGCGTGTTGGCGAGCAGCCGCGCGATCGTCATCGGCCCAACGCCTCCCGGCACCGGCGTAATCGCACCCGCGACTTCGGCCGCTTCGGCAAACGCCACATCGCCAACCAGCCTGCCATCCTCCAGTCGGTTGATGCCGACATCGATCACGGTCGCGCCGGGCTTGATCCAAGCGCCGCGCACCATCTCGGGCCGACCTAAGGCGACGACCAGAATGTCCGCCTCCCGGCAAAGCGCGGGCAGGTCGCCGGTGCGGCTGTGCGCGATGGTGACGGTCGCGTCGGCGGCGAGCAGCAGCATGGCGACGGGCTTGCCCACGATGTTCGATCGCCCGATCACCACCGCGCGCGCACCCTTGGTGGCGACCCCCGCCAACGCGATCAGGTCCATGCAGCCGAGCGGCGTGCACGGCACCAGCCCCGGCAACCCGCTCGCGAGGCGGCCCGTGTTGAGGACGTGGAACCCGTCCACGTCCTTGGCGGGATCGACCGCGTCGATCGCGGCGGCCTCGCGAATGTGCACGGGCAAGGGCAACTGGACGAGGATGCCGTCGACCAGCGGGTCGGCGTTGAGGGCGGCAATAAGCTCGAGCAGCCCGGCTTCGGCCACGCCCGTGTCGAGCGCATAATGCGTGCTGGCGATACCAACCTCACCCGCGTGGCGACGCTTGTGGCGAACATAAACTTGGCTCGCGGGGTTCTCTCCCACCAGCACCGTCGCCAAACCCGGCGCGCGGGCGTGCGTCGCGGCGAACCGATCCACTCCGGCCTTGACCTCAACGCGCAGCCGTGCCGCTCGCGCTTTTCCGTCGAGGATCGTAGCGATCATACGCGTGCCTATCGTCCGGCACGCCGCTGGGCAAATCGCGCGCGGATTGGCGCTACAGCGTGCCCGCCTGCAATGGATAAAGGACGTGCCGCTCGAAAATAATGATCGCGATCCACAGCACGAGCGGAGCGAAATCCAGTCCACCAAAATCGGGCAGCACGCGGCGGATCGGGCGCAGCAAGGGCGCGGTAACGCGGTCCAGATAATACACGATCTGCCGCACCGCCGGCGAGCGCGTACTGATCACGTTGAACGCGAGCAGCCACGAGAGGATCACCTGCGCGATCAGCACATAGATGATCAGGTTGAGCAGGATGCCGATGACGTCGAGGATCGCGGGGACAGGGGTCATGACGTGGTATGTATGAAGGCGGAGATGGCGCGGGAAGGGGCGGCGGTCGCGTGAACCGACGGGAGTTCAGGCGGCGTGTGGGAAGCGATCGGCGTAGATGAAGGGGCGGTAGCGCGGTTCGGGGATCACGTCCCCATGTTCACGCGAGACGTCGAGCCAGCCAGCAAGTGCCTCCTCGGCGTTCGTCGCGGCCTCCGCAGGGGTGTCGCCGTGCGTCGTGCACCCCATCAGATCGGGAAAGTCCGCGATCCACAGACCTTCTTCCTCGGACCAGAAGATGTTAAGATGATAGTGGGGGAGTCTCATCCGTTACCCTTTAACCCTTGTTTTTCGACCATAGCGCAGAACTGGCGCACCTGGTAGCCGTTCGCATCCTTGCCGCGAGGCGTCACGGTCAACGTACCTGCGATCGCGGGATGGCGATAGTGGTGGTGGCTTCCCGTGATGCGTGCCAACTCGAAGCCGAATGCGGCCAACAATGCCTCGAAATCGCGGAAGCTGATCGTCTGGCGCGAGTTGGCCAGCAGGTTGAGGTAGAGCTTGGCGGGCTTTGTCATGGGCGCGGTCCTGTTCGGCTGCGCCATCTTCTATACACACGACTTTGACTGCCGATAGAAAAAGTAAATGTGCCGAGGGAACGAGGAAATATCCCTACCGTCGTCCCCCCTCGCGCTTCCCCGCCTTCGCCTTCGCCTGATTCATCGACCGCGTCGTCCGGGTGCCCGGCTTGCCGCCAACTGCCCTGCCCGCGATTTTCTGGATCGGCGTCATCGGGATACCCAGATCGTCCTGCTCGAGCCGTCGGATTTCGTCGCGCAGCCGTCCCGCCTCCTCGAACTCGAGGTCGGCGGCCGCGGTGCGCATCCGTTCTTCGAGGTCGGCAATGTAGGCGCGCAAATTGTGGCCGACCAGATTGGGCGCGTCCTCGTCGCCGGTTTCCACGACCACGCCGTCGCGGTTGGCTAGATGCGAAAGCACGTCCGAGATATTGTTCTTGATGCTTGCGGGCGTGATCCCGTGCGCCTCGTTATAGGCGACCTGCCGATCCCGCCGCCGCCCGGTCTCGGCCATCGCGCGCTCCATCGAGCCAGTGACGTGATCGGCATAAAGGATCACGCGCCCGTCCACGTTGCGCGCGGCGCGACCGATCGTCTGCACCAGCGAGGTTTCCGAGCGCAGGAACCCCTCCTTGTCCGCGTCGAGGATCGTCACCAGCCCGCACTCGGGGATGTCCAGCCCCTCGCGCAGCAGATTGATCCCCACCAGCACGTCGTACACGCCCAGGCGCAGATCGCGGATCAGCTCAATGCGCTCGATCGTCTCGACGTCGGAGTGCATGTAGCGCACGCGCAGCCCCGCCTCGTGCATGTACTCGGTCAGGTCCTCGGCCATGCGCTTGGTGAGCGTGGTGACGAGCGTGCGGTAGCCAGCGCGCGCGGTGATGCGCGCCTCGTTGATGCAATCCTCGACTTGCGCCTCCACGGGCCGCACCTCGACGGGCGGATCGATCAGGCCGGTGGGGCGGATCACCTGTTCGACGAACACGCCGCCGGTCTTGCCGATCTCCCATGGGCCGGGCGTGGCGGAAACGAAAACGGTCGGTGGCCGCATCGCCTCCCACTCCTCGAACTTCAATGGCCGGTTGTCGATGCAGCTCGGCAGGCGGAAACCATATTCGGCGAGCGTGATCTTGCGGCGGTGATCCCCGCGCGACATGCCGCCGATCTGGGGAACGGTGACGTGGGATTCGTCGACGAACAGGAGCGCGCTGTCGGGCAAATACTCGAACAGTGTGGGGGGCGGTTCGCCGGGGATGCGGCCGGTCAAGAAGCGGCTATAATTCTCGATGCCCGCGCAACTCCCGGTGGCGGCGATCATCTCCAGATCGAAATTGGTGCGCTGTTCGAGACGTTGCGATTCGAGCAGCTTGCCCTCGGCGTTCAGTTCCTTGAGCCGCTCGGCGAGTTCGTGCTTGATCGCCTCGGACGCCTGTTTGAGCGTCGGGCCGGGTGTCACATAGTGACTGTTGGCGTAAACCTTGATATAGTCGAGCTTGGCCGAAACCGCCCCGGTCAGCGGATCGAACTCGCTGATGGCTTCGATCTCGTCACCGAAGAAGCCGATGCGCCACGCGCTATCCTCATAGTGCGAGGGGAACACCTCGAGCGAGTCCCCACGCACGCGGAAACTGCCGCGCGCGAAGCCCGCATCGTTGCGCTTATATTGTAGCGCGACGAGCTTGCGCACGATCTCACGCGCGTCGACGGTCTGGCCCTTCTTGAGGCTGAAGGTCATCGCCGAATAGGTCTCGACCGAGCCGATGCCGTACAGGCAAGACACGGATGCCACGATGATCACGTCGTCGCGCTCCAGCAGCGAACGGGTGGCCGAGTGGCGCATCCGGTCAATCGCCTCGTTTACTGACGACTCCTTCTCGATGTAGGTGTCGCTGCGCGGCACATAGGCTTCAGGCTGATAGTAATCATAATAGCTCACGAAATACTCGACCGCATTCTCGGGAAAGAACCCCTTGAACTCCCCGTATAACTGTGCGGCCAAGATCTTGTTGGGCGCGAGCACCAGCGCGGGCCGCTGCACTGCCTCGATCACTTTGGCAACCGTGAACGTTTTGCCCGATCCCGTCACCCCGAGCAGTACCTGATCGCGCTCGCCGGCTTCCGCCTGCGCGACCAGCTCGGCGATCGCGCCCGGTTGATCGCCGCTCGGCGTGTAATCGGTCGCGAGCACGAAAGGCCTGCCACCCTCGCTTTTTTGTGGGCGGTCGGGGCGGTGGGGAACGAACGGGGCGAGGCTGGTCGGGTCGGCGAGGCCGGTGCGGATTTGGATTTGCGGCATGCGTCCGATATGGCGGCGATCCCGCGCCCCCGCAACGCGACCGCCGACCCCGGGGGCTTGGCGAGGCGGTAAGCGCGCGCTATGGCACGTGCCGCGCTATTCCTCGGTAGCTCAGCGGTAGAGCATTCGACTGTTAATCGAATGGTCGTAGGTTCGAATCCTACCCGGGGAGCCACGCGCGGCGTTTAAGCCTTGGTAATTGCGAAAGGTCCTGGGGTTGCTATCAGCGCCCCAAGCTTCGCCAGCAAAGAATAGCGCGGTTTCGTGGGCAAACGGATGGTCGCCAGGGTGCCGCAGGGTCGCTGGCGCACGCTGACCTCCTCGCGGCGCTCCGCCACGACTGCATCGACGCGCCCTGCGTGCTCGACGGGCCGATCAACGGCCGCAGCTTCCTCGCCTGTGTGCGGCAACTCCTCGTCCCCACGCTCACGCCAAGCGACGTGGTGATCCTCGACAATCCGGGCAGCCACAAAGGCCAGGCGGTGCGCCGCGCCATCCGAGCGGCGCGCGCCCACCTGCTCTTCCCGCCGCCCTACAGCCCCGACCTCAACCCGATCAAACAGGTCTTCGCCACGCTCCAGACCCTGCTGCGCAAAGCCGACAAACGATCGATCACATGCGTGTCGCAGCGCATCCCGCTCGACGCCTTCCCGCCAGCCAAATGCGCCAACTACCTTCGTAACTCAGGATACCAGCAACGTGATCCGATCACGCTCTAGGCGGTCGGCACTTTCTTGTGATGGCTACGCGGGTGGCCCTGTGTTCCATCATGCGGCGGCAACGCCACCGGCGGCGCGGGATCGATCGAGCTGCCTGTGCCGCTCAAATCATTGACCTTCCATGCCTTGTTGCGCCAGTCGAACTCCCAATGATCGGTTAGTTGATTGCCCTTGCTGTAAGGCTCTTGCGGGCGCGGCACCTGATAATAATCGCCGACGATAAGATCGGGCGTGATGCTCATCACCAGGAAGCCGTGATGATCGTCCGTGTAACTCTCTAGCGTCACACTCACGCCGCCCGTGCGGTCCATGATCACTGGCGGGACCATCGCCTGATGGTTGACCTTTATGACATGATGCAGATTGTGATAGCCACCTGCGCCGGTGACGATGCACGGTGTCACCTTGCCGTTCGCGTCGGTACGCGAAATCCGCTGATAATTGTGGACATGGCCTGCGAGCAGCATGTCGGGGAAGCGCCCCGAGACCGAAGCGGCGTGCTCGATCGTATCCAGGATGTATTTGCTTCCCGAGTGATGATCGTCCGCCGAATACACCGGGTGGTGCATTGCCACCAGCAAGGGCACGTCGGTCGGCAACGTCCGCAGTTCCTCGATAAACCATTCGGTTTGCGGCGAGCGGATCTCGCCCCCCTCGGGCACGTTGGAATACAGGCCGACAATGTTCATCAACGGCGAGGTCAGCGTCCAATATACATTGGGCTGGATCATCGCGGTGCGGAGAGAATCCTGCGCTTCGGGCATCTTGACCGGCTTGGGTGCGCAGAAGTTGCGCATGAAGCCGTCCAGCGTGTTCTCGGTCGGGACGTTCTCGCCGTCATGATTGCCCGCAACCGCGAAAATCGGTCGAGGGTAGAATTCATAAGGTTGGTAGAACTGCGCGTAGTATTCTTTCACCTCGCCGTTGAAGTAGACGCAGTCCCCGGTGATGTACATGAAGGCGGGATTGTGCGCGGCATCGGCGGCCGAATCGAAGCTCTTCTCCATGCCCTTGGCGACCAGTTGTTGCGGCATCGCATCCTTGATGCCGCCGGTATCGCCGTTCAGGTGAAAGGTCAGTCGCTTCTGGGCGGTGATCGTCGCCATATCGGCGGCATCGAGCACATGATCGAGCGGCAGGCGGAACGGGGCCGCGCCGGTGGGCGCGGGCAAGTCGCGGAAATGGGTGTCACGCGTCGGCCGGAGCGTAACGGGAAAATGGCCCAGCAGGATCGGCCGCCGCCGACCGAAAACGTTCGCCGTCGTGCCGGTATAATGGTCGTCCATCGGCTATCTCCCACGAGCAATCGTGTTTACCATGACCAGCGGACGGTCGCCAAGGTTCCCGTCTGCGGCGGCAGTACCTGCGACTAAATGATCTAAGCCCGGCGCGCGCCCGCGATGTAGCGATCGATCACCGGCCCCAGCACCGCGAGCGGCACGCCCCCCGTGGTCACGACCGCATCATCGAAGTCACGCAGATCGAAACGCGGGCCAAGCGCCGCCTGCGCCTTCGCGCGCAGACGCAGGATTTCGTTGTGGCCCACCTTGTAGCCGCACGCCTGCCCCGGAGCGACGCAGTAGCGATCGACCTCGCTCGTCACCGCTGCGCGCGCACGACCGGTGTTGGTGATCATCCAGTCGATCGCCTGCGCCCGAGTCCAGCGCAGGTGATGGAGGCCGGTATCGACCACCAGCCGCGCCGCGCGGAAGTTGAGCGCCTGAAGTTCGCCCAGACGCCCCAGCGGATCATTGTCGTAGATGCCAAGCTCGTCGACCAGCTGCTCCGAATACAGCGCCCACCCCTCGACGAAGGCGTTAAAGCTCATCAGCGAGCTGATCGTCGGGATTTCGGCGGTATGTTCGGCCAGGTACGCGCCCTGGAACGCGTGGCCCGGCACGCCCTCATGCGCGGTCAGCGTCTGAAGCGTCCACTTCGGCCAGACACCATTGTCCTTAAGGTTGATGTAATAGATTGCCGGGCGCGAACCATCGAGCGAGGCGAAGTTCATGTAACCCAGCGCCGCGCCGTCCTGGATATCGACCGGCACGCGTTTCACCTGCACGTCCGCCTTCAATCCTAGACGAGACATACGGGGCAGCAACGGCCGCACCGCATCCACGCGCGATTGGACATAGGCGATCAGCTCGGCGCGGCCCGCGTCGGTGTTGGGATAGGTGTAGCGCGCGTCCTTGGTCAGTGCCGACGCGCGGTCCCCGACACTGCCCTGGGTCAAACCCTGCGCGCGCAGCATCGTGTCCATGCGCGCCTGCAGCTCCTTCGATTGCGCGAGGCCGGTCGCATGGACGGCGGCGGGCGTCAGCGGCGTCGTGGTGCCCGCGCGCAAGGCGAAGGCGTAGTAAGCGTCCCCACGCGGCAGCTTCCATACGCCCGCGCGGTTGTCGGCGCGGGTGCGGACCACGGTCGTCGCGGTGATCTGGCGATCGAGCGCGGGATAGACCTCGCGTTCCACGATACGCGTCGCCTGCGCGGGCCAATCGCCCGCGATACCCTTCGCCGCCGTCCGCCTTGCGAGCGATGTCACCATCTTCTGCTGCGCGGTCGGGGCGGAGCGCAGCGCGTTCATTTGGCCGAGCGCGTTGTCGAGCACGAAGGTGGGCGGCGTCACCCCGCGCGCGGCATCGTCGGTCAGCCGCGCGCTCTCCTGATCCAGCTGGCGTCCGAAGGCCTGCAAGCGCGCCACATAGGCGTCCGCGTCGGCGCGCGTCTCGATAGGGTGATAGGCATCGAGGAACTCGGGCACGCCAGAAAACGCACCGTTCTGCTGACTGATGACATAGGGCTGTGCACTCCCCTCAAGCGGGGAGCTGCGGTCGCCATAGTCGAAGCTGCGCGCCTCGCGGTTCAGGCCGATCGCATAGTCGACCGTGTCGCGCAGAGTCACGTCGCGTCCCGAAAGCCCCGCGCGCGGGATCGCCGCCAGATCGCGCGCGCCCTGGTCCGCGATCTCGCTGGCGCGCGCGAATGCTGCGGGGGAGCGATCGTCCAGCTGAGACCGCAATCCCGCGCGCGCGCCCTTGTCGAGGCCGAGCGAGGTCGCCTGCTGCGGCGACATATCGAGCGTGGCGTCGGCAAGCCGATCGACGGCGGCACGCAGCTGGCGATTGGCTCCGACAGCCGGGGTCGCCGCCGCTGCGAAGTCGGGCACGCCCAGGCCCACGCCCACTGCCACCGCGCCACTTAGAACGTCCCGCCGATCGAACATGCGTGATCCCTCGTTTGATTGAGTCTTGCACCATAAAGCGCGTGCGCGTCGCGGCAAGCGTGGGTCGCGCGCGATTGCCCCACGTTCGCGCGGCACGTAAGCTGGCCGAGACGAACCCTTTGACCGAGATCGAAACCTCCTCCTCGCCCGAACGCCCCGCGACGCGGCGGCTGGAGGCGGCGCTCGTCCGGCTCGAGGCAGCGGCGACGCGTGCGGCGGCCAAGGCGGCGGCGGCGCGCGAACTGGATGCCGCCGCGACCGAGGCGCTCGCCGCGCTCGATCAGGTGCTGGAGGCGCGCGGTGGCTGAAGTGACGATCCGCGTCGGCGGCAGGCAATATCCCCTTACCTGCCGCGACGGCGAGGAGACGCGCCTCGCCGAACTCGGGCGCGGGCTCGACGCGCGCGCCGCCGCGCTCAGCCAGACGCTGGGCGCGATGGGCGAGGGACGGCTGCTAATCGCGCTCGCGCTGACGCTGGCGGACGAGCTGCACGAGGCCGACACCGTGATCGAGCAACTCGCCGCGCGGATCGAGGCGGTGACGGACACCCTTGAGGCGGACACCCTTGAGGCGGACGGCCGCATGCCCTAACTATGTCAGTGGCGGGTACTGCCGGGTGCGAGCCTTTGCGAACATCCCTGAGGCGATATCACATCCAAGGGAGCGGCCTCTGTTCGGATCCTGGTCCGCTACACACTGTTCCCACCTGACGTAAATGGCGTCAGAGGATCTTCCGGCCCACGGCCTACGCGGTCCCGCCACCCTTCCCCGCGACAAGGCCGCGCTGCGTGCGGTCATGCGCGCGGCAAGAAAAGCCTATGTGGCAGCGCTGGCTCCGGGCGAACGCGTCGCGCTCGAGGCCACGCTGGGCGAGATCGTCCGGCCCCATCTGCGCGAGGGCGCAGTGATCGGCAGCTACGCCACTCACGGCGGTGAGATCGATCCGCGTGCGATCACCCCCGTGACCGCGCTGCCCTGGTTCGCCGACGCGATGAGCGAATGCGTCTTTCGGCCCGGCCGGCCAAGCGAACGCGGCCCGTTCGGCGTGCGCCAGCCGAGCGGACGTGGAGGCGCGGTGCAGCCGGACATTATCTTCGCGCCCCTGCTCGCCGCCGACTTGCGCGGTTACCGGCTTGGCCAGGGCGGCGGGCATTACGACCGGCTGCTGGCCAGCCTCCCCGACCGCGCGGCCGTCACCGTGATCGGCCTCGCCTGGGATATGCAGATCATCCCCCACGTGCCCGAAGACCCCTGGGATATGGCGCTCGACGCGGTTGCGACACCGACACGGTGGATCGTCCCCCTCCCCTCGCGCTAAGGCCGGACATGCCCGACGTGATCCGCAAACCCCTGGGCGTCATCCTCATCATCCTGTCGCTCGCCGCTTATGCCGCGCTCGTCGGCTACGCATCATCGTGGATCGCGCGCCAGCCCATCCTCGGGCAGACGCTGCTCTACCTCGTGCTCGGCGTAATATGGGTGCCGGCTCTGATGCCGCTAACGCGCTGGACCGAGACGGGACGCTTCACGAAACCGCGCGACCCCGCTAGGCGAGCGCGCGAGGAGAACAAACGATGATGACGGTCGGAGTGATCGGCGCAGGGCTGATGGGCAGCGGCATCGCGCACGTGGCGGCACAGGCAGGGCATCGGGTGCTGCTGGCCGACATCGATCACGCGCGCGCGGAACAGGGCCGAGCCTCGGCCGAGAAGAACATGGCGCGCCAGGTCTCCAAGGGCATTCTCAGCGCCGAAGACGCCGCTGCCGCGATCGCACGCATCGATCCGCAGGGCGACACCGAACGCTTCGCCGAAGCGGAAATCGTGATCGAGGCCGCGACCGAGCGTGAGGACATCAAGCGGCTGATCTTCGAGGGGCTCCACCTCGCCCCGAACACGATCCTTGCGTCGAACACCTCGTCGATCTCGATCACGCGCATGGGAGCAGCCACCGACCGGCCCGATCGCTTCATCGGCGTGCACTTCTTCAATCCCGTGCCGATGATGGCGCTTGTCGAGATCATTCCCGGCCTCGCCACCGCACCCGCCACGGTGGAGACCGTGGACGCCTTCGTTCGCGCGCTCGGCAAGACGCCGATCCGCGCGGCGGATCGATCGGGGTTCATTGTCAACCGCATCCTGTGCCCGATGCTGAACGAAGCGATCCAGGCGTACGATGAGGGGCTGGGTACGGTCGCCGACATCGACGAAGGCATGAAGCTTGGCGCGGGGCATCCGATGGGGCCGTTGACGCTGGCGGACTATATCGGGCTCGATACGCTGCTGGCGATCATGGATGTGCTCGTCGCCGATCTTGGCGATCCCAAATACCGTCCCGCGCCCTTGCTCCGCAAAATGGTCGAGGCGGGCTGGATCGGTCGCAAGTCGGGCCGGGGTTTCTACGATTATTCAGCGCCCATACCGGTGCCGACGCGCTAGAAACCCCGACTACGAACTAGGCCTTGCGCCGACGCGTCGCGCCGAGCAGCCCGACGCCGAGCGCGAGTGCGCCCAGAGCGGCGGGTTCGGGCACCAAGGCGACGTTCAATGTGTCGTTACGGCCTAGAAGCACCGTATCGGTGTAGAAGCCCGGCGTGCCGAGCGCGCCGAGCGCGAAGTAGGAGAAAATGTTGCCCGTCTTTTCGGTTGTGAAAATTACGACGCTGTTGTCCGGCCGATTGAACGATGTGCCGGTCGGCAACAGCTGCGCATAGGTGCACGCGCCGAACGCCGCGATGGTCTTGCAGCTATCGAGTTTGGCGGCCGGGATCGCGGTGCGCGCGGTGATGAAACTGGGCGCGGTATAGACGAAGCTGTTCCCGATGCCGAGATTATACGTGTAGCGAACGCTGGCGGCGGTGGGCTGGGCGGCAAACGCGGCGGCAGCGAATAGGGCGAGTTTGGCGATGCGTGTCATAAGTTCATGTTCCCTGTTGCAGTCGTTCCGATCCGAACGCGAACGCGAGCCGCTCGCCGTTTCGGAACCCTGCGCCCGTAACAACAATTTAAGACAAATTGATGAATACGGGCGTGACAAGACACAATTTCCTACCCGTGTTGGCAAAGAGCGGACTGCCCGACTTCGCGCCTTGCCGCAGCGCATCTGCGTGTTACGCGCGGGCAGCCGACCGAGGATTCCATGCGCATCGTAACCGACTTCCGCGCCCACCCCGCCCTGCTCGCCAAGACCGAAACCCTGGTCGAGGCGCTCCCCTATCTGCAACGCTATGCGGGCTGCACGTTCGTCGTGAAATATGGCGGCCATGCGATGGGGGATATCGCGCTCGCGGCGCGGTTCGCGCAGGATGTGGTGCTGCTCAAGACGATCGGCATCAACCCGGTAGTGGTTCACGGCGGCGGCCCGCAGATCGGGGCGATGCTGACGCGGCTGGGCGTGAAGACCGCGTTCGTCGACGGCCTGCGCGTGACCGACGCGCAGACCGCGCAGATCGCTGAAATGGTGCTCGCGGGATCGATCAACAAGGAAATCGTCGGCCTGATCCAAGCCGCCGGTGGTCGTGCAGTCGGCATCTCTGGCAAGGACGCGGGGCTGGTGATCGCGCGCAAGCTGGAACGCGCCGTGCCGACCGACAGCGCAATCGAGGCGGCGGTGGATCTGGGTTTCGTCGGCGATCCAGCGCATGTCGATCGCTCGATCATCGATACGCTGGTCGAGGCGAACATGATCCCGGTGATCGCGCCGATCGGTTCGGGCGAGGACGGGCACACCTACAACATCAACGCGGACACGTTCGCGGGCGCAGTGGCGGTGGCGCTGGGCGCGGCGCGCTTCCTGCTGCTGACCGACGTGCCGGGCGTGCTCAACAAAGCGGGCGACCTGCTGACCGAACTCGAAGCCGCCGACATCACGGCGCTGATCGCCGATGGCACGATCTCGGGTGGCATGATCCCCAAGGTCCAGACCTGCCTGTCGGCGGTGACCCACGGCGTCGGCGCAGCGGTGATCATCGACGGCCGCGTGCCGCACGGGCTGCTGCTCGAAATCTTCACCCGCCAGGGCGCGGGAACGCTGGTGCGGGCCTGAGCGGGACGGCTCGGCGTTTGCACCCCCTTCCCTGCCCCGCTAACCCGCGAGGTCATGCTCACCCACCTCACCGCCCGCCCCGGCTCCGCGCTTTCGGGGACTGTCGCCGCGCCCGGGGACAAGTCGATCTCGCATCGGGCGCTGATCCTGGGGGGGCTTGCTAAGGGGACGACCACGATCGCAGGATTGCTCGAGGGGGCGGACGTACTCGCGACCGCCGCCGCCGTCGCCAGCTTTGGCGCGAAGGTCGAGCGAACGGCGGCGGGGTGGCAGGTGACAGGCGCCCCATGGCGATCACCGGACCGGCCGATCGAATGCGGGAACAGCGGGACGGCGGTGCGGCTGCTGATGGGGGCGGCGGCGGCATTCCCGATCGAGGCGGTGTTCACGGGCGATGCCTCGCTGTCGCAACGGCCGATGGCGCGGGTGACGGAGCCGCTTTCGCAAATGGGCGCGCGGTTCGACCCGGGAAATCTCTTGCCGATCCGGCTGCGGGGCGGCGGGCTTCGCGGTGGCCATTTCGACATGAAGGTCGCGTCCGCGCAGGTGAAGTCCGCGATCCTGCTTGGCGGTCTGGGGACCAGCGACCCAGTTAGCGTGACCGAGCCGGTGCGATCGCGCGATCATAGCGAACGCATGCTGCGCGCGTTCGGCGTGGACGTGAGCGAGGCGGAGACCCCGGCGGGTCATTATGTGGCGCTGGGCCGCGTGCGCGTGCTGACCGCGCGCCATATCGCAGTGCCGGGCGATCCTTCGTCGGCAGCATTTCCGCTATGCGCGGGGCTGATCGTGCCGGGATCGCGTGTGCGCGTGCAGGGCGTCCTCTCAAACTCAGCGCGCACGGGGCTGTTCGAGACACTGCGCGAGATGGGAGCCGAGCTATCGAGCGAGCCCGTGGGCGACGGCGGGGGGGAGCCGGTGGCGAACTTGACAGCTGTGGCGGGAGGACTGCGCGGCGTCGATGTACCCGTTGGGCGCGCGGCATCGATGATCGACGAATATCCGATTCTCGCCGCGGTGGCCGCCTTTGCGACCGGCACGACGGTGATGCGCGGGGTGGGCGAACTTCGCGTCAAGGAGAGCGACCGGATCGCGCTGATGATCGATGGCCTGCGCGCGTGCGGGGTAAGTTGCGAGGACGGGCCGGACTGGTTCGCGGTGCATGGGCGCGGCGGCGACGTGGCGGGCGGGGCGGAGATCGAGACGCACGGCGACCACCGGATCGCGATGGCGTTCCTGGTGCTCGGGCTGGGCGCGCGCGCGGCGGTGCGCGTGCACGATGCGGATATGATTGCGACCTCGTTTCCGGGGTTCGCCGCGCTGATGCGCTCGCTGGGGGCGGACATCGCATGATTGGGCATATCGCGCTGGTTGGGATGCCGGGATCGGGGAAGTCCACGGTGGGGCCGTTGCTGGCGGCACGGCTCGGGCTGCCGTTCCACGATGTCGATGCGGTGATCGAGGCGAAGCATGGGCCGATTACTGACCTGTTCGCGCGCGGAGAGGTGGGTTTCCGCGAGGCCGAGCGCGCGGTGATTGGTGAGTTGCTGGATGGGCCGCCCGCCGTGCTCGCGCTGGGCGGCGGCGCCTTCGTACAGGCCGAGACGCGCGCGACGGTTCGACGTGCGGCGCGCACGGTGCATCTGGATGCACCGCTGGACGTGCTCGCGGCGCGCGTGGGGGATGGCAAAGGGCGGCCGTTGCTCGCGGGGGATACGGCGGGGGCGTTGGCGCGGCTGCACGCGGCCCGCGCATCCTGGTATGGGACGGCGGACGTGAGTGTGGATGCGTGCGCAAATGCCGAGGTGGTCGCGGCGGCGTGCGCGGACGCTGTGAAGCGCGGGCCGGACATCGAGGCCGTGCCGGTGGGCGAGCCGGAATACATCGTGCGGGTGGGGTCCGGGCTGCTCGGCCGCGCGGGCGCGGAAATCGCCAAGCTGGGGTTCGCTCGCGCCGTGGTGGTAGCAGATGCAAACACCGCCGTGTTCGCGCCCGCGCTGCTGGCGAACCTAGGCGCGGCGGGTATTACAGCCGAGCTGGTGACCGTTGCGGCGGGCGAGGCGAGCAAGGGGTGGGACGGTCTCGCGTTGCTGTCCGACGTCTTTGCCCGAGCACGGCTTTCCCGGGGGGACTGCGCAATCGCGCTTGGCGGCGGCGTGGTGGGGGATCTGACCGGCTTCGCGGCGGCGGTGTTCATGCGTGGTATCGCGTGGGTGCAGGTGTCCACCACCCTGCTCGCGCAAGTGGACAGTTCGGTCGGTGGCAAAACCGCGATCGATCTGGCTGCGGGGAAGAACCTGGTGGGTGCGTTCCACAGTCCCCGGCTGGTGCTCGCGGATAGCGACGTGCTGGCGACGCTGCCCGATCGCGAGATGCGATCGGGCTATGCCGAGGTGGTGAAGTACGGCCTTCTGGGGGACGCGCGGTTCTTTGCTTGGCTGGAGGCGAACGGCGCGGCTGTGCTGGCACGCGATCCGGGCACGGTGCGCACGGCGGTGGCGCACTGCGTGCGGATGAAGGCGCGGATCGTGACCGCCGATCCGCTGGAGAAGGGCGCGCGCGCGCTGCTTAACCTGGGGCACACGTTCGGCCACGCGCTCGAAGCGGAAACCGGGTTCGGCGACGCGCTGACGCATGGCGAGGCAGTGGCGCTAGGGTGCGCGCTGGCCTTCCGGTTTTCGGCCTTGCGGGGAAAGTGCGCGGGGGAGGACGCGACACGCGTAGCGGCGCATCTTACGGCGAGCGGGCTTCCGGTGCGTCTGCGTGACATACCCGCGCCCGGCGGCGCGTTCGCCGCCGACGCGCTGATCGCGCGGATGCTCGGCGATAAAAAGGCGGGCGACGGCAAGCTGGTGCTGGTGCTCACGCGCGCGATCGGGGCGGCGTTCGTGGAGCGAGATGTGGATCGGGCGTCGGTGCGGGCGTTCCTAGTCGCCGAGGGCGCGCGCGCGTAGGAGCGCGATGGCCGCTTCGCGCTGCTCGATCGGGGGCGAGGGGACGCCGTAAAAGGCCTCGAAGCTGGGTTCGGCCTGCGCGATAAGCATATCGAGGCCGTGGATGACGGGGCCAGTGGCGCGCATCAGAAAGGCTGTGTCGTGGCCGGTATAGGTCATATCCAGCGCGGCGGCATCCCGGGGAGGCATGACGCCGGGATCGCCCGGGACCGCGTTGATCAGGAGCACGGCGTCCACCAGCGCGGCGGGATCGTTCCACACGAAAGCGTCCGCCCCGGTGGCGGCGGCGAGCGCGTGCGTGGTGGCGACCGTGCGGCCGACGAGGCGGACGTGCCAGCCTGCTCCCACTAACGCAGCGGCGGCGGCGGCGGCGGCTCCGCCTGTGCCCAGGATCACGGCGGGACCTTTGCTCGAGTCGAGCGCGGGGGCGCGGCGGGCGATCGCGGCCAGGACGCCGTGGCCGTCGGTGGAGCGCGCCTCGATCCGGCCGTCGGGGTGGAAGAGGAGGAGGTTGGCCGACTCGGCGGCATCGGCGCTGGCATCGGTGGTGTCCGCAAGCGCGAGCGCCTCGCGCTTGAAGGGGGCGGTGACGTTAAGGCCCGCGATCGTGCCGCCGCGCAGGCCCTGGGTGAAGGCGGCGAATCGGTCGGGTGGACAGGCGAAGGGGACATAGGCGGCATCGAGCCTGGCGGCGGCGATCCAGCGGCCGTGGAGGAACGGGCTGAGCGAGTGACGCACGGGCGCACCGACCACGCCCGCGACGATCGCCGCGCCGGTCAGCGTCATGCCGCCTGGGACACGGTGGCGGGATCGTCCGCGAGCGCCGCGCCGAGTAGGATCAGCACGGGCAGCGCGGGATCGAGCAGCGCGGCGTCGCGTGCCAGATTGCCTAGGTGCGTGCGGACGTGACGCTCGCGCGGACCGCCGATGTCGGTCAGCAGGATCGCAGGCGTGGTGGGCGAGAGACCCTGCGCGCGCGCGAGGTCGGCGAGTGCGGGAGCGTTGTCGCGGCCCATGTAGATGGCCGTCGTGGTTTCGGGATCACCCAATGCGAGGCCGAGCGGCAGGCCGCCCGCGAGGCCGTGGCCGCTGACGAACTGAACGCGCCGCCCACGCGCGCGGTGGGTGAGCGACAGGCCGAGCGTGGCGGCGGCGGCGCTGGGTGCGGTGACGCCGGGGATGATGCGCACGGGGACGTTCGCGGCGCGCGCGGCGGCGACTTCCTCCCCGGTGCGCGCGAAGTAGGCGGGATCGCCGCCCTTGAGGCGCACGACCCTTTCCCCGGCGCGCGCAAGGCGGACGAGTTCGGCGGTGATCTGGGCCTGGGGAACCGAGGGACCGTGGCCCTGCTTGCCGACCGCGATCCGTCGCGCCTCGCGTCGCGCGAGTTCGAGCACGCCCTCGCCCACCAGGCGGTCGTAGAGGATGACGTCGGCGGCTTGCAGCTCGCGAACGGCGGCGAGCGTCAGTAGATCGGGATCGCCCGGCCCCGCGCCGACGATGATGATTTCGCCCCCCATATTGGTAGGCTCGGCGGCGAGGCGCGCGAGCGTGAGGGCTGGATCGTGCGCCGGGGCGGGCGCGAACGCGGCGGCGGCGACCTTGTCCCAGAAGCGGCGGCGCTGCGCGCGATCGGGGAGCGCGCGCGCGGCGTTGCGGCGAAAGCCGCGCGCGGCGGCGGCCCAGCGCGCGAGCGACTGGGGCAGGATCGCCTCGATCCGTCGGCGAACCGCCTGCGCCAGAACCGGCGAAGCACCGTCCGACGAGATGGCGATCAGCAGTGGCGCGCGGTTGACGATCGAGCCGAACTGGAAATCGCAAAGCGGCCCGGTGTCGATGACGTTGACCGGCGTGCGCGCGGCCCGTGCGGCTGCGGCGAGGCGGATCGCCTCCTCGCCCGGTTCGCCGCCAATGGCGATCGCGGCCAGCGTAAGATCGGCGTCGGTCCACGCGCGGTCGGTGATGGTGATCTGCGCGGGGTGAGCCTCGGCCACTTCGGCGAGTTCGGGACCGGGATCGTTCGTGTGGACCACCACGCGCGCGCCCGCCGCCGCGAGCAGCTCGGCCTTCCACGCCGAGCCAGGCCCGCCACCGGTGATCAGCGCGGGCTTGCCCTGGAGATCGAGGAAAATGGGCAGCTTGGGGATCGGCGCGAGCCGGGGCGGGCGCGTGAGCGTGGGTGGAATGGCGGTCATGCGACCAGCGCTTTTAGCACTCCGGTGTTCGCGTGGAAATCACGGCCCTCGTGCGTCTCGGCGACGTGGCCCGCGCGGATGACCCAGTCGCCGAAGGGTTCCTGCGCGGTGCGGCTGGCGGCGTAGTCGGCGAAGAGCGGGCCCAGCGTAGACAGGATCGCGGCTTCCTCGACGTCGGGCGCGTAGAGCTTGGAGAGGCGGTGGCCGGTGGGGGAGCCGCCAAGATACATATGGTAGCGGCCCGGGCCTCGGCCGACGAAGCCCATTTCGGCGATGTAGGGCCGCGCGCAGCCATTGGGGCAGCCGGTCATGCGGATCGTTATCGACTGATCGGCGAGGCCGTGGGCGGCGGCGAGCGCCTCGATCTTCGTGATCAGGCTGGGCAGATAGCGTTCGGATTCGGCCAGCGCGAGGCCGCAGGTAGGGAGCGCGACGCACGCCATCGACGCGCGGCGGAGCGGGCCCGCGTGGGTGGCGACGGCGTGTTCGGCGAGGATTGAGTCAATCTGGGCGCGCTGGGTAGGGGCGATGTTGGCGAGGATGAGGTTCTGGTTGGCGGTGGCGCGGAACTCGGGGCGCGGCCCTCCTCCCCCGCTGGGGGAGGTGCCCGCAGGGCGGAGGGGGTCCGGGGTGGCGCGACCCACTCCGACGGCTTCGCCGCCACCTCCCCCAGAGGGGGAGGAGAGGAGGGTGGCGATCTGCTTGAGCGCGGTCAGCCATTGCGGGCCGTCGGGCACATCGCGCAGACGGCCGCCTTCGACGAAGAGGGTGAGGTGCTGACGGCCGCCGTCGCCTTCGACCCAGCCGTGGCGATCGAGATTGTCGGCGAAGTGGAACGCGCGCGCAGGCTCGAAGGCGATCCCAGCGCGGCGGGCGACCTCGTCGCGGAAAGCTTCGAGGCCGTGCTTGTCGATCGTGTATTTCAGCCGCGCGTGCTTGCGGTTGGTGCGGTCCCCCCAGTCGCGCTGGGTGGTGACGACCGCCTCGGCAACCGCCATCGCGTGTTCGGGCGTTACGAAGCCCAGGCTGTCGGCGGTGCGCGGGTAGGTGTCGGGTTCGCCGTGGGTCATGCCCATGCCGCCGCCGACGGTGACGTTCCAGCCGTCGATCGCGCCCGACGCGCCGACGATGGCGATAAAACCCAGATCGTGCGCGAAGACGTCGACATCATTGTCGGGCGGCACCGCGACGACCGCCTTGAACTTACGCGGCAGGTAGGTCTGGCCGTAGATCGGCTCGACTTCGGGCTCGCCGATCAGCGGTTCGCCGTCGAGCCAGATCTCGCGGTAGGCGCCGGTGTGCGGCAGCAGATCGACCGAGATGCGCGTGGCGAGTTCGTAGGCTTGCGTATGCGCGGCGGAGACGTGCGGGTTGGTCGACGCGAGCACGTTCCTGTTGACGTCCCCGCAGGCGGCCAATGTGTCGAGGGCGGCGGCGTCGATCGCCTGCATTGTCGCTTTGAGATTGGTCTTGATGACGCCGTGATACTGGACCGTCTGACGCGTGGTCAGCCGGATCGCGTCGCCCGCGTAATCGCGCGCGATCGCGTCGAGTTTGAGCCACTGCGCGGGCGTGACGACGCCGCCGGGGACGCGCAGGCGCAGCATGAAGGCATAGGCCTTGTCGAGCTTCTTCTGCGTGCGTTCGGGGCGCAGGTCGCGGTCATCCTGCAGATACATGCCGTGGAACTTAACCAGCTGCTGATCATCCTCGGCGATCGCGCCGGTGTGGTGCTGGGTGAGGCCGTGCGCGAGCGTGCCACGCAGGCCCTGGCTGGCGGTCTTGATGCGTTCATTAGGGGAGTGGGTCATCGAAATTCCTTACCGTTCTTCTTCTCCTCCGCGAAACGGGGGACGTAGCCGCAGAGCGGTCGGAGGGAGTTCCGGGGTGGCGAGACCCCCTCCGTCGGCTTCGCCGCCACCTCCCCAGCGGGGGAGGAGAGACCCTCCTCCCCCGCTGGGGGAGGTGCCCGTAGGGCGGAGGGGGAGCGGGCGCGATATTCACCATGTTTACCGCGACGCCGCGGCTGACCGAGTTAGGTGAGGTGTCGTGAACACCGAGCCGGGCATGATTAAGATCGCGCGCAAGCTGCGGCGAGAGATGAGTCCGCCCGAGGTGCGGCTGTGGGTCAGGCTGCGAATCATAAAGCCGCAGTTCCGGCGGCAGCATCCGCTCGGACGGTATGTGCTGGACTTCTACTGTCATGCTGCGCGGCTGGTGGTCGAGGTGGATGGGGCGGCGCACTCGATGGGGGATGCGCCCGCGCGTGATGAGCGGCGGGATGCCTGGTTGGCGGCAAAGGGGCTGAGGGTCGTTCGCATCGCGGCCTCGGATGTGTTGCGCGATCCGGGTGGAATCACGGGGTGGCTGGCGGTTATGTCGAGGGTGCGTGCGGCCCGGATCCCCTCCGCCCTTCAGGCACCTCCCCCAGAGGGGGAGGAGGGCCTTAATATACGTCCGTCAAATACCGCCGCTCCTTCTCCAGCGCGATGACGGCGGCTTCGGCAGCCTCTGGCCCCAGCGCCTTCACCGCCGCATAGGCGTCCACCAGCGCGCGCCGCACGTCCTTCGCCATCGCGCCCGCGTCGCCGCAGACATAGAAGCGCGCGCCGCCATCGAGCCACTCCACGAGGTCGCGCGCGCGGTCCAGGATGCGGTGCTGGACGTAGCGTTTGGCGGGGCCGTCGCGCGAGAAGGCGAGGTCGAGGCGGGCGAGCGTGCCCTCCTCCAACGCGCTCTGCCATTCGAGCTGGTAGAGGAAATCGTGGCTGAAGCGGCGGTCGCCGTAGAACAGCCAGTTGCGGCCCGACGCCCCGTGCGCGGCACGCTCCTGGAGAAAGGCGCGGAAGGGGGCGACGCCGGTGCCGGGGCCGATCATAATGATGTCGGTCGCGGGATCGGCGGGCAGGCGGAAATGACGGTTGGGCTTGACGCGCGCCCTGATCGTGGCCCCGGGCGCGAGGCGATCGGCGACGTGCGTCGAGGCGACACCGTGGCGCGGGCGGCCGTGGGTTTCGTAACGCACCGCAGCAATGAGGAGGTGGGCCTCCTGGTCGCCCACCGCTGCGCGCGACGAGGCGATCGAGTAGGCGCGCGGGGGTAGCGGGCGGGTAAGACCGGTCAGCGCCTCGGGCGTGAGATCGGCGGGGAAGGCTTCGAGCAGGTCCACGAGCTGACGGCCGTTGGCCCAGGGGCGCGCCTCGCCGGCCTCGATCAACCTCTCGAGGTCGGGGTGCCGCGCGATCGCGCCGTAACGCTCGATCATCGGGACCGAAAGCGTGGTGATATCGCGGTCGTTGGTGAGCGCGGCGGCAAGGTCCGTGTCCGGCTCGAGGCGCGCGGCGACCAGCACGGCCTCGACCAGCGTGGGATCATTGGGCGCGTGCAGTTCGAGGCTGTCGCCGGGTTCGTAGCCCCGCGCCCCGCCCAGATCGAGTTCGAGATGGAAGGTTTGCTTGTCCGAACGCGACGAGTTGAGATTGATCTTGCCCGTAACCTCGGCGGTGAACGGCTCGTTCGTCACCTCGCGCGTAAAATCAACCGCGACGACGTTGTCCGCGATCAGAGCGGGAACGGTCTCGACGGGGGCAAGCGCCTTCAGCGCATTCGCGGTCCATGTTTTCGCCAGCGCGGCGAACTCGAGGTCGCAATCGACTCGGTCCGCCACACGACGCGCGCCGAGCGCTTCCAGCCGCGCGTCGATCGCCTTGCCGATCGTGCAGAAGCCCGCGTAGCTGGTGTCGCCAAGCGCGAGCACGGAAAAGCGCGTGTCGGGCAGGCGTGGTGCCCGCTCCCCCATCAGCGCGGCGTAAGGGTGCGCGGCGCGCGCGGGCGGCTCCCCCTCCCCCCAGGTAGCGGCAATGACGAGCAGGTCGCGCTCCTTGGGCAGGGTAGCGACATCCAGATCGGCCATGTCGATCACGCGCGGGCGGAAACCCTGCTTGCGCGAGGCTGCGGCGGCGGCGTGAGCGAGGGTTTCGCAGTTGCCGGACTCGGTGGCGTACACGATCGTCAACGGCTGGGCGGGCCGCGCCGGGGCGACGGGCTGGGCGACCACGGTCGCGGCTCCCGACGCGGCATCGAGCCCAGCAAGGAAGCCCGCGAGCCAATGGCGCTGCATCGGCGTCGTCGCGAGCAGCACGGCGTCAAGCCGTTCGCGCGTGGGCACATCGAAGGGAGCGGTGACGGGCAGAAGAGCAGTGGCGGCCATGGCCGTCTATGTCGGCGACGGTTCCACCGGATCAACCCGAACCGGTTTTGCTTTGTTGCGGTGCGATATAGCATGGCATTCTCCCGGCGGTGCATCAGGCGACAGACGTATCGCTATTGTGCGCGGCCATCTTGCCGCAGCGAGAAGGACATCCTTTCTGTTGACACATGACCACCCAAACCGCCCTCCGCCTCGCCCCCGCCTGCGACCCGCAAGAGCGCGCCACTGCATTGTGCGAGGCGATGGCGGACCTGTCGCTCCGCGACCGACTGGCGCTGATCGAGCGCACGATCGAGGGGCGGATCGTCTTCACCACCGGCTTCGGACTCGAGGGCCAGGTCCTCGCGCACGCGCTCTCCGCGATCGGAAGTAGCGCGCAATGGACGACGATCGACACGGGGCGGCTGTTTCCCGAGACGCTCGACGTGTGGGCGGCGACCGAGGCGCGCTTCGGCCGCACGATCCGCGCGGTCGCGCCCGGCACGGCGGCGACCGAGGCACTGATGTCGCGCGATGGCGCCTACGGGATGCGGGCGTCGACCGACGCGCGCAAGGCGTGCTGCGCGTTGCGCAAGGTGGAGCCGCTGGGGCGCGCGCTCGACGGTGCCGCCGCCTGGATCACGGGGCTGCGCAGCGAGCAGAGCGAGGCACGCGGCGAGACCCGGGTGGTCAGCTGGGACGCGCGCAAGGGCCTCTTCAAGTTCGCACCGATTGCCGATTGGTCGAAGGCGCAGGTCGAGGCGTATGTCGGCGCGTTCGATCTGCCCTACAACGCGCTCCAAGATCGCGGCTTTCCCTCGATCGGCTGTGCGCCGTGCACGCGTGCGGTGAAGCTCGGCGAAGACGAGCGCGCGGGCCGCTGGTGGTGGGAAAGCGGCGATAAGGAGTGCGGTCTGCACGGGCGGGCGGCCGCTTGAGGCAATCAGGCCATTGCGCTGCCGGACCCCGATAATCAGGCAGAATAGCGCGTCGATCGCCGCAGATCGGCGATGAGGCTTGGCGCTGTGGGCTGAAAGCCGGGTTGCTCGCGTGTCCGCTCGCTCGACGCCGGAGCGTCCACGTCAGTCGTGTCCCGGGTGCTGGTAGTTTCGAAGGACTGGCCACGCGGTCTCCGGCCGGGCCGGGGCGCGCGTTCCCGGTCAGAGCGGGCGCGTTGCCTCGGCAAGCCACTGTGCCGCCGCGCCGTCGACCAACGGAGTGATCTCGCGCGCCACTAAGGCATGATAGCTGTTCAGCCAGTCGCGCTCATTCTCGTCGAGCAACGCGGGCTCGATCAGCGCGCGGTCGATCGGCACCAGGGTGAGACTGTCGAAGCCCAGCATCGGCCGCTCGGCTCCCTCGATCACGACCGCGCGGATCAGGACGAGGTTCTCGATGCGGATGCCATAATGGCCGGGCTTGTAGTAGCCGGGCTCGTTCGAGCAGATCATCCCCGCCTTCAGCGGTTCGTCGCCGCCGCCGTAGGATGCAATCCGCTGCGGGCCTTCATGGACCGCCAAATAGCTGCCAACCCCGTGGCCGGTGCCGTGCGCGTAATCGGCGCCGATCGACCACAGCGGGCGACGCGCCATCCCGTCCAGCTGGCTGCCGCGCGCGCCGTGCGGGAAGACGGCCGAGGAAACCGCAATATGACCTTTGAGCACGCGCGTGAAGCGATCGCACATCTCGGCGGTGGGCTGGCCGATTGCGACCGTGCGGGTAACGTCGGTGGTGCCGTCCTGATATTGGCCGCCCGAATCAATCAGCAGCAGCTCGTCCGCGCCGATCCGCCGGTTGGTCGCGGGCGAGACGCGGTAGTGCATGATTGCACCGTTTGGGCCCGAGCCCATGATCGTCTCGAAGCTCAAATCCTTCAGTCGCCCGCCCTCGGCGCGGAACGCCTGCAGCCGCGCGGCAGCGGTCAATTCATCGAGTCCGCCGCCGGGGGCTTCCGTGCTGATCCAGTGGAGGAAACGGACCAGCGCCGCACCGTCGCGGATGTGCGCCGCGCGCGTGCCCGCGATCTCAGCGGCGGTCTTGACCGCCTTGGCGTCGACCGTCGGGTCGCGCGCTTCGATCACGCGCGCGCCGCCGTCCGTCAACCGCGCGAACACCGCCGCCGCCGCACGATCGGGATCGGCCATCACCGCCATGCCCGCGAGTTGGCCGATCGCGGTTTCGAATGCACCGTAGGGCGCGACGCGCACGCTGTTGCCCAGATGCGCGCGAACGTCGGGAGTCAGCTTGGCGTCGTCGACGAATAAGTCGGCGGTGCCGTCGCGATGCAGGATCGTGAAAGCGAGGCCGACGGGCGTGCGCGCGACATCCTCCCCGCGCACGTTGAACGCCCACGCGACCCCGTCGAGCGCGGTGACCACCGCCGCGTCCGCGCCCGCCTTCTCCAACATGGCGGCGATCTCGGTCCGCTTCTCCGCCGCGCTGCGCCCGGCGAGATCGTTGGGCTGGATGACCAGTGGTGCTGGCGAAGGCGCGGGCCGCTCGGTCCACAACGCGTCGATCGGGTTGCGCGCTACGGGCACGAGCCTGCCCCACCTGCCCTCGACGGCCTTGCGCCAGCCTTGCGCCACGCGCTCGACGACGAGCCACGGATCGAAGCCGATGCGCGCGCCCGGCGCGACGTTCGCCGCCAGCCACGCAGTCAGCGGCGTCTCGACCGAGTTGATGTGCTCATACAGCGCCCCGTCCACCTCGGCGGCGGCCTGGAGCGTGTAACGCCCATCGGTCAGGAACGCGGCCCGGTCCGCCAGCACCACAGCCGTTCCCGCAGAACCCAGAAATCCCGTCAGCCACGCCAGCCGCTGCGCGTAAGCGCCGACATATTCGGAGCCATGCTCGTCCGCGATGGGCACGATGAACCCGTTTAGATCCTGCGCCGCGAGGGCGTGGCGAAGTCGGGTCAGGCGTTGGGCGGCGGTCATCAAAGCTCCCCGTCAGGGCGTAAAATCGCGCAGCCGCGCCACGGTGGCCGTATCGAGCCGCTTGATCAGCGCCACCACCAGCGTCACCATCTGATCAAAATCGCGCCGATCCATAATGCCGTTGTGAACATGGGTATAGCGCACGGGTACGACGAGGTTGATCGTGGGCGCGCCGCCGACCGACTTCTGGATTTCGGCTGAATCGTCGCCGTAGCCTTGCACCAGATCGGCCTGCAGCGGCAGGCCCGCCGCCGCCGCGACCTCGCGGATCAGCGCGGTGAAGCGGCGGTTGGGAAGCGCGCTCGAATCGTAGAGGAAGATGCCCGGCCCACCGCCAAGACGCGCCTGCGTTTCCTCGGGATGCGTGCCCGGCTGATCGCCCGCGACGCCGCCCTCGATCGCGATGCCGATCTCGGGGCGGATCAGGTCGGCGGCCGTATGCGCGCCGCGCAGGCCGATCTCCTCCTGCGTGGTCGCGGCGACGAACAGCTGGTTGGGATGGCCTTGCGCCGCCAATCGCCGGAATGCCTCGATCACCACCGCGCAGCCGACGCGGTCGTCCCACGCCTTGCCGACGTACCGCCCTGTGCCGTTCAGCTCGGCGAAGTCCGAGTCTGGAACGACGGGATCACCCGGCTGCACGCCGAGCGCGGCGACCCCGGCGCGGTCGCGCGCGCCCAGATCGAGGTAGAGGTTGTCGCGGTTGAACGGTTTGCTTCGGTCTTCGGCGGGGACGACGTGGATGTCGCGGATACCGCTGACCGCGCGGACGGGGCCGTGCGCGCCGATGATCACCCAGCGCTGGCCGGGCAGCGCCTGATCGAGCCAGCCGCCCAGCATCTGCATCGTCACGAACCCATCCGGCGTCACCCGGCGCACCGCACCGCCAAGCTCGTCCATGTGCGCGTCCAGCATCACGCGCGGGCCACTCGACCCATGTTGCGCGATGACCGAGCCCAGCCCGTCATAGCGGATCGACTGCGCGGCGGGCTTGAGTTCGCGCACCATGATCGCGCGCACCGGCTCCTCGTAGCCCGATGGGCCGGGCGCGTTGGCAAGTTCGCGTAGCAGCGTCGCCGAGCGATCCGCACGCGCCGCGTACGGGCCGAACGCGGCGAGCAGTGCGGCAAAGAGTGCGACGCGTCTGATCATGTCCGGACATCCTCAATCACGCACTGTCATGCGGCAGCGTACCGCCCGCTGGCAAGCCGGCACTGCCTTGCGCGCCGGCGCGAAACGCGCTCCACGCGGGCGCATGACCGGACCCCACGCCCAGCAACGCCCGCACGCCGTCGCTCACCACGGCATTACGCTCGACGATCCCTATGCGTGGCTGAAGGATCCCGCCTACCCCGAGGTCACCGATCCCGACATCCTGGCCCAGCTCGCGGCGGAGAATGCGCATTTCGAGGCGTGGATGACGCCGCGCGCCGCGCTGGTGGACGAGCTGTTTGCCGAGATGCGCGGCCGTATCAAGGAAGACGATGCGAGCGTACCGGTCCGCGACGGCGACTGGCTCTACTGGTGGGCGTTCGAGACCGGCGGCCAGTACCGGCGCTGGTTCCGGCGCGCGGTCGAGGGCGGGGCGGACCGGCTGATCCTCGACGAGCCCGCACTCGCGCACGGCCGCGACTATTTCCGCCTTGGCGGCCTCGCGGTCAGTCCCGATGGCGCGCGGCTAGCTTATGCGGTGGATGACAACGGCTCGGAACGGTTCGCGCTGCGCGTGCGTGATCTCGCGAGCGGGATCGACGGTCCGGTGATCAGCGCGGAGACGATGGGTTCGCCGGTCTGGTCGGTGGACAGTACCAGCCTCGCCTGGGTGGAGGTCAACGCTGAATGGCGGCCGTGGCGCGTGCGGCTGCACCGGCTCGGGAGCGCGCCGGGCGAGGACGCGGTGCTTTACGAGGAGGCGGACGCGTCCTTCTTCATCGGCATCGACCGCACCCAGGACCGCAAGTGGCTGACGATCGTCGCGGCGGACCATGTCACGAGCGAGGTGCGGCTCGTGCCCGTCGCCGATCTCGCCGCCGCGCCGCGCCTCGTCTCGCGGCGACAGGTGGGGCGGATGTACGAGGTCGATAGCGGCCAGGGCCTCCTATTCATCCGCGTCAACGACACGCACCTGAACTTCCGCGTCTGCACCGCCGACGCTGCGCGTCCGGCCGACTGGCGCGAATTGATCGTGGGATCGGATCGCGTTTACATTCGCGGCCTGTCGGTGTTCCGCAACTGGCTCGTTGTAACCGAGCGCGTCGAAGGACTGGACCAGCTCCGCGTTCGCGCGCTGGACGGGACCGAACACCGCGTTGCTTTCCCCGAGGCGAGCTACACGGCGGGACTGGGCGAGAACCCCGAATATGCGCCGGACCGGCTTCGGCTGAGCTATCAATCGATGGTCACCCCGCCCACCGTGTTCGACTATGATGTGAGCACATGCCAGCTAACCAGTCGCAAAGTTCAGCAAATCCCGTCGGGGTTCGATCCAGCGCAATATGAAACCCAGCGGCTAACCATCCCCGCGCGCGACGGGACACCCATCCCCGTCAGCCTCGTGCGCCGCCGGGATGCCGCGCCGGGCAAGCTCCATCTCTATGGCTACGGCGCCTACGGCCTCGCCCTCCCGCCGGGCTTCTCGACCTCGCGCCTAAGCCTGGTCGATCGCGGCGTGGCGTTCGCAATCGCGCATATCCGGGGCGGCGACGATCTGGGCTACCAATGGTATCTGGACGGCAAGCTGGAAAAGCGTGGCCAGACCTACACCGATTTCGTCGATGTCGCGCGCGGGCTGGCGGCGCGGGGCCTCGCGCGCGAGGGCGACATCTCGGCGAGCGGCGGCTCGGCCGGTGGCAATCTGATGGGCACGGTTGTGAACACCGATCCCGCACTATGGCGCGCGGTGGTGGCGCACGTGCCCTTCGTCGATATGCTGAACACCATGCTCGACGCGTCGCTGCCGCTGACGCCGATCGAATGGCCCGAATGGGGCGATCCGATCACCGACGCGCGTGCATTCCAGCGCATCCTGTCCTTCTCGCCGTATGAGAATGTCCGCGCGCAGGCCTACCCGCCTTTGCTGGTGACGGCGGGTCTCAACGATCCGCGCGTGACCTATTGGGAGGCCGCCAAGTGGGTCGCACGGCTGCGCGCGACGCGGACCAACGACGCGCCGCTGCTGCTCAAGATCAACATGGGCGCGGGCCACGGCGGCAAATCGGGACGGTTCGAGAGCCTGCGCGAGGTGGCGGAGGAATATGCCTTCGTGCTAACCGCATTCTGGGCAAGCGAAACCTAGTCGCGCGACGCTCGCTGCCGCGGCAGGTGGCGTTGCCGCGACTGAATGTCAGGAAGAGCACCATGACACGCATTTCGATTATCACGCCGACCTATAATGCCGTAAAATTTATTGCGGAATGTGTGGAGAACGTCGCCGCACAGAGTGTCGCCGGGCTCGAACATATCGTCATGGACGGCGGCTCGCGCGACGGTACCGTCGAGGAACTTGAACGGCTGGCGACAGTCCACCCGCATCTGCGGTTCGTGTCCGAACCGGATCGGGGACAGTCGGACGCCATGAATAAGGGGGTCGCGCGTGCATCCGCCGACGTGATCGGCTTCCTGAACGTGGACGATTACTACGAACCGGGCGCGATCGGGGAAGCGCTCGCCTACCTCGATCAGGACCCGTCGCTGACGATGATCGTCGGCACGTGTCGCGTGATCAACGAGGACGGATCGACCGACCACTGGAACCGGCCGCACGATCTTCGGCCCGAGGCGCTGATGCTTGGCTGGATGTACTTCCAGTTCCCCTGCAACCCCAGCGCATATATTTACCGAAAATCGGTTCACGATGCGATCGAGTACAATGTCGGCGACCACTACGCGATGGACTTCGATTTCATCCTCGCGGTCGCCATGCAATCGAAGATGAGGTTCGTCGATCGACACTGGGGCAATTTCAGGATGCTGCCCGGCACGAAGACGTTCGAGGACCGGGCGAATGGCCATGCGCGCACGACCGCGATCATCGACAAGTACAAGGCCCGGCTCGCCCCGCACCGGCGGGCGTATATGCGCGCGCTCAGGATGAGGATACGCACCCGCTGGGCGCTCGGCCGCAACTTGCGCTGGGCGGGACTGAAGCGTTAGGGTCGCACCTGCCCGTCGCCGCGCACCACGGTCTTGTACGTGGTGAGCCCCTCCAGGGCAACCGGGCCGCGCGCGTGGAGACGGCCCGTGGCGATGCCGATCTCCGCGCCGAAGCCGAACTCGCCGCCATCGGCGTATTGGGTGGACGCATTGTGGAGCACGATCGCGCTGTCCACCGCGTGCAGGAAGCGCTCGGCTGCGGCGGTGTCCTCGGTCACGATGCTGTCGGTATGATGCGAGCCGTGGCGCGCGATGTGCGCGACCGCGTCGTCCATGCCGTCCACCCGCGCGACCGAACACACCGCATCCAGATATTCGGTGTCCCAGTCCGCCGCGCTGGCCTCGCCAAGCCGCGTGTCGAGCGGGCGAAGCGCGGCGTCCGCGCGGACCTCGCACCCTGCATCGAGCAGCGCGCGCAGGATGGCGGCCGGTTCGGGGTAGGCGCGGTTGACCAGTAGTGTCTCCATCGCGCCGCACACGCCGGTGCGGCGCATCTTAGCGTTGAGCGCGATCGCGATCGCCTTCGCTGGGTCGGCGGCGGCGTCGATGTAGACGTGGCAGATCCCGTCCAGATGCGCGAGCACGGGGACGCGCGCCTCCGCCTGCACGCGCGCGACCAGCCCCTTGCCGCCACGCGGGATGATCACGTCGATCAGCCCGTGCGCGCGCAGCATCGCGCCGACCAGCGCGCGGTCCGGGGAGGGCACGAGCGTGATTGCCGCCTTGGGCAGACCGGCCTCGCGCAGCCCTTCGGCCAGGCAGGCGTAGATCGCCGCGTTCGAGTACGCCGCCTCGCTCCCGCCCCGCAGGACACAGGCATTGCCCGCCATCATACAGAGCGCGCCCGCGTCGGCGGTTACGTTGGGGCGGCTTTCATAAACGATGCCGATCAGGCCTAAGGGTACGCGCACGCGGCTAAAGGCGAGGCCGTTGGGCCGGGTCCATCGTTGGATCACCTCGCCCACCGGATCGGGCAGCGCGGCGACCGCGTCCAGCCCGGCGGCCATTGCCTCGATCCGTGGCGACGTGAGCGCGAGACGGTCGCGCATCGCGGGCGAGAGGTCCGATGCGGCGGCAAGGTCGGCGGCGTTCGCCTCGGCAATCGCACCCGCCCGCGCCCGGATCGCCGCGGCGGCGGCGCTCAGCGCGGCGGCCTTGCACGCGGTCGGCGCGGCGGCGAGCGCGGGCAATGCCGCGCGTGCGGCGAGGGCGAGCGTTGCGATCGTCCCGGTCGCTTCAGCCTCGGTCATGCGCGCACCATCTGGTCGCGGTGGATCACGGCGGCACGCGGCGCATAGCCCAGGATCGCGGCGTGCACGTCGCTGCGCTTGCCCGCGAGCGCAGCAATTTCGAGCGCATCATACGCGCTCAGCCCGCGCGCGAGCGGGGTTCCGTCGGGCGCGGCGACCTCGATCACCGCACCGCGCGCGAACTCGCCATCAACCCGCACGATCCCCGCCGCGAGCAGGCTCGCCCCCTCGGCAAGCGCGCCTGCGGCACCCGCGTCCACCGTCACCCGCCCGGCGGTGTGCGTGCGCCCGATCATCCAGGCTTTGCGCGCGCCAGCGTTGCCGATGGCCTCGAACACCGTGCCGTGCCCGCAATCGAGGAACCGCGCGAGCGGAGCAACCGGGCGACCATCGGCAATCGCGACGGCGATGCCGCCGCGCGTGGCAAGGCGCGCCGCGATCAGTTTCGCCTCCATGCCCCCCGTCCCCATGCCCGAACGACCGCGCGTATCCGCTCGGACCGCGTCGGCACTGGCGACGGTCGGGATCAGCCGTGCACCGGGCTCGCGCGCGGGATCGGCGGTGTAGAGACCATCGATCTGGGAGAACAGAATCAACGCGTCCGCCTGTGCCGCAAGCGCCACGCGCGCGGCGAGGCGGTCGTTATCGCCGAACCGAATTTCTTCGGTGGCGACGCTGTCATTCTCGTTGATCACCGGGACCGCGCCGACGCCAAGCAGCCGGTCGAGCGTCGCGGCAGCGTTCATATGTCGGCGCCGATCGTCGAGATCGTCGGCGGTGAGCAGCAGTTGCGCGGCCGCCAGCCCGTGCGCGGCGAAGAGTTCGGCATACAGCCCCGCAAGCGCGATCTGGCCGACGGCGGCGGCGGCCTGCGCGTCCTCAAGGCTGGCGCGGCCACCCTTGGGCAGCCGAAGTCGCCGCGAGCCGAGCGCAATCGCGCCCGAGGAGACAAGGATCACCGCCCTCCCTTCACGCCGCATCGCCGCGACCTCCCCCACCAGCGCGGCGAGCCAGGCGCGGCGGGGCGCACCATCAGCGTCGACCAGCAGCGATGAGCCGAGCTTGATTGCCAGGCGGCGCGCATTGGCGAAGGGGGCGGTGCGGGGTGTCATCGACTACGCTGGTTTGGCCCGGCGCGCGGGTTGTGCCAAGGGCCGCGCACATGCTTCAGCTCGACAGTCTTACATTCAACGCCTGGGGGCGGCGGTTCTTCGACCGCGCCTCGGTCAATATTCCGCCCACCGCCAAGGTGGGGATCGCGGGGCGCAACGGCGTGGGCAAGTCCACGCTGTTCAAGTTGATCCTGGGTGAGCTGCAACCCGATGGCGGTTCGATCGAACTGCCGCGCGGCGCGCGGATCGGCGCAGTGGCGCAGGAGCATCCCGCCACCCCGGTCACGTTGCTCGATACGATCCTCGAGGCGGACGCGGAGCGGCATTCGCTTTATCAGGAGCTGGAGACCGCCGAACCCGAACGCATGGGCGACATCTGGGGGCGGCTGATCGAGATCGACGCCGACCGCGCTCCCGCACGCGCGGCGGAAATCCTTTCGGGACTAGGATTTAGCACCGAAGACCTCGAACGTACGATGAGCGAGTTTTCCGGCGGCTGGCGGATGCGCGTCGCGCTGGCGGCGGCGCTGTTCGCGGAGCCCGACCTGCTGCTATTGGACGAGCCGACCAACTATCTCGATCTCGAAGGCGCGCTATGGCTCGAGGCGCGGCTCAAGAAATATCCGCATTCGGCATTGATCATCAGCCACGACCGCGAGTTGCTCAACAACAGCGTGGACCATATTCTGCACGTGGCGGGGGGCAAGCTCGAACTCTACACCGGCGGCTATGATGATTTCGAGCGGCGGCTGGCGGAGAAGTCCCGCCTGCAGGCAGCGACGCGGGTGAAGCAGGACGCCGAGCGCGCGCATCTGCAAAGCTTCATCGACCGCTTCAAAGCCAAGGCGAGCAAGGCGGCGCAGGCGCAGTCGCGCGTGAAACGCCTGGCCAAGCTGGCCCCGATCGCCGAGGCCGTGAACGAGCGCGTCGCGCCCTTCACCCTGCCTTCCCCCGAGCGCCCGCTCGCACCGCCGCTGATCCGGCTGGAGGGCGCCTCGGTCGGCTATGGCGACACGCCGATCCTAAGCGCCATGAACCTGCGGCTCGACATCGACGACCGCATCGGACTTCTGGGCGTCAACGGCGCGGGCAAATCGACGTTCGCCAAGCTGATCGCGGGCGCGCTGCCGATCATGACCGGAGATATGCACCGCGAACGGCGCATTCAGGTGGGCTGGTTCCACCAGCACCAGATCGAGGCGCTGGACCCGGTCGATACGCCGCTCGAAATCCTGCGCCGCGAGATGCCGCAGGCGAGCGAGGCTTCGCGGCGGTCCAGGCTGGCGCAGTTCGGCCTTAGCCTGGAGAAACACGACACAACGGTCGAGAACCTGAGCGGCGGCGAGCGCGCGCGGCTGCTGCTCAACCTTGTCGCGATGAACGCGCCGCACCTGCTGATCCTCGACGAGCCGACGAACCATCTGGATATCGACAGCCGTCGTGCGCTGCTCGATGCGCTGAACGATTATGAGGGCGCGGTGATCCTGATTACCCACGATCGCTCGTTGATGGAGCTGGTCGCTGACCGGCTGTGGCTCGCAGCCGACGGCAAGGTAGTGCCTTATCAGGGCGATATGGACGATTACGCCAAGTTGGTGCTCGACCGATCGCGCGGAAACGCGCGGCCAACGCAAATGCCCGTGGCGAAAGCCGATAAAACCGCCAAGGTGGACGTGCGCGCGGGCAAGAAGGGCAAGCGGGGACGGGGGTGATACCGCGCCTCCGGCAATCCTAGAAGTAACGCTGGCCGGCAACTTGGGTCGATACGGAGACACGAGCCCAATACCGCGATGATTAAGCAGTTTGTGATCGGGCGCCGGACGGTCACCGACGCTGGTGTGATCGCGGCGCGGACCGACGAGCGGACCTAGGCGGCCGCACCACGGTGCGCTAACGTAAGCGCCGAGCGCTGTGAGGGACGCACCCGTGGACATGGAAACCGACATCTCCCCGCTATGGCCCGCCGCCGACTGGCCCACGCTTGCTGCCCGCGCAGCCGAAGCCGCGCTCGCGGTAAATCCCGCGCTCGCACCGCCCACGATCGCGATCCGGCTGACCGATGACGCCGAACTGCACCGTCTCAACCTCCGGTTTCGCGGTAAGGATCAGCCGACGGACGTGCTCAGCTTCCCGGCGGGGCCGCACGCACCCCCGGGGGGCGACATCGCGATCGCACTTGAAACCACCGCGACGGCGGCGGACAAACGCCACATCAGTCTGGAACAACATACGCAACATCTGATTGTTCACGGCGTGCTTCATCTGCTAGGGCACGCTCACGCTGGCGATGGGGAGGCTTCCGCGATGGAGGCGCTCGAACGCGAAGCCCTGGCGCGTTTGGGGGCTCCCGACCCTTACGCCTGACGTAGCGAGGCCGATGCCCGACCCGTCCCGAACTTCCGATGCCGCCCCTTCGCTGTGGCGCGGCATCAGGCAATTGCTCGGCGGCGCGCCGCAACCGACGCTGCGCGAGGAGATCGAAGAGGCGATCGAGGAGCACGCGGCCGACCAGCCCGCCGCGAACGATCTCAGCCACGCCGAACGGCAGATGCTGACCAATCTGCTCGATCTCAGCGATCGTCGGATCGTCGAGGCCGCCGTGCCGCGCGCCGACATCGTCGCGTTCGATGTCGAGCGACCCTTCGCCGATCTGGTCAGCGCGTTCGCCGAGGCAGGTCACAGCCGCCTGCCGGTGTTCCGCACCTCGCTGGACGAGGTGATCGGCATGATCCACGTCAAGGACGTTTACGCGCGGCTTGCGGCGGGCGAGACCCCCGCGCCCGCGACGTTGCTGCGCGACGTGCTGTTCGTGCCGACCGCGATGCGCGTCCTCGATCTGCTGGCGAGGATGCGCCAGGCGCGCACGCACATGGCGCTGGTGGTCGACGAGTTCGGCGGCACCGACGGGCTGGTGACGATCGAGGATCTCGTCGAGCAGATCGTCGGCGATATCGAGGACGAGCATGACGAGGAGGTCGCCCCGCAGATCGTTGCGGTGGACGGCGGCTGGGACGCGGACGCGCGCGTGGACCTGGGCGAGCTGGAGGCGGTAGTGGGCGCGCCTTTGGGGGGCGACGATGTCGACGAGAATGTCGACACGCTGGGCGGACTGATCGTCGCCTTGGCGGACCGGGTGCCCGAGGCGGGGGAGACCGTGGTCCACCCGGCAGGGTGGCGCTTCGAAGTGCTGGCGAGCGACGGGCGACGGGTAGAGCGCGCACGGGTGCGGATGCCCGTGGTTGGGTAAGGTTGGTATCGCCCCAGTCATGCCGCCACGATGCTACGCGGTCGCGGGCGCGATGGACGGGCTGCGCCGCGCGGGCCCCGCGCACAGGCACATCGCCGCAAACATCGTCCGTGCGAAGATCGGCTGACAGGGTGGCGACGATCAGCTTTTTCTGCAGGGCTATGACACCCAGCTCCGCACCCGGTTGCAGCGCGGGCTGTTGTTTGCCAGCGCCGCCGGAACAACCGCGACCGCGCCGGGTGGGCGTGCCTTGAGGCCGCCCGCCAACCCCTCTACCTGCACGTCGCCGCTTTGAAGGATCGCCCACCCCCATGCGCTTGACCGCCCTCGCCGCCGCCCTCCTCGCCACCGCGCCCGCGCTGGCGGCTCCCCAGCCGGCACCCGTGGCGGCGCTCGTGCGCGCGGTCGATATCCCCTACACCGCCTTTACTCTGGATAACGGCCTGCGCGTCGTGGTGCACACCGATCGCAAGGCCCCGATCGTCTCGCTCCACACCTGGTATGATGTCGGCTCGGCGGACGAACCCACGGGCCAGTCGGGTTATGCGCACCTGTTCGAGCATCTGATGTTCGCGGGCTCGCAGCACGTCGCCAACTACGACCTGCCGCTCGAGAACGCGGGTGGCAGCAATAATGGGTCGACCACGCAGGATCGCACTAACTATTACGTCAACGCTCCCAAGGGCGCGCTCGATCTGGCGCTGTTTCTCGAAGCCGACCGCATGGGGCATTTATTGCCCGCGATCGACCAGGAGAAGCTCGATAACCAGCGCGGCGTCGTGCAGAACGAGAAGCGCCAGGGCGACAACCGTCCCTATGGCCTGACCTATTATGCGCTGACCGAGGCGCTTTTTCCGCCGAGTCACCCCTATCACCACACGCCGATCGGCTCAATGGCCGATCTCGATCGCGCCAGCCTCACCAATGTGCAGAGCTGGTTCAACACGCACTATAGCCCGAACAACGCCGTGATCGCGATCTCGGGCGACATCTCGCCTGTGGACGCGCGCGCCAAGGTGGAGCGGTTCTTCGGTGCGATCCCGCGTGGCCCCGCCGCCACGCCCCGCGCGCCCGACGTGCCGCCATCAGCCCCGCTTACGCGCCAGATCATGCACGACCGCGTGCCGACCGCGCGGCTCTATTTCGCCTGGATCGCGCCACCCGCGATCGCGCCCGAAGGGACGCCGCTCTCGGTCGCGTTGACCGTGCTCGGCGGCGGCGGCTCGTCGCGCTTGTACAACGATCTCGTGCGCGAGACCAAGCTCGCCACCAGCGTCAGCGCGGATGGCATCGACGGCAGGCGGGCGGGCATCTCGCTAATCACGGTGGACGTGCAGCCCGGCGTCGATCCAGCGAAAGTGGAGGCGCGCGTCGATGCGGTGCTGGCCGAGTTCCTGCGCGAAGGGCCGACGCCCGACGAGGTCAACCGCGTCGCCACGCGTGCGGTCGCGGACACGATTCGCGGGCTGGAAACCGATAACGCCACCGCGTCGACGCTGGCGGAAGGCTGGCTGTTCGCGGGCGATCCGGGCTTCTACAAGACGCAGCTCGCGCGCTACGCTGCCGCCAAGCCCGCGCAGGTGCTCTCCACAGCGCGCGCGTGGATCGATCCTGGCCATGGCTTCCGCCTGTCCGTCCTGCCTGGCGAGCGCGGGCCGACCGAGCTGGCGCTGGTGGGCGCGTCCGGCGTCGCGCCCAAGGCCAAGAAGGACGCGCTCCCGGTGGGCGACGCGAGCCTGCTGCCGCCCGTCCAGCGGGTCGACACGCTAACCTTCCCCACGCCCGAGCGCGCGACGCTGGCCAACGGGATCAAGGTCACGTTCGTCCGACGGCCGGGTATCCCGGTCGTTCAATTGCTCGCGAGCTTCGACGCGGGCAATTCAGCCGATCCCGCGAATGCGCGCGGCACGCAGGCGCTGACCATCGCGCTGATGGACGAGGGCACGAAGCGCCGCACCGGCCCGCAGATCGTGGAGGAAGGCGAGCGACTTGGTGCCAGCATCGGCATCGCGGCAGGCTCGGACACCACGCGCGGGACGCTCACCGCGCTGGCCCCCAACCTGCCGCAGAGCCTCGACCTGTTTGCCGACGTGGTCCGCAACCCGGCCTTCGCGCCCGACCAGGTCGATCGCCTGCGCGCGATCCAGTTGACCGAGATTGCGCAGGAGCAGGCCAGTCCGGGCGCGATCGCCTCGCGTCTGCTCGGCCCCACGATCTACGGCGCGGATCACCCCTATGCCGGACCGGCCTCGGGCGAGACCGCGGTGATCAAACGGCTGACGCGCGCCGATCTGGTCGCGTTCCAGCACGCGTGGGTACGGCCGGACAACCTCCAGCTCTTTATTGTAGGCGACACCACGCTGGCACAGTTGCTGCCGCAGCTGGAAACGAGCTTCGGCGATTGGCGGCCCGATCCCGCGATCCCGCGCGGCCGCAAGAGCTTCCCGCCCGCGCGCGCCGATCGGCCGACGTCGATCCTGCTGGTCGATCGGCCGCATTCGCCCCAATCCTACATCGTCGCGGGCGAGCCGCTGTCGGTGCGCGGGCTGGACGATCCCTTGCCGCTCACGGTCGCGAACAATCTCTTGGGCGTATCCTTCACCTCGCGCCTTAATACCGATCTGCGCGAGACGCGCGGCTGGGCTTACGGCGTCCAGTCCTCGGTCCGCGAGGCGCGCGAGCAGATGGCGTTCCGCCTGGCGGCACCCGTGCAGGCCGACAAGACGGGCGCGTCGGTGGACGTACTGCGCGCCGACATCGCGGGCTACCGCGGCGCGAAGCCGATTACCGCGGACGAGCTGGCGCGCACCGCGAACCTGACCGTGCTCTCGCTGCCGGGCGCGTTCGAGACCTCGGGCGCGCTGGTCGCGGCGCTGCAATCCAACGCCGTGCTGGGACGGCCCGATGATTACTACGTCCGTCTTCCCGCGCGGTATCGGGCGTTGACGGCAGCCGAGGTGGCGGCGGCGGCGCGCGCGATCGATCCCACGCGGTTCCAGTGGATCGTGGTTGGGGACGCGAAGGTGGTCGCGCCGCAGCTGAGCGGGCTGGGGTTGCCGGTCGAGGTGCGTCCGGCGGCGAAGTGAGCCGCGCTCCCTCCGCCCCTTCGGGGGACCTCCGCCGTGAACGGGGGAGCATTGGCGATGTCTTATCCTTCCCCGTTTGTTGTGGGCAAGGTGGCCAGCAAAGCCCGACGCAGGGGGAGCGCCGATGCCCGTGATCCCCGATCATCTCCCCCCGCCCCCTTCCGCGCCGCTTCCCGCCGACCTCGCAGGCTTGATCCCCAAATCCACCCCGCTCGCCCACGCCGCCGCCGCCGCGTGGACGCACGCGCCCTTCCTGCGCGGCCTGCTACGCGGCGACCGCGCCACCGTCGCCCGCCTTGGCATCGAAGGCCCCTCCCCCATCCTCGCCGACGTGCACGCCCACGCTCGCGATTCCACGGTTCCCACCGCCGAACGCCTGCGCCGTGCGCGCGGCACGGTCGCGCTCACCGTCGCGCTCGCCGACATCGCCGAGATTTGGCAGCTCGATCGCGTCGTCCAGGCGCTCTCCGCTTTTGCGGACCTCGCGCTCGATCAGGCAATCCGGACTGCGATCGCCGAGCGCGTGCCCGGGGCCGAGCCCATCGGCTTCGCCGCGCTCGCGCTCGGCAAGCTCGGCAGCCACGAGCTGAACTATTCGTCCGATCTCGACCTCGTTTTCCTGTTCGATCCCGTCACGCTCCCCCACCGCGCGCGCGAGGATGTGAACGAGGCGGCGGTGCGGATCGGCCGCCGCGTGGTCGAGCTGATGCAGGCGCGCGACGCGCACGGCTATGTCGCGCGTATCGACCTGCGCCTGCGCCCCAATAGCGAGATCACGCCGATCGCAATTCCGATGGAGGCCGCGCTCAGCTACTACCACTCCGAAGCGCTCCCCTGGGAACGCGCAGCCTTCATTCGCGCGCGCGTCTGCGCGGGCGACCTCGCGCTCGGCCAGCAATTCCTCGATGAAGTCGCGCCATTCGTGTGGCGACGCAGCCTCGACTTTCAGGCCATCGCCGAAGTCCGCGCGATATCACTACGCATCCGCGATCATTTCGACGCGAGCCAGCGACTTGGCCCAGGTTTCGATCTCAAGCGCGGGCGCGGCGGCATCCGCGAGATCGAGTTTTTCGCGCAATCCTACCAAATGGTGTTTGGCGGGCGTGATCCAACTTTGCGCGCACCCGCCACGCTCGAGGCGCTCGCAGCGCTCGCCGCCGCCGGTCGGATCGATGCGCGTGAGGCCGATACCCTCGCGCGGGCGTATCGCTACCTGCGCGCCGCCGAGCACCGCGCGCAGATGGTCGCGGACGCGCAGACGCACGCCATTCCCGAAGCCGCCGATGCGCGCGCCAGCTATGCTCGCTTCAGCGGCTACCCCGACTGGCCCGCGATGGAAGCCGATCTGGCGGCGGTAACCGGCGCGGTCGCGCCCGTGTACGACGCGATCGCCGCCGAGCCCGCGCCCGCCGCCGCGCCGCACGAGGCGACCGCGCTCATCGCGTGGTTGCGCGGCCATGGGATCGAGGCGACCGAGGACGATGCACGCCTCGTGGGCGGATGGCTCCAAGGCAACCGCCGCGCGCTTCGCTCCGCTCCGGCGCGCGCCGCGCTCGAGGTCGCGCTGCCCGAGCTGCTCGCCACCTTCGCGCCCACGCACGATCCCCGCGCGGCGCTGATCCGGTTCGATCGCTTCCTCGATCAGCTGCCCGCCGGGGCGGGGTTCTTCACGCTGCTCGCCGCCAATCCGCCGCTGGTGGGCCTACTCGGCCGGATGTTGTCCGCCGCCCCCGCGCTCGCCGACGCGCTCGCCAGGCGCCCCGAGCTGTTCGACGTGCTGCTGGACGCGCGCGCGTTGGCGCCGCTCGCCGATGCGCGCGGGCTTACCGCCGAGCTGCGCGCCTATCTGGGTCCCGCGCGCGATGCCGAAGACCGGCTGACCCGCGTTCGCCAGTGGACGAGCGAGCACCGCTTCCAGATCGGCGCGCAACTGGTCGAAGGGAGGGTCGATCCGCTCGACGCCGCCGCCGCCTACGCGGCGCTGGCGGACGCGGCGATTACAGTGCTCCATGCGGCGGTGGAGGCGGATTATGCCGCGCAGCATGGGCGCGTGCCGGGTGCCGACCTGATCGTGCTTGCGCTCGGGCGCTACGGCGGCGGTCGGCTGACCGCGCGCTCGGACCTCGATCTGGTCTATCTCCATTCCGGTCCGCAGGACGGCGTGGCGGACGGGCCGCGCCCGGTGCCGGCCAGCTTGTACTTCCACCGGCTTGCGACGCGCCTCACCGCCGCGCTCTCGGTGCCCACGGCAGCGGGTGCGCTGTACGAGGTCGATACGCGGCTCAGGCCGTCCGGCGCGAAGGGGCCGCTGGTCGTCAGCCTCGATTCGTTCGCGCGCTACCAACGCGACGACGCGTGGACGTTCGAGCACATGGCGCTCACGCGCGCGCGGGTGATGTTGGCGACCCACACGGATCGGACATCGGCCGAGGGCGTCATCCGTGCCGCGCTCGCCATTCCGATCGAGCCTGTAAAGCTGAGGGCGGACGTTCTGGCGATGCGCGCGGAGATGGACCGCGCGCGTCGGGAAGGCGGTCTGTTCGATTTGAAGAACGGCCCCGGCGGCCTGATCGACATCGAGTTCATCGTCCAGTTCCTACAACTGCGGGACCACCGCCACCTGACCCCGCGCTTCCGCGACGCGCTTGCGGGCTTCGCCGCCGATGGCGCGCTCTCGACCGCGCTCGCCCCGGCGCACGCGTTGCTGACCCGCGCGCTGATCATCGATCGACTGATCTACAGAGCCTCGCATGGCCCGGTGCCCGAGCCGCCCGAAGCCGCGCAGGCGTTGATGGCGCGTGCGTGCGGGCAATCGGACGCGGTCGCATTGCGCGCTGCGCTGCAAGCCGCCAAGATAATCGTGCGCGCGCAGTGGACCGCGATCTTTAATACGACGCGAGAGGGATGATGACCGACTTGAACCCGGGCGATCCGGCCCCCGATTTCGCGCTCGCAGCCGAAAGTGGCCGGACGTTCAAGCTGGCGGACTATGCGGGCCGCAAGCTCGTCCTGTATTTCTATCCCAAGGACGATACGTCGGGCTGCACCAAGGAGGCGCAGGGTTTTTCCGAACACGCCGCCGCGTTCGCCGCCGCGAATACAGCGGTGATCGGGGTGAGCAAGGACACGATCGCCAGTCACGCCAAGTTCGCGGTGAAGTATGACCTGAACGTCGACCTAGGCGCAGACCCCGACGGCGCGACGGTCGAGGCCTACGGCGCGTGGGTTCAGAAATCGATGTACGGCAAGACGTATATGGGCATCGATCGATCGACGTTCCTGATCGGTCCTGATGGCCGGATTGCATCGGTCTGGCGCAAGGTGAAGGTGCCGGGTCATGTTGACGTCGTGCTTAAGGCTGCCCTCACGCTCGCCTGAGCGCATCCAATCACCGTTTCATCGTGCCGGTATGGCGACCCAGCGCCTTGGGGCGGAGCGCGCATGGGAAAAACCTCAACTTTTCCGTGCTGTGCAGGGTATCGGCCAATCGTTCCGCCAAAGCTTTTTGCTTCGTCGCAAACTTGTCACGGAAGCAAACCCGCGCCTACAAAGTGATCCATCGAGCAAATGGCTGTGCCGCGGCACGAGGTTGGTCCGAGTACCAATGTTCCTCGCCGTACGCTTCAGTGTCGGGTAGGAAGTACAATAGTGACCATCGATGCGATCCCGGCGACCGGAAACGGCGTTGCTTTGCCCTCGTTCATCTCGATCTACCAAGCGCGTGTTCAATCCCTGACGGTACACACACAAAAAGCGATTTTCGCCGGAACGGCGCTCGCCTTGCTCGGCGCTATGAGCTACACGTCCCATACAATTTATGGCAATGCGCGCGCCAACGCAGTTACCTCGGCCGAACTCGCTGCCAAATCCACAGAGGTCGCGCGGATGCGGGTCGAAGTTGCGCGGATGCACCAAAGCATGATCGCGCTGACCGCGACCGTTCAGGCGACGACCCAGCGTATCGAGGCACGCCAGGTCGCGATCGCGGCGGCGCTTTCGGGTCAGCGTTCCAACATGCAGCTTGCGGCGCTCCATGTTCCTGCTGCTGATCCGCGCGTTGCGGCCAGCGCGCCAGGTGCCTCACAGGTTCTGGCTCCGCTTGCCCGGCTCGAGACGCATCAATTGGCGGTCGTCGTCACCGCGACGAGCTCGGCACGTGCGCGCTACATCGGTGCGACGGCGGCGATCCGCGCGCTTGGCCTCGATCCGCACCGCTTCGTCGCGGCAAGCAGCTTTGGCATGGGTGGCCCGCTTGAGCCCGTGTCCGTTGCCGACACGCCGGTCATCGAAGCGCAGGCTAAGGTGCAAGACCTTTACCAGGCTTGGACGAAGCTCGGTCAGCTCGGCCGGGCGGCGACCGCGATCCCGAGCCGGATGCCGGTCGCTAATTTCAATTACACCAGCGGCTTTGGCGGCCGCTACGATCCTTTCACGGGCCAGAGCGCGGTCCATGCGGGTGTGGACATGGCGGGCTCGACGGGTGAGCCGATTGTCTCGGCCGCGCCGGGCACGGTGGTGCGCGCGGGCTGGTTTGGGGGGTATGGGAATTGCATCGAGGTGGAGCATGGCCACGGGATGGCCACGCGTTACGGCCATCTCAGCCGTATCCAGGTCCATGTCGGCGATCATGTGAGCGCGGGCGACCAGATCGGGCGTATGGGTTCGACCGGTCGTTCGACCGGCAGCCACCTGCATTTCGAGGTGCGCGTGGATGGCCGTGCGGTGGATCCGATGCCGTATCTGCGCGCGATGCCGCAAATGGCGGCGGTGCAGGCTTCAACCGCCGCACCCGCCTCATCGGTGGGCATGGGCGGGCCTGTGATCGGCGCGCGGCCTTGATTGATCGGCGCACGTCGCCGCCCCATCTCATGACCATGGACGCGCCCACGCTCACTTCCGCCGCCGCCGCACGCGTCGCGGTCATTGCCGCCAAGCAGGGCAAGCCCGCTGCGATGTTTCGCCTGAGCGTCGAGGGTGGCGGTTGTTCGGGCTTCCAGTATCGTTTCGGCGTGGCAGATGCGCCCGAGCCGGACGATATTTTGGTCATGACGGACGGCGTGACGCTGCTGGTGGACCAAACCACGCTGCCATTCGTGGCGGGCGCTTCGGTCGATTATGTCGAGGCGCTCGGCGGCTCCTCGTTCCAAGTCAAGAATCCGGTCGCGACGGCTGGCTGCGGCTGCGGATCCAGCTTCGCGGTCTAGCGCGGGCACGCTAAGGCGGCGCGATGCGCATCGCCACTTACAACGTCAACGGCATCGCCGCCCGGCTGCCTCGCCTGCTTGAGTGGCTGGAGGAGACGAGGCCGGACATCGTGTGCCTGCAAGAGATCAAGTGCGTCGATGAGGCCTTTCCGGTGGCGGCCGTTGAAGCCGCTGGCTACCACGGACTTGTCCGAGGCCAGAAGGGTTTCCACGGCGTCGCGATCCTCTCGGTCGCGCGCGCGACCGAGATCACGCGCGTGCTGCCCGGTGACGAGGCCGACGAGCAATCGCGATACCTCGAAGCCGATGTCGACGGGCTGCGTGTCGCGTCCATTTATCTCCCGAATGGCAATCCCCAGCCTGGTCCCAAATTCGCCTACAAGCTCGCGTGGTTCGACCGCCTGCGAACGCACGCGCTCTCACTGCTGGAGCGCGACCGGCCGACGATCCTCGCGGGCGACTACAATGTCTGCCCGACCGACGAGGATGTGTTCTCGGTTCGCGCAATGGGGAACGACGCGCTGATGCAGCCGCAATCGCGCCGCGAGTATCGACAGCTGCTGATGCAGGGCTGGACCGACGCGCTGCGCGCGCGCCAGCCCACGGGGTCGATCTACACCTTCTGGGACTATCAGGCGGGCGCGTGGGACCGCGATCACGGGCTGAGCATCGATCGCCTGCTGCTCTGCCCGCTCGCCGCCGACCGGCTGCGCGCGGCGGGCGTAGACAAAGCCTATCGCGGCCGCGAACGCGCGAGCGATCATGCACCGACCTGGATCGATCTGGCCTGACACGCGCGCGGTTCGATGCGGGATTGGGATCCCGTAGCGTTGCTGTGAAAGCCCGAGCTGCGCCGTCTTGTGCGGCGCAGCAGCGCGCCTACGTTCATTCGACCTCAACGATCTCACATCGTCGAGCAACGCCGGCCCGGCATTGGATGATCGCGGACAAAACATCATGGTACGACGATTGACCAACATCCGTTTGCTTTGTGTTGGGTTGCTGCTCGCTTCGGCCGCGTGCGGCGCGAAGAAGCCCGATCAGCCACCGCCTTCTCCACCTAAGGTGACCGTGGCCGTGCCGTTGCAGCAGAGAATCGTCGATTGGGACGATTATGTCGGTCGGTTCGAGGCCACCCGCTCGGTCGAGGTGCGCCCGCGCGTGTCGGGGTATTTGATCGCGATCCACTTCAAGGACGGCGATCTCGTGCGGCGTGGCCAGCTGCTCTTCACGATCGATCCGCGACCTTACGAGGCGACGCTAGCGCAGGTCCAGGCGAGCGCGTTGCGGCAACGCGCGACGCTGGCGCTGGCGCGATCCCAGCTCGCCCGGTCGGGTCGGCTGCTCGGGGCGCAGGCGATCGCACGCGAGGAATATGATACGCGCTCGGCCGCGGTCGGCACCGCGGAGGCCGATGTGGCAGCGGCGGATGCGGACGTGCGCGCGGCCAAGCTCAATGTCGATTTCACGCAGGTGCGCTCGCCCATCGATGGGCGCCTGTCGGACCGGCGGGTGGACATCGGCAACCTACTAGGCGGGAGCGGCGGGGCGTCGACCTCGACCTCGTCGAACGGCGTGACCGGGTCGACCGCGCCCGCTGCGGCCGCCGCTAACGCAGGGAGTGGCGGGACGCGGAGCGACGGATCGCTGCTGACGACGGTGGTGACGATCGACCCGATCTACTTCGGCTTCGACGCGTCCGAGGCGCTTTACCTCAAATACGAGCGCCAGAACGCGGCGGGCACGCGCACCTCGTCGCGCGTGCGTTCCAACCCGGTGCAGATCCGCCTGCAAGATGAGCCCGAATATCGCATCAAGGGCGTGATGGATTTTGTGGACAACGCAATCGATGTGGGCGCGGGGACGATCCGGGGGCGCGCGATCGTCCGCAATCATGATCATTTTCTGACGCCGGGCATGTTCGGGCGGATGCGGCTGCTGGGATCGGGAGCGTATGCTGCGCTTCTGATCCCGGACGGAGTGGTCCAGACCGATCAGACGCGCAAAACGGTGTTCGTTGTCGGGTCGGATAACAAGGCGCATCTGCAGGTGGTTGAAGTCGGCCCGCTGATCAACGGCTTGCGTGTCGTGCGCAAGGGGCTATCGCCGGGCGACCGGGTGATCATCAACGGCCTGCAGCTTGCGCAAGCAGACAAGCCCGTCAACCCGATTTTGGGCAAGATCGAGCCGCCTGAGGCAGGGACCGGTCCCCGCGAAGCCGCCTACGCCGCGCCCGAGGCATCCGAAGCCACCGCTGCTGTTCGATAGATGAAGTTCAGCCATTTCTTCATCGATCGCCCGATTTTTTCGGGCGTGATCGCGGTGATTATCACGCTAATTGGCGGCTTCGCCTATTTCGGCCTGCCGGTTTCGCAATATCCCGAAATTGTGCCACCGACGATCGTCGTGCGCGCGATCTATCCGGGCGCCTCCGCCGAGACGCTGGCGGATACCGTGGCCGCGCCGATCGAGCAGCAGATCAACGGTGTTGACAGCATGCTGTACCTGTCGAGCTCCTCGACCGGGGATGGCAATGTTACCATCACCGTCACCTTCAAGCTGGGCACCAATCTGGATACCGCGCAGGTGCTGGTGCAAAACCGCGTGGCGACCGCGCTGCCGCGATTGCCGCAGGAAGTGCAGGCGTTGGGCGTTACCACGCTCAAGAACTCGCCCGATTTCCTGATGGTCGTCCACCTGATTTCGCCCGACCACAGCCTCAATCAGCAATATATTTCCAACTACGCGACGCTGCAGCTGCGCGATCGTCTGTCGCGTTTGGACGGCGTGGGCGACGTGCGCATCTTTGGCGCGCGCGATTACGGGATGCGCATCTGGATCGATCCCGAGCGCGCGTCGGCGGCGAACCTTACGGCAGGCGACATCGTGACCGCGCTACGCGGTCAAAACGTCCAGGTCGCCGCCGGAGCGATCGGGCAGCCGCCCTTTACCAAGGGCGCGGCCGCGTATGAACTCAATATCGAGACGCTCGGTCGCTTGCAGGAGCCGAGCCAGTTCGAGGACGTGATCATCAAGGCGGACGCTCGCCGGATCGTGCGTGTGCGCGATGTCGCGCGCGTCGAGCTTGGCGCGCAGGATTATCGGGTCAATGCCTACCTCGATGGCCAGCCAGCGGTCGCGATCCCGATTTTTCAGCGGCCTGGATCGAACGCGTTGCAGGCGGCGAAAGATGTCTTCGCGACGATGAACGAGGCGAAGAAGACCTTCCCGCCGGGGCTTGAATATAAGGTCGTCTACAACCCGACCGAGTATGTCGCGACCTCGATCAGCGAAGTCGAGAAAACGCTGTTTATTGCGATCGGACTGGTTGTCCTGGTGGTGTTAATCTTCCTCCAGAGCTGGCGCGCGGCGATCATTCCGGTGATCGCAATTCCCGTGTCGCTGATCGGCACGATGGCGGTGCTCGCGGCGGTCGGCTACTCGCTCAACACGTTATCGCTGTTCGGACTGGTGCTCGCGATCGGCATCGTCGTCGATGACGCGATCGTCGTCGTCGAGAATGTCGAGCGCAACATGGAAGCCGGGCTGAATCCGCGCGATGCGGCCTTCCGTTCGATGGACGAGGTCGGCGGCGCGCTGGTCGCGATCGCGCTGGTGCTTGCGGCCGTGTTCGTGCCTACCGCGTTCATCTCGGGCATTTCGGGCCAATTCTACAAGCAGTTCGCGGTCACCATCGCGACTGCGACATTGTTCTCGCTGATCGTGTCGCTTACCCTATCGCCCGCGCTCGCGGCGCTGCTGCTCAGGCCCAAGAAGGAGCATGAGCAAAATGGCATCGTCGGCAAGGCGGCGGACTGGTTCAACCGAAACTTCGATCGGCTCGGGCGGAATTATGGCGGCGCGACCAAGCGGCTGGTTCGTATTCCGCTCCTCGTTGGCATCGTCTACATGGCGCTGATTGCGCTCGCGGCGTGGCGCTTCATAGCGACCCCGGTCGGCTTTATCCCTGCGCAGGATCAGGGATATCTGATTAGCGCAATCAATTTGCCCGAAGGAGCGAGTCTCGCTCGCACCGATGCCGTCGCGCGCAGTCTCTCGGCTGATATCTTGAAGCAGAAGGGGATCGCACACACGGTCATGTTCGTCGGCTTTAACGGTGCCACCTTCACGAACGCCCCCAATTCGGCGACGATCTTCGTCACCGAATCCTCCTTTGATGAGCGCAAGAAGCTTAGTCTGAGTGGCGACCAGATAACCGGGGCGCTGCGCGGCGACGTTGCCAAGAACACGCAGGCGCAGACGCTCGTGATCCCCCCTCCCCCGGTGCGCGGCATCGGGACGGGCGGCGGCTTCAAGATGCTGGTCGAGGACCGCTCGGGCCGGGGATACACCGCGCTCGAGGCAGTGGCGCAAAGTGTGGTCGGGCAGGCGAACAAGAGCGCCTCGATCGGTCCGACGTTCACGCTGTTCAACACGAAAACGCCGCGTATCTACGCGGACATCGACCGTCAGAAGGCCTACTATCTCGGCGTGCCACCGAGTTCGGTGTTCGAAGCGTTGCAGGTCTATATGGGCGGCATATTCGTCAACGACTTCAATCTTCTTGGCCGCACCTTCCAGGTGACCGCGCAGGCGGATGATCCCTTCCGTCAGACACAGGCCGATATTGCCAACCTGAAAACGCGGTCTGCGTCAGGCACGATGGTTCCGATTGGATCGATGATCAATTTCCAGAGCAAGACTGGGCCGTACCGCGTGGTGCGCTACAATCTGTATCCCGCCGCCGAGGTGCAGGGCGACACCAAGCCCGGTGCGTCGAGCGGTCAGGCGCTCAATGAAATGGAGCAGATCGCCGCCAAGCTGCCGAGCGGCTTTGGCTTCGACTGGACCGAACTCGCGTACCAGCAGCGCCAGGCGGGAAATACCGCCGTCCTGGTGTTCGGCGCGGCGGTGGTGTTCGTGTTCCTGCTGCTCGCGGCGCAATATGAAAGCCTGACGCTGCCGCTCGCCGTGATCCTGATCGTGCCGATGTGCCTGCTGGCCGCCATCCTTGGCGTGAACCTGCGTGGGTTCGACAACAACATCCTGACGCAGATCGGTCTCGTCGTGCTTGTCGGCTTGGCGGCGAAGAATGCCATTCTGATCGTTGAATTCGCGCGGCAGGCGGAACAGCAGGGCCATAACAAGTGGCAAGCGGCCGAGACCGCCGCGCGCGAGCGGTTGCGGCCTATCCTGATGACCAGTCTTGCGTTCATCTTCGGCACGATCCCGCTCGCCATTGCGTACGGCGCGGGCGCGGAAATGCGGCAGGCGCTGGGCACGGCGGTCGTGTTCGGAATGCTGGGCGTGACCTTCTTCGGCCTGATCTTCACGCCGGTATTCTACGTGATCACCCGCTCGCTTCAGGACTGGGCCACAGGCAAGAACAAGCGCGGCGATCACGAACGCAAGGCCGATCCCGAGCCGCCCGAGCCCGCGTTCGCGCCCGCTCCCCTGCCCGATCGCACACCGTGAAGCGGCTCGCCCTACTGAGCGCACTCGGCGCGGTGGCGCTCGCGGGATGCCGCGTTGGTCCGCACTATAGGCCTCCCAGCACACCAGCGAGCGCGGGTGCGTCCTTCCTGGAAGCCGATGCGCGCGCGGTTGGTCCCAACGCGACCGATCCCAGATGGTGGCATCTTTACCGCGATCCGGTCCTGGACGCGCTGATCGCCGACGCGTTCGTTGCGAATACCGATCTGAGGATTGCCTACGCCAACATCGCGCGCGCGCGCGGCGCGCTGCGCAGTGCGCGCAGCGCGCGATTCCCAACCACGAGCGAGAGCGCATCGTACAACTACGCACAGAGCACGACCGCGTTTGGCGGCGGCATAGGAACGACCGCGACCGGCGGTGGAACCGGAGCGGGAGGAGGGACCGGCACTGGGACGGGAACAGGGACCGGCACCGGCGGGACGGGCGGTTCGCTCAGCACCGTCGGACTGGGTGGGCCATACAGTAGTTTCAGCCTCGGCTTGGCGGTCAATTACGAGATCGACCTGTTCGGGCGGGTCTACCGCCAAATTCAGGCTTCGCGCCGCGATTTGGAGGCCGAGCGTGCGCTGGCCGACCAGATGCGTGTTACGGTCGCCGCCGACACGGTGCGCTCCTACGTCGATCTGTGCGCGTCCGCGCAGGAGGAGGCGGTCGCGGCGCGGACGCTGGCGTTGCTCGATCAATCCCTTGCAATCACCCAACTCACGCTCGATTCGGGCCGTGGCACGCGGCTCGACGTCGAGCGTGCGCGGACGCTGCGCGAGCAGCAGGCGTCAACGATTCCACCGCTCGAAGCCGCGCGCGAGACGGCACGCTACAGCCTCGCCCTGCTCACCGGCCGCGCGCCCGCCGATCTCAGGCCCGAAGCGCTCGGCTGCCGCGTCACCCCGCAGCTCGCGGTGCCCATTCCGGTCGGCGATGGCCGCGCGCTCCTCGCCCGCCGCCCCGACATCCGCGCTGCCGAGCGCACGCTTGCCGCCGATACCGCGCGCATCGGTGTGGCCACTGCGGACCTCTATCCCACGATCGGACTGGGCGGATCGTCGGGGTTGCTGTCGGGCTCGGCCCGGCGGCTGTTCTCGTCGAGCGCGTTCACCTACGGCGTCGGTCCGACACTTTCCTGGGCCTTCCCCAACCAGGAAGCCGCGCGCGGACGCATCCTGCAATCACGCGCGCAGGCGGCGGTCAGCCTCGCCACCTTCGATCGCACCGTACTGACCGCGCTGCGCGAGACCGAGACCGCGCTGAGCTTCCTCGCGCGCGAACTCGATCGTCGGCAGGCCCTTGCGCGCGCGCGGGACAGCGCGCGGATTTCGGCCGATCTTAGTCGGCTGCGCTTTAGCGAAGGATTAGACAGTTTCCTGACCACACTCGACGCCGATCGCACGCTCGCGCAGGCCGAAGCCGCGCTCGCGCAATCGGACCAGCTGATCGCCGATGATCAAACCGAAGTCTTCCGCGCGCTCGGCGGTGGCTGGGAGGACGCGGGCGACACGCGCGGCGACACCGCGCCCGTGTTCCAGCGCCCGGCGCGTTCGGACGCGAAATCTTAAGCAGGTTTGATTACCACCAGCTTTCGAACCCGATGACAGCCCGACCGAGCGGAATGGCTTGCCGTTTCAGGACGCGACCGCGCTCAAGTCCGCCGACGGTGATGCCCGGCGGTCGGGTATCGCTGTCAGCCCCGATGCCGAGTCGCCCCGGCGGCACGCACGTCGGCCAGCGTGGGGTAGCCGTTGACCGCCATCATAAGATCGGCCTCGGCAAGAATGCAGCGCAGCACGTGGACGATGCCCTCGGTCCCGCCCAGCGCCAACCCATAGGCATAAGGCCGTCCCACGCCCACCGCGCGCGCGCCAAGCGCGATCGCCTTCACGACGTCGCTGCCCGATCGCACGCCCGAATCGAACAGCACCGGCGTATCACCGCATGCCGCGACCACGTCCGGCAACAGATCGATCGCCGCAATCCCGCCATTTGCCTGCCGACCGCCATGGTTCGACACGTAGACCGCGTCCGCGCCGCCCTCGATCGCGCGGCGCGCGTCATCGGGATGGCAGATGCCCTTCAGGATCAGCGGCAATTTCGTGATCGAGCGTAGCCATGGAAGATCGCTCCACGCGAGCGGACGGCCGAACACCGCCGCCCACTGACCGATCGCGGCGGCCGGGTCCGCCTCGGGCGTCTTGGCCAGCATCGCGCGAAAGACCGGATCGGAGAAGTAGTTGGCCAGCACGTGGCCGCGCAGCTGGGGGAAGTTGGCCATATTGAGATCGCGCGGTCGCCAGCCGGTCACCCAAGTGTCGAGCGTGACGACGATGCCCTTGTACCCTGCCGCCTCCGCGCGGTGGATCAGGCTTTCGGCGAGCGCCTTGTCCTTGGGCGTATAGAGCTGGAAAAAACCATGGCCGTCACCGAGCGCGTCCGCGACGCTTTCAAGCGGATCGTTGGATAGCGTGGATGCCATCAGCGGCACACCCGCCGCCTGCGCCGCGCGCGCGGCGGCAAGATCGCCGTGGCCATCGGCGGCGCAGATGCCGATGACGCCGATCGGGGCCATGAAGATCGGACTGGGTAGTCGGTGGTCAAACAACTCGATCGACAAGTCGCGCTCGGCGCAGCCGACCATCATGCGCGGGACCATGCCCCAATCGTTGAACGCGTCCGCATTACGGCGCTGGGTGAACTCGTCCCCGCAGCCTCCCTGGACATAGGAAAGGACCGAGGGCGTCATAGCGGCGGACGCGCGCGCCTGCAGACTGGCGAAATCGACGGGCAACGAGGGGACGATCCCGCGCAGGCCCGCGCCGTAGATCGCGTTTTGATAATCGCCAAAGTGCGGCATGGCTATTTTCCTGCTCTCGCTGGCGCGATCTTACGCGGGGGTCGGCTCTCCCTCAAACATCCACGTGCGGGATCGAACGATCACCTCACACCCGCGCGATCGGCTTTGGCCGGGGCACCCGCGCGCGCACCGGGCCGGGGTCAGCGGCGCGCGGTGCCGGTCTACCCGGGCGCGGGCCGAGCCGCGCGGGTGGACCATCGATCGGCTGGATGCGCACATTCCCCTCTGCGTCCGCGCCTGCGGTGCGCGCGAGCGCGGCGGCGAAGCGTGGAGCCGAGGCGCGCGGGATCTGGAAGCGCGTGCTGTTCGCCTCGATGCGGATCGCGCCGACCTCCGCCTTGGTGATATGGCCGCGCCTGCAAAGGAGCGGCAGCAGCCAACGCGGATCGGCATTTTGGCGACGACCGATGTCCATCTCGAACCAGACCGTATCGTCGAAGCCGGGGCGGTGACCGGGGGGGAGCGCCTCCTCCCCGCCCGGCTCGCGCTCGGGACGCGGCCCGGCGGCGGCAGGCGCGTCGAGCAGCTCCTCGGGCGCGGGCAGGCGCGCGCGGTGGGTACGCGCCAGTGCGGCGGCGATGTCTTCGGGCGACATGCGCGCGAGGAGCTGGCTTCCCAGCTCGCGGTCTTCGGCATCGACTTCGACAGGTTCGGTCAGTTGTTCGAGCAGGCGCTCGCGGTCCTTGGCGCGGATCGCCTCGGGCGTGGGCGCGCCCAACCACTGCGCCACCACGCGCGCGCCGCGCAGCATGGCCTCCACCCGCTTGCGGCGCGGATAGGGAACGACGAGCACGGCAGTCCCCTTCTTGCCCGCGCGCCCGGTGCGGCCGCTGCGGTGCTGCAGGGTTTCCGCATCGCGCGGCAGCTCGACATGGACCACGAGGCTGAGCGTGGGCAGATCGATCCCGCGCGCCGCCACATCGGTCGCGACGCACACGCGCGCGCGGCGATCGCGCAGGGCTTGCAGCGCGGCATTGCGCTCATTCTGGCTGTGCTCGCCGCTGAGCGCCACCGCGTCGAAGCCGCGCTCGATCAGGCTGGCGTGCAGGTGGCGGACGTTGTCGCGCGTCGCGCAGAATAGCATCGCGGTCTCGGCATCGTGGAAGCGCAGCAAGTTGACGACCGCGTTCTCGATGTCGGCGGGCGCGACGGTGACCGCCTGGTAGGCGATATCCCCGTGCCCGCGATCCTCCCCGACCGTGCTGATGCGCCAGGCGTCGCGCTGGAACCGTTTGGCGAGCGCGACGATCGGCTTGGGCAGCGTGGCTGAAAACATCAGCGTGCGGCGACCATCGGGCGTGGCGGCCAGGATCTCCTCGAGATCCTCGCGAAAGCCCATATCGAGCATCTCGTCCGCTTCGTCGAGGACGGCGACCTTGAGGCCGGACAGGTCGAGCGCGCCGCGTTCGAGATGGTCGCGCAGGCGGCCCGGCGTGCCCACCACGATATGCGCGCCGTGGGAGAGCGCGCGGCGCTCCTTGGACGCGTCCATGCCGCCGACACAGGTCGCGATGCGGCCGTGCGCCGGATTCCAAAGCCACCCGAGTTCGCCGCTGACCTGGAGCGCCAGCTCGCGGGTGGGCGCAATCACGAGCGCGAGCGGGGCGGCGGCCTGCGGCAGCGCTGCCGCCTCGCCCAGCAGCTCAGGTGCCATGGCCAGCCCGAACGCGACGGTCTTACCCGACCCGGTCTGCGCGGAAACGAGCAGATCGCGACCAACCGCGCCGGGTTCGAGGACAGCGGCCTGGACGGGTGTGGGGGAGACATAGCCGCGCGCGGTCAGCGCATCAGCGAGGAAGGCGGGCAATTGGGAGAAAGGCATTAGTCGTTAAGTAGGGTGTCGGGGTCGCGAGGGCAAAGCGGTCGCGGTCGAAGGCTATCCCGTTTTGGGTTAGATTGCGGCTGGCCCATAACCGGCATACCAAGGGCGCGCGCTGTGGAGGGTGCGGGGATGTTCGGGGGACCAAGGATCATCGCGGGCGTTGCGGGGCTGATTGCCACGAGCCCTGCGCTCGCAACCTGCTCGCTCGGCCTTTCCGAGCTGCCCGTGACCATGGCGGGCTTGCGTCCGTTGCTGGAAACCAAGGTTAACGGCGTCGAGACGCCCTTTATGGTCGATAGCGGCGCGTTCTACAGCATGATCACGCCCGGTGCCGCCGCCCGTCTTGGTCTGCGGACGCGCGCGATGCCCGCAGGACTTACCATCTCGGGGGCAAACGGGACCGCGGACGCTTCGGTAGCGACGATCAAGCTGTTCACGATTGCGGGCGTCAACGTCCCCAACATCGATTTCATCGTCGCGGGTGGCGCGATCGGGGCAGAGTCGGCGGGCGTGATCGGTCAGAACGTGCTCGGCATTTTCGACGTCGAATATGATCTCGCGAACGGGGCGATGCGGCTGATCAAGGCCAAGGGCTGCGAGCGCAAGATGCTCGCTTACTGGGCGAAAGGCGTTCCTTACATGGAAGTGGCCATGGAGGCGCGCACGGGTAGAATGTCGCACGCGGTGGTGACGGTCAGCGTCAATGGCGTGAAGCTGCGCGCGATGCTGGATACGGGCGCCGCCACGTCCGTCATCGCTCTTGGTGGGGCGCGACGCGCGGGTATCCGTCCGACCGGACCGGGAGTTGAGATCCATGGCCTGAGCGGCGGCATCGGTTCGCGCGCGGTCCGAACCTGGGTCGCTCCCGTAGGCAGCTTCGCGATCGGAGGTCTCAGAGTAAACCGGACCAAGATCGCAATCGGAGATGTGGATTTGGGAATCGCCGATATGCTGCTCGGCGATGACTTCTTCCTGTCCAACCGGGTGTACATCGCGAACAGCCAGAACAAGGTCTACTTTACCTACAATGGCGGTCGGATGTTCAATCTCGGTCCAGCGCAAGCGAATGCAAAGGCCCGCAAGGAACACGATACGTTCGTTGGAGCCGATCCAACCGAAGCTAGCGGCTTTGCACGCCGTGGCAACGCATTGCTGGCTCGCGGCGACACAAATCGCGCCATTGCGGACCTGACGCGCGCGATCGAACTCGCGCCCACCGAGCCGCGCTACTATTTTGCGCGCGCGCGTGCCCATGCGGAAGCCAAGGACGAGACGAGCGCGGTCAAGGACCTGGACAGCGCACTCAAGAATAGGGCCGACGACGCGGAAGTGCTGACGATGCGCGCCGAAATGCGATTCAAAGCGCACGATCTCGCGGGTGCGCGGGCGGACGCCGATGCGGCGTCCAAAGCGGCATCGGCGCAGGCCGACCTGCGGATCGATCTGGGGCAAATCTATACCGAGCTCGACCTGTTTGCGCCCGCGATCGCCGAATATGACAAGTGGCTGTCGTTCCACGCCGCTGCCAGCGAAACCTATGCCGCGCTCAACGGCCGCTGCTGGGCGAGCGGGCTGGGCGGTATCCGGCTCGACAGCGCGGTGCGCGACTGCGATCTCGCGGTCCGGCGCTCGCTGCGCAGCCCGGGCGCGCTCGACAGCCGGGGCATGGTGCATCTGCGGCGCGGCGAGTTCGACAAGGCGGTCGCGGATTATGACCTTGCACTGTCCAGGGTGCCGGGGATGACATGGTCGCTCTACGGTCGCGGGATCGCCAAGGCCAAGCTGGGCCGTAAGGCCGAGAGCGAGGCGGATATCGTGGCGGCGACCAAATCGGACGAGGCGGTGATCGACCGCGCGAAGAAACTGGGGATCGTTCCCTGATCCGGGGACGACACGCCTGACAGCGCGGCGCGATCGCGGCTACGGTCGCGCGCATGACCGCCATCCTCGACACGCCCTTCGCCGCCGCGCTCTCGGACCGCTATCTCGTTTATGCGCTGTCCACGATCACCGCGCGCTCGCTGCCCGATGTGCGCGACGGGCTCAAACCCGTGCACCGGCGGCTGCTGTGGGCGATGCGCTCGCTAGGGCTGGAGCCGACCGGCGGCGAGGGAGCGCGCGCGCGCAACAATACGCCGCCCAAGAAATCCGCGCGCGTGGTGGGCGACGTGATCGGCAAATATCACCCGCACGGGGATCAGAGCGTGTACGATGCGCTGGTCCGCCTTGCGCAGGATTTCGCGCTCAGATATCCGCTGATCGAGGGTCAGGGCAATTTCGGCAATGTCGACGGCGATGGCGCGGCCGCGATGCGCTACACCGAGGCGCGCCTGACCCCGCAGGCGGCCGCGCTGATGGACGGACTGGACGAGGACGGCGCGCCCTTCCATGCGACGTACAATGGCGAGGAGCAGGAGCCGGGCGTGATGCCGGGACTGTTTCCCAACCTGCTCGCCAACGGCGCAAGCGGCATCGCGGTCGGCATGGCGACCAATATCCCGCCGCATAACGTCGGCGAGGTGCTGCGCGCCGCCGCGATCCTGCTCGACGCGCCCGCGGCGGGGCTCGACGAGCTGATGACCGAGGTGAAGGGGCCGGACTTTCCCAAAGGCGGCGTGCTCGCGGACGACCGCGCCACGATCCGCGCGGCCTACGAGACCGGACGCGGCGGCCTGCGCCTGCGCGCGCGCTATCATTGGGACGAGGTGGCGCGGCTGATCGTGATCGAGGAAATTCCCTACGGCGTTCCCAAGGGCAAGCTGATCGAGGCGATCGCCGCCCTAATCAACGACAAGAAGCTGCCCGCACTCGCCGATATTCGCGACGAAAGCGACTCGGACGTGCGCATCGTTCTCGAACCGCGCGTGCGCCGGGCAGACTCGGTGCCGTTGCTAATGGAAAGCCTGTTTCGCCTGACCGATCTCGAAGTGCGTGTGGCCGTGAACATGAACGTGCTCGATGGGGGCCGCTCCCCGCGCGTGATGGGACTGAAGGAGCTGCTGCAGGCGTGGCTCGATCACCAGCTCGACGTGCTCGTGCGCCGCGCGCGCTTTCGGCTGGGGAAGATCGAGGCACGGCTCGAGGTGCTCGACGGGCTGCTGGTCGCGTACCTCAACCTCGACCGCGTGATCGCGATCATCCGCGAGGCGGACCATCCGCGCCCCGCGCTGATGGTGGAATTCGCGCTGACCCAGATTCAGGCGGACGCGATCCTGGATATGCGGCTGCGCGCGCTCAACAAGCTGGAGGGGATCGCGATCGAGCGCGAGGCGACTAAGCTGCGTGCCGAGGGCAAGCGGCTGGGTGAGCTGGCCGCCTCCCCCAAGAAACAGCAGGCGCGGCTGAAGGCGGATATCGAGGCGGCCGCCGCGCGCTTCGGGGACGTGCGCCGCACCACGTTCGCCGAGGCCCCGCCCACGCGCGCTATCGCGGCCGAAGCCTTCGTCGCGCGCGAACCGGTGAGCGTGATCGTATCCGCCAAGGGCTGGGCGCGCGCGTTGAAGGGCCATGTCGAGTTGGGCGGCGCGGACGCGGCGCGCTTCAAGGAGGGCGACGGCCCGGCTCACGCCTTTCACGCGCAGACCAGCGATCGCATCGTGATCGCGGCGAGCGACGGGCGACTGTACGCGGTGCTGGCGGACAAGCTGCCCGGCGGGCGCGGCGTGGGCGAGCCGCTGCGGCTGATGTTCGATCTGGCACCCGAGGCGGCGATTATCGACGTGTTCGCGGTGGTGCCGGACGCGCGCTATCTGCTGGTGGCGAGCGACGGGCGGGGGTTCGTGGCGGAAGCCGCCGATTTGGTGGGCGAGACGCGCAAGGGGCGCGCGGTGCTCAACCCCAAGAGCGGCGCGACCCTGGCGATCGTGCGGCCCCTGCCCGCCGCTGCCGATCATCTTGCGCTGGTGGGGGAGAACAGGAAGCTCGTCGTGATCCCGCTGTCGGGCGTGCCCGTGATGGCGCGCGGGCAGGGGGTGGCGTTGCAGCGGTACAAGGACGGTGGCCTGGCCGATGTGGCGGCGTTCCGGCTGGCGGACGGGCTGAGCTGGGCGGCGGGCGAGGGGCGGCGACGGACCGAGCGCGAGCTGGGGCCATGGCTCGCGAGCCGGGGCCAGGCGGGGCGAATGGTGCCGACGGGGTTCGCTCGGAGCGGGCGGTTCGGCTAGGGCCGGGGGGGAGGCTGGACCTTGCGAAGTCCATGAAGGTCACGAAAGTCACTCAGGATCGTGTTTTCGCGGTGGTCCACTTCCGGTGCGGTGGGCCGCGCGGGCGTGGCGATTGCTCGACGCGTGATCGTCCGCGAGGTGATCCTACAAGTCAAACCCGGGGGGTTTCGCCCCCGCTCCCCCTCCGCCCTTCGGGCACCTCCCCCAAAGGTGGAGGATTGGTCCTCCCCCTCTGGGGGAGGTGGCGGCGAAGCCGACG